>ENA-OQJX01000415-OQJX01000415.1-human-gut-metagenome-genome-assembly--contig:-NODE-415-length-23503-cov-1.063227_pt1 | contig 23503 bp, 41 predicted proteins | sample MGYA00242615_ERZ504782 | MGnify/ENA primary metagenome ERZ504782 (study PRJEB26092, sample SAMD00036354) | human gut metagenome | host: Homo sapiens | study: EMG produced TPA metagenomics assembly of... | reverse complement strand
AAAGTGCAATTTTTACCTCTCACGCTCTAAACATAGTGTAAACGGCGGAAGCAGAAGCAACTCCTTCGGAAATAAGCTGAAATTCACAAAAATTTGAAAAAGCAATTTTCGTGAATTCCTTCTTATTTCTTGGAGTTAAACGCTTCTGTCCCAGCCTCTTTTGTAAATTACAATTTACTTGCTGCTTCTTCATCGATGATCACAACGACATTGTCGTGGTTTTGCAATACACTTGCTGGTAAATGATTCGTTACAGGTCCTTCAATCATCCCTTTGATTGCATCAGCTTTGCTTTCGCCAAACGCCATCAAGACGATTTCTTTACTTTTCATGATCGAGCCAATTCCCATTGAAACAGCTTTTGTTGGTACATCTTCTGCTTTATCAAAGAATCGTTTGTTTGCATTGATCGTTGATTCTGTCAAATCAACTACTGAAGTTGTTCCGTCAAATGAAGCACCAGGTTCATTGAAACCGATATGTCCATTTTGCCCGATTCCTAAAATTTGGATATCGATTGGATGAGCATCGATGATTTGATCATACTTTTTGCATGCTGCTTCCAGATCTTCTGCTTTCCCATCTGGTACAAATGTTTCTTTGAATGGTTTTTTATCAAATAATTGGACATCCATGAAATGGCGGTAGCTTTGTTCATCTGAACCACCTAGTCCAACGTACTCATCTAAGTTTACAGAAGTCATTTCACTGAAATCCAAATCGCTTGAAGTCATTTTCTTTATATAAAGTAACTGGTGTGCTTCCTGTTGCCAATCCTAATACTTTTTGCACCTTTGTTCATACCTTCTTTGATGATTTCAAATGCTTTTTTTCCGCCTTCTTCAGCGTTTTTTACACGAATGATTTCCATAGTGATTGCTCCTTTGTGTTTTGGTATAGCCAATTATAGCATTCTTTTTTCTTTTTACAATAATCAGTATAGACCAAATTCTTATTTTTCATTTTCTTGACAACAAAAGGGCATCCGTGTTAGGTTTCATAAGATGGTTCAATCAAACAATCCATGTTGCATGAAAACCAAGCAATTGATTCACTGTGGACGCTTTATGTCTGCAGTTTTTTTATGAAAAAGGAGTTATTATGAGTATACTGACATTAAACAACATCACCCAGCAGTTCGGCGATAAAATCCTCTATGAAGGAGTCGATCTGCAATTAAACGCTGGCGAACATCTTGGGCTGATCGGACAAAACGGAGCCGGCAAAAGTACATTGATTAAAATCATCACTGGTGAGATCCTGCCAGATGACGGACAGATCCATTGGCAAAAAATATTCATAAAGGTTACCTCGATCAATATGTAGAAGTCGATGAAACATTAACGATCGAAGAATTTCTAAAAACTGCGTACGCAAAAGAATACGAAAAGGAAGAAAAAATTGCTTTTCTTTACCAAACATATAGCGAGACCTTCGATGATTCCTTGCTGGAAAAAGCTGGGAAACTCCAAACGGAATTAGACCAAGGAGTGTTTTATCAAATCGACACCTTAGTTGCTGAGATGAGCAGCGGTTGGGAATCGATGTCTTAGGTTTAGATTCACTGTTGAAAAATCTAAGTGGTGGACAACGTTCAAAGGTGATTTTAGCAAAACTACTTTTAGAAAACCCAGATGTTCTGATCTTAGATGAACCAACCAATCACTTAGATGATCAGCATATCCAATGGCTGACGCAGTTTCTTCAGGATTTTGACGGTGCGTATATCGTGATTTCCCATGACCAAGAATTTCTTGATCAGATCACCACCCATATCGCAGACATCGAGTTTGGAAAGATTACTAAGTATACTGGCCATCTAAAACAAGCATTGAAACAAAAGGAACAAAATCGCGAAAGCTATTTGCGCCAATATCATGCTCAACAAAAACAAATCGAAAAGACCGAAGCTTATATTCGGAAATACAAAGCCGGTTCCCGATCAACGATGCAAAAGCCGACAAAACAATTAGATAAATCGAACGGCTGACACCTCCCGCTTCAGCAAGTAAAGCTGTCTTTGATTTTCCATTCTCTCCTATTGTCACGACGTTGGCAGTGGAAACAACTGATTTAGTCATCGGCTATGATCGACCGCTACTTGCACCCATCAATTTGACCATCCGGTTGGTGAAAATATTGCCATTCGAGGTTCAACGGGATTGGGAAATCTACTTTGTTAAAAACATTGATTGGTGAGATCGAAAAAATAAGTGGCGATTTCCACTTCCCAGATAACACAAAAATCAATTACTTTTCACAAGATCTGTACTGGGAAAATCCATTAGAAACACCACTACAATACTTAAGTAGTCAATTTCCAAAAGCAACTATCAAAGAATTACGTCGCCAATTAGCTAAAGCTGGACTAGTCAATCAATTAGCAAGCGAACCTCTCACTACATTAAGTGGTGGAGAACAAACCAAGGTGAAACTTGCACAGTTGACAATGAACCAAGGTAATTTACTGATTCTCGATGAACCGACGAACCATATTGATCAAGAAACGAAAGAAAGCTTACAAGATGGCATTCAGAAATTTCCAGGAACGGTGATCATCGTCTCTCATGAACAAGAATTTTATCAAGATCTTGTTCAACGAGTTATTGAGATCGAGCCAAAATAATGAGACAAAAAGACAAAAAAACTGATGATAGCATGATCATCAGTTTTTTTGTTGTTCAGTTTTCTTTTTTCTCTCGAAAAACAACGAATTGAAAGAAAAACGCACATCCCTGAAAAACAAGTCCGCTAACCGTTACACCTAACCAACCATACTGCTGCCACATGGTCGTCCCTAGCAATGAACCAGCCGCACCTCCAATAAAGTACATAAACATAAATACAGTATTATTTCGGTTGCTTGCTGCTTCACCTAGTCCTTGTACTCGTGTTTGATTGGCGACTTGACCAAATTGATTCCCGACGTCTAATAAAATAATAGCTAAAAGCAAAATGGCCAAATGGCTTCCGCCAACCAATAAAGCAATAAAACTTATTGTTTGCATAACAAGTCCCATATATACAATTTTTCTTTCAGAATAAGAATCTGCCAGTCGTCCCACGATAGGTGCAGCGACTGCTCCAGACAACCCAAAATCGCTAATATCCCTGCTTCAAAAGTCCCCCAATTGTAAGCGGGACTGCTGATATAAAAATCAACGTAGACCAAAAGATCGAAAATGTGCCAAACATAAAAAATCCGCTGACTGCCGCTTCTCTTAATAAACGTTGAGAGGCAACTAAATGCGGCAAACTTTTGAGTGAATCAAGGTATGAAACAAATGTACTACTTTGCTGGACAGAACGCGGCATCTTCCAGTAAAGCAGAAGTGTAAGAATCCCGACGGCACATAAAGCAAATAAATAGATCATCCGCCAAGAAAAAAGACTGGCAACAATACCAGATACCGTCCGAGAAAGCAAAATCCCCACGAGTAAACCGCTAAGCAATGTTCCCATGACTTTTCCTCTTGCTTTTGGTCCCGCTAGTACCGCACCGTAAGGAATGATGATTTGCGGCACGATCGAAAGTAATCCTATTAAAAAAGAAGCGCATGCAAATAACGTAAACGAAGCGCAAAAAAGCGGCCAACAGCGAGATAGCAGATAACGCTGCCATTCGTATAATTAATTTTGGACGATCCACCACGTCTCCTAAAGGAACTAAAAACAGTAGCCCTAGTGCATAGCCTAACTGGGTCAGCATTGTCAATATCCCGACTGCACTTGTGCTAACAGATAAACTAGCTGCTACTTTTGTTCCAATCGGCTGGATATAATACATATTAGCAACAACGACGCCGCAAGTGATTGATAATAATAAAATAAGCGATGTTGTTAAAGATGTTTTTTCTTTACTCTCCATTGATTTCCCCCATTTCCTATCTTAGTTTACAACTTATGGAAAAGATTGGAAATAGAAAAATACAACTATTCGCCATACTTATTATTTTTGTCTTTGTTTTCCTTGTTTTTTCTTGCGATCTTTATAAATGAAGACAACTAACCCTACTAACACAGTAACACTTGCAACCAACGTGACTGCAGTTTTGTTATATCCGTGAAACAGAGCTTCTCCACCACACGCATACAACACAGATGAAGGGATGACTCCAATCACGATCGACATTACGATTTGCTGAAGAGGCAGTTTCATCGCATCTGCAGCAAAATTGACCATAGAAGATGGGATCACCGGTATCATGTAACCTAACATTACGCCTATTTTTGGATGTCTCATTTGCCGAATGGATCGCACCCAATGATTTTTTTCAGTTTTCTTGTCTAAAAACTTCAATCGGTGCATCAAAAACACAGCGGAGATATTGCCCAGAGCATTCCCTAAAACATTGATACCTGCCCCAATGAACGGACCAAAGCTCAATCCGGCAATGACACCAATAACCGAAGTAGGGATACCGGGAACAGCACACATCACTGCCGTTAATACGACTAAAAGAAGCCCTGCGAAAAATCCGTGAGAACGGATATGAGCCAGTAGCTGTGCTTTACTTGCTTTCGGGTTCAAAAATAATTGTATATCTGTCTGGTATTCCAAATACAACCGATAGCCCACCATCAGTATCAGAACGATTCCCAACGTGATCAAAATCAATCGGATTTTTTCTTTTTCATTATTACCTCCTGAAAAAACTATAATTCATTAATAATAGTTTAACATAAAACAAAAAGCACCGAAATCCAAGATAGGATCTCAGTGCTTTTAAATAGTTAAAAAATTATTTAACAGTTACAGATGCGCCAACTTCTTCAAGTTTAGCTTTCAATTCGTCAGCTTCTTCTTTAGATACGCCTTCTTTAACTGGTGCAGGAGCGCCATCAACTACAGCTTTAGCTTCTTTCAAGCCTAAGCCAGTTGCTTCACGAACTGCTTTGATAACTTTAACTTTTGGTCTCCAGCTGCAGTTAATTCTACAGTGAATTCTGTTTGTTCTTCAGCAGCAGCAGCGCCACCAGCAGCAGCTACAGCTACAGGAGCAGCAGCAGATACGCCAAATTCTTCTTCAATAGCTTTAACTAGGTCGTTAAGTTCTAGGATAGTTGCTTCTTTTAACTCAGCAACGATGTTTTCAATGTTCAATGCCATTATAATTTCCTCCGTTTAAATGTTCTTTTTTATTTAATACTTTATGCGGCAATTAAGCTGCATCTCCATCTTCTTTGTCTGCCACTGCTTTGACAGCGTAAGCCACGTTGCGGACTGGCGCTTGTAGTACAGATAGCAACATAGATAGAAGTCCTTCGCGATTTGGCAATTTTGCCAATGCTGTGATTTCTTCCAATGAAGATACTTTACCTTCGATGATACCGCCTTTGATTTCTAATGCTTTTGCTTCTTTAGCAAATTCGTCCATGATTTTCGCTGGTGCAACTACATCTTCGTTACTGAATGCAACGGCTGTAGGTCCAGTGAATACTTCGTCCATGCCTTCAAGGCCAGCTTTTTTTAGCTGCACGTGAAAGGATTGAGTTTTTGATAACTTTCATTTCTACGTTAGCATCACGAAGTTGTTTACGTAAACGTGTTACTTCATCAACTGTTAATCCGCGGTAGTCAACGACTACTACTGATGCAGCTGCTGTAAATTTTTCGCTTACTTCATCAACGATTGCTGCTTTTTTGCGATAATTGCTTCACTTCATTTTGAGTTTCACCTCCTGAATTTTGATGAAGAGTTTTTGAACTGAAAGCAATCACTTGTATTAGTTTCGTTTGACTCAACCAGTATTGTTCATCATCTATTCACTTTCGTTCATAAGTGATTCACAATAAAAAACTCTATGCCACCGCAGACATAGAGGGACTATTGAATATATTCAATAACGTCCTCGGTAGGAAATTAAGGCTTGGAGCACCTACTGTCTTCGGTACAAGTTAATTATTAACCTCAACTAGCTTAGCATGCTAAACTAGTTGAGTCAAGAATTATTTTTCAGTTGGATCAATCAACGTTCTAATATTTGATTAGAAAGAAGCTTGGTCAACATGGATACCAGGTCCAAATGTTGTTGTGATCGTTACATTTTTCATGTATTGACCTTTAGCTGCTGATGGTTTAGCTTTTAGCAATACATCATGGATTGTTGCAAAGTTTTCAACTAATTTTTCATCATCAAATGAAACTTTTCCGATTGGTACATGGATGTTTCCAGCTTTGTCTACACGGTAAGTTACTTTACCAGCTTTCACTTCGTTTACTGCTTTTGTTACATCCATTGTAACTGTACCAGTTTAGGGTTTGGGCATTAAGCTTTTGGTCCTAATACACGTCCTAGACGACCTACAGTAGCCATCATATCAGGTGTTGCAACAACTACGTCAAAGTCAAACCATCCGTTTTGGATTTTTTGAACCATGTCGTCGTCACCTACGAAATCTGCACCAGCTGCTTCAGCTTCTTTTGCTTTGTCTCCTTTAGCAAAAACTAAAACAGTTTGTGTTTTACCAGTTCCGTTTGGTAATACAACAGCACCACGGATTTGTTGGTCTGCTTTTTTAGGGTCTACGTTCAAACGGTATGCAACTTCAACTGTTGCATCAAATTTTGCAATGTTTGTTTCTTTTGCTAAAGCTACTGCTTCGGCAACAGGATAAACTTTACTTGAATCAACTTTTTTTAATGCATCTTGCATTTTTTTGCTCTTTTTAGCCATTTTGGTTCCTCCTTGATTGTGGTTATAACGGTTGTACCTCCCACGTGTTCTATATCTTTCAATATAGAGCCAACTGAGAAGCTGCTGTCTTAGGGTGTAGAGATTATTCTACAGTGATCCCCATGCTTCGTGCAGTTCCTTCAACCATGCGCATTGCTGCTTCAACGTTAGCTGCGTTTAGGTCTTCCATTTTTAATTCAGCGATTTCTCTTACTTGATCGCTAGAAACTTTCGCAACTTTATTTTTGTTTGGTTCACCTGAACCTTTTTTCGATTTTAGCTGCTTTTTTCAATAGAACAGCAGCTGGCGGTGTTTTTGTAACGAATGTGAATGAACGGTCTTCGTATACAGAAATAACAACCGGAATGATCAAACCTGCTTGATCAGCTGTACGAGCGTTGAATTCTTTTGTGAATCCCATGATATTGATACCCGCTTGACCTAGTGCAGGACCTACTGGTGGAGCTGGAGTTGCTTTCCCTGCAGGAATTTGCAATTTAACGATTTTTTCTACTTTCTTTGCCACGAGACATACCTCCTTAAGTCCGTGATGTGGTTAATTGGAGATGCATATTTCTCCTCCCACGTTTTATCTGATCTGAAAAAATCCAGACAAATAATGTGCAAAACAATGCACACTGGTACAGTATAGCAAATTTATTTGTTTTTTCAAGATTTTTTTCTGCTATTTTTACATTTTGCTTGAATAAACGCTAAATTTATTCTAAAAAAACAACAATTTTTCGTTCCCATTTCTTCTTTTATGTTACACTTGCGCTAGCATGGTTCAACAGATGAAAGCAAACAATAACGCGGTTTTTTTAGACCCTTGTACAAAGATTCCTACATAACAAAATGAGGTGGAGAAAATGAAAGATTTAAGGTATAGAAGTGTCTTTGATATTATTGGACCTGTGATGATTGGTCCAAGTAGCTCCCACACAGCTGGAGCAGCTAGAATTGGGAAGATCGTACGCAGTATATTTGGCGAGCAACCTGATTCTGTAGATATTTATCTATATGAATCATTTGCAAAACCTATCGGGGGCACGGAACAGACATTGCATTAGTTGGCGGTCTATTAGGAATGGAACCTGATGATGAACGTTTAGCTGATTCTTTGAAATTGGCATATGAAGCAGGCATGGAAGTCTTGTTTGTTCCTAAGAGTGAAAAAGCCGAACATCCGAATTCTGTAAAGATGCTTCTAAAAAAGGAACACGAAAGCTTTCAGTTACTGGCATTTCGATCGGCGGTGGCAATATCAGATTTCTGAATTGAATGGATTCAAAATTTCTTTAAGCATGGGAACACCTACCTTGATCGTTGTTCACCAAGATGTTCCAGGGATGATCGCTAAAGTGACTGGTATACTTTCTGAAACCAATACGAATATCGGTACTATGACAGTGACACGGGAATCAAAAGGCGAAAGTGCCATCATGATCATTGAAGTAGATAATCCTCAAGTTGAAGAAACAGTAAGAAGACTCAAACATCTGCCAAATATCGACAGCGTAAACTATTTCGATTAAGGAGCTGAAAAAATGTTTTTATCGATTGAAGAATTAGTAGACCAAGCGAAAGCTTATTCAAGTGTAGCAGAATTGATGATTGCAGTTGAAATGGAAATGAGCGGTCGTTCCCGTAGTCAGATCATTGCGATTATGGAAAAAATCTTTCAGTAATGGAACAATCGATCAACGAGGGAAAAGAAGGTGTCACCTCCGTCACAGGGATTACCGGTGGCGATGCAAAAAAATTAGATGATTATTTGAACGATGCAGATTTTTTGAGCGGAGAAACGATCTTAAAGGCTGTACGCAACGCTGTAGCTGTTAACGAAGTCAATGCAAAATGGGATTGATTTGTGCTACACCGACTGCTGGAAGTGCGGGGGTTGTTCCTGGTGTGTTAAGTGGCTGTCCGAGATCGGCTTGGTTTGTCACATGAACAGCAATTGGAATTTTTGTTTACTGCTGGCGCTTTCGGGTTAGTAATCGCGAACAACGCTTCTATTAGTGGCGCAGAAGGGGGTTGTCAAGCAGAAGTTGGTTCTGCAAGTGCAATGGCGGCGGCAGCTTTGGTTTGCGCAAAAAATGGGACTCCTCATCAAGCAGCTCAAGCAGTAGCCATCACATTGAAAAATATGATGGGACTGATTTGCGATCCTGTTGCAGGTTTAGTTGAAGTACCTTGTGTCAAACGTAATGCTTTAGGGTCTTCTCAAGCTTTCATCTCTGCTGACATGGCATTAGCGGGTATCGAAAGTGTCATTCCACCGGATGAAGTCGTTGCTGCGATGTATCAAGTCGGACGACAAATGCCATCGATTTCAAAGAGACAGCAGAAGGCGGCTTAGCTGTTACGCCAACTGCTAAGCGACTTACAGAAGAGATTTTAAATAAGAGGTCGTAAAAAAGCTGCCTAGTTTCGAGTATTAAGAGATTAGTTATTTCCATCACAAAAAAACGAAGAGACGCACAGTTAGGCCTCTCTTCGTTTTTTTATTAATCCATCAATTTCGTATTTTTTACTTCATCAATCGTTTTTGTTCCTGCAAGTTGCATCGTGATCGACAATTCTTTGTTCAGGTGTTCAAAAACAGAAGTTACCCCTTCTGCCCCACCTAGATTCAATCCATAGATCACTGGTCGGCCAATCGCAACTAAGTCAGCACCACTTGCCAAAGCTTTAAAGACATGTTCTCCTCGACGGACGCCAGAGTCGAAAATCACTGGTACACGTTTATTGACTACTTCGGCAATTTTTGGCAATACTTCAAAGGAAGCAGGACCTCCGTCTAATTGTCGACCACCATGATTAGATACCCAGATACCATCTGCCCCTGCAGAGATAGCGATGACTGCATCTTCTGGCGATTGTATTCCTTTTACGATGACTGGAAGATTGGTGATTTCTTTGATTGTTTTGATGTCATCTGGTGTCAAGCCTTGCTTTGCAGCTGCATAAATTTCTGCAATTCCTTTTCCTTCGCCATTCCCACTTGCACTTTGTTCGCTATAAGCAGCTAAATTAGGCATTGGTAATGGAAATTGGAATTGATTGATCACATCTTCTTCACGGTAACCACCAAGCGTTGAATCTGCCGTTAAAATGATGGCTTTAGCCCCTGCTTCTACTGCTTTTTTCAAAATGAACTCATTGAATCCATCGTCTTTACTCATATATAATTGGAAAAACTGCGGTGCACCTGGCGCTGCATCTGCTGCATCTTTGATTGTCGTGTTTGCATAAGTGCTGATGGAAAAGATTGATCCAGCAGCAGCTACCCCTTTAGCTGTATCAGCTTCCCCTTTTTCATGTTGCCAATCCTTGGGCCGCTGATGGCGCTTGGATAATCGGTGTGTCTAATTCAATTCCAAAAACTGATGTATGCAAATCCGCTGAGTCGATTCCGCGTAATATCCGTGGCATGATTTTTTTGTATTAAAAGAAGTCGTATTTTCTTTCATCGTCCACTCATCTTCAGAACCACCGCGAATATAGCCAAAAGCTCCTGCTTCCATGCGCTCTTTTACACGACCTTCTAGTGAGGCAATGTTTACGATATCGATTGGATGTTCTTCATTACTTGTATGATAAGTCATAGTAGATCCTTCTTTCATCTTCTTGATTACATATAAATCATACTATCCTACAAAAAGTAAGCAAAAATTTACTCTCGGATCCTTTTCTTGCTATTCGTTCCAAACAAATCGACTAACAAGCTGATCTACTTCTTGGTTTTCATGAAGCATACTATGAGCGGCTATTTTCGCCTTTTACTATTTTTTCTTCTACTTCATTTCCGTGTTGTTTCAACAACGCATAGACAGCTAATGCACTGTTTAACGGTACTGTCCCATCACTCAAGTCTGCTTCATCTAATTGTCCGGCAATCAGGAAAAATCGAGTAGTTGTAGGCAAATTTCCGATCATTTGCTGATAATCTTGATAGCGGCTAGAAACAACAGCAGGCCCCTTTGCTAACTCCTCTGTCAGAGATTGCCCACTGTCATCGACAAAATCATTAAAAGGTGCACCAATTGCCGTAAATGTCTGAACTTGCGGCAATGACGTATCCTGTCCATATGTTCCTAAATAGCGTAATGCACTAACCCCTCCCATGGAATGCCCCACTATGTTGACTTTGTCTATGCCCTCGTTTTCTTTCAGATACAAAAGACAAGATTTGATCCATTCTGCTTGGTTCCACTCGTTGTTTTTATTATCTTCAAACAATACTTGGACCATCGGATTGTCTGCTTTTCCAGACAAGTCCCCTTCTGCTTGTATTTGTCCATCTGCTCCTACTATTAAAACTAATTCTTTTACTGCTTTTTGATTTTTTCCAAACGTTGCAACATCCCTTTAAAGGAATTTTCTGTCCCGCTGTAGCCATGGAAAAAAATGTGTTGGAATAGTTGGTTTTTTCTATCAATTTACTGGATTCTACCGTTTTTTCTTTATCAGAAACTGCAGTAGTATTCGTCTTCGTCGTCTGGCAACCACTTATCGCAAACAAGCTGATAAGCACTAAAGCTGCTGTAGCCGCATGTTTGCATACATTTTTGATTTGATTTGTCATTCTCCTCTTCCTTTCCATATAGAAAAAAGAAAGACTTGAAAGGTCAATCGTATGATCGAACATTTCAAGTCTTTTTATTAATCATTAATCGATTTTATCTACTTGATCGAAATCAAGTTCTGTACTTGTTTCACGAACCAAACATATCGATGTTGACTTTCAATTTTTCTTTTTCTCCGTCAACTTCTGTTACTTGTCCTTCTAATCCAGCAAATGCGCCTTCGATGATTTTCACAACTTCGCCAACTTCTACTTCTAGATCATTTTGTCGTAGACTCATGCCGATAGAACGCAAGATATGATTGACTTCTTCTGGAAGTAGTGGTGCTGGTTTGCTTCCAGCTCCGTGTGAACCAACGAATCCTGTCACGCCTGGTGTGTTACGGACAACATACCAGGAAGCGTCTGTCATGATCATTTCAACAAGAACATATCCTGGAAATGTTTTATGAACGATTTCTTTTTCTTTCCCATTTTTGACTTCTGTTTCTTTTTCTTCAGGAACAACGACACGGAAAATAAAGTCGGCCATTTTCATACTTTGCGCACGAGATTCGATATTTGCTTTTACTTTGTTTTCATATCCTGAATATGTATGCAAGACATACCAGTTTTTTTCAAAAGATTCCATTGAAGGCTCCTCATTTCATTGTAAAATAAAAAAACCTCAGTACACCCGAAGTTTTTCTTTCGCTTCATTATAGCACTAAAAGCACATTGTGGCTAGCGAGTTATTTTAAGATCCAGCCAAATAAACTTTGGATTGCTGTATCCATTACGTAAAACATCAACCCGAAAAGAATAGAAGTTTCGATAACTACCAACGTATCTTTACGAAGTTGTTTTCTGTTTGGCCAAGTTACTTGTTTGATTTCATCTTTTACGCTTTTTAGAAATTTCATGAGACATCCTCCTTTGCTGTTTATTTCGTTTCTTTATGTAATGTATATTGATTACAATATTTACAAAATTTGTTTGATTTCTAAACGTTCGCCGCTTTTTCCTTCACTGACTGATTTTGTGTAGTTACGAGACCCACAAACGGAACAAGCGAGTGCTGCTTTTTTCTTTGCCATTTACTTCTGCCCCCCTTGCTGAGAATCAGACTTATACTTAATAACAGTATCACGTAACTTTTTACTTGTCAATTTGTGAAATAAACTATCTATTGTTTTAGATAAAATTATGATATGATTAATTTGAAATTAAGCTAAAATGAGACAATTGGAGGTATAGCGATGCTATTAAAAACACTTGTATATAAGAAAAAAGATCTGACAACCGTTACAGAGACTAGTACATTAGAAGAAGCATTAAAAAATTTTAGAAACTTCCGGATACCGTTGTGTGCCGATCTTAGATTCTTCAGGGAATATTTTCCGTTGGAAATATTTACAAAATGCACATCTATCGTCATAAAGCAAACGGCGGTGATATGACGCTTCCTGTCACTCATCTTTTGAAAAATGCCACAAAGTTCATTTATCTGGATACTTCTTTCTTCAAAGTATTCTTTACGATCAAAGAGCTACCTTATATTGCTGTCCTTGACAGTGAAAATCATTTTTATGGTATTTTGACACATAGCACATTACTTAATATGCTCTCCCAATCTTGGAGCGTAGAACAAGGAAGCTATGTGCTGACAATTGCTTCTACAGGAAAGCAAGGAGATCTGGCTGCTATCGCAAAAATCATTTCAAAACACAGTAGCATTGCCAGCTGCATTACTCTTGATATTGAAAAAGACGAATATATCCGACGTACATTGATTACGCTGCCGGCGAACACTGAACCAAAAGTATGTGAAACGATCGTCAACCACTTAGAGAAAAAGAATTATAAAGTGGTAGAAATCGAAAATTTGCAAAACCAAGAAGCATAATAAAAACGACAAAAGAAATACAGCTCAGCTGCTTTCTTTTGTCGTTTTTTTACAATTAGACACGCTTTTCAAAATCAAGCGAACGATCTAAATAATACATCAGTGGTGCTGAAACAGCATGATGATGAACTCGCTTAATGCAAGTGTACCATAGGTTGTCCAAATGCATGGCACCTGTCGGAACTAGCATATAAGCAATCAATCCCATGCTGATGGTAAAGAAGATCGTGTTCAATACTAAACGCATCTTTACATTTTTCACTTTGTTTTGCAACAAAGCTGTCAGACCTAAAGAAAGCAATGTTTGGCCACCACCGAAAACCACATCCATGATACCAAATCCAAAGAAGGCATTATAGACGATGACCCCGCCCAAAACTCCCCAAAGTAATTTACGGTTAAAGACAACTAAATGATTCAAACTTTCTGAAATACGAAACTGGATCGGCCCTGAGGATACAGGCGCAACTAAAATAGTTAACGCTAGATAAAGAGCCATGACGATACCATTTACAACGATTACGGACAACCGTTGTCTGCTTTTCGTTTTTTGCATTTTCTCTCCTCGTTTCTCCTAGTTTTTTAACGCGGGATGGTTGATGAACCGCGATTATGTGAAACAAACAATAATTATAACAGACTTTTCATTTATTTCAATCTGTCTTATCTACTTTTGAAAAAAGTAAATAAGCAAAAATGTAAACGTTTGCCAAAAGTCTCGAAATATGGTATAAGATAAGTGTAAGGGGTCATAAGAATTCCCAGTAAAGCAGACGAAGTAGGTTCTGCACGAACAGAATTGTTGTGAAACTTAAATAAATAAAAAAGGATGTGGGAATTTGAGCAACCTCTTACTAGAGAGTAGTCTAGCAGGCAGCTGAAGGTCTAAGTGGACATACCGAACCTTGGAACTTCTCCTTACGTAAGTAATGATGATGCGGCTTGCTAGGCTTTTTTTGTGTTTTTCGGTCTCCAGACCTTTTTCATTCTCCTAGTCTTCTGCTATAATAACCAAGAATTAATTTTGTAACAGGCGTTTTTTTGTAAAAAAACAAGTTTCTTTCATTCCAAAAATAGAAAAAGCTTGCTAATTATTGGTTAACCAGCAAACAGGATGATTAAAATATCTTGTTTTATTGAATAGCAGGAGGAAAATATGAAATTCCATTATCATTTATTGATCAATCCATCGGCAGGCAGTGGAAACGGCCATAAAGTAGCAGAAAAAATCTTGCCGGTATTAAAAAACAAACATGTCAACTATACCCTTCATTACAGTGAATACAAAGGACATGATGCGGAGATTGCTGAAATTCTGGCAAAAGAAACATTAGTACCTTGGACAGAAGAACAGGAAACAATCGAAACTTTCCCTCTTTTGATCATCGTAGGAGGAGACGGAACCTTGCATCAGGTACTTGATACTTTCTATCAGATGGAAGTTGAATTTCCTGTCGCTTATATTCCAGCAGGCTCTGGAAATGATTTTGCTCGAGGAGCGGGACTTCCTAAGAATCCTAAAAAAGCACTTCAGCTGATTTTAGCAGCTCAATCACCAGATAAAGTCCATATAATGGCTTATGAAGAAAAAATAAGTGAAAAAAAAGGAATAGCTGTTAATAATTTTGGTATTGGATTAGATGCAGCTATCGTCCACGCGACAAATCATTCTTCTACAAAAGAACGATTGAACAAATACAACTTAGGTTCTTTTTCGTATTTGTTCTCTATTCTCCGGACTTTATTTACTCAAAAAGGATTTCCAATTCTAGTGGATGCAGGAGGAAAGCAGTTAAGTTTTTCAAATGCATTTTTATGTACAGCAACGAAGCATCCTTTTTTTGGAGGAGGAATCGCAATTGCTCCAACTGCAGATGCGTCTAAACCAGTCATTGATTTTGTCATGGTCGAACGAATCAATATTTTTTAAAATCATATGGCTTATCCTTTTACTTATGCAGAAAAAACAATTGAAATCGAAATATTTCCATCACTACACAACAAACAGATTACGAATCGTTTCAACAACGCCGCAATATGGTCAAGAAGATGGAGAAGATGTCGCTCCTCGTCCTTTTGATCTGCAATTTTCTACAAAAAACCAGTTATTTTTCAAGTAATTTCGAGTATAAAGAAAAATTTTGCGGAAACGGTTGCTCGCATTTTTGCAAAAGTTTGTCTTCATACCGAGAAACTGGCTTTTGAACACCATTTACCAAGAAGAGCCTATAATTTCACTCCAAGTCACCAAGAATAATTTCAAAAAGCGGATGAGGCACAAGTCGTGTCACATCCGCTTTTTAAGTGATCAATATTGCCAATAAATAGCGCATCCGTATCGTCAGATTCTTTTATAATGTATACGGTGTAATGTTTTCCATACCAATCATTGGATCTACTAATTTCTGATTAATCGCTTCTGCAGTAAGAACGAACTCCTTAGGAACAGCAGATTCTATCTCTTCTTTCTTTTCTTCCACAATCGATGAAGAAAACAGATCTGGTTCCACTGTTTCCATTACTTGGTTTTTCGATTCATTCGTTCCACTGTCGTCTTTTATAGGTAACTGTTCTTTTATGTCCTGCGACTCTTTCGTATAGGTCCCATCTTCAAATGGATCATTTCCAATCAAAGAATCTTCATAAGCTGCTAATTTTGTCCGCAGAGTGATAGTCATTTTTCATTATCGATGATTCTTGATTTCAACGTAGTCATTCGGCTTGCCGATTCATTCGCTACACAAGTGGCATACGCGTGCTCTTCCCCTAACAAAATCAACAGTTCCTTACTCCGAGTAACCGCCGTGTAGAGTAGATTACGCTGAAGCATGCGCTGATATTGATGAACCATGGGCAAAATGACCATTTTGAATTCACTGCCCTGTGATTTATGGATCGAGCAACAATAAGAAAGAGTAATTTTATTCCACTCGTTTCTTTTATAAGTGACCTCATTTGCATCAAACTGGATAACTAATTCATCCACTTTATCTTCCGAATCTTTTGCCAAGATAATCCCCGTGATTTCTCCCATATCCCCATTGAATACATTCAATTCGGAGTATTGACTAACTGGAGTACTTTGTCTCCTATCCGATAAACGGTGTCGTTCCAATGCACTTCCTTTTTCCCAGGTCTCCCTGGATTGAATATCTCCTGCATCATTTTATTTAACGCATCGATCCCTGCAGGTCCCCGATACATTGGTGCTAATACTTGGATATCTTGTGCACGGAATCCCTTATTTTTCGCCTTTTCCACAATTTTAGAGATCAAGGGTTCAATTTGATATGCGTCGCTTCGGAAATAGGAACGATCTTTTTGATTCTTTGTGAAATCTTTTGGTAGACGCCCTTCTTTGATTTCATGGGCAAGAGGAATAATACTAGAACCATCACCTTGTCGATAAATCTGATTGAGTTCCATTTTAGGAATTTGTTCGATTTCCAAAAGGTCATGTAGCACTTGTCCAGGACCGACAGAAGGAAGCTGATCTTTATCTCCTACTAGGATAACCTGCATATTCGTCGGAATCGCTTTGAATAATGTGTTAGCCAGCCATGTATCGACCATAGACATCTCATCAACGATCAAAAGTCCGCCTTCTAATTCTTTCGTGCTGACTGAAGGTGTTTTTCTCGTCCATTCAGCCCAAGTAAACGATGGATTGTACTGGCAGGCAGACCTGTTGTCTCGTTCATTCGTTTAGCTGCCCGGCCAGTTGGTGCTGCAAGCAGAATAGGAAAAATTTCTTGGGTATATTTTGACGGGTCCAATTCCAGACCATTCAACTCTGCAAAAAGATTAACGATCCCATTGATCACAGTAGTTTTCCCCGTACCTGGTCCTCCTGTTAAAATAAATAGAGGAGAACGGATGGCTTCAGCGATTGCTTGTTCTTGCGAGGGGCCATACTGTATACCGAATATTTTTTCGATACGCCGAATATTTTTCTGCACTTCTTTTTCAGGATAATGGATTTCTTTTTTACGGCTGAGCAGACGTTGGATGGAATTGCCGATTCCCCATTCAGAAAAATACAAACTGTTTTCGTAAAGATTCGTTTCTTCTTGTTGGATTTTTCCTTCTTCAACAAGCTGGATAATCACAGTAGCAACCTGATCAGGCAGAATTTCGATTGGACGACTTGTTTCTAAAATACGGATGGTTTGCTGAAGCAATGTTTCCGCCGGTACGTATGTATCTCCTGTTTGAACAGCATGCTGAAAAATCTGATGCAAGATGGCTGCTCGGATTCTTCTAGGTGAATCTGCTGCAATACCGACTTGTTCGGCTAGATTATCTGCACGTTTGAACCCGATTCCTTCTATGTCTTCGACTAGCTGATACGGATTTTCTTCGATGATCTCCAAAGACTCGTTCTTATAGGTCTGATAAATACTGAAGGCTAACTGACTACCGAATCCATAACGATTCAATCCCATGATTACTTGATCCATCCCGTGATTTAGACGAATCGTTTCAGCAAGCATTTCTCTTTTTGGCTTCGTTAAACCAGAGACTTGTTTTAATACCGAAGGATCAGCAATGATTTTTCGATAGCATCTTCTCCCAGCAACTCGACGATTTTCTCTGCTGTTTTCTTACCGATCCCAGGGAATTTTTCGCTGGAAAGATAAGCTACGATCCCATTCGCAGTTGTTGGTTTTTCTTGCTCATATCTTTCGACTTTAAGCTGTCTTCCGTATTTAGGGTGATCCACTAGTTCTCCATAAAAACGATAGGTCTCATTTTCTTGAATATCGCCAAAGCTTCCGGTAACTACAATTTCTTTTTCACGGTAATCAGCTGTGGTTTCGCTGATGTGTACCAAAAGCACTTTGTAAAAATTACTAGGATTTTGAAAAAAAATCGCGGCAACTGTACCAACGAAATAAGGCATTTCTTCTGGCTGCATCGGAAGCCGCCTCCTTCTTCTATAGTAAAGGTTCTGGTGCTGTTTCAGTTCCTAAAAAATCTGTTTGGTTCCATACTTTCAGTTCATACGACAATAATTTGCAAGGCTCTTCAGTCTCTAAAATCGTCAGGCTGCTATTGAACAAACCGCCCATTTCCCGCAACTCACTTAGCTCTTTCCCTGTCATCCATTGAATGGCAGGCAGTTAATGAGGCCCCATGACCTACGAATAAAAGAGGTCCGTTTTTATGTTGAGCAACCGCATCCGCTACAACAGTTTCAATACGTGTAGATTGCTGATTACAATACGTTTCTCCATGAAAAGGAGAAGGATCATAATAGATTAAGATGTTACGCAAATTCGGCAGATTCTCTGGGTATTTCTGATACATTTCATCGATTGATTGTCCTTCTAAAGTACCTAGCCCTAGTTCTCGCAGTTTATCTGTATAAAAAATCTCTACCGGACGAGCAAGCTCTTTATTGATACCTTCTGCTGTATCTCGTGCTCGTTTTGCTGTACTGGAATAAATTGCTTTAAAAGGTAACATATTTTATCTTTTTTCCCAAATGCTTTGATTTCTTCATAACTTTGAGGCAAAAGCGGAGAATCGCCATTGCTCCCTTGAAAACGTCTTTCCTGATTCCATTGTGTCTTCCCATGTCGGGTAAAATATAGTTCCATACGCAGCAAACTCCTGTCTTTCTTTTATTTTACTCTATAATAAACTGTCTAATCCAGCTTGTCATTTTCATAATGGTGCGTTAATTCTAAATTAGGGAATCCTTGCTGACGAAGTGCTTCGTACACAATCATTGCAGCTGTATTCGATAAATTCAATGAACGAACATGCTCATCATTCATAGGGATGCGCAAACACTTTTCCTCGTTTTCGCGCATAAACGCTTCTGGCAAGCCAGTTGTTTCCTTTCCAAATAAAAAGAAGTGCTCTTCTCCATCAGCAAAATTTTCTTCACTGTATACCTTATGGGCAAATTTTGAGATCAAGTGTAGTTTACGATCACCTAAAATGCTAAAAAAGCTTCTAAATCACTGTGATAAGTAATATTTACATCATTCCAATAATCTAACCCTGCTCGTTTCAGATGTTTGTCATCCGTTGAAAAACCTAGGGGCTCAATTAAATGAAGCGGCGTATTCGTGGCCGCACACGTACGGGCAATATTTCCGGTGTTTGCAGGTATTAACGGTTCGAATAAAACGATATGATTCATCAGGATCATTCCTCTCATATTTATGTTCGTTTCTATTTTCTGACAATTTGATTTTGTCATAAAAAAAACGTATCAAACTCGGTGTCAGTCACTGCGAGTCGTTACGTTAGTGAAGCTCTTCTCACTAACTTTTATCAGAACAGGAACCTGATAAAACCAATGAAAAACAACTTGTTGCTACTATAACACCCTCAACTTACTTTTGCAACCTCTACTCTTTAAAAACTACTAGAAAACCGTTTTCTCTTAGTTCCTTTTAATAATTCTATGTCAATTGTAATCTTATTCAAAGGATTCTTGTACAAGTCTGCTTTGATTCCTTCCTCCACTTGCCACTCTAAGGGCGACATTGCTAAAAGATCTTTTCGATTTTCTTCTGGTATCTCAATTCATAGGTCACACGCTGACGTTCAGTTAGTTTCATCGATTCAGTAAACTTTGCGACTACACGATCATTGGAATAACTTTGCTTTTCAGGTTGATTCGGATAAAAAGCCTGGCGCAGTTCTTTTAAATAATTTTCTTGCGGCACTACTTTCAGCACCTCTCCATCTTCTGACAGTACACGTTGAAATTCTTGGTAATGAGAAGGCGAAAAGATATTTAAGATCGTGTTAAATGTCTGATCAGCAAATGGCAAATTGGTCAAATCCGCTACACACCAAAATGCCTCGACAGATTGTTCCGTAGCTGCATAGACCCCTTCTTTTGAAATATCAAATCCAACAGCAGTTTGAATCTTTTTCAATTTTGAAAGTTCATTCAAGAAGCTTCCTTCTCCGCAGCCGACATCTAATAGCGAGACTTCATTAGGCAGATGCTGTGCGATAGTCTCAATAACAGGCTGATACATGCCTGATTGGATCATTCTACGCCTTGGAACGAACATTTCTTGATCATATTCTGTTTTAACCGCGTGGGATAAAAAGTAAAGTGTTCCTTTTTGGACAGATCAAAACGGTGATTATTTTTGCATATCAAGCCATTATCAGACTTTTCTACCTCTTCTTGGCAAACTGGACAGCGGAACAGCTGATGTTTTTCTGCCAAAAACTGGCGTCCTCGGTCAATTTTTTTTAACATAGTTCCCCCTCATTTCTGTTTTATCTTACCGTTAGATGCTCACTTTGGCAACTGGTAAAAATATGATACAATGCCTAGAAGAAAGCGAAAGACAAAGGAGAAGATCAGATGATCAAAGAATTTTGTGCTGAAAACTACACATCTATTCCTCTGCAATTGCCAGAGGAGCTAACCGAATCGAATTATGTGACAACTTAGCGGTCGGCGGAACGACCCCAAGTACTGGTGTGATCGAAGAAACATTAAGTTACGCAGGGGAAAAAAATATCCCTGTAATGACGATTATCCGTCCTAGAGGGGGTGATTTTGTCTATAACGATATCGAATTGAAAATTATGCATACTGATTTGATTGAAGCAAAGAAATTAGGGACGGATGGCGTAGTTTTTGGTTGTCTTACTCCCTCAGGATGGCTAGACGAAGAAGCATTGGAACTATTGATCGAAACCGCAGAAGGCGTACAGATCACCTTCCATATGGCTTTTGACAGTATTCCTGAAGAACGGCAATTTGAAGCAATCGATTGGCTGGCAGCGCACGGTGTTGACCGTATCTTGACGCATGGCGGCCCTGCTGATCAAACGATTGAAGAACATTTCCCACGGCTCAAAGAATTGATTGACTATGCAGATGGCCGTTTGATCATTTTGCCCGGTGGTGGCGTAACAGCAGCGAATGCAGCACATGTAGCTAAAGAATTAAACGTGAGTGAAGTCCACGGAACTAAAATCGTTGAACTTCAGCCATAATCTTATAAACAAAAACATTGGCAACAAGCAGTATACTTGTTGCCAATGTTTTTGCTTTTTACATAAAATAGCCCATAAATAAAGAGGCAATATTGAAATAAATCAGTACACTTGTCAAATCACTCAAGGTCGTGATAAATGGACCGCTTGCTACCGCTGGATCAAATCCTAGACGATCCATCAGCATCGGAATCAAACTACCTGCAAGATTCGCCACTGTTATCGCAAACAGCATGGCCATCCCTATCACAAATCCTAAGATAAAATTATGTTTCCAAAAGCCCACGATCAGAAAAATCGTAATCCCTGTAACAGCTCCTGTTACGACGCCGGTCAAGACTTCAGCCAAAACAAGTCGGACAAACCCGTGATCTTTGTCATCAGAGATTGCAAGTCGACGGACAGCCACAGCCAGCGACTGGGTTCCAGCATTACCAGCTGTTCCTGTGATCAGTGAAATGAAGACCGCTAAAATGCTCGCTTCACTTACCAAGTCTTCATAATGACTGATCAAAGAAGCAGTAGACATACCTAAAAACAACAGAGTGATTAGCCAAGGCAAACGTCGAGATGCTGCCTTTACTGGATTTTCATTGATTTCTTCCACATTGACCCCGGCAAGTCCTGAATAATCGCTGGCAGCTTCATCATCAATAACGTCAATGATGTCATCGACTGTGACGATTCCCAACAAATGATCATCATAATCGGTGACAGGAAGAGCTAAGAAGTCATAATCCTGAATGTTTGTGCCACATCTTCTTGGTCGTCGCCTACATGAACTGAAAGCACCCGCTCGCTCATCAGATCAGAAATCATAGCATCATCATCATTCACGATTAGGTCGCGTAGAGAAATAACCCCCACTAGTTGACCTTCTTGATTAACGACATAGATGTAATAGATTGTTTCAGCAACATCTGCTTCATTCTTCAGCACATACATCGCAGAGCGAACGGTTTGATTTGCTACGATCGAAACAAATTCAGTAGTCATGATTGCACCAGCTGTTTCGTCTTCGTAATGGAGCAATTCCTTGATTTCACTGGCATCGTCTGCAGACATCAAACTTAAATATTTAGCAATTTGCTTTTTATCTAACGTATTAAGCAAATCGACAGCATTATCTGTATACATCTCAGAAAGCATATCTGCGGCATAGCTAGGACGCATCTCATCCAGATATTCTTTCATATGTTCGTTATCTTCTTCAATCACATCGAACATATCCGCTAATTCTTTAGGCGACAGATAGGAATAGATCAGCTGCCTGTTCTCTTCTGTAAGAGATTGGTAGAATTGCCCCTGCTCATAGATATGCATCTCTAAAAAACTGTTTCTGAATGCCTGAATATTATTTTCCCTTAAATCTTGAGTCAACTGGGCAAATCTTTCCTCTAATTCTTGATTTTCATCCAAACCAATCTCACCTCGCCTTATTCTTCAAACCGTCTCACAACTGCCTCCATGTCTGCGGCTAAAGGCTGCTTGAACTCTAGCAGCTCTTCTGTAAATGGGTGGTAAAAACGCAGATCATAACAATGAAGGGCTTGTCTTTTTATTCCCAGATCCATTCGTCCGCTATACATATCATCACCGAGCAGTGCACAGCCAATGGCGGAAAAATGAACTCTTATTTGATGTGTCCTTCCTGTATGCAGCTGGATATCAACTAACGCGATTTCTGTTAGTCGCTTCTCTATCCAGTACTCCGTCTGTGCAGAACGTCCTTCATTAGAGACCATTCGCTTCAGTAGCGAAGAATAATCTCGGGCAATCGGCAAATCGATATGTCCATGTGCCGATAAATTGGAAAGCATTCCACTGACTAATGCTTGATATTTTTTTACAAACTTCTTTTCACGAAGTTGCGTGTCTAATTTTGCGTGCGCAAACCCATGCTTGGCAAAAAGCATCAAGCCAGACGTATCACGGTCTAGTCGTGTAACTACATGAATTACTTGGTTTTCGTACCCTTGTTTTTTGTAATAAGCTTTTACACGATTTGCCATTGTCCCATTTGGATGGTATTGGGCAGGAATGGACGAAACGCCTGCTGGTTTGTTTACTACCAGAACATGTTCATCTTCATACACGATATCGATCGGCGTTTCGTCCAAAAGTACGGTTTCATGTTCTCCTTCAGCAGGAATCACAATGGTTACCTTATCATCCTTGGCTAGAGAAAACAAGACATTTTCTTACTTGAATCATTGACTTTGATTTGACCGCCTTGAAATTTTATTTTCGCTAACAGACCTTTTGAGTATTCCCTTTTTCTTTAAAAAATATTTTACCTGCTGAGAATGATCTTTCTCATAATCCATGTAACTGCATATTAATCCTCACAATAAGCATCTTC
>ENA-OQJX01000413-OQJX01000413.1-human-gut-metagenome-genome-assembly--contig:-NODE-413-length-23520-cov-2.687727_pt1 | contig 23520 bp, 29 predicted proteins | sample MGYA00242615_ERZ504782 | MGnify/ENA primary metagenome ERZ504782 (study PRJEB26092, sample SAMD00036354) | human gut metagenome | host: Homo sapiens | study: EMG produced TPA metagenomics assembly of... | reverse complement strand
TCCAAGTTTCTCTGCTTCTCCGATGCGCTGCTCAATGCGGTTTACCGGGCGTATCTCTCCCGACAGACCTATTTCTCCTGCCATGCACACCTCTGGCTCTATGGCCGTGTCCATGTTGCTGGAGAGGATGGCGCTGATGACGGCAAGGTCTATTGCCGGGTCGTTCACTTTCAATCCACCGGCAATATTGAGAAATACATCTTTCTGTGCCAGTTTGAAGCCTACACGTTTTTCCAATACGGCCAGCAGCATATTCATGCGGCGGATGTCGAACCCTGTGGCAGAGCGTTGTGGGTTACCATATACGGCACTGCTGACCAATGCCTGCGTTTCGATGAGGAACGGTCTGATGCCTTCTATCGCGGAGGCGATGGCTATGCCGCTCATACCTTCATGGTCCTGGCTCAGCAGTAGTTCGGATGGGTTGCTCACCTGCCGTAATCCATCTTGCCGCATTTCGTAAATACCCAGTTCGGCAGTGCTTCCGAAGCGGTTCTTGATGCTACGCAGGATGCGGTACATGTAGTGCTGGTCGCCCTCGAACTGGAGTACGGTATCCACGATATGTTCCAGTACCTTGGGGCCGGCTATGCTTCCTTCCTTATTAATATGCCCGATGAGGATAACCGCCGTATGCGTTTCCTTGGCAAAGCGCAGGATGGAGGCGGAACATTCCCGTACCTGGGCGATGCTTCCCGGCGACGATTCAAGGGTTTCGGTAGAAATCGTCTGTATGGAGTCGATGATGACGATGTCCGGGCGGATGTTCTTGATATGGACGTAAATCTGTTCCAGGGAAGTTTCGCATACGATGAGGCAATCACTGGAAGCACTTGTCAAGCGGTCGGCACGCAGTTTCAATTGGCGGGTACTTTCTTCGCCGGAGACGTAGAGGATGCGTTTTTCCGGTATGCGGAGTACGGTTTGTAGCACCAGGGTGGATTTCCCGATGCCCGGTTCGCCGCCAATCAAAACAAGAGATCCTTGTACAAGACCACCACCTAGTACCCGGTTCAGTTCGGCATCATGGAGGTCGATGCGCGGTTCGTCATCGGCTACAATTTCATGGAGGGTTATGGGTTTGGCTTTGGCGGTCTCTATGCCCGATACGGGACGCTTGTTCACCACTTCTTTCCGTACCACCTCTTCCACATACGTGTTCCACATTCCGCACGACGGACACTTGCCTACCCATTTGGGAGAGTCTTGTCCGCAGTTGCTGCATACATAAACCGTCTTCTCTTTAGCCATAGTTGTGCATTCTCTTCTAAAATGATTGCCCAAAGGTACAATTTTTCGATGCAGGGCTTGCAGACTCCCATAGAGTTTTTTATTTTTGTGAGTAGAAAACAATAACATGTTATAAAAGCCATGATAGAAGATATTCTTGCATACAACAAGCGTTTTGTAGCCGAGAAGGGGTATGAGAAATACATCACGAATAAATACCCGGATAAGAAGATTGCCATCCTCTCTTGTATGGATACCCGTTTGACCGCTTTACTGCCGGCAGCCTTGGGCATCAAGAACGGCGATGTGAAGATGATAAAGAATGCGGGTGGAATCATTTCACATCCGTTCGGTAGTGTCATTCGTAGCCTGATGGTGGCCATTTACGAGTTGGGCGTGACGGAAGTGATGGTTATTGCCCACTCCGATTGCGGTGCGTGCCACATGAGCAGCGCCCAGATGATAGAGCATATGAAGGCCCGGGGCATCAAGCAGGAGACGATTGATATGATTCGTTTCTGCGGAGTGGATTTCGAGTCTTGGCTGTATGGATTCGAAGATACGGAGAAATCGGTAAAAGGTACGGTGGAAGCTATTATCAATCATCCGCTGATACCGAATGATATCAATGTCAGCGGTTTCATAATAGATTCTGTGACGGGAGAATTGACCCCGGTGCAGTGATAGTTGTGCTTCACACGGTAATTTCCCCTGCCAGCGGTCGTCCCATCAGTTCGCGTATTTCGGCAGGTGGATAATCGTGCCCCAGAAGGAACATCAGCTTGGTTACGGCAGATTCCGTTGTGTTGTCATATCCGCAGACAACTCCTGCCTGCATCAGTTGGTAACCGGTTTCATAGCGCTCCATTTCAACAGTGCCGGCACTGCATTGGGTGACGTTGACAATGATGATGCCTTGTTCGCAGGCATCATGCAGGCGGCGTAGAAACCATTCCTTTCGGGGAGCGTTGCCGGAACCGTAGGTTTCGAGGACTACGGCCTTCAGTCCTTTAGTGGCAAGTATGGCTGCCACGACATTTTCCTGAATACCTGGAAAAAGCTTCAGTATGGCGATGTTGGTATCAAGCAGATAATGAGGCTCCAGTTCGTGGGGAGTGCCGTGCGTATGAATTTGCACATTATTATATTTAATATGTATACCGGCGGAAGCGAGTACCGGATAATTGAAGGAACGGAAAGCATTGAAGTTCTCCGCGTTCATTTTGGTGGTACGGTTGCCGCGCATCAGGTGGTTTTCGAAGAAGATGCAGACTTCGGGTACGATGGGCTGTCCGTTGGAGTGGCGGTCGGTGGCTATTTCGATGCTGGTCAGCAGGTTTTCCTTGCCGTCTGTGCGGAGCACGCCAATGGGCAGTTGCGAGCCGGTTAGGATGACGGGCTTGTTCAGCCCTTCAAGCATGAAGCTGAGTGCAGAAGCTGTGTAGGCCATGGTGTCTGTGCCATGCAGGATGACGAAGCCTGTATATTGGTTGTAGTTGTTGCTGATGATGCGTACCAGTTTGCGCCAGGCATCGGGTCCATGTCCGAGGAATCCATGGGTGGGTCGAATTGATAAGTGTCGATACGGAACGCAAATCTCTGAAGTTCGGGAACATGTTTCTGCAACTGCTCGAAGTTGAAGCTTTCCAGGGCGCCGGTTTCTGCATTCTCTATCATTCCGATAGTTCCACCGGTGTATATTAGCAAAACGGAAGTGTTTTCTGGGTTCATGCGCACTTTTCTTTCATGTTTTCCATGCAAATATAATGATATATATTGAGAATGATAGCAAAATGTTAGAAAAGAATAAACGGATATACAGAAAAAAGGTATGGAAAGTGTGAAAGTGTAAGCCGTAAGTTGTGCATATTTCTTGCCTTTTTAGAGGCTTTCTGTATTTTTATCGCAAAAAAGTCGCAAAAAGTGATAGATTGAATGTTTTTATTGTTACTTTTGCAACACTTATCATAAATGATAGAAACAAGAGACTATGAACAAGTACTATCAACATACAGTCACATCCATGTGGACCATGACCCTTAGGGGTTAGGGATAGTATTTTGTGTTTCTACGTGTTACACCATTTTCAAGCAGTTTTTCCATTTAATTAAAGTCAATGCAAGCCGTAGCAGCTTGTTTCCGACACATTGTATCAACCATCTCAACAATATAAAGAGAAATGAAAGTAATGAAATTCGGCGGAACGTCCGTAGGTTCCGTGAACAGTATTTTGAGCGTCAAGAGAATTGTAGAAGCAGTCGATGAACCGGTTATCGTGGTGGTGTCCGCATTGGGTGGCATCACGGACAAGTTGATAAACACCTCTAGAATGGCGGCAGCCGGTGATGCTTCTTACGAGAATGAGTTCCGGGAGATTGTCTACCGTCATGTGGAAATGATTAAGGAAGTGATTCCGGCAGGCGAGGCGCAGGTTGCCTTGCAACGCCAGATTGGTGAGCTGCTCAACGAGCTGAAGGACATCTTTCAGGGTATTTATCTGATAAAAGACCTTTCGCAGAAGACGTCCGATACGATTGTGAGCTATGGCGAACGGCTTTCATCTATCATCGTGGCACAACTGACGGGAGCGGAGTGGTTTGACTCACGCAAGTTTATCAAGACGGAGAAGAAGCATTCCAAGCATGTGCTGGATACGGAGCTGACAAATTCGTTGGTGCACGAAACATTCAGCAGCCTGCCCAAACGCGTATTGGTTCCGGGGTTTATCTCCACAGACAAAATGACGGGAGAGGTAACGAACCTGGGTAGAGGTGGTTCCGACTATACAGCGGCAATTATTGCTGCCGCACTGGATGCTGACAGTCTGGAAATCTGGACGGATGTAGACGGGTTCATGACAGCTGACCCGCGTGTGATTTCCAGGGCATACACTATCAATGAATTGAGCTATGTGGAAGCTACGGAGCTTTGTAACTTCGGTGCGAAAGTGGTCTATCCGCCTACAATCTATCCGGTTTGCCACAAGAATATCCCCATTCTGGTGAAGAATACCTTCAATCCAGAGGGTGTGGGAACTGTCATCAAGCGAGAGGTTTCCGACCCGCAAAGCAAGGCTATCAAGGTATTTCATCCATCAATGATACGAGCCTAATTACAGTGCAAGGCCTTGGTATGGTAGGTGTCATCGGTGTGAACTACCGTATCTTCAAGGCGCTGGCAAAGAATGGCATCAGTGTGTTCCTTGTGTCCCAGGCTTCTTCGGAGAATTCAACGTCTATCGGTGTGCGCAATGCGGATGCTGATCTGGCTTGCGAGGTGCTGAACGAGGAGTTTGCCAAAGAAATAGAGATGGGAGAAATTTCTCCTATTCAGGCAGAAAAGAACCTGGCTACCGTGGCCATCGTAGGCGAAAACATGAAGCATACGCCGGGTATTGCCGGAAAGCTGTTCGGTACGTTGGGGCGTAACGGTATCAATGTGATTGCTTGTGCGCAGGGTGCTTCGGAAACCAACATCTCGTTTGTAGTGGACAGCAAATCATTGCGCAAATCGCTGAATGTCATCCATGATTCTTTCTTCTTGTCGGAATATCAGGTACTGAATCTTTTTATCTGCGGCATAGGAACCGTAGGCGGCAGCTTGATAGAGCAAATCCACAGCCAGCGCCAGAAGCTGATGCAGGAGAACGGCCTGCAGCTGAATGTAGTGGCATTGCCGATGCAAACAAAGCCATGTTCAGCCGCGAAGGTTTCGATTTGGGACGTTTTCGTGAAGAACTGCAGGAGAAGGGAAAGGACAGCTCTCTGGAAACGCTGCGTAATGAGATTATCGGTATGAACATCTTTAACTCTGTCTTTGTGGACTGTACGGCAAGTGCAGGCGTGGCTTCCCTTTACAAGGACTTGCTGCTGCACAATGTTTCGGTAGTGGCTGCTAACAAGATTGCTGCTTCTTCCGAATACGAGAACTACCGTGAACTGAAACAGATTGCCCGCCAACGCGGTGTGAAGTACTTGTTTGAAACCAATGTAGGTGCCGGACTCCCCATCATCAATACCATTAACGACCTTATCCATAGCGGTGATAAGATATTGAAGATTGAAGCCGTGCTGAGCGGTACGTTGAACTATATCTTCAATAAAATCAGTGCCGACATTCCTTTCAGCAAGACCATTAAGATGGCGCAGGAGGAACGTTACTCCGAGCCCGATCCGCGTATCGATCTCAGCGGAAAGGATGTTATCCGCAAACTGGTGATTCTGGCACGCGAGGCCGGTTACTGTTTGGAACAGAGCGATGTTGAGAAGAACCTCTTTGTGCCCGATGACTTCTTTGAAGGCTCCCTGGATGACTTCTGGAAGAAAGTGCCGAGCCTCGATGCCGATTTCGAAGCCCGCCGCAAGGTGTTGGAAGCCGAGAACAAGCATTGGCGTTTCGTAGCCAAGCTGGAAAACGGCAAGGCATCCGTAGGTTTGCAGGAAGTCGGCGCCAACCATCCGTTCTACGGTCTGGAAGGCAGCAATAACATCATCCTGCTGACCACGGCACGTTATAAGGAATATCCGATGATGATACAAGGCTACGGAGCCGGTGCGGGTGTAACGGCTGCGGGGGTATTTGCGGATATTATGAGCATTGCAAACGTTTAATCCAAATCGTAATATAGAAAGATGAAACACATCATTATATTGGGTGATGGTATGGCCGACTGGCCCGTGAAGGCTCTGGGAGGCAAAACCTTGCTGCAGGCGGCTGCAACTCCCTATATGGACAAGCTGGCACGCATGGGACGTGTGGGAAGGCTGGTGACGGTGGCCGAGGGATTTCATCCCGGCAGTGAGGTGGCGAATATGTCCGTTCTGGGCTATAACCTGCCGAAGGTGTACGAAGGCCGCGGTCCATTGGAGGCGGCGAGTATCGGTGTGGACTTGCAGCCGGGTGAGATGGCGATGCGCTGCAACATTATCTGCATCGAGGGAGACAATATCAAGAATCATTCTGCCGGGCACATTACTACAGAGGAAGCGGATGTGTTGGTAAAATACCTTCAGGAGCATTTGGGTGATGACCGCGTGCATTTCCATACGGGCGTGCAATACCGCCATCTGCTGGTAATAAAAGGAGGGGACAAGCGCATTGACTGTACGCCGCCCCACGATGTCCCTTTGAGGCCTTTCCGTCCGTTGATGGTGAAGCCGATGGAGGGTACGGAGAATATTTCGGTCCCCGAAGGCGGTGCAGAGCTTACTCCGAAGCAGACTGCCGATTTGATTAATGATTTGATTCTCCGTTCGCAAGTGTTGCTGGAAAACCATCCGGTCAACATGAAGCGGAAGCCGAGGGTAAGGACCTGCCAATAGCATCTGCCATGGAGTCCCGGTTATCGTCCGCAGATGGAGCGCCTTTCAGACAAGTTCCCGCAGGTGAAGCGTGGTGCTGTGATTTCTGCCGTGGATTTGATTAACGGCATCGGCTACTATGCCGGATTGCGGCGCATCACCGTAGAAGGTGCGACGGGGCTTTATGATACCAACTATGAGAATAAGGTGGCTGCCGCCCTTGATGCATTGCGGACGGATGATTTTGTCTACCTGCATATCGAGGCCAGTGATGAGGCCGGTCACGAAGGAAATGTCCCCTTGAAGATTATGACGATTGAGAATCTGGACAGCCGTGCCGTAGGTCCTATCTACGAGGCTGTGAAGGATTGGGAGGAACCCGTTGCTATCTCCGTATTGCCCGACCATCCCACTCCCTGCGAACTCCGTACGCATACGGCCGAACCTATCCCGTTCCTCATTTGGCATCCGGGTATCGAGGCTGACGAAGTACGGACATTTGATGAAGTGGCAGCCTGCGAAGGCAGTTACGGACTGATGAAAGAAGACGAGTTTATTAATGAATTTATGAGTTCCACCACAGAGTAACACAGAGTTTCACGGGGTTTTATTTATAGAGAATTCTGTGAGACTCTGTGGTGAATAAAAAATACCGCAATGAAATATTATAGCACCAACAAACAAGCCCCCGAAGCCACTCTTGAAGAGGCCGTGGTAAAGGGGCTTGCCGCAGACAAGGGGCTTTTCATGCCCTTTACAATCAAAACTCTGCCACAAGAGTTTTACGATAGCATCGATACACTCAGCTTTCAGGAGATAGCCTATCGCGTGGCAGATGCTTTCTTTGGCGAGGATGTTCCTGCCGATACGCTGAAACAGATTGTTTATGACACACTCAGTTTCGATGTCCCTCTGGTCCGGGTGACGGAGAATATTTATTCGCTTGAGCTGTTCCATGGTCCGACGCTTGCCTTTAAGGATGTAGGCGGTCGCTTCATGGCGCGTTTGCTGGGATACTTTATCAAGAAAGAGGGCAAGAAGCAAGTCAATGTTCTCGTTGCTACTTCCGGTGATACGGGGAGTGCTGTTGCCAATGGTTTCCTCGGTGTGGAAGGCATACACGTCTATGTGCTCTACCCGAAGGAAAAGTCAGTGAAATCCAGGAGAAACAGTTCACTACCTTAGGGCAGAATATCACGGCTATTGAGGTCGATGGTACGTTCGACGATTGCCAGGCTTTGGTTAAATCCGCTTTTATGGACCGCGAGCTCAACGAACATCTGCAACTGACCAGTGCCAATTCCATCAACGTGGCGCGTTTCTTGCCGCAGGCATTCTATTACTTTTATGCCTATGCTCAACTGAAACGTGCCGGCAAGGGAGCAATGCCGTCGTGTGTGGTACCCAGCGGTAACTTCGGCAATATCACTGCCGGCCTCTTCGGCAAGCGTATGGGACTGCCCGTGGAACGCTTTATCGCTTCCAATAACCGCAATGATATCTTCTTCCAATATTTGCAGACGGGTGTTTATACGCCGCGTCCCAGTATTGCCACCATTGCCAACGCGATGGATGTGGGCGACCCGAGCAACTTTGCCCGTGTACTCGACCTTTACGGAGGCAGCCATGCCGCCATCTCTGCCGAAATCAGCGGTGCCACTTATACCGACGAGCAGATTGCCGAAACCATGCGGGAAGTGTGGAAGAAGGACCATTACCTGCTCGACCCGCACGGAGCCTGCGGCTTCCGGGCCCTGGCCGAAGGACTGAAACCCGGCGAAACGGGCGTATTCTTGGAAACGGCCCATCCGGCGAAGTTCAAGGATACAGTGGAGAAGATTATCGGTGAAGCCGTAGAAATACCTGCCAAGCTTCAGGCCTTTATGCGCGGCGAGAAGAAGAGCCTGCCAATGTCGAAGGATTTTGCAGACTTCAAGCAATATCTGATGCATGTATAAAGAATGGGACGTCCGTAAAGAAAAACACCGGATTGCTTGACATTGCCTTTCGGATGTTGTATCTTTGTAACTGCAATCTTAGTTCAGATTCAATTTTAAATTAGCATAAAAGGAGAGGCGTCGCTTCTCCTTTTTTGTTGTGTTCTTCCGTCACTTCATTAGCCAAAGCTTAGGGTTTACTCTCCTAAACCGGTGCTTTACAGATTTAATCCTCCACTTCAGCAAGCGGAATGGCAGGCATTTGCTTGGAAAATCCCGGCGGTTTTGACGAAAAGCTCGGATGTTTTTGACGAAAAGTCCGGATGTTTCGGATGAAAAGCTCCGAGCTTTCGGATGATATGTTCAGCGCTGACAGATGGTGTGTCGAGGATAAACGGATGATATGTTCGGGACGGATACATGGTTTGTTCCGGCTATATGAACGGACGATCATGCGTCTGTTCCGTTAATCTTCCATAAATCTGCTCTTGACAAGATTGGCTGCTTTATTCTGTATCGGGTTCTTCCCGGATGATGTTTATCATGCTGCCCAACTTATGATGGTTGTTCCATAGCACAAGCACTTCAATCTTCCGGAGACTGTGCCGGTAAAGAAGCGTATAGTCGGGATGCGGAATGATGTACCGTATGTTCTCTGCTTCGGTGGGCTGTCCGATAAACGGATTCAGCGTGACACGGTACAATGCATTTTGGAACAAGGTGTACAGAGTCCCGCCACACCGTTTGTTGCCATCTCTTTCTTGCGAGGAAATCAGCAGGTCCTTCAGAGCTTCTTTGGCGAGGGGCGACCAGATTATTTGTTTAGCCATGCCTTCACCTCCTTACTGATTGTGACGTCCTCTTGTCCTTCTCCCTCATCCAGTTGCCGGCAGGCTTTCTTAAGGTCATGGCGTAGCCGGGTGGAGAATGCGAGGACTTGCTTTGTTTGCTGGGACGATTGCTCTTCTTTAACTTTTGCCATAACGTTATCTCCTTTTCCCTTAAAACATTTCAAAGTAATGAATTGTTTGAGGGGAAAAATACGAAGCTGATGAAAGATAAGAAACTGGAAGCCAATCTCAGTATGGTTGCGTCGCGCGTCATGGCGGGGTTGAATATGAATGGATTGAAATTTCTGCTCCCTTTGTGGCTGGGTGCATTGACGGGTGTCACGGTGCGTTGTGTCTTTGCTGCCGTGGCATTTTGGATAACAAGCTGGTTTGTAAAGGAGGCACCGGCCACAAAGCGGCAACGGATAGGGCTGTTCTGTCTGGGAGCCTTCGGACTCTACGGATTCATGTTCTGCTATCTGCTGGGCATCAGCAAGACGACTCCGGTTTCCAGTGCCATCTTCAACTCTATGCAACCCATTTGGGTCTTTCTGATATCCGTCTTTTCCTGCACGAAAAGGCTACGCTGATGAAGATTATCGGTATAGCGCTGGGTTTTGGCGGTGCGTTGCTGTGCATCCTTACGCAAGGCAGTGACGACTTGGCGCACGATGCATTTACGGGAAACATGTTCTGCATGGTAAGTTCGCTGGTCTTTGCCGTTTACCTGATTGTGAGCAAGAAATTGCTGGAAGAGGTCGGGGTAGTGACGATGATGAAGTACATCTTTGGCGGTGCGGCAGTAATGGGATTGATAGTGTCGTCCATTATAGGCTGGGATGCACCTTGCTTACGGATGCCTTGCATGGGGAGTGGCACTGGGTGCCGTGGGCGGTGCTGGCTTTTGTGCTGGTTTTCCCTACTTACCTCAGTTACTTTCTGGTTCCGGTGGGCTTGAAGTATCTCAAGACGACGGTTGTAGCCATGTACAGCTATCTGATATTGGTGGTGACTACCGTTGTTTCCCTCACCTTGGGGCAAGACCGTTTCAGCTGGACGCAAGCCGCTGCCATTGCCATGATTTGTATCAGCGTGTACTTTGTTGAAGTGGCGGAAGCGAAGAAGTAGTGACGAATACCAGGTATTCCCCTTCCGCTCGATGGTGAATTCCGTACCGGTGCATTCGTTGAGTGTGCCTTGCCACCAGTTGGTGAAGTCGCTGAGGGGATAGACCAGTCCTTTGTCATGCAGACCGTGTGCAGTGAAGTTGATGATGGATACTTGCTGTCCGGGATGGCTTGGGAAGGTGCGGGTACCCCGGCAGGGGATGAAGATGCCGTAATCGGTATAGGTACGTACATCGGCTCCGGCGCGGAGATAGTCGATGAGCAGGCTGATATTTCCCAGGGTATGGTCTTCACGCTTTCCCGTGGCACCGATGATGGCGATGCGGCGTTTACCTTGCGCCAGCAGGAAATTGACGGCTTTGGTCTGGTCGTTGGTTTCCTGGTCGCTGATGCGGTGCAGGATATGTCCGAACTTCCGGCGGTTTTCATCACTGAGGGAGTCACCGTCGCCGATGATTACGTCGGGAGTATGGCCCCGGCGGATGTATTCGTCCGCTCCGCCGTCGCAACAGACCACGTAAGGCGCTTCTGCCAATATCTTTAAAGGTAGGGGACTTGCAGGATATTCCCCATTCGCCAAAACTACGGCATCAATAGTTAATAATTGCTCGTTGCTCGTTGATAGTTCGTTTTTCATATTCTTTCTTAATCCCTAATCTCTAATCCTTCATCCTTGTTCATCATTTTCCTCCATTTGAAGTAGCCAAAGATAGCTATAATTGTATAAAGCCGTATAGTCCGGCCGTAAAATCGAGTCCTTTGTAGATGTACAGCCCGGTGCTCACTACATCCACCGCAATCCATGCCCACCATTGTTCCACATATTTCCGTGCCAGCATCCACATGCCGATGATGCTCATGGCAGTGGTGAAAGAGTCCAGCCAGGGCACATTGCTGTCCGTGAAGTTCACCAATATCCACGCAATGCCCAAAAGGGCAGCAGCGAATATGACAGTCAGCGGCAGCAGATAGCGCACCGGCATCCGCGTAATGGGGAGTTCCTTCTGTCCTTCTGTTCTTCTGTCCTCCACCTGCTGCACCGGGGCTTTCTGCCGTAGAATCTTCCGGCGCAGAAACGTACCGTATTTCCACATCATCCACCCGTAGATAGCAGCCCCCAGATAGTAGATATTTATCCCGAAGTCGGCATACAGCCCCGCATCGTAGTAGACGAAGATGTAAACGGCAGGCATAATGATGCCCGCTATCCAAAGATAAATGCTTGCCCGGTACTCCAACCAGAGGTAGAGCAATCCGACAAGTGTACCGATAATTTCAAGAGCGTGTTCCATAAAAACAGAAAGACTATCCTCCCTCCCCTTCAAGGAACGAGGGGTTTTAAAAATTAATAGCTATATGTCCCAGTACATTCGTTCCCGCTTGGGCAGCGTAGCCGGCATAGTTGTAACGGACTTTTCCTCCGTTATCGTCGAGATAGTATCCGCTGCCTGCGTATCCGTTGTTTTCGTATTCTTCATTGAACAGATTATAGATGGTGCACCCTATGGTTACCGACTTTACTTTAGGCAACTTGAAGGTATAGGACAGATTCAGGTTGCTTACGAAATAAGCATCCAGCGTGCACTCCTCTTGCTTGGCGTTACTCATGTATTGCTTGCTGATATATTGTGACTGCAACGAGGCCTCGAATCCCTTGAACGTATAGCCCAGGCGGTTGTTCAGTATGAAGTCGGGAGAGAATGCGATGGGGGTATCCCCGTGTTTGATGACCCATGCCTCCGACCCGGCCTCCTCGTTTTCAAAAAGAGTTTCGGTAAAGTTCTGCACACGGTTCTTGCTGAGTGTGGCATTGATGTCCCATTGGAAACCGCAGTCCAGCCGGATGCCTGCCATCAGCTCGATACCCATGCGGTAGCTGTCGGGCACGTTGCTGGCCATGGCTTCGCCTATCTCGTTCAGCTCCCCCGTCAGTACCAGCTGGTCTTTATAGTCCATATAGTAGAAGTTGGCACCCGCATGGAGCATGAGTTGGCGAAGGTATATCCCAGTTCGTAGTCGAACAAGCGCTCAGCCTTGGGATGTTCGGTGAAGTAGCCGTCGGTGTAGTTGTTGCGCGTAGGCTCTTTATGGGCTACGCTGAACGAACCGTATAGGCGGTGGTTGCGGTCGATTTGCCAGGACAGTCCGGCTTTCGGGTTGAAGAAGTCGAAGTCTTCGTCAATGTCCAATTTTTGCATTCCCGGAGTGGTGGCAGTCCAGTTGTACTTGTCGTTCAGTCCGTTTATCTTGTAGTTGATGTGGCGGTATTGCAGGTCGAGGTAGGCGCTGAGGCCGCTTACCAGTTCATAATTGGTTTTCAGATAAATATTTCCGTCATTCTTTGTGGCGTTGTTGCGGTAGTAGTCGTGGTCGGGATTCAGTTCGCCGATATAGTTCTTTACCCAAAGCACTTTTCCGAAGTGGTCGCCGTCATAGCGGTTCAGTGCACCGCCTAGCGAGGCATGCAGACGGTCGGCTTTGTAGCTTACGGAGAAGATTCCGCCGCCAAACCAGTTGTCCATTGCCTTCTTGCGGATAAGGTCGCTTACTTCTATCTTGCCGCCGTTGTATTCGAAAGGCGACATGCCGTACTCTGCCAACGAGCGTTCGCCTTTATATTCCTGGTAGTACCCGTCGCCTTTGGTGTAGTGCAGGCCGATATTCAGATTCCATTGCGAGGTGAAATTGTGGTTGAACAGCAACTGGTAATTCTTCTGCGTATAGTTGTCGGTCTGGTCGTCATAGAAATGCAGTGCACCTCCTTCGTCCGTGAGGTAATGCTTCTCGCCGTTGTCGTCTTTATAATATTCTTTGCTGTATACATGGCCGTCCCGGTCGGTGGCGTACATGAATCCGCAGGAATTGTAACGCCGTCCGTAACGTTCCATCTCCTCCTTGCTGGCATAGTTCCATGCGTGGTAAGTGCGCTCTTTGCCGGCAAAGGTTATCAGTTTGACGGAGGTATTGTCATTGTAGTATTCTCCTTGCAGATAATAGGAGTTCAGTCCCACAGACGCCCGGTCTATATACCCGTCCGTACTGATGTTGGAGAGCCGCGCATCGAACGACCAATGATTGTTGATGAGTCCCGTTCCCACTTTCACCGTCTCCTTGTGCGTATGGAAGGAGCCGTAGGAACCGTTGAATTCTGCATAGGGTTTCATGGAGAAATCACCCGTCTGCATGTTGATGCTGGCACCGAAAGCTCCTGCACCGTTCGTTGAGGTACCTGCTCCGCGCTGTACCTGCATATCCTTGACGGAGGAGGCGAAGTCCGGCAGGTTGACCCAGAATACCGTGTGACTCTCCGCGTCGTTGATGGGAATACCGTTGGCGGTGACGTTGATGCGTGTGCCGTCTGTTCCACGGACTCTCAGCGTGGTGTAACCCACCCCGGCACCGGCATCGCTGGTAGTAATGGCGGAGGGTGTCATACTCAACAGATATGGCAGGTCTTGTCCGAAATTCTGTTTTTTCAGTTGTTCTTTGCCTATATTGGTGAATGCCACCGGTGTGCTGCTTGTGGCACGTGTGGAGATGACTTCCACTTCCTGCAGGTTTATCACCCGCAGACTGTCTTGCTCTTGTGTCTGCGCACAGACACTCAGTGCTGCCGTCAGGAGGCAGGCCGCCATTGCATGTCTCTTCATTTGCAATTGTTTCGTTTAGATGAATACAGAAAAGGGGAACTTTTCTTCTTTTCCCTCCGCCGGCATTACCCGGATCAGGTTAATGGGTATGATCTCAGCCCGTCGTATTAGGGCACCCCTTAGTTGAAATCGGGAGCAAAAGTAGGAGTTTCCGTTGAAAAAGACAAGCTAAGTGAACGAAAATCAGAGTTATTTGTTAATTTTGTAGCGTTAATTTTAAAAATATAGTTATGTTATTATCCTTATTCATGGCAGCCTTTGCCGCCCAAACTGCTGACGATGGTTTCAGCAAGCTACAAATATTTCTTCAGCAATTGATAGATTGGAGTGTAAGTGCCGGTGGGCGTATCATTGGAGCCGTTCTAATCTTTGTGGTGGGGCGATTCTTAATATCCCTTCTTCGGAAAATGCTGGCGAGGTTATTGGCAAAAAGACATGTGGATGCCAGTATCCAGAGCTTTGTGAAAAGTTTGGTCAATATCTTGCTGACAATTCTGTTAATCATTGCCGTTATCGGCAAACTGGGAGTGGAAACCACTTCATTTGCCGCTCTGCTGGCATCTGCCGGTGTGGCTATCGGTATGGCACTTTCCGGAAACTTGCAGAACTTTGCGGGTGGACTGATTGTCTTGCTGTTCCGTCCTTTCAAGGTAGGTGACTGGATTGAAAGCCAGGGAGTGTCCGGAACGGTACGTGAAATTCAAATCTTCCATACGATTCTGACCACAGCCGACAATAAGGTAATCTATATCCTAACGGTGCGTTGAGCAGTGGTACAGTAACTAATTACAGCCGTGAGGATACGCGTCGTGTAGATTGGGTAATCGGTGTGGAATACGGTGAAAATTATGATAAGGTGGAAGACACCGTGCGTCGTATCATCTCCGAAGACAGCCGTATCTTGAATACTCCCGAGCCGTTTGTGGCTCTTCATGCCCTGGATGCCAGCAGTGTGAATGTGGTGATTCGTGTTTGGGTGAAGAGCGGAGACTACTGGGGCGTTTATTTTGATATGAACAAGAAGATTTACTCCGTATTCAACGAGGAAGGTATCGACTTCCCATTCCCGCAGTTGACGGTGCATCAGGCGAAAGACTGAGTGGGCTACAAGTTTCAATTTACTAGCTATCAGCTACTATAAGTTACGGGCTACAAGTGTCCTGCATTATCATACTGCAGGACAACTTGTAGCCCGTAACTTAATAGTAGTCGGTAACTCCGTAGTTTATTTATAACTTAATTCTGCCTCTATTTCTTCGCAGACATCTTGTTCCAGGTTGAGCAGCTGATTGATTTCTTTTCGTTTTTCCAAATCCGTGAAATAGCTCTCCACTACTGCATAGATGTTGAAGCCGGTTGTGGAACCCGCAGCCAAATCCAATGACTCAACCATTTTCTCTACTGCTTGATGAATGCGTTTCTTACTGATAAAATGCAGTTCATTACTATGAATTAAGCTCTTTTCCATGATATTTTCTGTTTTAGTTATTGTAGTTATAACATTCTATCAAGCAAGTTAGTTCATGTAGATTGAACAGACTTGACAGTCGACCGAACGATATTTCTTTTTATATTTGCCAAAAATATAAGCGCGGCAATGAAAGAACTGTTTATAAAAATACTCCGTTTTCTGATGTTTGTACTGGTCGTAGCTTTGGGCTGCATCGGATATAACATCTATGAAGATACGTTGGCTGCTGTGTGGATACCCGTAGGGGTAGGACTTGTGGTGGCAGTCGTTACACTTCCTCTATATAAAAAATGGATATGGCTGACAACGATGGAGCAAAAGGCAGTGAATATATTGTGTCATGTGGTGTGCGTGGGTGTCATCAGTTGTTCGCTTTTTCTGGTAGGGAATTATCAGATGGCGGCTCCTGCTTCGACAAAGGAGGTGACGGTCACCGTACTTGAGAAGCTGATAAAAGAACATGAAAAGAGACGTAAAGTAGGCAAGCATCGTTATGTGTCGGACGGAGTACGTAAGGAGTATTACTTAAAGGTGGCTTTCGAGGATGGAGCGATAGAGACCTTGCATGTTTCCACAGCCACATACAACAAAGCACGAAAAGGCAAACCGAAAGTTCTGACTTTGCAGAAAGGAGGTTTCGGATTGCCGGTGATAACGAAGGGGCTATAGTTTCATCCCCCCATGCAAGACATCAGATGAGGAACTGAATGCTCTTCTTAAAGATTTCTGCGTACAAAATGTCCGTCAATCCAAATGGTGGCATGGTGTCCTTTGAATTTCAGTAATACATAATTGGGATCTGTCGGGCCTTTGCTGAAGTGTGCGCTGAACCACTCTTGCCACATTTCCTGCTTGGTGGCTTCGTCTTCTATAATCTCCACCTCACCGGTGAGCACTACGCTGTTTCCTTTTTCCTGAAAGCACAAACCTGCTTTCGGATTGGCTGCAAACTCCTTTGTTTTAAGACTGTCTTTGCCGGTCGCCAACCATACGGTTGTGGCCCCTTCCGACTTGATGTTGCTCATTGGAACGGGGCGGGGATATCCCTCTTGGTTGATGGAAGTGATGACGACGGTTTCGCATCTTGCCAAGATTTCTGCTGCTTTCTCGATTAATGTTGCCATATTGGATGTTTTTATTGATTTGATTGCTGCAAATATAGGCATGGTAATAGGAAGAGCTATTGTAAAAAATCGACTTTTATGTTTTCACATAACTCAAAGTCCCTTCTTCCAATGGAGCGGAAGTGAGAAGCTGGCTTGGCGCGTTGCCGGACATCTTTTTGATTTCTTTTGAGAGATGGGAAACATCATAATATCCTGCTTTGATGGCAACGGACAGCAGATTGTCGAAAGAGGTACTTCGCAACAAGTCTACAGCATGTTTGAACTTCATAATCCGACTGTACTCTTTGGGTGTAAGTCCGGTGTGCTGCTTGAATTTCCGTTCGAAATGGCGTTGGCATAGGCAAGTCTCCTCCGCTAACCGGAGGAGTGACAAGTCACCCTTGCATCGATTGATTTGCTGTATGGCGAACAGCATGCTCCGTTCTGCTTTTGGACTGTATCGGCATAAGGCTTGAAGCAGGAAGTTTTCAATAAAGACCAGGTGCTCTTGAATGGTTCCCAGTTCGCCCAGTCTCTCTGCAAAAGAGTGGGTAAAGAGGCTAGTAAGCTCATCGGCGTTTAACCGTAAGTTGGTGAGCTCCTGCAAAGGGAGGTCCATGAAGCGAGGTATTCCGCAAGGCAGAAAACGGATTCCCAGCATATGGACTGTTACCGTATGGGTCACTAATTCGGAATATTTGGTCATGGCTCCAATGAAGTAGGTATGGTAGGGCTGCATAACGAGGCTGTCGTGTACGGCCTTAGGGGCTTCACCCAACGTGAATATAAAGTCAGTGCATCCGTCCGGCAGGATATTGATGTGCATGCCGTATCCAGGTTGTCCTTTAAACTCCCAATATTTGTCAATATAGGGGGAGAGCAGGGGGCTGGGATGATATTCTTTGTACATAGGTTGTAAAGATAGGAATAAACTTCGAAGATAGGGAAATCCCTATGTATAAATAGAGAGAATCACGGAAAAGGAGGTTTTTATCATACTACATTTGCTGTATGGATAAATACTAAAACTTTCTATTATGAAAAAGATGTCAGTTGTTTTAGGCTTGTTACTCGCTGTCTTGGTGATGGGCTGTGGCATTTATGAGAGCTACGGGTTTGATTATAAGCAGTTGAGCAGCATTGAACGTGGTATGAGCTTTAAAGAGGTGTGTACCATTTTAGGAGAGCCTGCATTTAGAGATTTGAATAAGGAGGGAGAGGCTTGGACATTCCGTGCTTATACTCCTGCGGGGTGGTCGGCTGTCAAGGTGTGGTTCAAAGACGGAAAAGTGGACGAAATGAAGAGCTATCTGGAGGATACTTATCCGGTTACCACTTCGCGGGACAAAAGTTTCATGAATGAGAAAAAAGAATCTTCCGACAAGAGTAGCGAAACAAAGGTAATAGTTTCGCCGGAAGGGAAACATTACATCAAAATGGGCTCGGTAGTAGTCACTCCCGAAGGCAAGCATATAATAGTACCTTGATTATACCAGCATAATCGTTTCCGGATATAGTATAATGTGAATATACCTTTCTATAAAGTGCTGATATTTATAAAGTTCTATATTTTTTGCAGATTTTAGGTATATGTAGTTCAAAGAATGTTATCTGAAATGAAAAGAATGGGCAATGTTTGTCATTGCTCTGTCTTTATCTTATATTTGAGTAGATAATATAGGATATCATTTTAAGAAAGGAACTAATAATAAGATAATAATATGAAGAATATTGAGAAGGCGACCAATAATATGAAAATGGTATATTCCATTCTGTGCAATCTTAAGAAGTGTACAATCTTTGAATTACAGAAACTGACGAAGTTCAGGGATGTGGATTTGTGTTTGGCCTTGGGGTATCTGCTGCAGAATAACCAGATTTATCAGAAGCGTATTGATAACATGGTTTACTATGGAGTCGTCGCAAAATGAAAAGATATACAATAGGTTTACCACACATTTTGCTTACATGCTTGCATGGCGCTTTCTAATTGTTTGTTATACCGCGTTTTACGATATGTAAGCAGATGCCATGCAAGTATGTAGGCAAACTTTGCTTGCATGCTGTTTTTTCTTGTGCAAATGGCTGGTCTTCTTTCCGCAAAGAACAGCTCTTTCTTCTACTAAAAGCTTATTAATGACTATTGTGCACGGTTGTGATGCAACTTCTTCACTATTGTGGTACGGCTTCTTCATGCTTGTGGAGAAGTCGTACCACAATAGTGCGCATGTCTAACTATCATTTATTCAGTGTATTGACAGCCTATGTTAGAGCAATGAAAGACTGATAGACTGTCTTTCATTGGCTGTGTGTCTACCTTCAAAAGAGTGATATGGTAGTGGATAATGTTCATGTTTTGCTGTTTTTTCAGTGAAAGAAATCATGAGTATTTGGATACTTGAAAAATAAGTCCCACCTTTGCACGCGAATTAGAAAACCAAAAGAGTTTTGTAATCCTCATCGGAGGGCTGTAAAAATGCCGGATAAGATGACTGGGTAAAACCAATCATTTTATCCGGCATTTTTTTGCTTTTGGGCAAGACAATAACCTATAAATATAGTTGAACATGAAAAGAGATGTAATTGATTTGAGTACACTGAATGTGTTTACATTGTTTCGGAAATATTTTGTTCCTACGTTGCTGGGTATGCTCAGTATGTCGGCCGTAACAGCGATTGACGGGATATTTGTCGGGCATGGAGTAGGTAGCGACGGGATTGCGGCCGTAAATATCTGTGTCCCTTTACTGATGCTTTTTACGGGAATCGGGCTTATGGTTGGTGCCGGGTGTTCTGTGGTCGCTTCTATCCAATTGTCGAGAGGCAAAAGCAAGTCTGCTCGGTTGAATGTGACACAAGCATTACTGTTTGTAACGATTGTAGCTTTGATACCCTCTGTTTTGATGATGGCTTTTCCGGCAGAAACAGCCCGGATGCTCGGCTCTTCCGAACATCTGTTGCCTATGGTGACGGATTATCTGCTGTGGTTTGTTCCGTCATGGGTCTTTCAGATATGGATAACGGTGCCGCTGTTCGTCATTCGTCTGGACGGTGCTCCAAAGCTGGCTATGTTGTGCAGCCTGATTACGGCTGTAATCAATGTGGTGCTCGACTGGCTGTTTATCTTTCCTTTTGGCTGGGGAGTCATGGGAGCAGCATTTGCCACTTCCATCAGCATCATGGCCGGCGGACTGGTGGCGATGGTCTATCTACTGTTTTATGCTCGGCATTTGCGTTTACAACCACTCAAATGGAGTGTCAAGAGCCTGCGGCTTTCCGTGCGGAATATTGGTTACCAGTGCCGTATCGGTCCTTCTGCCTTATTGGGAGAGGCAACGCTTGCTGTTCTTATGTTCGTCGGGAACCAGGTATTTATGTCCTATCTGGGGGACGATGGCGTAGGGGCATTCGGTATAGCGTGCTATTATATTCCTTTTGTTTTCATGGTAGGTAATGCTATTGCACAATCTGCCCAACCTATTATCAGCTATAATTTCGGACTGGGCTACAAGGAAAGAGTGATGGCGGCGGAACGTATTGCGTTGCTGACGGCTGTGGTCTGCGGTGTGGTTGCAACGGTGGCATTCACTGTTTATCCTTATCTGCTGGTCGGTCTTTTCATCAGTCTTGACAGTGAAGCGGCGAAGATAGCGATACACGGTTTCCCCTATTTTGCAAGCGGCTTTGTCTTTTTCATTGTGAATATTGCTGTGGTAGGTTATTTTCAGAGTGTTGAAAGAATAAAGCCAGCTACGATTTTTGCTTTGTTGCGTGGCTTTGTTTTCCTTATTCCGAGTTTTATTCTGTTGCCGAAGTTCTTGGGTGTGTCGGGAATCTGGTTGGCAATGCCACTCTCGGAGGCTTTGACAATCATTGTGATTCTGCTTTTTGTTCTGAAGCATCGGTATGCTTATAAAGTTTCCAGCCAACTCATTACGTCGTAGGTGCCTTTAAAAAAACGAGGTTGTGCCAACGTTTTGACATAACCTCCTAAAACCGTAACCTAAGATTTCTAAAATTGGCGAGATTGGACAATCATACATTTGTATGAACTCTATATATTTGCAAATTATATCGTTATAGATGAAAAGTAGCACTGAAAATATATACAAACAGAAAGTCAATCAAGTAATTGATTACATAAATTTTAATCTGCATCAGCCATTGCAATTGAATGTAATAGCCGACATAGTAAATATGTCTCAACGGCAATTGCTCCGTATGATGAGTTCTGCTTTGGATGAACCATTATATCTTATGTGGCGAGGCAACGAGTAGAACGAGCTGTACTATATATGCAAACTGAAGACATGAGTTTACAGAATTTGGCTGGGTTAGTCGGCTACGATAATCCGCAATCGTTCTCCAAAGCATTTAAGAAACAATTTGGTATCTCTCCCAAAACATATATCAGCAGATTAAGGATGCGATTAAAAGAGTGCGAACATGATGGAAAGGAGTGCGAATTGCATTCTGAAGTCTACAATTTCGAGGGATTAAATTTAGTATATATCCGTATATGGGGTAAGTACGGAGAGGAAGAACCTTATGAAACAGTATGGAGTAAATTGATACATTTCTTAAAGAGCAATGACTTACTTATGCCCGATACACGTTTTATTGGGTTAAGTTTTGACGACCCTAATGTGACAAACCCTAATCAATGTCGTTTCTATGCTTGTGCATCGGTACAAAAGGAAATTATGCCTACTTGTGAATTTGGTACAATCCGGCTACCACAAGGTAAATATGCGTCTATACGTTGCAGGGGTATTATACTGATTTGCAGGACTGGTATAACATCATTAACGTAAGCCAAGAATATTCACTTCGTCATGGGATGTCTTTTGAGGAGTATATCAATTATTCAAAAGAAAATAAAAAAGAGAGTATCACAAAAATCTACATACCGATAAAATAAATAAAAGCATGGAAAATAGTTTACCTAAATATATAACTCTAACAGAGGATAATATAGATAAAGAACATATCTGCTGCGCATTCTCTGACAAAAAATGCTTGGAAGGATATGAGTTCAAAAAGGAATGGCTAAAAAAGGAATTTGCTAATGGCTATGTTTTTAGGCGGCTTGATGCACGAGCCAAAGTTTTTATAGAATATGTTCCTGCTGAATATGTGTGGCTTCCGGTTACTGCCCTAATTATTTAATGATTAATTGTTTTTGGGTTTCAGGGCAGTATAAAGGTCAAGGGCATGGATATAATTTGCTCCAATTTGTGATTGAAGATGCAAAAAAGCAACAAAAAAATGGATTGGTTACTGTTGTAGGTACAAAAAAGAACCATTTTATGAGTGATACGAAATGGTTGCTGCAACATGGCTTTAAGGAAATAGAAAAACTTCCAAATGGATTTTCATTGTTGGTAATGAGTTTTCATGAGAATAGTGCAGTTCCATATTTTAATGATTGCGTCAAAAGTGGAGAATGCCCCGACAAACTGGGAATAGTGGCTTATTATTCTAATCGTTGCCCATATACGGATTATTATGTAAATGGAGTGTTGCGTGTTCTTGCGCAAGAAAGAAATATTCCTTTGAAAGTAATTAAATTGGAAACGAGAGAGCAAGCACAAAACTCTCCTACACCAGCTACTATATTTTCTCTTTTTTACAATGGGAAGTTTGTAACTACGGATTTAAGTATTTGTACTGAGTCTAAATTTACAAAACTATTAAAGTAGTAAAATGAAAGAATTGGTTAATAACATGTTAGCTGAAATAGAGGTCAATATATCTGAAATCGACCTCTACGGTTATAATATTGTTGAAACTTTTCTTTCAATAGTGCGTCGTTTGCAAGCGGTTCTCAATGATTTAAAACAAAACTGCAATTCATTCCTTCTATAAGATTTATCGGATAGAAACACAATGCCCCAATGGTAGTAATGATGTAATCAGAAACTATATTAAGTAAAGAACTGGATAACCTGACCTGCTTCTTTAACCGTAATCTGGACTTTTACCAATATTATCGTTTTCATTCGACCTTGTATGATGAATATTATGTTGTTCGTGGAAAGTTTGATTTACGCCTATGTACCGATAGCGCACAATTCGATAAAGACCTGAATTTCTCAACCTGTTTCTTCGGGTGGCATTAACAATGGCAACGTGGGAATAAAAGAAATGATGAATTTTCTCAGTACGGTGCTCTAAATGGAGTTAGGCGATTATTATGCCGCTTATATTGCCATGAAAGAACGGAAGAAGGATTGGACGGCATATCTTAGCCGTTTGCAAGACAGCTTAGTCAAACGAATGGACGAAGGATAGTAAATGACAAACTTCTGTTTTTCTTTTCGCCAGTATTATATTGCTTCAATCTTATAAATCAACCATTTAGTCTGGGGTACCGTGCTGTGGATGCTTTCCGGCATAGAATTGATATGTACGGCTTCTGCGGTTCTGCCGGAAGCCTTGCCTAACTTCACGCTCCAGTGAGCCGGATTTATTTCCAGTTTGGTGTTGAACTGGGCTACAACTTGGTTGATAGTGATACGTGCGATAATCGGTGCGTTGCCGTTCTTCTTTACTGCATTTCGTTTGACGAAATAGAGTAGCTTGAAAGTACTTCTCATAATCTCTTTTTTAGTTACAAAATTAAATTGATGAACTGAAAATGAGATATTTGCAGTACGGACAAATCAAGACAACAAACCGCCAATTTCAGACATTCCGTGACCTAAAATCCGAAAGGTCGGACAGGTCACGAATTGGTCACGAAAGTATGTCTTTTTGTGACCTTTTCGTGTCTTCGGTCACGGACTTTATACAAAGAAAAAACTCCTACAATACCTTGATATTGTAGGATGTTGTCTTTCTTTGTCTTGTTTTGCCAGTCTTCCTGG
>ENA-OQJX01000412-OQJX01000412.1-human-gut-metagenome-genome-assembly--contig:-NODE-412-length-23647-cov-2.806633_pt1 | contig 23647 bp, 33 predicted proteins | sample MGYA00242615_ERZ504782 | MGnify/ENA primary metagenome ERZ504782 (study PRJEB26092, sample SAMD00036354) | human gut metagenome | host: Homo sapiens | study: EMG produced TPA metagenomics assembly of... | reverse complement strand
TTCCAACCGGATATTTGGGAAAGTGAAAAAGCACGGTCATCGTATCGCTAAGATTAGGATTACTTCTCTATGTTCCTATTGATGCCGATTCTAATCGTAGTTGTCCGGAGGACTTTCTCTGTTTATGAGTACCATTCTCAAACAGATGGATGATTTCGTCCTGCTTGCTCCTATTATGAAATTCATGATACGCTTATCCCTTTCGTCCTGACATGGCTGATGTTCACAGGGCTGTATATCTTCATGCCGAATACAAAAGTAAAATTCAAACACGCGCTCATTGCAGGCATTCTGGCAGGGTCTGCTTATCAGGCTTTTCAATTCCTGTATATCAACAGCCAGTTGTGGGTATCAAAGTACAACGCCATTTACGGTAGTTTTGCCGCACTTCCTTTATTTCTGCTTTGGCTGCAAATATCTTGGACAATCTGTTTATTCGGAGCCGAATTGACGTATGCCGGGCAAAATATCCGTAGTTTTAGTTTTGACCAGGATACCCGGAATATCAGCAGACGATACCGAGACTTTATATCCATCCTGATTATGTCGCTCATAGCCAAACGGTTTGAGAAGAACGAACCTCCCTATACGGCTGCAGAAATCTCGGAAGAGCATCAGATTCCCATCCGACTAACCAATCAGGTGCTTTATCAGTTGCAGGAAATAGAATTGATTCACGAAGTAGTCACCGACGAAAAAAGCGAAGAAATCGGCTATCAGCATCAATGGATATCAATCAATTGAATGTAGCCATCTTATTGGATCGTTTGGATACATACGGTTCCGAGAATTTCAAAATTGATAAAGACGAAGAATTCAATGACGAATGGAAAGTGCTGACCGAGTCCAGAGAAGAATACTATAAAAAAGCAAGTAAAGTATTACTGAAAGATTTATAAGGAAAAGGAAGCAAGCAGTGCAACGATCTCGAAAATCAGACTTTACAACCTGATATTCTTATCTATAATAAGTCCGAAGCCAGCCTGAAAGGAGAAGACGCCCAACTGAAAGCGGCAGTAGACTATTTGCTGAAGGATTTGTCAAAAAAGAAATAAATACTACATTATTAATGCCGCTTATTCAGCGGCATTAATAATAAGTTATATATCAACACTTTAGAGGAAACACTTTTGGTTTTAAACAAACAGTCCGTTCCTTTAAAAGGAAAGCATCGTTGTTTAAAAGGAACGTACTCTTCCTTTAAAACCAACGATGCTTTCTGTTATATGCTTATCCTAAAGAACTAAGAATATAATTATTTTTCAATCAATAACGGTTGTATGAAATCACCTTTTCTTTCGGCTTCCTCATCTTTTTGCGTTTTTCCTTTGCCGGATAGCCAATGACAATATCCAACAATAAACGTTTCGAGGCAGGAATACCGGCAAGCTGTTTCATTTCTTTTTCATCAAACCAACCCAGAATACAAGAGCCCAGCCCTTCGGCTTCAGCCGCCAAAGCAATATGAGCAGCAACTATTCCAATGTCGATCAATGGAAAATGCTTGCCTTTCACCTTTCCACCAAGCAGAGAGGTAATATTAGCAGATTCCTCTACCACCAGAATATGCACGGGAGCATCTTTAGCAAACTTATTCATCCCCAAACCAGCAGCAGCTTTCCCCGCTTTTTGAGCCAGCTCCTTATCCGTGATGACTACAAACCTCCAAGGCTGCGCATTACAAGCCGAAGGCGCCAAACGAGCAGCTTCAAGTATCCGTTCCAACTTTTCCGGCTCTACCGGACGCTCCTTATCATACGAACGGTCGCTTTGACGAGCCTGTACCAATTGAAGAAAATCCATAAGGTTGCGATTTTATGATTTACAATTTACGATTAAAATTCGCTTTCGCGACAGCCAACTATTTATACTGAATCATCCGGCTGATATACTTACCGATAATATCGAATTCAATATTTACCACACTGCCAATCTCAAACGTATGGAAGTTTGTATGCTCATACGTATAAGGAATGATAGCTACCTGGAAAGTATCATCGGCCGGATTACATACTGTCAGGCTAACACCGTTCACAGTCACCGAACCTTTATCCACCGTAATATATCCACGTTTCGCCATTTCCTTATCAAACGCATATTGGAAGGTAAAATACCAACTACCTTCCGCATCCTTAACATCAATACAAGTAGCAGTCTGGTCTACATGTCCCTGAACAATATGTCCGTCCAACCGGCCATTCATCATCATGCTACGTTCAACATTCACCTTATCCCCCACTTTCAGCAGACCGAGATTAGAGCGTTCCAATGTTTCTTTCATGGCAGTCACCGTATACGTATCATCTGTCAGAGTCACCACTGTCAGACACACACCATTGTGAGAAATACTCTGGTCGATTTTCAACTCATTCACAAACGAACACTTAAATGTAAAGTGTATATTCTCCTGGTCTTTCACCAGTGCTACCAAAGTAGCATATTCTTCTACGATTCCAGAAAACATAATTTCATTTACTATTTTACGATTTACTACTTACTATTTTAAGATTGAGAATACTCTCTTAATGCAAGGGTCAAAGATACGAATTAGAAAGGAGCTTAAAAAATAAGAGCAAAAAAAAATGGGGCTTTTCACAAAGCTCCATTTTTCAGTTTTCAATAGGTATTAGTTTTTTTTTAAGGTAAAAAGATTGTTTTCAGGATAACGGTGCAAATATAGGCGGTTTTACCGATACTATCCAAATTATAAAACATGTCATATAACATCTTTTTGAAAATTCTTTGGATTTATTATCATTTGAAGCAAAATCTCCTGTAACTTGTCCGTTATAGGTGACAAATATAGGATAATTTTTTAAGGAGCCCTAATTTCTGTTTAAAAATCCGCAAAAAATTACTTTTCCGGGTAGTTTTCGTCCGTTTTTCCACGATGTTTTAACACTTTGGCGTCAATGAAGAAAACAATCTCCTCGGCAATATTGGTAATATGGTCTCCCGAACGTTCCAGTTTACGAAACACACTGACCAAATCTACGCAGGTATGTACAGCTTCCGGATGTTCGATGATATAGTCAGAAAGAATACCTGTCGCATCCGCATTGATTTCATCCAGCAAATTATCCTTGGCAAAAACTCCCGCTGCCAAATCATTGCTTTCTTCATTTAAGGCACGCTTCGCCAGTTCCAGCATCGACAACACTTCTGCCTGCATCTCTGCCAGACGAAGACGGTTCAATAATTCCGCATCCAACACCGGCTCTTTGCAACGAAGTACAAAGCGGGCAATACCTTCCGCAAAGTCGCCCAAGCGTTCCAGATTCGTATTGATCTTCAGCATAGCCAATACAAAACGGAGGTCAATCGCCACCGGATTATATAATGCGATAATATCTTCCACATCGCTATCTATCTTCAATTCAAAAGCATTCACCCGACGCTCGCGAACCATCACTTGTTGAGCCAACTCCTTGTCGAGGGTCAACACAGCCTCTCCGGCACGGTCAAGCTGGTTGTACACCAAGGTCCACATTTCATCAATTTCCTTCTTCAATAGGATAAGTTCCGATTCTATAAACTTTACCATAGTCTATTATATATAAATGATTAATATTCTGCTAATGACATTTCAGAAATAAATTTCAGGCACGGATTTCACGAATTACCCGAAGCGTCCCGTTATGTAATTCTGGGTAGCCTCTTTCTCCGGATTGGTGAATATCTTTTTCGTCTGATCGAATTCCACCATTTCGCCCATATAGAAAAACGCCGTCTTATCACTGACACGGGCTGCCTGCTGCATATTATGCGTAACGATTACAATCGTATAATCCTTCTTCAATTCATGGATCAACTCCTCCACCTTAGCCGTAGAAATAGGGTCGAGTGCAGACGCAGGCTCATCCATCAGCAATACCGAAGGAGAGACAGCCATCGCACGGGCGATACAAAGCCGCTGTTGCTGTCCGCCGGACAACGCATAAGCCGACTCCTTCAACTTATCTTTCACCTCATCCCAAAGAGCCGCTCCTTTCAACGTTTCCTCCACACGATGGCGAATGAAAGCATTGTCTTTTATTCCATTAACACGAAGTCCGTAAGCTACATTCTCGAATATACTTTTCGGAAAAGGATTCGGACGCTGGAACACCATTCCTACATTCTTGCGGAGTTCGTCCACTTCCACCCCTTTCGCATATATATTATGTCCGTCGATACGGATTTCTCCCTCCAGACGGGTAGCAGGAATCAAATCATTCATCCGGTTGAAAAGCCGGAGGAAAGTAGACTTACCGCAACCGGACGGTCCGATAAAAGCGACAACCGACTTTTCCTCAATCTGCATACTGATACCCTTCAATGCATGAAAATCTCCATACCAAAAGTTCACATCACGCGCATCTATTTTCACTGTATCCATATACTAATCTAGTTTGTTTTTACTCTTTTCTCAAAATACTTTCTCAATGCATTAGCCAGCAGATTCACGAACAGGATAATCATAATCAACACCAATGCCGTACCATAAGCCAGCGGCAATTGTGCCTCCATATCCGTTCCACTCGTGGAAATCACATACAAATGGTAAGGCAATGCCATACACTGATCGAAAATACCCGTTGGCAGTTGTGGCAGGAAGTATGCGGCACAAGTAAACAGAATCGGTGCCGTCTCTCCCGAAACACGTCCCAAGGCAAGAATCAACCTGTGATAATGTTCGGCATCCCCATCGGCAGAATGACGTGCCAGATCGTCTGTAACTTCGTTGCCCCCAAGGCCCGGCTGCCTTCACGCATACTGTCGGGAATGGCTTTCAGAGCTTCCTCCGTTGTCCGAATGACCAAAGGTACGCAAAGCAAACCTAATGTTAAAGAACCGGCCAAAATACTATCACCAAATCCCATATAATTGACAAACAGCGCCATACCGAACAATCCGAATACGATGGAAGGAATACCGCTCAAGTTATTGGTCATCACCCGGATAAAGCGTACCAACTTACCTTTCGGCGCATACTCATTCATATAAATTCCGCTCATCACCCCTATCGGAAAAGCGAACAGCGCACTCCCCACCATCAGATAGAAAGTACCGACAATGGCCGGCCATATACCGCCACCTGTCATCCCGTCCGTAGGAGCCGAAGTGATAAAATCCCAACTGATAGCGCCGATTCCTTTATAGACGATAAATCCCAGAATTGCAAACAATATCAGTACAATGCAAAGGCTCAACAGCCGGAAAATCCCGAAAGCAACTTTCTGCGAACGGTGTTTAGCTTTATTATTACTCCGTATTTCCATCTTATTTGCTACGTTTTAATCCTTTAGAGGAAATATATTCCACACTAAAGTTGATAATCAATGTGATGAAGAACAGTACGACACCCAACAGGAACAACGCCTGATAGTGAGGTCCTCCCGCAGGAGCTTCTCCCAATTCGGCTGCAATCGTAGCCGGAATGGTACGCAAAGGCTCAAGGATCGTTGTCGGAATCACAGCCGCATTACCCGTCACCATCAATACTGCCATCGTCTCCCCGATAGCACGTCCGATACCGAGTACCACACCGGATGTAATCCCCGAAATAGAATAAGGAATCACTACCTTATATATCGTCTGCCATTGCGAAGCGCCCAATGCCAGACTCGCCTCACGCATCGCACGCGGACAGTTGCGCATCGCGTCCTCCGTCACCGTTATAATAGTAGCAATGCCATAATGGCCAGTACGATACTTCCCGCCAAGCCACTCTCTCCTACCGGAAGATCAAACAATTTCTGAATCAACGGAACAATGACAATCAATCCGAAAAAGCCATAAACAACGGAAGGAATACCACTCAACAGTTCGATAATCGGTTTTAGCCAGTTCCGCACTTTCGGATTTGCCACTTCAGACATATAGATAGAAACCGACAGCCCGAACGGCAAAGCAAAAAGGATGGCAAACAGGCTCACCCACAACGTCCCGGTAATCAACGGCAGAAAGCCGAATTGAGCAGCCGGAGTGGCCGTGGGAAACCATTCGGCACCCGCAAATACATCCTTTACGGAAATAGTGTTATCCTCTATGAAATGTACCGCGTCCGGATGAACAATAAATTTCTGCGGAACAAAAGCTACGATGCCGGGTGTTTTCTCCACCAGCTCCGTAATCTTATCGCCTGCATATTCATAAGCAGGTCCCAACTCCTCTTCCGTATAATACTGCGTTATATCTTCCAAACGAAAAACCCGGATAGGGAGATCTTCCCCACCGAGTTCCTTCCAGTTTGTAATCTCTTCGTCAAAAACATTTTTTATCTGTGCGGGGCTCAACACGCTGACCTTGTTGCTCTTATTCAGCGCCAACACATATCCCTCTTCAATCACTTTACTCTTGAACAGCCCGAAAGCTTCAGTGAAAAGGAAGAGTACAATCAGCAGAATAGTAATACTTGTCACAAAGCCGCTACAAGTCAACATTCCTTCTATAATCTTTTCAAATACCTTTTTCATATACCTGCTATGATTTCTGATGCAAAGAAAGCATCTCTTTATTAAGGAGGTGTGACTAACGTTTGAAGGAAATGTTTCAATCATGTTACGTTTGTGTTACAAGTACCATTTCCACTCCGGATGAAATGAAAATGTAATATCCGATTGCTTAATTTGCAACGTTAATAAAACGAAGAAATATGAAAGTGAGAAGAAACTTATTAATCGCCCTTTCCTTACTCTCGCTCGGTGCCAACGCACAACGTATTAAAGGTAGCGATACGGTACTGCCTGTCGCACAACAGACAGCAGAGCGGTTTATGAACCAGCACCCGAATGCCCGTGTCACAGTGACCGGTGGCGGAACCGGTGTAGGTATCTCCGCTTTAATGGATCATACAACGGACATCGCAATGGCTTCCCGCCCGATCAAGTTCAGCGAAAAGATGAAAATAAAAGGAGCCGGAGAAGAAGTAGACGAAGTGATTGTAGCCTACGATGCCCTTGCCGTGGTGGTGCATCCCTCCAATCCGGTAAAGCAGCTGACCCGCCAACAACTGGAAGACATTTTCCGGGGGAAGATAAACAACTGGAAACAGGTAGGCGGAGACGATCGCAAAATAGTGGTTTACTCGCGCGAAACATCGTCCGGTACTTACGAATTTTTCAAAGAGAGCGTACTGAAAAATAAAAACTACATGGCAAGCAGCTTTCTATGCCGGCAACGGGTGCCATCATCCAGTCTGTCAGTCAGACCAAAGGAGCCATCGGATATGTCGGACTGGCATACGTATCTCCCCGTGTCAAAACGCTTTCCGTATCATACGACGGCACCCACTATGCCACGCCTACGGTAGAGAACGCCACCAATAAGACCTACCCCATCGTGCGCCCGCTTTATTACTACTATAATGTAAAAAATAAGGAACAAGTCTCACCCCTGATTCAGTTTATTCTCTCGTCCGACGGACAGGACATTATAAAAAAGAGTGGTTATATTCCGGTTAAATAAAAAAAATGTCCTACTTTTGTAGCCTAAATACAGATAACATTAACCGTTATGACAGATATTAAAAACGAAGAAGCAGGCGAAAAGAAAAGCTTGAACTTTATTGAACAGGCAGTAGAGAAAGACTTGAAAGAAGGTAAAAATGGTGGAAAAGTGCAGACACGCTTCCCGCCCGAACCTAACGGTTACCTTCACATCGGCCATGCCAAAGCTATTTGCCTTGATTTCGGCATCGCAGAAAAACACGGCGGTGTATGTAACCTTCGTTTCGACGACACAAACCCGACCAAGGAAGATGTGGAATATGTAGAAGCTATCAAAGAAGATATTCAATGGTTGGGCTACCAGTGGGGAAACGAATACTACGCTTCCGACTACTTCCAACAATTATGGGACTTCGCTATCCGCCTGATTCAGGAGGGAAAAGCATATATTGACGAACAAAGCTCCGAACTGATCGCACAGCAAAAAGGTACTCCTACCCAACCGGGTGTGGAAAGCCCTTACCGCAACCGTCCTATCGAAGAAAGCCTCGAACTTTTTAAGAAAATGAATAGCGGCGAGATCGAAGAAGGTGCTATGGTGCTCCGTGCCAAGATTGACATGGCTAACCCGAATATGCACTTCCGCGATCCGATTATTTATCGTGTAGTGAAACACCCGCACCACCGTACAGGTACTACCTGGAAGGCTTATCCGATGTATGACTTCGCTCACGGACAGAGTGACTTCTTCGAAGGAGTAACTCACTCGCTGTGTACACTCGAATTTGTGGTACACCGTCCTCTTTACGACCTCTTCATCGACTGGCTGAAAGAAGGAAAAGACCTGAACGACAACCGTCCTCGTCAGACTGAATTCAACAAACTGAACCTAAGCTATACCCTGATGAGCAAACGTAACCTGCTCACACTGGTAAAAGAAGGATTGGTGAACGGATGGGACGACCCCCGTATGCCGACTATCTGCGGTTTCCGCCGTCGCGGTTATTCACCGGAATCTATTCATAAATTTATTGATAAAATCGGATATACCACATACGATGCCCTAAACGACATCGCCCTGTTGGAAAGCTCCGTTCGGGACGACCTGAACAGCCGTGCCACCCGTGTATCGGCAGTGATCAACCCCGTTAAACTAATCATCACCAACTATCCGGAAGGACAGGTTGAAGAACTGGAAGCAATCAACAACCCGGAAGACCCGGAAGCAGGAAGCCACCTGATCGAATTCAGCCGTGAACTGTGGATGGAACGCGAAGACTTCATGGAAGACGCTCCCAAGAAATATTTCCGCATGACACCGGGACAGGAAGTACGCCTCAAAAATGCCTATATCGTAAAATGCACCGGTTGCAAGAAAGACGAAAACGGCGTAATAACAGAGGTATATTGTGAATATGACGCTAATACCCGTAGCGGTATGCCGGACGCAAACCGTAAGGTGAAAGGCACGCTCCATTGGGTAAGCTGCAATCACTGCCTGCAAGCAGAAGTACGTTTGTACGACCGCCTGTGGAAAGTGGAAAACCCACGCGACGAACTGGCTGCCATCCGCGAAGCTAAAAATTGCGAAGCACTGGAAGCCATGAAAGAAATCATCAATCCGGACTCATTGAAAGTTCTGCCCAACTGCTACATAGAGAAGTTCGCAGCTACCCTGCCTACACTCTCCTACCTGCAGTTCCAACGGATCGGTTACTTTAATATCGACAAAGAATCAACCCCGGAAAAACTGATTTTCAACCGCACAGTAGGTTGAAAGATACGTGGGGGAAGATTAATAAATAACCTTTCACCACAGATTACACGGATTAACACAGATTAGAGAAATAAAGAATAAAAATCTGTGTTAATCCGTGTAATCTGTGGTGAACAAAATTAATAAAAATGGGTAGAAAGAACTCACCATCAGCCAAAAAGCAACTAGCCACACTTATCACAAACTACGAAAAAGCAAAAGCAGAAAACCGACAACTTTATCTGGATGCTGACCAACTGGCCGACATCGCCGACTGGTATGCCTCCGAACGGAAATTTGAAGAAGCACAAGAAGTAATCACCTACGGACTTAAGATACATCCGGGAAATACAGCTTTACTCATCGAACAAGCCTATCTCTACCTGGACACCCAAAAACTGCAAAAAGCAAAGAAAGTAGCAGATTCCATCACCGAAGATTTTGACTCGGAAGTGAAACTGCTGAAAGCCGAACTATTGCTGAATGGAGGAAAACTGGAAGAAGCCCAATGGCTATTAAGTACGATAGCGGATGCCGACGAACTGGAAACAATCATTGATGTCGTATTTCTCTATCTGGACATGGGATACCCGGACGCAGCCAAAGAATGGCTCGACCGAGGTAAATCGCGTTATGCCGAAGATGAAGAATATATGGCCCTCACAGCCGATTATCTGGCATCGACCCACCAAGTAGAATCGGCCATCATCTATTACAACAAACTCATCGACAAATCCCCTTTCAACCCTTCCTACTGGATGGGGCTAGTGAAATGTTACTTTGTTCAGGAACAAATAGACAAGGCCATCGAAGCCTGTGATTTTGCGTTGGCAGCCGACGATCAGTGTGGAGAAGCCTACGCTTATAAAGCGCATTGTTTTTTCTATCTGAACAATTCGGATAATGCCATCGAGAATTACCAAAAAGCGATCGAGCTTAAATCCATCCCCCCGAACTGGGTTATATGTTCATGGGAATATCTTACGGCAATAAAGAAGAATGGCAGAAAGCCGATGACTATTACGACAAAGTAATCGCACGTTTTGAAGAAGACGGAGACAGACAGTCTGTCCTATTAATAGACACATATACCAGCAAAGCCTTCGCCCTGTCCCATCTGGAAAGATATGAAGAAGCACATCAGCTCTGCGAGAAAGCCAAAGAGATAAACCCGAATGAAGGATTGATTTATCTGACAGAGGGAAAACTATATCTGGCAGAGGAGCTGGAAGACGAAGCAGCCTTGTCTTTCGAAAAAGCGATAGAGATTAACTCTAACATAGAAATGTGGTATATGATCGCCTCTGCTTATTCGGAAAGTGACTATCTGATAGAAGCCAAAGAATACTTTGAAAAAGCGTACCAGATGAATCCGAAATACGAAGATGTGACGGAGAAATTGAGTGTGCTTTGCCTCATGCACGGTGAAATCGACAACTTCTTTAAATACAACAAAGAATGTGAACATCCACTGGAAGAAGATATGATTCTGGATCTGTTAAATAGTCCCGAACATAGAGAGGAAGATGAAAGAACTCTCAAAGAAGTGTGGGAACGCATGAAAAAGGAGAATAAGAAAAAGAAGAAAGGAAAAAAAATAAATCAGAATTAATAAATTCTATCCTCAAAAAACATGGAATCAGTAGCAGAACTTCTTAAATGGGTATTAGAAAATTTGAACTATTGGGTAGTCACCATTTTTATGGCTATCGAAAGTTCTTTTATTCCCTTCCCCTCGGAAGCCGTAGTGCCACCTGCCGCATGGAAAGCTATGGCAGACGACAGTATGAATATCTTTCTCGTGGTCCTATTTGCCACCATAGGAGCAGATATCGGTGCATTAGTAAATTATTACCTGGCGCGTTGGCTGGGTCGTCCTATTGTCTATAAATTCGCTAACAGCCGTTTAGGGCACATGTGCCTTATTGATGAAGAAAAGGTACACCATGCAGAAGAATATTTCAGAAAGCACGGTGCAGCCTCCACTTTCTTTGGCCGTCTCATTCCGGCTGTACGCCAACTTATCAGTATTCCCGCAGGATTAGCCGGCATGAAATTAGGACCTTTCCTACTTTACACCACTCTCGGCGCTGCGATATGGAACAGTATATTGGCTCTACTCGGATACCTGATCTACCGGTTTACAGACCTCAAAACCACTAATGACGTCTATGTAATGGCAACCACATACAGCCACGAAATCGGCTATGTCATTATAGCAGTGGTGGTATTGGTCATCGGATTCCTAGCTTATAAGGGACTGAAGAAGAAGAAAAAATAAGTATTAAGTATTAGGTATTAAGTATTACCATGACTAATACTTAATACCTAATACTTAAAAACCAATCCTTAGAAATTGAATTGGACTCCCACTCCCAAGATCTCTTTAAATTGTACACGAGATCCTTTGGTACCATCCTTTTGTACAATCTTCACATCATCGTCATACATCAGGTTAGTAGTGAGCGTGGTTGAAAACCATTTATTGATAATCATATTTATTTGCACTTCCCAGTTCACATCTATGTTCAATGGCTTGTGCAGATAATCGGAATATAAATCCAAACGCGAATATACTGTCATATTCTTCAAAAATTCATATTTGGCTTCCCCTTTCAAGTTAGCACCGAAACTGGATAACAGGTGTTTGCCCGGATCCACTCCATAGGCTCCTTCGTCCGAGAGACGGTCATTGAGAACAAATGTTCCGCGCCATGCAGCAGGAGACAATACAACGGTAAATATCTTACCCGGATCATAGGTAAAGCCCAAACCGGTAGTCAAATAAGCGGGAGCCATAAATTCGGAGATAGCAACATCCTTATTGACGGAATAGTCATATCCGGGAGAGAACTGCGTCTGGAAAGTGGCGAATGCGCTGGCATACCAACTTTTGGCAATAGCATAGCATAATTCGTATTCAAATAAATCTTATCATTAGCCTTCCTGGTTCCGTCGTCACCAGTCTTATTCAATCCATAAGCCAGTTCGATACGATTATTCCACAGATGTTTTCCTTTCTTATAATTAATCTGATAAGTGCCCTGCAAGTCAAAGGCAACAGAGTTATCACCTCCGGCAGCCAGTTAGTCAGGCTCACCTGTGTCAGTTTCAGTCCGGCAAATCCTTCTTTTGTCCAGGGAGAAGTTTGTGTACTATCGGCAGTTTGAGCCGACAGGGTTCCAGCACCCATACATAGCAGGGTGATGAATAGAGTTTTCATCTTGTTCATGATAGTTGAGGTTTAGTGTAGAAAAAACACAACCTAACAAGAACGGAGCCTTGGCAGTTTACCAAGCCTTTTTACCAGTTCCCATTAGGTCAAAATCTTTAAGATAAGAGCAGTATTAAGTATTAGCCGTATTCGTTTATTAGCTGCAACTAATAGTTAATACCTAATACTTAATACTCCATATTCTATATTACTTTACAGCAGCTAAGGCTTTATCATAATCAGGCTCCTGGGTAATTTCAGGAACAAGTTCCGTATAAGCAATCTTGCCATCCTTGCCAATTACAACTACCGCACGGGCCAAAAGTCCTGCTAACGGACCATCTGCCATACGCACTCCGTAACTTTCGTCGAAATCAGAGAAGCGGAAATCAGACAATGGAATTACATTTTCAATACCTTCCGTTGTACAGAAACGACCGTGCGCAAAAGGAAGGTCCTTAGAGATAGCCAATACTACCGTATCTTTCAGTCCGGCAGCCATCTTATTAAACTTACGTACAGAGGTTGCACATACGCTGGTATCCAGACTGGGGAAAATATTTAAAATCACATTTTTACCATTCAAATCTTTCAGAGAGAAAGAAGATAAATCTGTTTTTACCAGCTCGAAGTCAGGAGCTACCTTACCTACTTGTATAAATTCACCGATTAGTTTCACCGGTTGTCCTTTGAAATTTGTTGTTGCCATAATGCATCTATATTTAAAATTTACTTTATATAGGAAACAACGATTCCCCCAAATATGTTCACGGAAAACCTTTTCTAAATTGAATTTGTTATTCCACAACGAAATCACCCTAGTATTCAATTTAAAATATAAAATGTATGGAAACTGTATTCAATGAGATTCAACATTCAGTAAAAAATTGGTGGACTTCTCTTCTTTTGGGAATCGTGTATATCATTGTAGCCCTTTGGCTCATGTTCTCACCCGTGAGCACCTATGTAGCTTTAAGTATCATTTTCAGCGTATCGATGTTGATAAGCGGTATTTTGGAAATTATCTTCGCTTTTAGCAACCGGAAAGGTGTCCCGAGCTGGGGATGGTATATCGTAGGCGGACTGATCGACCTTGTTCTGGGTATCTACCTGATTGCCTACCCAATGGTCAGCATGGAAGTCATTCCTTTTATCATAGCCTTCTGGCTTATGTTCCGCGGCTTCTCCTCCACCGGCTATTCCATCGACTTGAAACGTTACGGAACCCGCGACTGGGGCTGGTACATGGCTTTCGGTATCCTTGCCATTCTGTGTTCCCTTTTAATATTATGGCAACCCGCCATAGGAGCACTCTACGCAGTCTACATGATTTCTTTTACTTTCCTCATCATCGGACTTTTCCGTGTCATGCTTTCATTTGAACTAAAAAATCTGCATAAAAGAAAATAAAAATCTTTCGGCACTTACTTTGGTATTTTGTTTATCTTTGTAGGCAATTTACATGAATCAATTAATTAAAAAGGAAGAAAATTATGGCAATGCATACATGGTTTGAGTGCAAGATCCGTTATGAGAAAGTAATGGAAAACGGAATGCAGAAGAAAGTAACTGAACCTTATCTTGTTGATGCACTCAGTTTTACAGAAGCAGAAGCACGGATTATCGAAGAAATGACTCCGTTTATCTCCGGAGAATTTACCGTTTCGGACATCAAACGTGCCAACTATAGCGAATTATTCCCCAGTGACGAAGAAAGTGCCGACCGCTGGTTCAAATGCAAACTTATTTTTATCACGCTCGATGAAAAAAGCGGTGCGGAAAAAAAGACTTCCACTCAAGTATTGGTACAAGCTGCCGACTTGCGTGATGCAGTGAAAAAGCTGGATGAGGCATGAAAGGAACCATGGCAGATTATCAGATCGGTATGGTATCCGAAACTCCGCTCATGGATGTATATCCTTACAGCGCCGAACCGAATGACAAACCGGAATTTGATCCGTCAAAAGCATAAGTAACAATGAGTATTGCTGACAATTTAAAGCAAGTGCTGGCCGAACTCCCTCAAGGAGTCCGGCTGGTTGCTGTCTCAAAATTCCATCCCAATGAAGCGATAGAAGAAGCATATCAGGCGGGACAGCGTATTTTTGGAGAAAGCAAAGTGCAGGAAATGACAGCTAAATACGAAAGTTTGCCGAAAGATATCGAATGGCATTTTATCGGGCACCTGCAAACGAATAAAATCAAATACATGATACCATACGTAGCGATGATTCATGGAATTGATAGTTATAAACTACTGGCCGAAGTCAACAAACAAGCTGTCAAGGCCGGACGTACTGTGAACTGCCTGTTGCAGATTCACGTTGCGCAGGAAGAAACCAAATTTGGTTTCAGTCCCGAAGAATGTAAAGAGATGCTGAATGTCGGAGAATGGAAAGAGCTGACTCATGTACGCATCCGCGGATTAATGGGTATGGCCAGCAACACCGATTGTATTGAACAAATCAACCGAGAATTTTGTTCACTAAATAGACTCTTTAACGAGATAAAAACAACTTGGTTCACCCACTCTGATACCTTCTGCGAACTATCAATGGGAATGTCACATGACTATCACGAAGCCATTGCCGCAGGAAGTACGCTGGTACGAGTAGGAAGCAAGATTTTCGGAGAAAGAAATTATTGATTAAGTATTAAAAACATATTGCTATGACCGATTTAAAACTACTTTCGCAGGGCTTTCTCTTAGAAACCCTATCATCATCAGTAGCTCAGGGCTGACCAACAGTGTCGGCAAAAACAAAAAATTGGCCGAAGATGGTGCCGGTGCTGTCGTTCTGAAATCACTGTTTGAGGAACAGATCATGCTGGAAGCAGATCAACTGAAAGACCCGGCATTCTATCCCGAAGCCAGTGACTATCTGGAAGAATATATCCGTGAGCACAAGTTATCTGAATACCTGACTTTAATAAAAGAAAGCAAAAAGGTATGCCCCATTCCTATCATTGCCAGCATCAACTGCTACACTGATTCCGAATGGATCGACTTTGCAAAGAAGATTGAAGAGGCTGGTGCCGACGCATTGGAAATCAATATCCTCGCCTTGCAATCAGAACTGCAATATACATACGGTTCATTCGAACAACGCCACATCGACATTCTCCGCCGCATCAAGCAGACGGTTAACATTCCCGTTATCATGAAGCTGGGTGATAACCTGACCAACCTGTGGTATTAATCGATCAGTTGTATGCCAACGGTGCAGCCGCAGTTGTTCTCTTCAACCGCTTCTATCAGCCGGACATCAACATCGAAAAGATGGAGCATATGTCAGGAGAAATATTCAGCAATGCTTCCGACCTCGCCAATCCGCTCCGCTGGATTGGAATTGCATCTGCAGTAGTAGATAAGATCGACTATGCGGCTTCCGGTGGTGTTGCCAATGCTGAATCAGTAGTGAAAGCTATCCTTGCCGGTGCTTCAGCCGTAGAAGTATGTAGCGCAGTCTATCTGAATACAAACGCATTTATTGGAGAAGCCAACCGCTTCCTCTCTGCATGGATGGAACGCAAAGGATTCGAAAATATAGCTCAATTCAAAGGCAAACTGAATATCAAAGATATTAAAGGCGTCAATACATTTGAACGTACACAGTTCCTTAAATATTTCGGAAAGAAAGAATAAAGCAAATGAAGAATGAAAAATGAAGAATGAAGAATTTACTATGCAGCATAATAGCGCAGCTTATTCTTCATCCTTCATTTTTCATTCTTCATTTCCTACAGCAGGTTGCTTGCCAGTTCACTCAATTCACTTCGTTCACCTTTCAGCAGATTAACGTGTGCAAAGATATTCTGATCTTTCATACGATCAATCATATATACCAGACCATTGGACTGACTGTCCAGATAAGGTTGGTCAATCTGTTGAATATCCCCGGTAAACACCATCTTCGTACCTTCGCCTGCACGGGTGATGATTGTCTTTATTTCATTTGGGGTCAGATTCTGCGCTTCGTCAATGATGCAATACATTTCGCTCAAACTACGACCACGGATAAATGCCAGAGCTTCAATCACCAGCTGTTCGCTTTTCTGCATATCTTCTATGCGCTTCACTTCGGTAGAGTTTGCTGCAAACTGACGTTTTATCACGTTCAGATTGTCAAATAATGGTTGCATATAAGGAGCTACTTTCTCTTGTGCATCTCCCGGAAGGAAACCTATGTCTTTATTAGAAAGCGCTACAACAGGACGTGCCAGCAAAATCTGTTTGTAATCGGTCAGTTTACCCAACGCAGCAGCCAAAGCCAGCAAAGTCTTACCTGTTCCTGCTTTTCCTGTCAGAGCTACCAGTTTGATATTCGGATCATTCAGGATCTCAAAAGCAAAACTCTGTTCCGCATTCCGGGGTTCGATTCCATAATTTTTCCCTTTCAGCACGCGGATAATAGAATGTGTGAAAGGATTGTAGCGTGCCAGTACACTGTTCCGGTCACTCTTCAACACAAAACATTCATTGGGATGAACCAAATCTTTAAAGTCGAATTCACTCAAGTCAATACCTTCTTTGGAAGAATAAATGCGGTCGATCAATGCAGGATCTACATTTTCGAAAATCTCATTCGACTTCTCGAACACATCTACATTGACCACCTTATCCGTAATATAATCTTCGCAAAGCAGACCGATTGAACGAGCTTTCATACGCAGATTCACATCCTTGGTCACTAAGATAGATTTCACATTCGGATACTTATCGGCCAGATATTCGGTTGCCGCCAAAATCAGATGGTCGGGTTTCTTTATTGGAAACGATTCCCACACTTTGGTAGCCGGCACATTGCTTGTCACGACAAATAAACGTCCCAATCCTTCGCCAAGTTTCACCCCTTCGGAGAAAAGCTCGTCGCTAGTCAATACATCCAATTCGCGTACGAACTCACGAGCATTGAAATTAATCTGCTCGTTTCCTTTTTTGAACTTATCCAGTTCTTCGAGTACAACAAGAGGGAGGTAAATATCATTTTCCTGAAAATTCTTCAAGCAATTGTAATCGTGAAGAATAACATTTGTGTCTAACACAAAATTTTTCTTAGTTCCCATGATTTCTTAGATTTAAATGTTGATATTTGCAATCTCATTCGCCAATCCCCGCATTTACGGTTAGATTGACGGTTCTAAAGATAAACAAATTAGCGGGCAATAAAGATTGCCCGAAGTTAAATATTATAAAACATGGACTATCAGAACACTTTAAAGTACTTATATGAGAGTGCGCCAATGTTTCAACAAATAGGAAGCAAAGCATATAAGCCGGGTTTAGAGACCACACACAAATTGGACGAACATTTTGGGCATCCTCATCAACAATTCAAGACGATACATATCGCCGGAACCAATGGAAAAGGATCCTGTTCACATACCATCGCAGCCGTATTGCAATGCGCCGGTTACCGGGTAGGACTATTCACCTCCCCTCATTTAATCGACTTCCGCGAACGTATCCGTATCAACGGTGAGATGATACCAGAAGAGTATGTAGTCAATTTCGTAGAAGAGCATCGCTCTTTCTTCGAGCCGCTGCATCCTTCATTCTTCGAACTGACCACCGCTATGGCATTCCGTTATTTTGCCGACCAGAAAGTAGATGTAGCAGTTATCGAAGTAGGCATGGGCGGAAGATTGGACTGTACGAATATCATCCACCGGATTTGTGTGTTATCACCAACATAGGCCTCGACCACACCCAATATCTGGGTGACACGCTGACGAAGATTGCCAAAGAGAAAGCCGGAATTATCAAAGAAGGAGTTCCAGTCGTTATCGGCAGAGCCCAAGGGGCAGTGAAACGTGTATTTACCATGAAAGCTAAAGAAAAGAATGCGCCCATCGAATATGCCCGTGAAAATACCCGATACTGGGACATGGAAATAGTTCCTTATTCGAAATTGCAAGAAATAAGACCGATGATGGACAACACAATTCAGAGCATGCACGAAATGATCGAAGCAATAGACGAACAATCAGAAGAAGAGGCAAATCAGATGCGGCAAGCATTACTCATGTTAGACCTGCCAGACAGTCTACGTGCGCTAGACCGGATACTCGACAAAAGAAAAGATGCTATCAAAATCCACAATGAAATGTTTCCTTTCGGACTTTTCACAGAGTTGAGCGGAGCTTACCAATTCGAAAATATGTTCACCATCCTAAAAGCCCTTGCGACACTGACCCGTCTGAACTACAACATCAGATCCCAGGACTATCGCGCAGGTCTTGCAAACGTATGTCAGCTCACCGGTCTGATGGGGCGTTGGCAGAAAGTACACAGCTATCCGGATATTATCTGTGACACGGGACATAATGTTGATGGAATCGAATATATCCATGTACAGCTCAATGCCATTCACAAAACCTTCGATCAGGAGATCCATTTTGTATTCGGCATGGTCAATGACAAAGACATCCGGGGAGTTCTGCGAGCATTGCCGAAATATGCCACCTATTATTTTACCAAAGCAAGCGTGAAACGTGCACTTCCGGAAAATGAACTATTGGTATTGGCAGAAGAAGCCGGATTGAAAGGTACCACCTACCCCACTGTTGTAGAAGCTGTACAGGCGGCAAAAAAGAACTGCCCCCCAAAAGATCTGATCTTTGTAGGAGGCAGCAGTTTCATTGTCGCAGATTTGTTAGCGAACCGCGATACACTCAATCTCTACTAACGCATCCTTGGGCAGAGCTTTTACGGCAACCGCCGAACGTGCCGGAAAAGCTCCGTCAAAATACGTGGCATACACGCCATTCATCCCTGCAAACAGAGACATATCCTGAAGAAATACAGTAGTTTTGACAATGTTTCCCATTGTCAATCCTGCTTCTTCAAGAATGTGTTTGATATTCTCCAACGACTGGCGAGCCTGTCCTTCTATCCCTTCAGCCATCTGTCCCGTAGCGGCATCAATAGGCAACTGACCGGACACAAATACCATACCATTAGCTTCTATCGCCTGACTATAAGGGCCGATAGCCCCCGGAGCTTTCTCACTGCAAATTACTTTTTTCATATCTATTTCTTTTTCTGTTTATAATGGATTTCAAAGATAAAAATAAATTCTGAATAAGATTGTTGCCATCATTCATCATCTATTTTTCATCCTTCGAAATCTTAAACCCCAGTTTCATTATCAGTTTCAAGGTTTCCACTGAAGAATTTCTGTCATATACCTTTTCTTCTTCAGGCAATTCTTCATACGGAACCAGGCACGGATGCTGTTTCAATACATCATCCGCTTTTCGCCATACGTCCAACCTTGTTCTATTCTGGTTTTCGACCAGACCTCATGAACATTCTTAGCCATTTCTTCTACCAGGTATTCCAATTCCTTCGGGAGTTGGATGTGTCCTGTATCCACCGGATTGGGAATATACTCTTTCATCTTACAAATCATTATTTATTATGTTACACTTACAAATTTAGACAAAATATTGAATAACAAACAGGTTAATAAACAAAAAACCTCCTGCAAAACGAATTTCGCAAGGAGGCTCTATTATTTCTTCTTTAATAAGATTATTCAGCCTTTTCTTTATCTTCTTCTACAGGGGCTTCCGCAGGTGCAGGAGCAGCTTCTACCGGCTTGTCAACTTTTACATCTTCTCTTGAAACGTTTACAGTCACGTTTACAGAAGCAGGTTGTGCCTGATACGGCATACGGTTTTTCGGATCTGCACCATAAGGATTAGGACCTACCGTGCCATCTGCAAACAGCATGTACAATGCAAAAATCCAACCAACAATAGGTACACAGCACAACAAAATCAGCCAACCGGATTTATTTAAGTCGTGCAGACGTTTCACACCCTGTGCCAGAGAGAACCAAATAGATGCAATCATAGCAGCAAGACCGATCAATAAACCAAATACTGATCCCCGGCCGATCCGCTGGCAGCACCCAAAACAAATGTACCTACGCCTAGTGCCCATGCAATACTAGAAACTATACCACCAATAATGCCTGACAAGAAGTATTCGATTCTACGAATACGACCGTCAAATGAGAAAGGAGCTTTGAACATAATTTATTAAGTTATATGAATAAATAAGTGAGTTTTTATCCGTGTTTCTCAATATGAAAGCAAAGATATAAAAAAAATCAAATAAAGAAAGGATTTGGGCAAAAAGATTGAAAAAATGCCCTATTTTCTGTAGAAATCACAATTTCACCCCATCCCATTGCATCACTACCACCCACTCTTTCGGTTGGCAAGTTCCATGAAAACGGTGCGGAACCGTAGCAACCACCAAATCACAATTGGAAGCTAATACGGTTCTTAACTCCTTCAGCAACATATCCATCCGGATGATTAAATGAAGATACTCCGTCATACACCGGATCACGCGCACATACTGATAAATACACATATCCTCTCCCCGTCTTATCTCACTCAGTGTTTTGGGAGAGATATCAAGTTCGCTCGTAAAAAAACTGTTACTGAAAATACGATCCATATCCATTAAAGCCAATACCAAATTGCTCAAAAACTCGTATGGTTCCTGTTTTTCTTTTGCCATGTCATTCTATGATTAATAATTTATAATATTTCAGTTTTTATTTGCTTTATCAAGTACTATTCACATAGGGAAGCAACCCTATTTTTAATATCCCGACCTTTGTTCCCGTTATCTGATAGTCAGGTAACTCAATCTTACAAAAAACAATTTTATATGAAAGCCTTAGAAGAAATCAAAGTCTCGGTTTACGAGAACGTGTATTCAAAAAAGCCCAAAGTCATGTCTTTCTTTGAAGTCATCATTATGTGTATTCATCCGGTCTATGCCTCTATTATAAACGCTATCCGCCGATACTATGCAGAAGGAGACCATGCCGCGGCACAGAAGTTGAAGAGCCAGCTCCCCTGTTTCACTCCGGCAGGTACTTTTGACGGAGCACATGCCATCAAAAACTTCCTCCTCCCCAGCCATATTGTCGGGCTCGATTACGATCATGTAAAAGATCGTCTTCAAGTCATCAAACGTTGTGCGGCAGATCCTCACACGGTAGCGGTCATAGAAAGTCCTACCGACGGAGTGAAAGTTTTCGCCTATGTGGAAGGTATCGAAAACCGCCATCGTGAAGGGCAGCAATTAGTGAGCCGTTACTACAATCAATTGTTGGGATTGGAGAGTGATCCGGCCTGCAAGGACGAAAGTCGCCTATGTTATTTCAGTTATTCACCCAATGGATATGTTGCCGGTCTTTATCAGGCATTTGTGTTGGAACCACATCTAAAAGAGGAAACAAACGCTTCCTCTGAAAATAAAGTGCTTCCTCCCTTTCCTCTTCAGGATAATACCCCGGAAAACGTGTCTGAAGCAGAAATCGCCCAATTTATTTCGTCCTATATTTTCCTCCATCCCCTGACAGCCGGACAACGTCATTCCAACGTCTTTAAACTGGCCTGCGAAGCCTCCCGCCGACACTATCCGCAAGAAAGCATATTACGTGAGCTTACTGCATTTTTCGAGCATACAGATTTTCGTCCCAAAGAATTGACAAGTGTTTTATCATCTGGATACAAGCAAGTTAACGAGCACGCACCTGCTTCCTCTACAGCCACCTCTTCTTCCTTTCAAAAGGACATAAGGACAAAAATCCCCTATGGTACTTTAGAAAACTCCGATAGCACCGAAGAAGCCTATTGGCTGGGAGAAGAATTCAGGAAAGGAACACCTTTATTCCCGCGCGATTTGTACAATAATCTTCCCGATCTACTGAATGACTGTATCATTGAAGACGCAAGCGACCGCGAACAAGACATCTCCCTCCTTTCCGATCTTACCGCACTAAGTGCGGCACTTCCACAAACTTTCGGAATTTATAACCACAAAAAATATTCCCCCCATTTGTTCAGTGTCATATTTTCTTCTGCCGGCAGCGGTAAAAGCATTGCCCAAACCGGACGCTATCTATTGGAAGAAATACAGACTGAAATACTGTCTACCAGTGAATCCATGTTAAAAAACTACCATACAGCGCACAATACCTGGCAAGCAGAATGTCAGCGGAAAAGGAAAAAAGGAGAAACGTGTTCCGAAGAGCCTCAAAGACCTCCTTTTAAAATGTTATTCATTCCCGCCACTACCAGTTACACCCGTATGCAAATTCAGATGCAGGACAACGGTTCGCAGGAAGTATCATTTTCGATACGGAAGCCCAAACGCTCTCCACAGCCAATCACCTGGATTGTGGTAACTTCGATGACATGCTCCGCAAAGCTTTTGAGCACGAAAACATTGATTCTTCCTATAAAGCCAACGGTATCATCCCAATCTATATCCGTTATCCCAAATTAGCTTTGCTTCTAACGGGCACTCCCGGACAGATTGACTGTTTATTAAACAGTTACGGAAACGGACTTCCCAGCCGTATTCTGGCTTACACTTTCCGTGAAGCTCCCCACTGGAAAGAGATGGGTGATGATTGTATTTCATTGGAAGACTCTTTCAAGCCGATTGCCCATCGTGTCTACGAACTATATAATTTCTGCCTGGCGCATCCTGTTTTATTTCATTTCACCCGTCCGCAATGGAACCGTCTGAATGAGATTTTCTCACGTATGCTGTCCGAGGTAGCGATGGAGGGCAATGATGACCTCCAAGCCGTAGTGAAGCGCTATGCTTTTCTGGTGATGCGTATCAGCATGATTCAGACCCGCATCCGGCAATTTGAGGCAACCGATCTCTCCTCCGAAATTTATTGTATAGATGCCGATTTCGAACGATCTCTTCAAATCGTTCTATGTTGTTACGAGCACAGCCGTCTGTTACACTCATCCATGCCGGCTCCTGCGGTCCGTCCTCTGAAGAATCCGGACATTATTCGTAATTTCGTCAATGAGTTGCCTGACAGCTTCACTACAGATGAAGCAATTCAGATTGGCGCAAAATACGATTTCAACCTTCGTAAGGTTACACGTCTTCTAAAATCACTTAACGGAATAAAAATCAGCAAGGTATCTCATGGTTATTATACTAAGATGAATAAATAACAGTCATAGGTGTCTTTTTGTCCTTTTGTCCTTTTGGAGAATCGGAAAAACATCGTGAGATTTGAAAAAAACATCTCAATAATTGAAATCAAACATTGGGAAGTTTCGATACAAATCTCCCAATGTTTTTTCTTTTTATCTATGCGCCGTGTACGTCACTATGCGTCATTGTCACTTTTTCAATGTATTACTTTTGTCATGTAATCGATTACAAGACAATTAAAAATTAGA
>ENA-OQJX01000411-OQJX01000411.1-human-gut-metagenome-genome-assembly--contig:-NODE-411-length-23672-cov-2.674708_pt1 | contig 23672 bp, 27 predicted proteins | sample MGYA00242615_ERZ504782 | MGnify/ENA primary metagenome ERZ504782 (study PRJEB26092, sample SAMD00036354) | human gut metagenome | host: Homo sapiens | study: EMG produced TPA metagenomics assembly of... | reverse complement strand
AAGAATGAATTATAGAGAAGGATGAAGAAGGTACGGATTATGTGGTTTACAACTGGGTACTTTCCCCGAAATCACCGGTAAGTATCCGATGCATTGCGATTACTATAACGGTGCACTGCTCATCTATCCGCAAACCATTCATGAGGGCGATGCTGAAGACCCTGCTACCTACAAGATGCATTTCGGTACTTACAGCAAGAATTTCCAGTGGAAAGCATATCCTAACTATGATGATTACTATATGGATGGTGCTATTGCTCCTAACGGTGATATGCATATCTATGGCTTGGGCAACAGATGGGCTATCAATCCCTATAAGTATGTAGGCGGTGAGATTGAGACCGACATCTTCCCCGATGTTCCTTACTTCGTGAGTGAGAACTATACGATGAAGAAGGTACGCTGATGCCGTGTTTTCCGTAAACTGAGGTTTCGGAAAACGGATGCTTGAACCTTTTCATACATGAAACAAAGGAGGGCTTTGCTCAAAGTAATAGGGCGGCCCTCCTCAAGCATTCTCATATAACAAGATTCTATTATGAAGCTATACACCTACTTATACAATAAACAATATGAAGAAAAACATGAAATCTAGTTCCATACTGTTGGGCGGACTTTTTCTGCTGGGGGCGGTTTGCAGCTGTACCCAGACGGCACCGGACTATGCGTCTTACGTCAATCCGTTCATCGGTACGGGTGGACATGGGCATACCTATCCCGGAGCGGTAGTTCCCAACGGGATGATTCAGCCAGCCCCGACACGCGTATCTACGAGTGGGATGCCTGCTCCGGATATTACTATGCAGATACTACTATCAACGGATTTTCACATACCCACGTCAGCGGTACGGGTTGTGCCGATTACGGGGATGTGCTGCTGATGCCCACTGTAGGTCGGCAGGATTACCACTCCATGGGCTCGAAGAGCCAGCAGATGGCGTACGCCTCTGCCTTTTCCCACGAGAATGAAACAGCCGAACCGGGATATTATTCCGTATTTTTGGACCGCTACGGGGTGAAAGCCGAACTGACCTCTACCAAACGTGCGGCGATTCATCGCTATACCTTCCCGAAAGCGAAGATGCAGGCTTTATCCTCGACCTGGATTACAGTATCCAGCGCCAGAAGAATGAACAGATGGAGCTGGAAGTAATCAGCGATACTGAAATCCGTGGACGCAAGAAGACTGTATATTGGGCTTTCGACCAGTATATCAACTTCTATGCCAAGTTCTCCAAACCATTCACCTATACGCTGGTCACGGACTCCATGGCATTGGACGAAGGCGGTCCGCTTCTGCCTACAGCTAAAGCTTTACTGCAATTCCAGACGGAGCCCAATGAGGAGGTATTGGTAAAGGTAGGTGTGTCTGCCGTAGATATGGACGGTGCCCGCAAGAATGTGGAAACCGAAATTTCCGGATGGGATTTCGACGGTGTACGTCGTGCTGCCCGCCAGCAATGGAATGCTTATCTCTCCAAGATTGACATCGATACGAAGGACAACGACCAGCGTACCATGTTCTATACGGCACTTTACCATACGGGTATGCAGCCCAACTTGTTTACTGATGCTGACGGACGTTATCTGGGAATGGATTTGAAACCCCATCAGGCAGGGTGGACGAGCCAATCTACACCATTTTCTCTTTGTGGGACACTTTCCGTGCCTATCATCCGTTGATGACGATTATCGACCCGGAACTGAACGAGGCTTTTATCCGTTCGCTCATCCAGAAACATCGCGAAGGCGGCGTACTGCCCATGTGGGAACTGGCTGGGAACTATACGGTACCATGATTGGTTATCATGCCGCCTCCCTCATAGCAGATTCGTATGTAAAGGGATACCGTAACTTCGATGTGCAGGAAGCCTATAAAGCTTGTCTTCGTACAGCCGAATATGATACAACGGGCATCATTACCCATCCTTTGGTATTACCGCACTTGATGCCGCAGGCCAAGTACTGGAAGAACAAGATTGGCTACGTGCCTTGCGACAAAGACAATGAGTCCGTGGCAAAAGCGCTGGAGTATGCTTACGATGACTGGTGCATCTCCGTACTGGCAGGTGCCTTGGACGACGAAGCCAACCGCGACAAGTATGCTGCCTTTGCCGAGGGATATAAAGTTTATTTCGATCCGAGTACCCGTTTCATGCGTGGACTGGACAGTGAGGGCAACTGGCGTACGCCTTTCAACCCCCGCGCTTCCAATCACCGTAATGATGACTATTGCGAAGGTACGGCATGGCAGTGGACTTGGTTCGTTCCCCACGATGTGGACGGACTGGTGGAACTGATGGGAGGACGCGACGCCTTCATCGGCAAGTTGGATTCTCTGTTCACGGCCGATTCCAAGCTGGAAGGTGAATCGACCTCGGTGGATATTTCCGGTCTGATAGGCCAGTATGCCCACGGCAATGAGCCAAGCCATCACATTGCCCATCTCTACAACTACGTAGGCCAGCCCTGGCGTACGCAGGAGATTGTGGATGAGGTGCTGCATACGCTTTACTTCAACAACCCCGACGGACTTTCGGGCAATGAAGACTGTGGACAGATGTCTGCATGGTACATTCTGAATGCGATGGGCTTCTATCAGGTATGCCCCGGCAAGCCGGTATATTCCATCGGACGCCCGCTGTTCAACGAGGCGACCGTTCATCTGAAAGACGGCAAGTCGTTCAAGGTGATAGCCCACAACAACAGCCGCGACAACAAGTATGTGCGGAGCATTGTGCTGAACGGCAATAAGTTGGAGACTCCATTCTTCACGCATCAGGATATAGTGGACGGCGGTACGCTGGAGCTGACTATGGGCAGTGAACCGTTGAAGTGACACAGATAATATACAGAAGGGATGAGCCGAAAAAATCATAATCCTATATCGTGGGTCCCCACCGTATATTTTGCCATGGGATTGCCGTTTGTGGTGCTGAACATGGTTTCTGTGTTGATGTTCAAGGGGCTGGGTATCGGTGACGCGCAGATTGCTCTGTGGACGTCGCTCATCATGATGCCCTGGACGCTGAAGTTCCTTTGGAGTCCGTTCCTTGAAATGTTCAAGACGAAGAAGTTTTTCGTGGTACTGACGCAGATGGTTACCGGAGCAGGTTTTGCTCTGGTGGCTTTGGCGTTGCAGTTACCGTTCTTTTTTGCGATATGCATTGCGCTGCTGGCAGTGATTGCTTTCAGCGGAGCCACGCACGATGTGGCTACGGATGGTGTCTACATGTCGGAACTGAACAAGCAGGACCAGGCCAAGTATATCGGTTGGCAGGGAGCTTCTACAATATAGCGAAGATTGTGGCGTCCGGCGGGTTGGTCTGGCTGGCAGGTGCCTTGCTGGTAGGTTTCGGTGGGGTGGAGGGGGCCACAGAGGCAGTCCGCCACGAGGCTACCCGGCATGCATGGATGACGGTGATGCTGATATTGGCGGCGGTGATGCTGCTGCTTGGCTTCTACCACATGCGCATGCTGCCATCGGGCGGTGCTGCCGCATCCGGCGCCAAGTCGGCAAGAGAGACGTGGGAGCAGTTGGTGGCGGTAATCAAGGATTTCTTCTTGAAGAAGCACATCTGGTACTATATAGCGTTCATTATCCTTTATCGCCTTGCCGAGGGTTTTGTCATGAAGATTGTCCCTCTTTTCTTGAAGGCGGAGCGTTCGGCAGGTGGCTTGGGACTGAATGAGCAGCAGATAGGTTTGTACTACGGCACTTATGGGGCGGCCGCCTTTGTGCTGGGGTCACTGTTGGCAGGCTATTACATTTCGCACCGGGGATTGCGGCGGACGCTGTTCTCTCTGTGCTGCATCTTCAATCTGCCTTTTGTGGCGTATACCCTGCTTGCCATGTACCAGCGGAAAGCGGGTTGCTGATAGGTAGTGCCATCGTGCTCGAGTACTTCGGTTATGGTTTTGGTTTTGTGGGACTGACTTTGTTCATGATGCAGCAGGTGGCGCCGGGAAAGCACCAGATGGCACATTATGCCTTTGCTTCGGGCATCATGAATCTGGGTGTGATGTTGCCGGGCACAATCAGCGGTTTTGTCAGCGACTGGTTGGGGTACGAGGCGTTCTTTACCTTCACGCTGTTTGCCACCATTCCGGCGTTCCTCATTACGTACTTCATACCATTTACGTATGCCGATGAGAAGAAACAACAATAACCAATTAATAATATAGAGCAATTATGAGCAACAAAATCACAATGCCTTGGGAAGAACGGCCGGCAGGCTGTAAGGATGTAATGTGGCGTTATTCGGAGAATCCCGTAATAGACCGCTACCATATTCCGTCGTCGAACAGCATTTTCAACAGTGCGGTGGTTCCGTTTAAGGATGGTTATGCCGGTGTGTTCCGTTGTGACAACCGGGCGGTGCAGATGAATATCTTTGCCGGTTTCAGCAAGGACGGCATCCACTGGGAAATAGAGCATGAGCCAATCAAGTTCAAGGCCGGGAATACGGACATGATAGAGTCCGAATATAAATACGATCCGCGCGTGACATGGATTGAGGACCGCTACTGGATTACGTGGTGCAACGGCTACTACGGCCCCACCATCGGCATCGGCTATACTTTCGATTTCAAGGAGTTCTTCCAGTGCGAGAATGCTTTCTTGCCTTTCAACCGCAACGGTGTGTTGTTGCCTCAGAAGTTCGATGGCAAATATGCGCTCTTGAGCCGTCCCAGCGATAGCGGACATACTCCTTTTGGCGACATCTACATTAGCTTCAGCCCTGACATGAAATTCTGGGGCGAACACCGCCATGTGATGGCTCCTACGCCTTTCCCCGAAAGTGCCTGGCAGTGTACCAAGATAGGGCAGGTTCGGTACCGTTCCTCACGGACGAGGGTTGGCTGATGTTCTATCATGGCGTGATAACCACTTGTAACGGTTTCCGTTACTCCATGGGAGCAGCTATTCTGGATAAGGACAATCCTGCCAAGTTGCTCTACCGCACCCGTGAGTATCTGCTTGCGCCTGCTGCTCCTTATGAGTTGCAAGGTGATGTTCCCAACGTGGTGTTCCCTTGCGCAGCGTTGCAAGATGGAGAACGTGTAGCTGTATACTACGGTGCAGCCGATACGGTAGTGGGGCTTGCCTTTGGGTATATCCGCGAGATTCTGGAGTTCACGAAGCGCACAAGTATTTTGTAAGTACCAAGCAGTTGGCAGGCGCTCGGTATTGCTGAAAAGCGCCTGCCGTAACTGCCTTATACTTAGTGTAATATCACTGCAAAGATACTGCATGCTTTTTGCAGTGCTACTGCAAAGCCGTTGCAGCGCCACTGCAAAGCTGATGCAGCGTCACTGCAAAACTGTTGCAGTGCTACTGCAAAGTAGTTTGCAGTGTCACTGCAGACCGTTTGCAATAACTTTGCAGAGTGCATGCAATGACACCGGCATGGGTAGCGTGCTCACTAACTAATAAAGAACAAATCCTTACTATATTATGAAACGACTGATTACTTTCTGTATCATCTCCTTTGGAATGCTCACGGCATCTATGGCTGCGGAGAAGCATCCTGCGGACTATGTGAATCCTTTTGTCGGTACCACCAACTTCGGTACCACGAATCCGGGAGCCGTCTGTCCCAATGGAATGATGTCCGTAGTGCCCTTCAACGTGATGGGGTCGGAGAACAACAAATACGATAAAGATGCCCGCTGGTGGTCTACTCCCTATGAGTATCACAATTGTTTCTTTACCGGATACTCGCATGTCAATTTGAGCGGTGTGGGCTGTCCGGAATTGGGTTCTCTGCTGCTGATGCCCACTACGGGAGAGCTGTCCGTAGATTATAAGGAATATGGAAGCCGTTATAAGGACGAGCAGGCATCCCCCGGATATTACAGCAACTTCCTGACCCGCTACAATGTGAAGACGGAAGTGACGGCAACTCCTCGCACGGGTGTGGCGCGTTTCACCTTTCCTGCCGGGCAGAGCCATGTGCTGCTGAACCTGGCGAAGGCCTGACCAATGAATCGGGAGCTTTTCTGCGCCAGACGGGTAAATGCGAGTTTGAAGGTATGAAGCTGCTGGGTACTTTCTGCTACAACCCACAAGCCGTTTTTCCCATCTACTTTGTGATGCGTGTCAACAAGCAGCCCGCCGCTTCGGGCTACTGGAAGAAGCAGCGCCCCATGACCGGTGTAGAGGCCGAATGGGACCCCGATAACGGACGCTACAAACTTTACACCCGCTACCAGAAGGAACTGGCGGGAGATGATATCGGCGCCTATCTTACATTCGATACCGAAGAAGGCGAGCAGGTGGAAGTACAGATGGGAGTCTCTTTTGTGAGCATGGAGAATGCCCGCCTCAATCTGGATACCGAGCAGCAGGGAAAGAACTTCGGTCAAGTGCTGGAAGAAGCCCGTCGCCGCTGGAACGATGACCTTTCGCGCATCCTTGTAGAAGGAGGTACGGAGGAACAGAAAACCGTTTTTTATACGGCACTCTATCATACGCTGATACATCCCAATATCCTGCAGGATGTGAACGGGGAATATCCCGCTATGGAGAGTGATAAGATTTTGACTACCCAAGGCGACCGTTATACCGTCTTTTCTTTGTGGGACACTTACCGCAATGTGCACCAGCTTCTTACGCTGGTATATCCCGAACGGCAATTGCAGATGGTGCGCTCCATGCTCGACATGTACCGCGAACACGGCTGGCTTCCCAAATGGGAACTCTACGGACGTGAGACGCTGACCATGGAAGGTGACCCTTCCATTCCCGTCATCGTCGACACCTGGCTGAAAGGTCTGCGCGACTTTGATATAGAACTGGCCTACGAAGCCATGCACAAGGGAGCCACCCTGCCGGGAGCGGAGAATCTGCTCCGACCGGACAATGACGACTACGTGTCATTGGGATATGTGCCCCTGCGGGAGCAGTATGACAATTCCGTTTCACATGCCCTGGAATACTATATTGCCGACAATGCTTTGTCGCGCATAGCCGCTGCGCTTGGCAAGAAGGAGGATGCCCGTCTGTTCCACGAACGTTCGCTGGGCTACAAGCATTATTACTGTAAGGAGTACGGTACTTTCCGTCCTATCCTGCCTAACGGTGAATTCTATGCTCCTTTCGACCCGAGGCAGGGAGAGAACTTTGAGCCGAACCCCGGATTTCACGAAGGTTGTGCCTGGAACTATACTTTCTATGTTCCCCACGATGTGAAAGGGCTTGCCCGGCTCATGGGTGGAAAGAAGCCGTTCGTAGACAAGCTTCAGCGTGTGTTCGACGAAGGACTGTACGACCCTGCCAACGAACCTGACATTGCATACGCCCATCTTTTTTCTTATTTCAAGGGTGAGGAGTGGCGCACGCAGAAAGAGCTGCACCGCCTTTTGCAGAAGTATTTCAAGAATGCCCCCGACGGAATTCCCGGCAATGATGATACCGGAACGATGTCCGCTTGGGCTATCTTCAATATGATGGGCTTTTATCCGGATTGTCCCGGAGAACCGGCTTATACGCTGTCTACTCCGGTATTTGATAAGGTGACCATAAAGCTCGACCCTAAGTATTGGGGACGCGACCAACTGGTGATAGAGACGGAACGCCCGTCGGCAGAGTCGCTTTATATCCGTGAAATGGAACTGGGAGGAAAAAACTGTCCCGATATCGTATCACTCATGAAGAACTGGTGCAGAGTGGAAAACTGCGATTTAGTCTTCGATAGGTATTGTGAGTCAGGATAGCATCGGTGATGGTTTAGGTTGCCCGTCGTTGACAGAGTTCATGTCAGTGGCGGGCTTTTCTATGCAGGTTGGCTTCCGGTAGGTTGATAGGGTATTTCGAACCAGAATTCGGAACCTTTCCCCGGAATAGAGCTGACGCCCACTTTTCCGTTCATTTTCTCGGCAATCATGGTGCAGATGGAGAGTCCGAGACCCGTGCCTTGTTTAAAACTGTTTAGCTTGACAAAGCGTTCGAATACATCCTTTTGCTTTTCAGGAGGAATGCCGCAACCGGTATCACGGACAAAGAAGCGAATCCTGTCTTCTTGCGGCAGGTGATAACCAATGTCGATGAAACCTTCTTCCGTATGCTTGAGGGCGTTTGACAGATAGTTGTTCAGTACTTGTCTTACCCGTTTGGGGACTGTGTGAATAATACAGTAATCCGCACCGGGCAGGAGACGTATACTGACTTCGGACGGAAGTTTCAGTTTTGCCATCGTCTGCATTTCATCAAGCGTCTTGTTTACATCCATATCTCCTTCTGTGAATTCGAGAATGCCAGCTTCGATGCGTGACAGGTCGAGAATATCATTAATCAGTTGCAGCAGCAGTTGGGTGTTTTCTTCGATGATATGTATGTATTCCTTTGTATCTTCGTCTTGTATATAATCGGAAAGTATGGAGGAGAATCCGACGATGGCGTTTAGCGGAGTACGTATCTCGTGGCTCATGTTGGCGAGAAAAGCCGATTTCAGGCGGTTGGCTTCTTCTGCTTTCTCTTTGGCTGCCAGCAGTTCGGTGATGTCCAGTGCAGAACTGACAATCCACCTCTCTTTCCCTTTGTTGTAGGACACCAGCGTTTTGTGAAACGACAGAATATACTCTCTGCCTTTGGGATTGACAAAGTGTTTGATGTAGGACTGGGGAATTTCCGACTCTTCAACTTCTTTGTCTGTCTCCTGAATGAAATCACTTGGCATTAAGGGCTTGAATTCCTCCTCATAGTGTCCTACAATATTTTTGGCGGGGACCTCCATCATCTCTGCTGCTTTTTTGTTCCATATCAGGTAGCGTCCTTCATTGTTCTTGTCTTTTACTGTGGTGGCAATGGGAAGGTTCTCAAGGATACTCTCAAGGAAGAAACGGTATTTTTCGTTTTCCCGGCGTTGGATTTCACTCTCTGTAATGTTGCGTATAAAGGCCATGACATGATTTCTGCTGAGGTAGACCATACGCACTGCAATATATAGTTCTTCACCACTTTCCACTTTTATCTTTACGGTTAGGCTGTCCGAAGTGCGGGTATTCAGTACGCGTAATAGTGATGCCATGTGTTTTCGGCATTCATCGGCATCTGTCACCAAATCTTTGATGTTGAGAGTTCCCAGGTTTTGGAACGGAAGTCTGTTCGCCTTTTCGGTAGGTGTATTGAGCAGTTTTACGACAAAACCTTGTCTGTTCAGCAGATATACCGGAATGTCTATTGCCCGGATAATCTGCCTGTTCAGACTTTTGTATTTATAATTTATCCAGTATAGAAAGCTTGCAGATGTAGCGGCAATCAACAGAAATAACTGTATTTCTCCAAATAATGTAAGATGCATACGCGGTATCTTTCATTTCGTCTGTCCCCGTTGACGAAGGTTATTATATAAAAAGCGCGAGGACTGTTATTGCCTATCTGCATTCGAGGCTCTGGAAAATGCCCACGTCATAAATAGACAACAGTCCCCACGCCTAAGTATATAATAACATAGACGTGAAGAAACTGTTGCTATCATCCCATGACGTTTATTGAATTTTCCAGATTCCGAATAGGCAGGGATAATAACTTTCGCTTCTTGCGTTCTTATCGAATCAAGTCAAAAATGGCCGTTATCACTATAACTGCCAAGACTTTGGTGCAAAAGTAGTATATTTTTCGGGATGTACGATATGATGAGGAGAATAAAGTGTATATGCAAACAAAGCGTGATGGTATTTGACCGTCACGCTTTGTATAGCTTGCCATTAAAAGTTGTTAGAGAGAATTGTTAGAGGATTTATTTCATGGCTTCTATGGTGTATCCTTGTTGTTTCAGAAGGTTCAACACTCCATTGTCTCCGGGCAGGTGCCCGGCGCCGACTACGAAAAGGTGGGGGCTTCCGTCATGATGGTAGGCATCTTTTCAACCCATGCCTTGTTGCGGTTGTCCAGCATGGCTTCCATCTCACCGGGTAGTGGGTCACATGAATTGCCGTCGCGCTCTTCCATCAGTTGCAGCATGGCGTCCAGGTCTTGCTTTTCATAAGTGGCAATCAGGCGTTTGCTTTGGTCGATACCTTTCTCAATGTCGCTGATGGCGCAGTAGAGGAGGCTTGCCTGGCGTTGCAGCGTCTGGCTGTTGAACAGAATGTCTATTTGTGACTGGGCTGTTTCCAGACCGCCAATTTTCTTGCCTTGCTGTGCGGCCTGCTGCTGGAAGTAAGTGTCAAGCTGTTCTTGCGGGTTGAAGCCCGGAGTGTGTTTCATGTAGAGCAGGATGACAAGCTGCTGGTTGATGGCAGCCGGTTTCAGTTGTGCCAGCATGGCAATGTCCACCATCATGTTTTCCTTGATGCTTTGCCTACTTCTTCGTATTGTTCGGGAGTAAAGAGGCTTTGCAGCGTGGTGTCTTTGGGCATCATCATCTGCTGTTGCATGCTTTGCATGAAGGCGGGAGTCGCCATTTCGCTCATCACAACTTCCCCGTAGACTTGGGCGGTTTCGCTCATGGCCTGCGGCATGGCGGCAATGCTGTCCTTTATACTGAGTGGAGAGAGGTGATAAGTACCGAAAATATAGGATGGTTTCTCTAATCCTTTACCGGATACTTTCCATAAAAGTTGTGCATTGGCGCTCAGCGCAATGCTGATGAATAAGAGGATGCCTAAAAGTTTCTTCATTGTTTTCTTCTTTTAATAGTTTCTGGACTATCAGTCGGGACAGAGTAAAGAAAATCACAAGAAGGGAAAAATTAGTATTATTTTATTCTTCCTCCGCAGAGCCAGTGTTGGGTGTAATATTTTTCCCGGAGGTTGCTGACTATGACTCCCTGGCTGGTGCTGGCATGTATAAACTTGCCGTCCTTGAGGTAGATGCCTACGTGTGCCACTTTTTTGCGGGAAGCACGGCTGGTGAAGAACACCAAATCTCCCTCACGCAAGTTGCGGCGGGAGATTTTACTGCTCTCTTTCAGTTGCCCGTCTGTGCTTCTCGACAGACGGGTGTGGTAAACTTTCTTATACAGTTGCGATACCAGTCCGGAGCAGTCCGTTCCACGTTTGCTGTCGCCACCTGCGCGATAGGGGGTGCCTATCCATTCGGAGGCATGGATGTATAGCTTGTGGTTGTCCTGCAGTTCAATATCCACTCCCAAACGGACGGATGCCTGCGCCAGGGCTTTGTAGTCCAGGCGTGGCGCGGAAGTATGGCAGGAACTTAAGCCTATCAATATGATGGTAAGAGCTACTATATAAGAAAGATATTTTTTCATGCTTCCGAATTTTTTTCTTCTACCGTTTTATCTTCTTTTTCCGTTATTTCTTCTACGGCTGCTTCTACTACCGTTTCTTCTACCACGGCTTCTTCCTCCACACCGACGTTGAAGTAAGCTTCCAATTCCTGCTCGGCAGAGTTGTTCTCATTTCGTATATCGCGGATAATAACACCGTTTTCTAACAATGCAATACGTGGACAAACGTCCACTGTGTGATTCAGGTTATGGCTGGAAATGATGACGGTGGCTCCGTGCTCTTCATTGTATCTTTTCAGCAAGTGTTTGATTACAGACTGTGAACTGGGGTCAAGGAAGTTGAACGGTTCATCCAGAATCAACAGTTGCGGGTGATGTAGCATAGCGGAGATGATGCCGATTTTCTGCTTGTTTCCGGCAGAATAGTTGCGTATGAATTTTTTCTGCCCCATCACTTCGCCGTTCATGAAGCGTTCGAAGGGAAGCAGGCGTTCGTCTACCTCCTCTTTCTTCAGACCGTACATCTTACCGATGAAGTAGAAGTATTCTTCGGGGGTGAGGTAGTCTATCAGGAAACCGTCGTCTATAAAGGCTCCCGTGAAGTTCTTCCAGTCCTCGCTTTTGCTGACGTCAATGTCATTGATGGTTACATTGCCCCGGTCTGCCTGCAGTAAGTCAAGAATAAGCCGGAAGAGGGTGGTCTTGCCTGCACCGTTGTTGCCTACCAGTCCCAGCATATCGCCTTGCCCGATGGTGTAGTTCTCTATATCTACGGCTTTTTTTGTGCCGAAATTCTTTTGTAAATTGTTGATGCGTATCATGTTAGTGATTGATGTTTAATGATTTCTATTTCTGTCTACTGTCCCTGAAGCCTTCCATATTCTTGTAGCGGCGTTTCATGAGTCGGTGATATACATTCATCAGCCAGAATTTGGAAGTGGCGATGAATGCCACGCCGATGCCGATAAGTATCCAGGGGGTGACCTCTTTGCCAAAGATGGCATTCAGTGCAAAAAGCAGCAGTAAAGGTATGCCGAAAGCACCTCCTGAAATCAGATTCTGCAGACCGGTGCCTATATTCTGCCGGCTGGTCATCTTTGAATTCAGGTCGGTAGTCTTGTTGTTGTAGACTGCCAGTTGGAACAGACAGCAGTATACGGCTCCCGGAATGAATATCAGCCATGCAATGCAACCGAGTACGGATACCTTCCCGGTAACCATACCGGGAATCATCAGAATCGTAGGAATGAGCAATGCAATGCTGTACAGTATGTATTTGGCACGCAGCAGCGAGTAGATAGATTCCTTGCGGCTCATCAGTCCGTCAATGTAATTGCCTTCGTAACCCATAGTGTGCTGAGGAACATGATGCCGAAGATAATGTAATTATAAAGGACGAAGAAATCTCTCAGACCTCCGTCATACACATCGGAAAAGCTAATGATACTACTGAACATTATCACTACACCGGTGATGGAATAGAGCGAACGCTTACAAATCTTGTTGCGTAGCAATAACTTGAGTTCCAGTCTCATGTATTCGCCTATTTCGCCGTAGCGGTCGAGGAATTTGTATTCGGATACATGTTTTATCCGTGTATCTTCCACTTTGTTCAGTTCATTGTAGATGAGTTTCTGCATCAGGGTGCGGTTGATGAACCACATGAGGGCGATGGCAGCCAGTACACCGATGAATGACAATATATTACCGGTGATGAACCCTTCTCCCAGATTGACAAAACAGTCGAAAAGCGGACTGTTGTCCGGAATGAATAGTGCGGCGGCAATGCCACCATATACTACTACCGGTAATGCCAGCCACCAGATGCGCTCACCCATCAGTGTGCGGCACAACAAGAACCAGTAGTTATTGAATACCATCAGCAGCCAGATGCCAATGCAATAGGTCAGCACACCACTGATTCCATAGAATTTGGTGACGGTGATGATGGAAAACGGAACAAACAGAAACAGCCAGAACAGATTGAAGCCATCCAGTCCGGAACGGATCAGCAGGAAGTCTATAAGACGATTCCGTTTGATGGGAAGCAGTAGGTAGGGCTTCACTTCCTGGGTGGGTGTTTTTTGGAAAGGCAGGCGTATCAGGAAATCCAGCACAAGGACAAATATCAATCCGGAGTTCATTACGTGATAGGCTTCTGTGGCACCACCGTCAAAGGCGAATGCAAAGGTCGTACCGAAGAATATCAGGTAACCGGCCCAGAAGACGAACATGAAGTACATCCAGAATTTTCCGAATTTACTTTTTTCGTACATCGGATTTCGTTTTTCTGCCAGTTTTCCGTGCTTGCGCAAATCTAAGAAAAGACTCATAGTATTTGTATATATAGAGTTTGTATAAAAAAGCTGCGCTGCCTTTCATCGAACAACGCAGCCTTCTGTGTGTATGGCTCTCTTATTCTTTGTCAGGAGTTTCAGGACTGATCATTGATACCTCAATCTCGTTCTTCTGCTTGAACAAGTCGTCGGTGAACTTCTGGATGTCCTTCACGGTGATGCTGTTGACAATCTGTTCGTAATCCTTTATCGGATTCATACCGGTGAACAGGTATTCGTCAATGCTTCCCAGCCAGTAGCTGTTCTCCTTCAAGTCTTCGGCATGTTTCTTCAGCATGAACTCCTTCACTTTATTCAAGTCTCCTTCCGACGGACCTGCTTTGGCGATGTTGTCGAGTTCTGCAAAGATAATCTGCATCAGCTTTTCTCTTTTTGCCGGAGCGGTTTCGAATACAATCTGCAAGAGAGCCTTTTCTTTCGGATATTTGCTTAATTGGCCGCCTACATATACACCGTAAGTGCCCCCTTCGTCTTCACGTACCTTGGCTGTATAAACCAAGTCGAGAATCTGGCTGGTCATACTCAGCAGGATGTCATTTTTCAGGTCGTACTTGCAGTCACCGTTCAGCAGGACAAAATTCGACGCTTTAGCAGTTTCCTGCTTCCTTACGAACTCATTCTTATAAACTCCCTGGCGCATGTCACTTTATTGTCCTTGAATGTTTCCTTGCGGTTGATGGCAGGCAGTGAACCCAGGTACTCGGCGATGAGTGGTTTCATTTCCTCCACATTCACATTTCCTACAAAGATAAAGGTAAAATCGCTGGCATCTTTGTAGCGGTCTTGATACATGGACAGAATCTTGTCATAATCCATCTTGTCAATCATGTCCGCCTTTATTCTGGCTCTTCTGGGATGGTGCATGTAAATACCGGCCGAGACAGAGTCACTGAACGCCACCTGGGGATTCATTTCCATATTCTGCAAAGCAGCTTTGTTGCGGTTCTTGTAGGATGCGAAGGCATCGTCGTCACGGCGTGGAGCGGTGAACGTCAAGTAAGTGAGCTGCATCATTGTTTCGAAGTCTTTCGGTGAACAGCTGCCATTGACGGTTTCTGTCTTGTCACCGATACCATAGCTGACGGAAGCTTTCTTGCCGGCCAGAACTTTTTCCAGGTCTACGGCACTGAAATTACCCAGACCACCGACACTCACTGCATCCAGTCCGTTGATGTTGATGATTTCCGAGTCGGGGAACAGGGAACTACCGCCTAGCTGACTCCCTTCATGCGGATTTCGTCTGCCTTGAAATCTGTCTTCTTGATAATGACCTTGACTCCGTTGGAGAGTGTCAGCGTTGTAGTGCCGAATGTATCATCTGTCTGCTCGGATACAATCTTTCCGCCTTTCGGGGCTTCGGCCATCAAAGGTTCATCCGACACCTTGTCTACGTAGGCAGTCAGTTTTTCAGCTTTAATATCTTTCAGAATCTTCTTGATTGCATCTTCTGTCGGCATTTTCAATCCTTCCTTATCCGGACCGAGAATTGCGACTACCTGGTTACTGTCTGTCACGAGGGCTTGCATCATCTGGTTCAGTGCGGCAACCGGAATGGCGGGAGCTATCTGATTGATGATGGCGTATTCGTTTTCGATGCCCGGAATCGGTTCGTTATCGAGGAAATGACGGACATATTCATCCACGTACTCTTCATTCTTGCGTTTGTCACGCTCGTTATAAGCAGATTCCAGTTGGCGCAGATATTCGGCACGGGCACGGTTGTATTCCGTTTCCGTAAAGCCGAATTGGCGGGCGCGTTCTGTTTCGCGCAGGAGAGTGGCTATTCCATTTTCTATGGCATCTTCCTTGCAGACAACGACACCGGTGAAGGCATCTTTGGTTTTGGCAACAAAGAAATCATCGTCATAAGTGGCGGCATATATATAAGGAGGATTGGCGGTCTGTACCAATTCGTTCAGACGCGCATTCAGCATATTGTTGATGAGCGTGGTTGCATAATTCTGTACCAGATAGCCCATGTCGCCTTTCTGCTCGTCAGGAGTGGCTTCGTGCTTGTTGAAGATGAGGCTTGTACATTGGACTGTTCCTTGTCCTGATAAACCAATACAATAGGCTCCTTGTTGTCGTTTACCGGATAGTACTCGCGTTTGGCAGCATTGGGCTGGGCGGGAATATCAGAAAACATTTTCTTGATTTGGCTTCGATGGCGTCCACATCTATATCGCCAACTACCACAATACCCTGAAGGTCCGGACGGTACCACTTTTCATAGTAGTCTCTCAAAGTTTGCGGTTTGAAGTTCATAACGACCTCCATCGTTCCGATAGGGAAACAAGTGGCATACTTCGTTCCTTCGAACATGACTGGAAGCATCTTCTCCTGGAAGCGTTGTATGGCGCTCATACGGGTGCGCCATTCTTCGTTGATGACTCCGCGTTCTTTGTCTATTTCCTTCGGGTCCAGGGTCAAATCGTTACTCCAGTCGTGCAGAATCAGCAGGCAGGAGTCGATGGCTCCCGGAGTAGTGACCGGCACATTGGAAATGTTGTATACGGTTTCGTCTACGGAAGTATAGGCGTTCAAGTTCTCACCGAATTTCACCCCGATACGCTCCAGGTATTGCTTCAGTGCATCACCGGGGAAGTGGGTCGTTCCATTGAAACACATGTGTTCCAGGAAGTGGGCAAGGCCGCGCTGGTCGGCTTCTTCCTGAATGGAGCCTACCTTTTGGGCAATGTAAAAGTCGGCCCGGTTTGCAGGCTGGCTGTTCTTGCGGATATAATAGGTCAATCCGTTGTCCAACTTTCCGATACGGACATTTTTGTCGACCGGGATAGGCGGCATTTGCTGTGCAAATACCTGCTGAAAATTGCAGCAAAGAATTAACGCTACAATCCATAAACCACGTAATAGATGTTTCATATTATTATGAATTTAAATTGTTCTTGAACTATCTGTCGGACAGCCCTTGGATAAATCACAACTTCTGTTGTTTTTTTCGGATTCCATTCCGGATAAATGGAATTTATCTGACTGCTTCTCGGATGCGGACCAATTTGGTCAGCAGGTCTTCCAGCAGGTCGAGTTTCAGCATGTTGGCGCCGTCACTCTTGGCTACGGCGGGATTTTCGTGGGTTTCGATGAACAGTCCGTCTACACCTACGGCAACACCGGCTTTGGCTACGGTCTCGATAAGTTGCGGCATACCTCCCGTGACGCCACTGGTCTGGTTGGGCTGTTGCAGGGAGTGGGTTACATCCAGGATGACGGGGAAACCGAAGGTCTGCATTTCGGGGATGCCGCGATAGTCGATGACTAAATCCTGATAACCGAAAGTAGTTCCGCGTTCCGTCAGCATGACGTTCCTATTGCCTGCTTCCACTACTTTATCAGCCGCAAAGCGCATGGCAAGCGGAGAGAGGAACTGCCCTTTCTTGATGTTGATGGTTTTTCCGGTTTTGGCGGCGGCTACAAGCAGGTCTGTCTGCCGGCAGAGGAAGGCGGGAATTTGCAGAATATCCACATATTCGGCAGCCATGGTGGCTTCTTCGGCTGCATGAATGTCGGTCACGGTAGGTACTCCGAAGGTGGTGTGCACTTTTTGCAGTATCTTCAGCGCCTTTTCGTCGCCGATGCCCATAAAGGAATCCAGGCGGGAGCGGTTGGCTTTGCGGTACGACCCTTTGAATACATAGGGGATTTGCAGTTTTTCGGTGATAGTCACGATACGTTCGGCAATTGCGCATTGCCATTTCTTCTCCTTCGATGACACATGGACCTGCCAGTAGGAAGAAGTTTCCGGCAGGATTATTCTTTAATTCAATCATAGGTTGTTACTGATTAAGTATTTTCAATTGGGTATAATCAATGTTATTGCTTCATGCAGTACGCTGATGTCCAGTGGAAAATGACGGTCGAGAATACGTCCGTCCAAATCGACAGAGGCATTTTGCGCACGCAGCACTTTTACTTTTTGCGTACGGTAGGGCATCACTACCTTATGGTTCAGAATCCGCCCTTGGATAAGCATCCACAATCCCGACCATAGTTGCAGCAATTCGGGACGGTAAATGACGGAAACATCCAGCCAGCCATTATAGGGCACTGCACTAGGCGCTTGTCCGTATCCCCACGCACTGCCTATGCAGACAGTCATGATGCGTCCACGTATGTGCTCGCCGTTTATCTTGAGATGCATGCGGTACAGCTTCCGTTCGAAGATAATAGATAGCAGTGCCATGAAGTAGGAGAGGAACTTCACTCCCCAGAAACGCTTGCACTGGTCGGTGATTTTCACGATACGGGCTCCCAGGCCTATGTTGATGGCATTGAGAAAGTAGCGTGTCAGATGCTTTTCACCGTCGTAATAATAGCAGGTACCCACGTCTATTTTCCGGCGGCGGTTGTTGATGATGCAATCCACCGCTTTCTTGTAGTCCGAACTCATTTCCCAATAGTCGGCAAAGTCATTTCCTATACCATTGGGGATGATGCCGATGGCTATATTCTCCTTGTCCGGTGCATTGGAAAGCATGATGCCGTTAATGACGTCATTCAGTGCGCCGTCACCGCCTACTACAACAATGGTGCGGTAGCCGTTGTTGGCAAGGATACCTGCCAGACGCTCTACCGAACCGAACCCTTCGGACTGCACATAGTCGTAAGGCACACCTTTGCTGTCCATGTATTCTTTGATTTCTTTCCACCGTTTCTGCACTTTCCGTGTTCCGGCTTTGGGGTTGTATATCACTCCCAACTTTTCGGGTTCTGCACTCATGATTCTATTTACAATTTGACTATTTACTATTTACGATTTAAATCACCCGGTCACTTTATCATTTCATCATCCTTCCAACTTCTTCTTTACAAAAGCTATCTTTTCTTCCATCGGCCACCGGGCATTCATCCAATGGATGGTAAATCCACGCCGTTCCATACGGCGGAACCAGGTCATCTGGCGTTTGGCAAACTGGTGGATGGCTGTTTCCAGTTGCGTGAACATCTCTTCATAGGTCAACTTGCCGATGACATAAAGTGTCAGATACTTGTATTCCAGTCCGTAATAGATGAGGTCATCCGGTTGGATGCCTTGCTCTATCAGACGGCGCACTTCGTCTATCATTCCTTCTTCCAGGCGCTGGTGCAGGCGGCGGGTGATTTTCTCCCGACGCAATTCCCGGTCGATGTCCACACCTATGATGAGGCTGTTCATCTGGGGGAAGGAACGTTCGTCTACTGGGGTATGGGCATAATACTCTTCGATTTCGATGGCTCGTATGGCACGTTTGGCTGTGTCCACGTCCGTAGTATTGTGCAGGCTTTTGTAACCTTTCAGTATGTCGGTCAGTTCTTCCAGCGATTTGTCCGCCAGACGGGTGCGCAACTCAGGATTCTCGGGTACGGGCAGCAGACGGTAGCCTTTCAGCACTGATTCGAGATACATTCCGGTTCCTCCACATACAACGGGCAGGCAACCTTTTTGTTTAATAGTCTCGTAAGCATTCAAGAAATCACGCTGATACTCGAAAACATTGTACTTATAGCCCGGGTCGGCTATGTCGATGAGGTGATAGGGAATCTGTTTCCCGTCGACGGTATAGTCGGCAAGGTCTTTGCCGGTGCCCAGGTCCATCCCCCGGTAGATTTGCCGTGAATCGGCACTGATGATTTCCGTATGGAGTTCGGCGGCCAAGGCGGCTGCAAATGGAGTCTTTCCTGAGGCGGTAGGCCCTAATATGGCGATTAAATCATAGTCTGGCATATATAAGTTCTTGTTAATCTCATTACAAAGATAGTGCAAACCGAATGCAGAATAAAATGAACTCGTTCATTTTTTATGCTGAGGTGCAGCTTATCTTCGTGTTAGTGCAAAGATAATGCAAACTGGGAGTATAATGGAAAGAACTTGCTTATTTTTTTACGTGATGCTATACCTCCTTTTCTATTTTGAAGCAGAAAAAGTGAAAAAGGACGTGAAAACGAGCATTTATCTTATTAAAATGTGTTATGAAACATGCTTTTTTTCTTGGAAAGTTTGTCAATGTCCCAAAAGTCCGTACATTTGCAATGTGTTTTTCATAGTATTAGATTTAAGGTTAACAAAGGTTGGAGTACAGCGGTACTCCTTTTTTTATGCCCTAAACTGAACTTTGGCACATTTTTTTCTGTACTTTTGCACTATATCTTGAATGAACAAACATATTCACCTTTTATGAAGCTCTGTATATAGCTACGCTCAACGAATAGCCCTGCTTGATAAAGCTATTCAGCTATCTGGCAAGCGATGCCCCGTTTGCCATAGAGATTGTATATCCTTTTATTCATGAATTTGCAGGATAGCATGCTGTACTTGTACAGTGTGTTGTTTTGTGCTATTTTATTGTTGAGCAATGCATTATACATATAAACAGATATGGCTTATCAACTTTCCGGTAATGATGAGCATTTTGATGGAGCAGCTGATAAATATAACCGATGCTGTTTTCTTAGGTCACGTTGGCGAGGTGGAATTGGAGCATCTGCCATTGCAGGGATTTATTATTTGGCGGTCTACATGCTTGGGTTTGGATTTAGTATCGGATTGCAGGTGATGATTGCCCGAAGGAATGGAGAATGTGATTATGGTAAGGCTGGAAGATATTCTTTCAAGGTTTCTTCTTTTTATCGGGATTGGCCATTTTGCTTTGTCTGCTGATGCAGGCAAGTTCTCCTTTCATATTGGGAAGGTTGATTTCCTCACCGGAGATTTATCGGGCTGTAATTCAGTATCTGGACTGGCGCAGTTTCGGTTTGCTGTTTTCGTTTCCGTTTTTGGCTATCCGTTCTTTTCTTGTGGGAATAACATGCACTCGGGCATTATCGTGGGCTGCAGCCGTTGCAGTAGTGATTAATATTCCTTTGAATTATATTCTGATATTCGTTGGAGGACTGGGAATATCGGGAGCTGCCATTGCTTCTTCTCTGGCAGAGATGGGTTCTTTGGCGATGCTTCTTTTCTATGTATGGCTGAAAATAGATAAAGGGAAATATGGATTGAAACCGGTATATGACGGAAAGCTGTTGGTAGATGTGCTGAGCTTGTCGGTATGGAGCATGCTTCATGCCTTTATCAGCGTGGCTCCGTGGCTCTTGTTTTTTGTGGCGGTGGAACATTTGGGTAAAACGGAATTAGCCATTTCCAATATTACGCGAAGTGTATCTGCTGTCTTTTTTGTAATAGTCAATTCTTTTGCGGTCACTACGGGTTCGCTGGTCAGTAATGCGATTGGGGCTGGAGAAAGGAGGGCTGTTTTCATTATCTGCCGTAAGATACTGAGGTTGGGCTATTCTGTTGGATTTCCATTGATAGGGGTAGCTGTATGCTGTAATCGCTTGATAATAGGAATCTATACAGATAACGAACTGTTGACGGAGCAGGCTTTCATCCCTTTTGTTGTGACGTTGCTGAATTATACCTTTGCCTTGCCAGGCTATGTATATCTCAACGCAGTTGGAGGGACCGGTAAAACCCGGATTTCTTTTCTTTTCCAAGTGACTACCACTGTCGTGTATCTGGGGTATCTTTATTGGTTAAGCGCTTGCACTCATGCATCCTTGGCTATTTACTTAACGGCAGAATACCTTTTTGTGATTTTGCTGGCATTGCAATCGGTTTTCTATTTAAGAAGTAAACAATATTAGAAACATATCGAATTATGATGACTAAAATATATCCGCGTACGGGAGATAAGCAAACCGTATATCTTAATGCTGTTGTAAAGGATCCTCGAATAGAGGTTGGTGACTATACTATTTATAATGATTTTGTAGCTGACCCTTTGTTGTTCGAGAAAAACAATGTGCTGTATCATTACCCCATCCATCAGGAGAGGCTGGTTATTGGTAAATTCTGTTCCATTGCTTGCGGTACGAAATTTCTGTTCAACTGTGCCAATCATACGTTGAAATCTCTGTCTACTTATACATTTCCTTTATTTTACGAAGAGTGGGGATTGAAGAAATCGGACATAACGGATGCATGGGATGACAAAGGAGATATTATAATAGGTAATGATGTTTGGATTGGTTATGAAGCGGTGATAATGGCTGGTGTTCATATAGGAGATGGGGCGATTATTGGTGCACGTGCTGTTGTGACTAAAGATGTTCCCCCTTATACAATTGTAGGGGGAACTCCTGCCAAAGAAATCAGGAAACGTTTTGATGAGGATGTGGTGAAGAAATTATTGCGGCTGCAATGGTGGGATTGGTCGATTGATGAGATACGCTGTTACTTGCCGCATCTTGTACAAGGCTGTTGGGATAGATTTCCTTAATAATCCATCATCAGTGAGTTGCCGGTCTTGCCTCGTGAAATGTCAAGGTTAGGCGGTGCATAGCTCTGGTTACAGCTACATAAAGCATACTCTTGTCAATCTCCGAACGGTAATTTCTCTCATCCGTCTGTGGAATAATGACTTCGTCAAACTCAAGCCCTTTTGCCATGTGGCAGAGGTGATGACGATGCCTTGCACAAATGCGGAGCTTTGACTTGATAGGAAGCTGATATCATTGGCATATGATTTCAGCATGTCTGCCATCTTCCTGGCTTGCTGCTCCGTCTTGCATATGATGCCAAGAGACTTATATCCGGATTTCCGGTAAGTGGAGATTAGCCCCATAATGCCGGACAGTTCTTCTACGGCACTGCCGAACTGCAGGATTTGTGGCTTTTCTCCATGCCGGGCAACCGGTTCCAGCTCTGCGTTAGGATGAATCTTTTGCGCAAAATCCGTAATCTCGAAGGTGGAACGATAACTCTTACACAATTTCATGATTTCACTTGCAGTAAGTGACTTTTGGATAGTTTCTGCTGTGGATGAACCATAAGGATTCACGGACTGTCCTGCATCGCCCAACACGGTTTTCCGGCATGGAAAGAGTTTCTGTATTACCTTGTACTGTATGGGCGAATAGTCCTGCATCTCATCTATCAACAGATGTTTGACTCTGAATGGCTGGTTCCCGTTTCCCTCCAATGCCAAGTGTAGGTATGCCAGCGGTGCCAAGTCTGAGTATTCGAGTGTATGTCCCTTTCGCATTTTGAACATTCCGGGATTATTTGTCCATTTAAAGAAATCTTTGTAGACTTGAATGTCGTTATTGCCTGCAAACATTAGTCTGATTTCTTTTTTCAAAAGGTTTCTGCCGGCGGTGGTTACCGTAAAGGCGTATTGTATTTTCAACATATCCAGCATATAATCAGCCATAGCATCAAATCGTCGGCGTATGGGATAACGGTTGAAACGTAGGTACTGTTCTTCGATAAACGGGGCAGGTATGGTGATGTATTTGGTCAGCTTCACGTCTGCTGCCTTGAAGTAGGTGTTCTCTATGTGGAGGATAAACTTGTCAAGCTCTGAAATGAAACCGAAAGAGGCTTTATAGGCTATTCTGTCGATGAGGCTTGAGGATGGCTTCTCTAACAGTTCATTCACTAGCCCGAAGTATGTTTGGTACTTGTATTTGTGTTCCAACACTCCGGAGAGTATTTGTTCCATACTGGTTTCGGGCACGGTTTCTTCTCCAAGTTCGGGGAGGACGTTGGAGATGTAATCGGAAAACACTTTGTTGGGGGAGACAATCAGAATATCTTTTGACGAGATGCTGTCTCTGAAGGTATAGAGCAGGTAGGCTATGCGGTGCAGGGCGATGGATGTTTTTCCAGAGCCGGCCACTCCTTGAATAATAAGCGTGCGGATATCTTCGTTACGGATAATCCGGTTCTGTTCCCGTTGGATGGTGGCAACGATATTTTTCATCTTGTCATCTGCATTGGAACTTAACTCCTTTTGCAGAATGTCGTCATGGACGGTCAGGGCACTTTCAATCATAAATTCCATTTTGCCGCCCCGAATTCTGTATTGGCGTTTTAGGGAAATTTCTCCTTTAATCTCTCCCGATGGAGACCGATAGCCTGCTTCTCCTAATTCATGGTCATAGAACATGCTCGAAACGGGTGCTCGCCAGTCATGGGATAAGGGTAGCTCGACTTTCCGGGTCATAGAAGGTATGGATGCCTATATAGATAGGCATCACTTTTGCTTGTTTTCTTTCTTTTCCAAAAAATCAATTCGTTCCGAAGTAAGGAATGGCAAAGTATCCTTGGTGAGCCGCTTAC
>ENA-OQJX01000410-OQJX01000410.1-human-gut-metagenome-genome-assembly--contig:-NODE-410-length-23686-cov-2.750499_pt1 | contig 23686 bp, 35 predicted proteins | sample MGYA00242615_ERZ504782 | MGnify/ENA primary metagenome ERZ504782 (study PRJEB26092, sample SAMD00036354) | human gut metagenome | host: Homo sapiens | study: EMG produced TPA metagenomics assembly of... | reverse complement strand
ATTTAGTCTGTCCGGTCAACGAACGACAAGAATATCGTAATCACTCTGATAGGAAGTATGAACACCAAATTCGATATTACTGTCCCATAAACATAGTTTCCCCTTGCATAACTTCCGAACAGGATAACCATCTGACAATTCTCGATGTTTTTACACACTAAATCCAGCAAGACTGTCAATTCTTCCTGTGTACGTTTGGGTAAACGTTTTATAGACTTCTTCATTATCATTCTTATTTGTAACTTTACAAAGGTACGAACTTTGTCATCCCCAAACAACAGAGATACAAAAAAACTTATAACTAAGTATTTTAAAACCTCGTCAATACTTCCATCATTGCCGGACGACGTTTATATTTTATCCGGAACTCTGCAACCAACGTTTTCACTGCCGCCTGTCCCCCATTAAGTTTCTTTGCACACAACAACGCTTGTGCTATCAATTCATAATGAGTCCGCCCCACATTTTGTTCTGCGTAATCATTCAACAAAGAGGTATATATAGCAATCAATTGCTCCGAATGAGTGTCTTTCAAATAATAAGAATACTTCATCAATGCTTCCAGTTGATGATACCTAGTTGATGATAGCAATTTGAACAAACGCTCATTATCCCTTTCATTCACATAAATTTCAGCCTCATCATTCGCACCAAAAGAAAAATATTCACTAAAATGAGTTTCTTCCATCATTGCATCCAGAAAGCTCTTCCATTCTTCTTTCGGAACAAGAGTTTTAAGTTTCCTATAATATTCTAACTTATCCCCACCTGACACAAACAATAAACGACATGTATCGATGACATCGGAAGTTCGATGAGTCATCTCGTAAATCCTCAATTTAGTTTTCAACCATTCCTCTATGGTTCCGATATGTTCTTCTTTTTCCGCAATCTCTATTCCTTCATTCAGCAAACGGATAGCTTCATCATATTGACAACTGGCAATCAATTTATCCACCTCCATTTCTCGAATTTCAGTTAAATAAAGGTATTGACGAATCGTATCAGCTGCTTTTTGCTCTTCATGCAGTTCGGTTAACAGATTGACTTTCCGAAGAACGATTTGATATAAGTCGTAAGTATCTTTTCTTTCTTCCAAGAGTTTGTCAATCAATTCCAACGCTTTTTCTGCCGGTTGAATGGAAAGATTTATTTGCATCAGCAATTCGTCTATATCATAAAGGTCATAATCACGATAAGTAGATAGTTTAGCCAGCTGACCTAGTTCCTGAAGAATCGCTGTCTTTTGCTTTTGGGTGGTCTTAGGGTGCTCAATTACTTTTATCAGCAAATCTCCTGCCTGCTCACAATAATCAGAAGGATAGAGATCATCATTATACAAAAGTTCATCCTCATAATTCTCACCGATTGAACGAAGAGTTTGAAGAGCTATATCAATAGCAGTATCTATGTTTCCCACATTCAAAAAGAAGTCTGCTTTCTCCAAAAAAGTGTCCATCCGATTGAAAACAGTTTCCCAATCACAGTCAAAATCATCATAACGATTATGATAACGAGGCTTTTTGTTATAATAAGAGTCATTAAACACTTTCTGAATCTCTACTCTGTAATCCTTTTCTTTTGATGTTGCAGACAACTCTTTAGCCATAAAACGATTCAAAAGGGCTGTTTTAAACTCAAGATGCATAGTGGCATATTCATATATAAATTGTGAAAGTTCTTGTGGGTTAACGAATGACAGCAATTGTTGTATGTCCACAGTTTCATCTATAACGACGGCTTCCTCTACCTCTACTTTCATCTTGGAAAAGGCACTGCGATTCACCTTTTTCTCATTATCACGAATTGCCAGTAAGGTGGCTATTACATGTTTACAAATCTCCCCATCATACGGACAATCACAGTACCAAGACTCTATTTCTTTTCCGTCCATAGATATCTCTACGTTATAATTCTCCGTACCCTCTACTGTCGCAGTCCATTCACCGGGCGAATCTTCTTCCAATTCAGAAACAGCCCCTGTTTCATAATACTCTTCTCCGCGCACTAATATTCTATATGGCACACAGCTCTCAAAATTATCTAATGTAATCATAATGAATATTTACTCTTTTATATAACCCTCTTATTCATATCTCCTTCTGTATTTATGTTACATGCTGAAACAATGCCGACTGACATCTTATCATAACATCTATTCACTTATCAATTTATTCACAAAAGTAGGAATTTCTTATCCGACATCACTATTTTGGGATGAGAATTTGCAAAGGCAATTACTATTTATACCTTTGTGACTTCAATAGAGAATGTGATTTCAATAGAGAATTAGTAACCCGTTAAAAGAGGAAATTGATTATGCGTTCATTCATAGTGCTTCTTTGTTTAGTACCCACCCTCCTGCTTGCCCAACAAAGCAAACTTGAAACACAGTTGAAACAGGCAATCAAAGATAAGAAAGCTGAAATAGGGATTGCCGTTATTATTAACGGAAAAGATACGGTAACTGTCAATAATGACATTCACTACCCGTTGATGAGCGTATTCAAGTTTCATCAGGCGTTGGCATTGGCCGATTATATGGGAAAGAAAAAACAATCACTGGACACCCGGTTGCCAATCAAAAAATCAGATTTAAAGCCGGATACTTACAGTCCGCTACGGGATAAATATCCGCAGGGCGGAATTGAAATGAGTATTGCCGACCTGCTAAAATATACACTCCAACAGAGTGACAACAATGCCTGCGATATTCTTTTTGATTATCAGGGAGGTCCGGATGCCGTAAACAAGTATATCCATTCACTGGGAATTCGGGAATGTGCCATTGCCGGTACGGAAACTGCCATGCACGAAGACTTGAACCTATGTTATGAAAACTGGACTACTCCGTTAGCCGCAGCCGAATTAGTGGAAATATTCCGTAAGAAGCCATTGTTTCCCAAAGTGTACAAAGACTTCATATTTCAAACAATGGTGGAGTGTCAAACCGGACAAGACCGTCTGGTTGCTCCGTTGCTCGACAAAAAAGTAACCGTAGGCCATAAAACCGGAACGGGAGATCTTAATGCGAAAGGACAACAAATCGGTTGTAATGACATCGGTTTCGTTCTTTTGCCCGGTGGACGTACTTATAGTATAGCTGTCTTCATGAAGGATTCTGAAGAAAATAATCAAGCGAACAGTAAAATTATCGCTGATATTTCCCGTATCGTTTACGAATATGTAATGCAGCATTAAGATGGAGACAAAGACATTCGGTACGAATGAAGATTGAAACAAAGTAATAGAAATTAGAAAATTCATTTATATGAAACTACATCATATCGCTATCTGGACTTTTCGTCTGGAAGAACTAAAAGAGTTCTATGTCCGCTTCTTCGGAGGAAAAAGCAACGAAAAATATATCAATCCCAAGAAAGGATTCGAGTCCTATTTTATCTCTTTTGGAGAGGGAACAGACTTGGAACTGATGAGCCGTACAGATGTACAGAACACTCCCATTGAAGAAAACAGGTTGGACTGACACACTTTGCTTTCACCTTCCCCAGCCAGGAAGAAGTATTACGCTTCACCGAACAAATGCGTTCGGAAGGATATACCATCGCCGGCGAACCGCGCACTTCGGGAGACGGATACTTTGAAAGTGTAGTCCTCGATCCTGACGGAAACCGGATTGAGTGCGTATATCGGAAAACAGCAAACGAATCGAAAAACAAAGCAAGACAGGAAACTGACATAGAAAATATTCCCCCCGTGACGCTCCATACAGAACGTTTATTTCTCCGCCCTTTCGAAGAAAGAGATGCAGAAACGTTTTTCGCTTGCTGCCAGAACCCGAATTTGGGAAACAATGCCGGATGGCCACCCCATCGTACGTTGGATGAATCCCGCCGGATACTTCATTCCACATTTATCAACCAAGAGGGAATATGGGCAGTGATACTAAAAGATACAAAACAGCTAATCGGTTCCGTAGGAATTATCCCCGACCCTAAACGCGAAAATCCGCAAGTGAGAATGTTGGGTTACTGGCTCGACGAATCTTATTGGGGCAAAGGATACATGACCGAAGCAGTGCAGGGTGTCCTCAACTATGGCTTTGAAGAATTGCGGCTTAGCCTCATCACAGCTACCTGTTATCCGCACAACAAACGTTCGCAGAAAGTACTGAAAAAGAACGGTTTCATCTATGAAGGTACACTTCATCAGGCAGAACTGACTTACAACGGAAACATCTACGACCACCAGTGCTACTACCTGCCCGGCATCTCCCAACCTACTCCGGAAGACTATGATGAAATCCTCCATGTATGGGAAATGTCCGTTCGCCACACGCATGATTCCTGACGGAAGAACATATCCAGTTCTATAAACCACTGGTGCGGAAGCATTATCTACCCGCTGTTGAACTTTTTGTTATCCGGAATGCCAACGGAAAGATTGCCGCCTTCATGGGATTGAGCGACGAACTGATCGAAATGTTATTCGTACACCCCGACGAACAGGGAAAAGGATATGGCAAACGATTAATGGAATATGCAAGAGACAAAAAACATATGGATAAGGTGGACGTAAACGAGCAGAATGAAAAAGCACTCCAGTTCTATCTCCATTTGGGATTCCAAGTCATCGGCAGAGATGAAACGGACAGCATGGGTAAACCTTTCCCTATTCTTCATTTGCAACTGCCGGAAGCTGATTCCACTAATAGAGATTAATTTCCCAAAAACGAAAGAAACATGAACTTACGTGCCAGATTATCCGAACGTGTACACATTGAAGATATCAGAGAAGTACTCCATTTCATACAGGACGACGAGCGTCTTAGAGAAGAAGTCTACCAGCTGATATTCGACAAAGACCACATTGTTTCCTATCAGGCATTGTGGGTATGTACTCATTTCTCCAAGGCAGATGTAGAATGGTTGAGCCGGAAACAAGAAGAATTGATTGACGCTGCCATGACCTGCCCACACTCGGGAAAACGGAGAATGATCCTGAACCTGATATGCCAGCAACCTGCCGCCGATCCGCCACGAGTGGATTTCCTTGATTTCTGCATGGAACGCATGATATCCCGCGAGGAACCACCGGGCGTGCAATCGCTCTGCATGAAACTGGCTTATCAACTGACACGCTCCATCCCGGAACTGCAACAGGAATTACGCACAATACTGGAAATCATGGAGCCCGACTTACTGGTTCCCGCTATCCGTTCCGTACGAAAAAACACCCTGAAAGCCATGAAAGCAAAGAAAAACAGATAATTTCTATCGCTTTTATCTCACCGTTCAATTAGAGTATATTCAGATGGAATATCTGGGATATACCCGTCACCGAAATCTGAATACCGATGCAGAAAGTGAAAAAAGCAACAAGCTTATTAATAATTTGATTTCCCACCGGTCCCAACCTCTGAATAAACCTCTGCCCTTGTGAAAGGAATACATAAAAGATGGCCGCCATACAAATAATAACAAGCGCAATGACCAAATAATTAATCCCAGTTTGCAACAATTTGCCTTTAACACTGGCAGACGCCATCAAAGTAAAGATAACCGATATACTGCCCGGTCCGATACTGATAGGAAACGTGATGGGATAAAATATCTTCTGCTCGATGTTTTTCCATCTGAAACCGTCTACATTCTTGCTGGCTTCTTCTTTATCAGACGAACCTGAATCGCCCAACAGCTCCATTGCCGTCTTACAAATCAATATTCCACCTCCTAACTGAATAACAGGAATAGCCAAACCGAAAATCAATAGAAACAGATGTCCTATCACCAATGTCCCTACACCGATCATTATAAAATTGAGCGTCAGCTTCTGAATGGCTGCTTTCCGTTGTTGAGGATCGAGGTCTGTAAAGAATCCATTGACGACAAAACCATTCCCCAAAGGGTTTATCACCGGAAACAGCGCCATAAACGATGACGAAAATATGATGAGAAGATTACTTAATGACATAATACCTGTTTTTTGATACTTTATTAATATCTGATATGTATCTAAAACATAAATGAAACGTTATTGTTTTGAGAATATGCTTTTGCGAGATGAATCCGCATCGGTTGAATACCTTGTGAAAGCAGCTTATAATAAACCTTTAACTAGAAATTAAAATTATGTGTACAAGAGTCGTTTATTCGGGAAAAAATGGAATGGTGGTAACCGGCCGGTCTATGGACTGGAAAACAGAAATGCACAGCAATCTTTGGGTATTTCCCAAAGGTATGGAAAGAAATGGAGAAACGGGAGCTAACTCCCTGCAATGGACGTCCAAGTATGGCAGCGTGGTGACTTCAGCTTTCGAGATTGCCAGTACAGACGGATGAATGAAAAAGGGTTGGTTGCCAATCTGTTATGGTTGCCCGAAACGGAGTATCCGGTTAGAGATCAAAGTAAACCGGGACTTGCCATTACTGCATGGGTGCAATATATGCTGGATAACTTCGCCACCGTAGACGAGGCTGTCGCTTTCATTGATGAAACACTTTCCAAGTGGTATCGGACCTGATGCCGGATGGTTCCCGCCTGGCAACCTTGCATTTATCTATTTCCGACGCAACGGGCGATTGTGCGATATTCGAATATACGAGTGGAAAGCTGACTGTTTACCACAGCAAGGAGTACAAAGTAATGACCAACTCCCCTACCTACAACAAGCAACTGGCACTAAACGAATACTGGAAATCAATAGGAGGATTGAGCTTCCTGCCCGGAACCAACCGTCCGTCCGACCGTTTTGCAAGAGCCAGTTTTTATATCAATGCCCTGCCCCAAACAGATGATGTGAGAATAGCCATAGCAAGCGTATTCAGCGTTATCCGTAATACTTCTGTTCCTTATGGCATATCCACTCCCGAATTTCCAGAAATTTCCACCACACAATGGAGAACGGTATCGGATAGTAAGAATTTGCTCTACTTCTTCGAATCAAGTCTGACACCTAATACATTCTGGGTAAACTTACGGGAAACAGACTTGTCGGAAGGAGCTCCGGTACTCAAATTATCTATCGCCAACGGTGAAACTTATCATGGAAATGCAACGAAAGAGTTTAAACCGGCACAGCCGTTCAGATTTATGGGAGTAAAAGGATAAAATTATCCCCGGAAACGTTCCATCTGAAGCACATCCCAAAAGTTTTTGTATCTAACTTTTGAGACGTATTTCGATCATTTCCGGGGATAAAATCTGTTTCTTTAACAGCTTGCCATTAATTGAAATAATAAAGGAATACAGCAATTCCTTCCAGCGCCTTCTTTGGTTGGTCTTTTATTTCGATAGCAAACTTGATTTCCGCTTTTGCCACACCACGCAGATTAGTCAGCGAGTGCAAAGTAGTCACCAGACGGATGCTCTGTCCTGACAATACAGCCTGACCGAATTTCATTTTGTCCATGCCGTAGTTAATCATCATTTCAGGTTATTCACCTGGATAATCTGATTCCACAAATAAGGAAGCATGGATAATGTCAGGTAGCCGTGAGCAATCGTGCTATGATAAGGCTGTCTACTTTAGCACGTTCCGTATCTACATGAATCCATTGATGATCCAGCGTTGCATCAGCAAAAAGATTGATACGTTCCTGCGAGAGTTCCACATAATCGGAAACACCTATCTGTTGGCCTACTAGTTTTTCGAATTCTTCGTACGATTGATAATTACTTTTTCCATAAGTCTTATCGTTTTTATGGGGGTTATTTACTATTAAATTGGGGACAAAAATAGGAAAAATAAACTGATATGCCACCAAATTTATAAATAAAAGCAAGGAATGAAGTATTTAGGTATGTTTTACAAACCGGAAGCCTGTTTCAGTGCTTCTGTCAGAATACTGTACCCCTTACCATTCAAATGTAAATCGTCGAGAGTCAACTCCGGATTCAGCCTGCCATCCTGCAATAAACGATTGAATACGTCCAGATAAACAATATCTGTTCCCTGCAATTTTTCGTGTATCTTCCGGTTAAGGATCTGGATAAATTTATTCACAGCCGTACTGTAATCATCGTAATCATTACGCGGAAAAATACAGAAAAGATATGTTTTCAGTGAAGGGACGGCAAGAACCGCTTTTACATAACGCTCTACATATTCATCTATATTTTCATCGTTCAACTGATAAATATCATTGGTTCCGAATTGAACAACGACCTGGCAATCGGAAGTGTCTACCGCAAAAGACTCCACATAGGCCAGCCCTTCACCGGGAGCACCATAGTTCAGACATTCCCATTGTGGGAAATAGATATCCAGTGCCCAAAAAGCCATGTGACTGTTGCCAAGAAAGGCAAATTTTGGTTTTTCTTCTATCCTATCCATACAATTTCATTCAAACGTCCACGTTATCTCACTCAAACTCTCAAACAAATATAGAATAAAATTCGCGGATTTACGTTACTTTTGCAAAGGTAATCACATTCATTCATATATATAAACCAATGATACATTTTTTCAAGAAACCCGTTTCTCACCTTGCGTTGCCGGAGAAATTCACTTATCCTTTCCATTATACCCCTCATCCATTGTGTGTGTTGGCTGCGGAAGAAGTGAAAGAATATATTGCAAGCCGGAAAGAATGGCAAGAAGAATTGGCTTCCGGAAAGATGTTTGGAGTGTTGATTGTGCAAACGGACAACGGAATAACAAACAACGAAGAAAATCAGATTGGTTATCTTGCAGCTTTCTCCGGCAATCTGGCCGGAAAGAATCTGCATCCTTATTTCGTTCCTCCTGTTTATGACCTATTACAACCGGAGGGATTCTTCAAAATCGAAGAAGAACAGATTTCTGCCATTAATAACCGTATTCGTGAACTGGAAAACAGTAGTTCTCATCTCGATTCAAAAGAGAAATGGAAGATAGAAACGGAACAGGCTAAAGCTGTTTTGAATCAAGCAAAAGCGGAGCTTAAAATGGCAAAGGAGGCGAGAGAGATTCGCCGCCAGTCATCTCCGGAGCTTTCCGAAGAAGAACAAGCTCCCTGATTCGGGAAAGCCAATACCAAAAGGCGGAATACAAACGACTGGAAAAGGAATGGAAGAAACGATTGGAAGAGCTCGAAACGGAAGTCAGGCACTTCGATATTGAAATAGAGCGATTGAAAACCGAACGAAAAGAACGTTCGGCAGCTTTACAAAGAAAATTATTCGAGCAGTTCCGGATGCTAAACGCCCAAGGAGAGGTGAAAGACTTATATACTATTTTTGAGCAAACGGTTCAGAAAGTTCCTCCTGCCGGTGCGGGTGAATGTGCTTTGCCTAAGTTATTGCAATATGCGTATCTTCATCAATTAAAGCCATTGGCTATGGCTGAATTCTGGTGGGGCGACTCTCCTAAAAACGAAATCCGGCATCACGGATATTATTATCCTTCCTGCAAAGGGAAGTGCGAACCGATTCTGCAACACATGTTACAAGGATTGGAGGTAGACGAAAATCCACTGCTGAATCCTGTTCATGAAGAGGAAGAACTGGAAATCGTGTTTGAGGATGAATGGTTACTGGTAGTCAATAAACCGGCAGGGATGTTGTCCGTTCCGGGAAAAGCGGAGGACAGAGATTCAGTCTATCATCGTTTGAAGAAAAAATATCCCGAAGCTACCGGTCCCATGATTGTACATCGGCTCGATATGGCTACTTCAGGATTATTGCTCGTTGCCAAAACAAAAGAGGTACATCAGGATTTACAGGCGCAATTTGCAAACAGAAGTATTAAGAAACGCTATGTGGCTGTGCTGGATGGGGCGATAATAAAAACAGAGAAAGAGACAAAGCCAATAGCAGAGAAAGCTATATTAATAGCAAAGGAAACTGTATTAACGAAAAAAACAGCAAAAGCAGAAAGAACAGGAAATACAGGAAGAATCGAACTCCCTCTTTGTCTGAATCCTCTCGACCGTCCTCGGCAAATGGTTAGTAGCGAACACGGGAAAAAAGCGATTACGGAATATCAGATCATCAGTGAGTCTGAAAGAATTACCAGTGAATCTGAAAACACTTTCAACGAATCAAACAGGATTGATGAATCAGAAAGGAGTATCAATGAGTCAAGAAAATACACCCGGATTGTCTTCTATCCATTGACCGGACGCACACATCAGTTAAGAGTACACGCCGCCCATCCGGAAGGCTTGGGATGCCCCATACTTGGAGACGAACTCTACGGAAAGAAAGCAGACAGACTATACCTCCATGCCGAATATATAGAGTTCCGCCATCCCATATACGGAGACATTCTCTGCATACAGAAAGAGGCCGATTTCCATAAAAAATATGATTAAGCCATGAACCAAATTCTTTTTGAAATGTATATAGGGGTAATTACTAATTTTCAAAGAACCTGACTATGGACATCAAATTCCGCATTACAAAGTATTTAGCCGTATCTGCTTTAGCAATGCTGCTACTGGGAGCCTGCTCCAAAAACAATATCTACATCAACTATCCTGACGAAGAAAACAACGGAGACTCATCCGGCTCCGGCAATGATGACAACAACGGTAATCCGGCCAAAGAGAATGCGCTGATTACTTTCAGTGCTTCCGTAGAAGGACGAAACATCACACGAGCCATGTCCCCCATGGGAAAAGGACTTCAAAGCTGGTTGTGTGCCTATACAGCCAACACATCGAACAATATCACAGGCGCTCCCGTTGCTCAAGGCAACTATGTCACCTCCTCCCCCGGTGTACTGACAGGAAATCTAGGATATAAAATGTATTTGAGCAATGCTATCTATAGCTTTTATGCCGTATCATGCAATTCCACCAGCCCGGCGCCTACTTTCACCAACGGACTATCCGAACCTTTATCCAACGGAGTAGATTATCTTTGGTGGCACGCAGTTCATCAGGACATCGCCAGTTCACAGATAAATATCCCCATAACCTACCAACACGCAGCCACGCAAGTAGTTGTAGCGATCGCCGGAGGAGAAAATATCACTTTAAACAAGATACTTTCCGCTACCATCACCCCACCGAAACCGGGCGCAATCATGGATTTGTCAACAGGTATCATCACTTCGGAAGTCAGCTATGACAAAGCAGCCGATATGGGAATCAACGACTTCACCGTACAATATATCATGTTACCCGTAAAGAGCTCCTCTCCCATGACTTTGACACTGGAGCTGATGGTAAACGGAGAAAGCTTTTCACGTACTTACACCACTCCGCTCACTCCACCCAACAACCTCCTGTCAGCCGGAAATTCATACCTTTTCCGGGCAGTTATCAATGAAAACTCCATCTCATTCGCCAATGTCAGTGTGAAAGAATGGACAGAGGTAGACGAAAGCGGAAACCCGCTATACCCTGTACAAGATTAAAATATCCGAAATAAAATCAAAGCAAACCAGGTTACGCAAGCCACAAACCGGGTTATGCAAACTGCAAGTCGGGTTACGCAAACCACCAACCGGCAATCATGCCACCGTTTGCGTAACCTGACTATTCGTAAATACCTGCTTCTTCAACCTGCGATAAACATAGATAAAGGCCGGCACGAGGAATAAGTCTGCCGCTATCCAAGCCATCGGATCACCGTAGCAGACAGCAATAAAACCGAATACCGGTACGGCATAGAGACTGACAAGAATACGAGCAATCATCTCCGCCACTCCGGAGAACATGGCAAGATTGGTAAAGCCTACTCCCTGAATGGTATAACGCAAGATGCACAACAAACCAAGCATCGGGAAGAACATACAGGAGACATGCAGGAACAACTCGGTATCCAACAGTATTTCCGCTTCCGACGGATCTACAAAGATCAATGCAAAATATTTAGCCCCTACCATCAGAAGAAGGAACGTGAAAGCCGCATAAATAATCATCATCAGAGCACTAGCCTTGATTCCCAACCAAATACGTTCCGGTTTACCCGCTCCGTAATTCTGTCCGCTATATGTAGCCATCGCAATGCCCAAACTCTCGAACGTACAGATAAAGAACATCTTGATGCGCATAGCAGACGTAAAGGCTGCCACACACGCCGTTCCCAAGGCATTATTCGCACTCTGAAGCATGATGCTGCCGATAGCCGTGATAGAAAACTGCAATCCCATAGGCACACCGATGTAGAGCAGCGTCTTAGCCAGTTTCGACTGAAACCGGCGTTCTTTCGGAGTACCTTGCAATATTTCAAACTTCCGGTACATATAAATGTAGCAAAGAACAGCCGACAATCCTTGCGAAAAGACAGTAGCAATAGCAGCTCCCGCCACTCCCCAGTCAAGTACCAGAATACAGAACAAGTCGAGAATGATATTCAGAACAGCCGCAAACAACAGAAACCAGAAAGGCGTCTTACTGTCTCCCAACGCACGGATAATGCTCGAAAGAAGATTATAGAAAAACGTACACGGCACACCGATAAAAGTGACAAGCAGATAAGCATAAGCCCCTTCAAAAATATTCTCCGGTGTACGCATGATCCGAAGAATATCCTCACATAAAATACAGGTGAGAAGCGCAATCACCACCGACATTCCCGCAGCCAGTTTCAGACTGACAGCCACATAACTGCGCATCGTACTGTAATCCCGCGCCCCAAACTTCTGCGCAACGGGTATTCCGAACCCTCCGCAACATCCATTGCAGAACCCGAGAATGAGAAATACCACTGACGTGCTGGCTCCAACAGAAGCTAACGCGTTTATTCCCAAGAACTTTCCTACAATTGCAGCATCAACAAGCGAATACGTTTGTTGCAACAGATTGCCGAGTAAAAGCGGCAGTGTAAACTTTAAAATGAGAGGTAATGCCGGCCCCGCCGTCATTTCTTTAGAAGTTGCCATACGTCTATGTTCTAAAATTGGGCGCAAAGATACGGAATATTCAACGAATTAATCCTTGTTTCCCATCCCTCTTTTAGTTGACATAAATCAAAAAATTGTGATTAAACACTAAACAGTTAATCACTTAACAAGTCGTTTAGGCGAACCATGCCACGAACAACCCAGGCAGAAAACCTCTGTCAAGTCGAACCCTTCCATCGAATCTTCCGGATATTTGGGAACGACTTCACCATTTTCGAGCACATAAACCAGCAGCCTTTCCCCCTGTTCATTCTTCACATACATGGCTGCAATCTTGCATTGCGGACATAATAACTTTTTCATGCCGCAAAGATACAGATTGTTTCCGTCATCCACAAGCTCTTCAGAAGATGTTTCAAAAAGCCTGTTCATGATTTACCATCAGAAAAGAAAATACCCACCAAAAAGATGCATTTTAACAAAATACGCCTGTGATTCTACATAATCTTCGCTATCTTTGTCAATCCAAAGTGTAAAGAAGAAAGAGATGAAGGTATCACGCATCGCACACGAAAAGAAAACAGTAGAGTTAATGATCCGCCTCTATTGTCGGAAAAAAGAAAAAAACAAGATTCTTTGTACCGACTGTGAAGAGCTGCTTCGCTATGCGCATGCCCGTCTCGACCGTTGTCCGTTTGGAGAGAAAAAGGTGCATGCAAAGAATGCACGGTACATTGTTACAAGCCTGTCCTGCGCGAACGAATGCGACAGGTAATGCGTTTTTCCGGACCGAGAATGTTGTTCTATGCACCCTGGCAAACCATACGACATTTATTGAACCTATAACTTACTAAAAAAAATCAGTAATGAAAAAAGCCATTATCATAGGAGCCACCTCCGGTATCGGACAAGAAGTTGCAAAATGCCTGTTACTGGAAGGCTGGAAAATCGGAGTAGCCGGCAGACGGCAATCTTCTCTCGAAAACCTGCAACGGGCAGCACCGGATCAAATTCAAATCCAAGCATTAGACGTAACCCAAGAGGATGCAAGCGAAAAGCTGAATCTGCTCATCGACAAACTAGGCGGCATGGATTTGTTTCTTCTTAGTTCCGGCATCGGTTTCCAGAATATGGACCTGAACATGGAAGTAGAATTGAACACAGCACACACCAATGTAGAAGGCTTTATCCGAATGGTAGACACTGCATTCATGTACTTTAAGAAAAACGGAGGCGGACACCTGGCCGTTATCAGTTCCATTGCCGGAACGAAAGGGCTCGGAGTTGCTCCTGCCTATTCTGCCACCAAACGTTTTCAAAACACTTATATAGATGCGCTCGAACAACTGTCACACCTGCAAAAGCTACATATCCGTTTTACCGATATTCGTCCCGGATTTGTAGCCACCGATTTACTGAATGACGGAAAGCATTATCCACTGCTGATGGATGCCGCCGAAGTGGGCCGTCATATCTCCTGGTCGCTGAAGCGCAAACAACGGGTAGCAGTAATCGACTGGCGTTACCGGATTCTAGTGTTTTTCTGGAAAATGATTCCCCGCTGGATGTGGAAACGCCTGCCGGTAAAAACAAATTAACCCCAAAAGTGAACAAGCCGGGAAATGAACAGGTAATTAGCAAGATCAGATAACTCCTATTCCAATAATTCTACCTATATTTGTCCTGTAACATAAACTTATAATCTAACAAAAAAAGATGGAACAAAAAATTTGTCAGAGTTGCGGTATGCCGATAGACGACTCAACTTTTGGAAAAGAAGCAGACGGTAGCAAGAATCAGGATTATTGCCACTATTGCTATGCGGACGGACATTTCACGAAAGAGTGTACGATGGACGAAATGATCGAACTCAACCTGAATTACCTCGATGAGTTCAATAAAGACTCGGAAGTGAAATACACGGTGGAAGAAGCACGTAAAACGATGAAAGAGTTCTTCCCACAGTTGAAGAGATGGAAATAATCAATCATGAATATAGAAATGTGTCGAAAATAACCTAAAACCATATCTCGACATATTTTTACATTCTAAAGCTTTTTCACTGAAATCAATCACTATTGCCATTCAGTTCCGGGTGGCGTTCCAACCATTTTACCGCATAAGAGCAAGTGGCTTTCGGTTTCATTCCGTTGGCTATTGCATAGGCATAAGCAGCTTTCACCAGTGCGGCGGCTATTCCGCGACCTTCTATCGGGCGGGGCACGATGGTGTGAATGATGTCGAGAGAATCACCTAAGAGGCGATATTGTACAAAGGCGGTACGACCGTCTACTTCTGTCTTAAACAAATGCTGTTCGGGCTGATGAATAATTTCGTAATCCATAATCTATGTTGTTTTAAAGTTCATTATTGTTTTAAGTACTCTTGCCTAATAATTATCTATTATCAGGCACGGATTTTACGTTTTTCTTCAAAATGACGCATGGATAAAGCAACAGTGTTCATCAGCGTAATTCGTGCTAGATTTATTATATAAACTAATTATGAAGCATATTTATAATCAAAATTGTTCTATCCATTGCAACCGGTTGGTATCGTAACCGCGGCGTTCGGCAGCGGTGACGAGTTTCTTTTTGATTTCCTCGGGCAGTTGCGGCGTGCGGCTTAGTATCCAGAGATATTTATCGGTGCTGCTGCCTACAAGGGCATAGTTGTAATTCTCTTCATCCAGCTCCAATATGTAATAATCAGAGTAGAAATTAAGGAAGAAAGAGACTTTCAGTTTACCCGGTTGCGCGGAATCGGGTATCTTGGCGTGTCCGTTGGCAGTCTTGCAGATATCATAAGGAGAATTGCGCTTGCATCCCCGGTTCTCCACACGAATCGTACCGTCGGGACGAAGCGTGTAAGTGGCCGTGACATCTACCAGCCCGTGTTCAAAACGGTTCTCGTAGCGGGCTATTTCGTACCAAAGTCCCATATATCGGTTCAGGTCGAGAGAGGAGACCGTGGTGTGATCCGTACCTTTAAAAAGACGTTCGACAGTAGGGATGGAAAAACGGAACCCGGCTTCCGTCAGACGTGTCGGGCGGACTTTCTGACCGGCTGTAAGGAAAGAAGCCGCTTCACCGTAAAATATACGGAAAGCCCGCTGCGGAGCAACAATCGTTGTCCATGCCTGATAAGCTTTTCCCATCTCACGGGTAAAAGAATATTGCGAAATCTGTTGCGGAGCGACCAGATTATACACACCCCGCGTTTCTTCGTGGGCGATAAAAAACTCCATGGCACGGCAAAGGTCGTGCATGGCTATCCACGGGAAAGACTGGGTGCCGGGACCGATGGCGGTAGCTACCTTCGTGGCTTGCAAAGGACGAAGCATCTGCTGCATCGCTCCCCCATCCGGAGAAAGCACTACGCCAAAGCGTGTAATGACGAGCCGGGTAGGTTGGGGACAGTGTTTGGCTTCTTTCTCCCATGCATAACAGAGATCGGAAAGAAAACCGTCGCCGCGGGTACGGGTATATTCGTCCGCTTCCACTTCCGGAGGATAATAGCCCACGGCGGAAGCTGAAATCATCAGTTTCGGTTTTGTCTTGACGGCATTTAATGCACGGATAATACGGTGCGTCACCACAATGCGGCTGTTGAACAATTCCTGTTTGTACTCCGGTGTCCAACGCTTATTGATGGGTGCGCCAGCCAGGTTGATGATTACGTCGCAATGCGTCAATGTCTGAATCAAATGTCCGGACATACCTTCGCGGAACATCGATCTTCCCAAGGGAATAATCCGGTGTCCGCCCTTTTCTGTGAGATAATTGGAAAGATGTTTACCTATATATCCGGTAGCTCCGGTCATTGCTATATTCATCTTGATTCATTATTTATTTTAACTCTACTAGAAAAACGTAATAAAATGCAAGAAAAGTTCTTTGAAAAAAACAAAATGGGGCTATCTTTGCAAGGCAGACTTTAATACTGAAAGAAAAAAATCTCTGAACAGACTGACAAAGAGAGAGAAAATTTGTTCTATCAAATAAAGGAGACGATGAACGGCATCTACAAACAGGGCGGACGGAATACAGAAAGCGATCTGTTTGGAGAGAATGGCAAGTATGTGAACAGTCCGACAAAGTCTGAACAAGAAACTGAATGGTATTAATTGAAATAATGAAATAAATAAATGAAGAAACAAACTAAAATCAACTATATTCTTACGCTCATATTAGTATTTTGCATCGGCGCATCCATTCCTGTATTGACAGGCAGCAGCCAGGTGACCGAACAACATTCCGCCAAATCGGAAGTTCCTTATTGCGTCACCTCGCCCACCGTTCCCGCCCAGGTTACTTTTGACGGAGAAACCATTGACCTCCGCCGCTATGACCGCCGCGAACGGATGGATCGTGAAATGATGGCTTTCACCTATATGCATTCCACCACCATGCTACTGATAAAACGTGCCAACCGATACTTCCCCATCATAGAACCGATACTGAAAGCCAACGGCATCCCCGACGACTTCAAATACCTGATGGTAATCGAAAGTAACCTGAACAACATCGCCCGCTCTCCGGCAGGAGCAGCAGGACTGTGGCAGTTTATGCCCGCCACCGGACGGGAATTCGGACTGGAAGTGAACGACAACGTAGACGAACGCTACCACATTGAAAAAGCAACCGTAGCCGCCTGCAAATATTTCAAACAAGCGTATGCCAAATATGGAGACTGGATGCTGTCTCCGCCGCCTACAATGCCGGACAGGGACGTATCTCCTCCCAACTCGACAAACAACTGGCAAGTCATGCCATGGACTTATGGCTGGTAGAAGAAACTTCCCGCTATATGTTCCGCATATTGGCAGCCAAAGAGATATTCAACAACCCGCAACGTTACGGGTTTCTGTTGAAGCGGGAACATCTGTATCCGCCCATTCCCTACAAAAAGGTGACCGTCTCCACTAGCATCAATGATTTGAATGATTATGCCAAATCACAAGGTATCACATACGCACAACTCCGTGATGCCAACCCCTGGCTGCGCGACACCTCATTAAGGAACAAGACCGGAAAGACATACACCCTCTATATTCCTACACAAGAAGGTATGTATTACGATCCGAAAAAAACAGAGGCTTATAATAAACAATGGGTCATTGACTGAAAATCCTCTCCCCTAACCTCTTTCTACAAGAAGATGCCGGAGGAACGTCCAAATAGCATTTAGTATGAACTGTTAGTATGAAACTGAAAGAAAGAATCCATCGTTTTTTACATGACGAAAAACTGAAACGAAAGTTGTACGTCATCATCTTCGAATCGGACACTCCCGCCGGGAAACTGTTTGACGTGATTCTGATCGGCTGTATTCTAGTCAGCGTACTGCTTGTCATCATCGAAAGCCTGAAAGGACTTCCCAGCTTTCTGACGACTCCGTTCGTCATTATGGAGTACCTTTTCACCGCTTTCTTCACTTTCGAGTACCTGACGAGAATCTACTGCTCGCCCCGTCCCCGGAAATACATATTCAGCTTCTTCGGAATCGTAGACTTGCTAGCCACCCTTCCGCTCTACATCGGCCTGCTCTTCCCCGGTGCACGCTATCTGCTCATCATCCGTGCTTTCCGCCTGATACGGGTATTCCGTGTCTTCAAGCTCTTCAACTTTCTGAATGAAGGCGAACGACTACTCACCGCCTTACGCGAAAGCAGCAAGAAGATTGCGGTATTCTTCTTATTTGTCGTCATCCTGGTGACTTCCATCGGCACGCTGATGTATATGATTGAAGGAACACAACCCAACTCCCAGTTCAACAACATCCCGAACAGCATTTACTGGGCTATCGTCACCATGACTACCGTAGGCTATGGAGACATCACCCCCGTCACCGGTCTTGGGAAATTCCTTTCCGCCTGTGTCATGCTAATTGGTTACACAATTATTGCCGTACCGACAGGGATCGTATCTGCCTCCATGATGAAAGACTACAAACGCAGAAGAGACAAAGAATGTCCCAACTGCCATCGCTCCGGACACGAAGACAATGCCGAGTTTTGCAAATATTGCGGACATAAATTGAATAATGACTAAACAATATCTATTCTTTATTTAACACGAAAAAGGTATTCACTATTTTCGTGAATCACAAATTAAATGCTATATTTGCAGAAACAAACGGAATATGATTATAGAATATGAGAAAGAGTATCTAAAAGAGTTATATGAGAATGGCAAGTGTAAAAGCAAAAAATATCGGTTTGATGCGGCTATTATAAAAAAATACCAGAAGCGTATCGACACATTAATCGCCGCTACCCGAATAGAAGATTTATTTGTCTTCAACTCTCTGAACTTCGAAGCTCTTCAAGGCCGTGCGGACTACTTTTCCATTCGCATAGACTATCACTATCGACTGGAATTTAAAACTCGCACTGAAGGTACAGAAATCATATTAACCATTTGCATAGTGACAGATATAACCAATCATTATCAATAAAAAGATTAAATTATGGATACAATAAAAAGATTACCAACACACCCAGGTGATATATTGAAAGAAGAATTGGAATGTCGCAGAATCTCTCAAAAGAAATTCTCGGAAATTCTGGGAGTTCCCTATACAATGCTTAATGAAATTTTAAATGGGAAAAGACCTATTACCAGTGATTTTGCATTAATGATAGAAGCCGCTCTAAACATTAATCCGGAACTACTCATCAATATGCAAGCACGATATAATATGGCTCTGGCACGTGAAAAGAAAGCACTTTCAAACCGATTAAACGAAATACGAAAAATGTGTGCCTCATTGCTATGAGTCTTGCCAATACGCTCGAATAAAACAATAAACACACATCCCACCGCATAACAAGCTATGTCCGCCCAATCGAACGTAGAGCCCAGAATGATTCTGGCTGCACGGTTCGTGATCCCCAATGTTTCCACCAACCGGAAATATTGCAGCACTTCCACAAAACAAGGCAAAAGAAAGAACGATAAAACAGGCATACCGCGGAATTCCTGTCGGGAGAAATATCCTCACAAAACTATACACCAGCACTACCACCAGCATATCTCCGACATAAGGACGTATGAAATTGTCACGCACATACAAAGCTATCAATACCTCGATGCAAAAGATCAGCAGAAAGCTGATTATATAAAAAAATCTTTTCTTCATTATTCACTCAATCACAGGGTTAAACATTCATTTGAGTCTGCGAATATACGATAAAATAGATCGAATACGTTCAAATATTACTAAATGATTGATCCATAAAAGAGAAATAATTGTATATTTATAGTTCCAAGTATTTTTCCACAAACAATAAAAAAACAGAAAGGAGATTGAACACATGATGTTGAACATAGATTTCGTCATTCGTTTATTGGTCGCCGGCATACTGGGGGCGATCATCGGACTGGATCGTGAATACCGTGCCAAAGAAGCCGGATACCGCACTCATTTCCTCGTATCGCTAGGCAGTGCCCTGATTATGATTGTTTCCCAATACGGATTTCAGGAGATTATAAAAGAAAGCAGTGTCACGCTCGACCCCAGTCGTGTGGCGGCTCAAGTCGTCAGTGGTATCGGATTTATCGGTGCGGGAACCATCATCTTCCAAAAGCAGATTGTACGCGGACTGACTACCGCCGCAGGAATCTGGGCAACTGCCGGTATCGGACTGGCAGTAGGCGCAGGAATGTACACCATCGGCATTGCTGCCATGGTATTGACCCTCATCGGACTGGAATTACTTAGTTACCTGTTTAAAAGCATCGGAATGAAAAGCTCGATGGTTTCTTTCTCTACTTCCAACAAAAACACTCTGAAACAGATAGCGGACAGATTCAACTCTAAAGAACTACCTGATAGTCTCTTACGAGATGGAAACGTTGCATAAGGGCGAAGCAGAGTTTTATCAAGTGAGTATGGTCATCAAGTCGAAACGAAATAACGATGAAGGACATTTACTTTCATTGATACAGGAGTTTCCGGAGGTAACAGTGCAGCGAATTGAATAAGTCCCTTTACAAAAAAACAATAGAGACAAGAAAAGCAGAAGAAACAAGGAGGAGTATTTTAATTCTAAAATATAAAGAGATGAAACCCTATTTCTGCTTTTCCGTCAGATACTTCCAATAACGTACAGGCATATCCTGCCTGTGCTTTCTCGGATTCATACGTTCTTTGATACAAATGGCCTTGAAATAAGTTTTCCAGAGTTGTTGGAAAAGTTTCTCATCCTTGTCCATCAGACTTTCATCCAGCATCCCCGTAATCAGATGGGATTCACGGCTGTCATCATCAAACGAGATGGTTGTCACCTCCTGCAAGTCATAATAAAAACCATAACGGCGTTTCATGTCGTAGATAATCCACTTCTGATCGGCAAAACGGTCTTTGAAATGGTGAACGGTAAGAGGAAGCGCATTATACTGCGGTTCGAAAGCCGCAAAGAATGTACCATCCGCAGCTTTCTGAAAACGGACAAACTGCATCAGGTGCACACGTTCGCCATCCACTTTCTTCCATATTTGCGCCAATCGCAAAACGTCCGGATCGCCAAAATTGGTTTCGATGGAACGGGGTGAGTCGATCGCTTTACGGATATAACGAAAAATGAGCATCCCTACCTCCGGAAGCTCCGACAGCCAACTTTGTGTGAGGCAGCCCAAAGCGGAAGTAGAGACTTTCTTCTGCAATCCCCGCCACACACGCCCTGCCTTCTCTTCATCGGTGACTACGGTATGCAACTCATCATAAAATAAGGGCAAAGCATCTCCTTCCGACAACAAATCATCGGGAAAGGTCTTGCGAAAATAGGCGTCGAACACGGCAGTCAGCAGACCATCAAAGCTTTTATCGTAAACGAAAAATTTCAAGATTTATGATTTATGATTTATGATTTCTGGGTTATGATTTATTTTTAGGCACGGATTACAGGGATTAATGCGGATTCTTTGCAGCAATGACAACACTAAAAACCGTGTAATCCGTGTAATCTGTACCTAAATTATTATATAAGCTAATCAACATACTTAGTAATTCGTTTAATCAGAATTCATAAATCAGAAATCAGAAATCAAGTCGTAATTGGCGTTCATCCACTTTCTTTTTTGGTTTCGGGAGCAATAAGCTACGTACCGTTGCGGCGAAAGTTCGTTCACAGTCAGCATTTGGAGAGGCAGTTCTTTGCAGGTAATGAAATATTGCGCCTTCTTCATCACCACTCCTATCTTCTTCAGTTCATAAAAACCCAGTCGCGAAAAACGGCGGGAGGCGACAATCAGCTTCGCCGACTTCACTCCCACTCCCGGCACACGGAGCAACATTTCGTAGTCCGCTTTGTTGATGTCGACAGGAAACTGTTCGGGATGGCGCAAAGCCCACGAGAGTTTCGGGTCTATCTCGAGGTCGAGATCCGGATAGGCATCATCCACAATTTCGTCCACCTTGAATTGGTAAAAGCGCAATAACCAGTCAGCCTGATAGAGCCGGTTTTCACGTACCAAAGGCGGTTGCTTCAATGCCGGAAGACGTTTATCGTATGTATCACAGAAACGTAGCCCGAATAGTAGACACGTTTCATGGTCGGCCGTCCGTAAAGAGCCGACGAAAGAAAAAGAATATCTTTATCCGACTCGGAGGTAGCGCCCACAATCACCTGGGTACTTTGTCCCGCAGGCGCGAAACGGGGTGCATGGCGAAACTTCTGCCGTTCTTCCTTACTCTCCAACACACCTTGCTGAATGTATTTCATCGGAGCAAATACACTTTTATGATCTTTCTCCGGTGCAAGGAGTTTCAGGTTTTCTTCTTTGGGAATTTCGACGTTGACACTCAAACGGTCGGCATACAGCCCGGCCTCATTCACCAATTCACGACTGGCACCGGGAATACTCTTGAGATGAATATAACCGTTGAACCGGTACACTTGCCGCAAATCTTTGGCTACACGCACCAGTCTCTCCATCGTATAGTCCGGATTGCGGACTACTCCGGAACTAAGAAACAACCCTTCAATGTAGTTACGACGATAGAATTCCATCGTCAGTTCCACCAATTCCGAAACGGAAAATGTGGCGCGGGGAAGATCGTTGCTACGCCGGTTGATACAGTAGGCACAGTCGTAAATACAATAATTGGTAAGCATGATTTTCAATAGCGAGATACACCGCCCGTCCTCGGCAAAGCTGTGACAGATCCCCCATCCTCCGACAGTGTTTCCCAGCGTGCCCGGCTTATTGGAGCGCACCGTACCACTGGAAGAACAGGAAACATCGTACTTGGCAGATTCCGCAAGTATCTTCAGTTTAGCTAAGACGTTTTCGTTCATAATTCCCAATCTTGATTCTTTTCGCAAATATACGATTTAATTTGAGACGCGTATAGAAGAAAAAAAGTTTAGCAAATATATCAATACAAAACAAGTCAAATTTTATGATACAAAAAGCTACGCTTACAAAACGAGTTTACCAGATACAATATTTTATTACATAGATCAAATAATATAACAAAATAAATTAATTATTTTATCATAACAAATGTATTTTCATTAACTTTGCAAAGTCAACACATGAAGTGTTGCATTAATAAACAATTTAATTTTACACAAATGAAGAATCCAAACGAAAACGAAGAAGAAATGGAAGAACGAGAATGGGTTATCAATGGTTTTAAACCTTCTCTGCCATAGCGCAGGAGTATTTTCCCGAATATTCTAACGCTGACACAGCCAGCAAAAGAATGAGAAACGAAATAGAACTCGACAAACAGCTCTTCGACGAATTAAAAGCCGCACATTACGTACACGAAACAACGCGTCTAAGTCCGAAGCAACAGCAGATCCTTTTCATGACCTGGGGACCGGAAAAAATAATCCTACGTTAGCGCATCACCCATAAGTAAAGATTTACTGCATCCTGACACCTCCGAAAACACAGAAAAAACGTGTTGAACGAACTATAATTATATAGATTATTA
>ENA-OQJX01000409-OQJX01000409.1-human-gut-metagenome-genome-assembly--contig:-NODE-409-length-23721-cov-3.645842_pt1 | contig 23721 bp, 35 predicted proteins | sample MGYA00242615_ERZ504782 | MGnify/ENA primary metagenome ERZ504782 (study PRJEB26092, sample SAMD00036354) | human gut metagenome | host: Homo sapiens | study: EMG produced TPA metagenomics assembly of... | reverse complement strand
TATAATAGAGCAATGCCGGGCGGTCTGCGGACCGCCCGGCATTGCGTTTTCACGGGAAAGGTCGTAACGGGAAGCGGCATCTGCTGCTGTCGGCGTACCGCCGTCGCGCAGCGACTCAAAATCGGCGCAACACAAAAAATCCTCTAGCGGAGCGACTTGGATTTTTTGTATGGAGCCTTTCTGCTTTGGGGTTACTAGGGGCGAGCAGCCCCTAGTTCGTGCCTCCCGCGCCTCGAAAGTAGCGGGTGCTTTTCTGGTTCTCTTTTGGCACGCAAAAGAGAACGTACCCGGCGGTAATGCTTTTTACAAAAGGCATGAAACTCAATCCACGCGAAAACGCTCTGCGCGGGAAGCTCCTCTTTCCGGTTACATGCCCCGCCAACTGAATAATTTCAACAAAAAATAGCTGGAAAAATTGGATGCAAATTCTAAAATCCGTTCCCCACAAAGATAGAAAACTGTGATATAATCATAAATAAGATAGAATACAGTGGAAGTCTGCCTGACTGTATGTCCGAGTAAAATCTGAGGAGGCGAATGCCCAATGGCACAGATCCGCTCCAAGCCCTTCGGTGTGACCAAACAGGGCGCAAATGTTACAGAGTACATCCTTTCCAACCCCGGCGGCCTGACGGTGAGCGTTCTGGACTACGGATGCATCATTAAAAACATCATCGTTCCGGCCAAGAACGGCCCGGTGGATGTCGTGCTGGGCCACGACACCATGGCAGATTATGAGGATGACTTCACGTCCTCCGGCAGCACCTGCTGCGGCGCGTTCGTGGGCCGCTATGCAAACCGCATCGAGAATGCCACCTTCAGCGTGGGCGGCAAGACCTACCAGCTGGAAGCCAACAACGGCCCCAACCACCTGCACGGCTGCTTCTCCCGTAAGCTGTACCGGGTGAAGGCCTTTGGCGACACCCTGCTGATGGAGGCCGAGAGCCCGGACGGCGAGGACGGCTTCCCCGGCAACCTGAAGCTGGCGGTGCGCTACACCCTTACGGAGGACAATACCTTCCGCATGGATTACCGCGTCTCTTCGGATGCGGATACCATCGTGAACCTCACGAACCACAGCTACTTCAACCTGAATGGTGAGGGCGATGTTCTGGGCCAGAAGCTGCGCATCTATGCCTCCAACTATCTGGAAGGCAACAATCAGACCTGCCCCACCGGTGCCATTCTGCCGGTGGCAAACACCCCCATGGATTTTACCGAGGGAAAGCTCATTGGCCGGGATATCGATACCGGCTTTGCCCAGACCACCATGGTGGGCGGTGGCTACGACCACTGCTTTGTGATCGACCGCGCCCGCGGCTCCAGCCAGAGCATCTGCGCATGGGTCACCAGTGAAAAGACCGGCATCAGCATGAAGCTGTACACCACCCAGCCGGGCATCCAGTTGTACACCGGAAACTTTTTGCAGGACTGCCCCACCCCCGGCAAGGGCGGCGTGCCCATGCAGAAGTACGGCGGCTTTGCGCTGGAGACCCAGCACTACCCCTGCAGCCCTTCCCACCCGGAGTTCCCCACCACGGTGCTGCGGGCAGGCAAGGTGTTCCGCGCCACCACCACCCTGCGCTTTTTCACCGGCAAGCAGTGCGGAAAATTGTAAAAAATGATGCACCACACAAAAACGTCTGCTCCGGCAGACGTTTTTTGCGTAAGTGGAATTGCTTATAGCGGGCTCGCCCTCTCAGTCATCGCTACGCGATGCCAGATTCCCCTTTTTGCCACCTGCGGTGACATCTTCCCCCGGCGGGGGAAGTCTTTCCTCAAAGTGGGAGCCTTTGGCAGTCCACGCAAAGTTCCCGGTTTTGCCAAGGGCTCTCCCTTTGGGAGAGCTGGCGCGTCAGCGCCTGAGAGGGCGAGGATGCTGACACCATTTCTATGTTTTGCACAAACCGTGCCTTTTATCCATGACAAAATGCCAAAAAACGTTTTTAAATCAAAATCTCAAAAACAAAGATGCAACAAAAATTCATCTAAATAGAAGACGCATCCCTTGATTCTGAGCCATAAAAGCGGTATTCTTTAGGCAAGGCCGGGGAATGCCGGCATCAACTGTAATGTAAATGAGTGAGAGAGGTACTAGGCTATGGCAATTTTGGTTTCCGGCGGCGCCGGTTATATCGGCAGCCACACCTGCATCGAACTGCTGAACGCTGGCTACGACGTTGTTGTGGCAGATAACTATTATAATGCATCTCCGGTGGTGCTGGACCGCATCAAGCAGATCACCGGCAAGGACTTCCGCTTTTACAAGGCAGATATGACCAAGCACGAGGATGTGGAGCACATCTTCTCTGAGTGCCCGGACATTACTGCTGTGATCCAGTTTGCAGCCTACAAGGCCGTGGGCGAGAGTGTTTCCAAGCCCATTGAATACTATTACAACAACCTCAACTGCACGCTGGTCATTCTGGACGTGATGCGCCATCACAACTGCCACAACTTCGTGTTCAGCTCTTCCGCAACCGTCTATGGCGACCCCGCCAGCGTGCCCATCACCGAGGACTTCCCCACCGGTGCCACCACCAACCCCTACGGCACGACCAAGGTGTTCACCGAGCGCATCCTGCAGGATGTGTGCAAGGCAGACCCCAGTCTGAACGTGGCCCTGCTGCGCTACTTCAACCCCATTGGTGCGCACAAGTCCGGCCTCATCGGCGAGGACCCCAACGGCATCCCCAATAACCTCATGCCCTACATCGCCAAGGTGGCCGTAGGCAAGCTGGAAAAGGTGCATGTCTTTGGCAACGACTATCCCACCCCGGACGGCACCGGCGTGCGCGACTACATCCACGTGGTGGATCTGGCCCGCGGCCATGTGTGCGCCATCAAGAAGCTGGAAACGAACTGCGGCCTGTTCATCTGCAATCTGGCACTGGCAAGGGCTACAGCGTGCTGGATGTGATCCACGCATTCTCCAAGGCCTGCGGTAAGGAGATCCCCTATGTGATCGACCCGCGCCGCCCCGGCGACATTGCCGAGTGCTATGCAGACCCCACCAAGGCAAAGAACGAGCTTGGCTGGGTGGCGGAATACGGCATCGAGGAAATGTGTGCCGACAGCTGGAACTGGCAGAAGAACAACCCCGATGGCTACCACACTGTGAAGTAACGTATCAAAACGGAGCACCGCATCTTCCCGCCTGAGAGGATGCGGTGCTTTTTTATGTGCAAACTCCTTCCGTCAAAACCTGACGGTTTTGCCAGATTCCCCTTTTTGTCATCTGCGGTGACATCTTGTCTCTCTTTGTCACCTGCGGTGACATTTCTCCCCGGCGCGGGGAGAATCTGTCCCGGCCGGGGGAAGTCGTCCTCGGAGAGGGAGCCTCTGGTGAAACCGTGCACTTCGCAATTCAACCGGAAACTGTGCCGCCATGCCAAAAGCCGAACCCTCTCAGTCATCGCTGCGCGATGCCAGCTCCCCCGAGGGGGGAGCTTCTTGGCTTCTTCCGGTCAGCACAAATAAAGCTCCCCCTTCGGGGGAGCTGGCGAACAAAGTGAGTCTGAGAGGGTTCGATTTGCAGGCATCTCCTCCATATTATCTATTGACAACCGCGCAAAGTTAGCCTATATTACTATTGTTAACACAAACTAACACACGTTGACAGTGGATAAAATGAGAAGGTCGATCTTATGACATTAAAAGAATTGCAGATCGGAAAAAGCGCTGTTGTGGATACCGTCGGCGGCAGCGGCGCACTGCGCCAGCATTTTCTGGATATGGGCCTGATCCCGGGGGCGGAGGTCACGCTGGTCAAGCTGGCACCCATGGGCGACCCCATGGAGCTGCGCATCCATGGCTATGAGCTGACCCTCCGGCTGGACGATGCCGCGCAGATCGGCATCACCCCCACCGAAAAGGCCCCGGCAATATCGGCGGCTCCGGCAGATGATAAAATGGTGGATCACCCCGGCCTTGGCGAGGGCGGAAAATACCACATTAAAAAGGGGGAGAATCCCCTGCCCGAGGACAGGACCCTCACCTTTGCGCTGGCTGGCAACCAGAACTGCGGTAAGACCACCCTGTTCAACCAGCTCACCGGTTCCAACCAGCATGTGGGCAATTTCCCGGGCGTGACGGTGGACCGCAAGAGCGGTGCCATCAAGGGCCACCCGGAGACCGAGGTCACCGACCTGCCGGGCATCTACTCCATGTCCCCCTATTCCAGCGAGGAGATCGTCACACGCCAATTCATCATCGGCGAAAAGCCCACCGGCATCATCAACATCGTGGATGCTACCAACATCGAGCGCAACCTCTACCTGACCATGCAGCTCATGGAGCTGGACACCCCCATGGTGCTGGCGCTGAACATGATGGACGAGGTGCGCGGCAACGGCGGCACGGTGCGCATCAACAAGATGGAGGCCATGCTTGGCATCCCGGTCATCCCCATCTCCGCCGCCAAGAATGAGGCGTGGATGAGCTGGTAGACCACGCACTTCATGTGGCAAAGTATCAGGAGCGGCCCGGCCGCATGGATTTCTGCAGTGAGGACGACCACGGCGGCGCGGTGCACCGCTGCATCCACGGCATCATCATCTGATCGAGGACCACGCTAAGGCGGCGGGCATTCCGGTGCGGTTTGCCGCCACCAAGCTGGTGGAGGGCGACCAGCGCATTGAGGAAGCCCTGAAGCTGGATCAGAACGAAAAAGAGATGATCGAGCATATCATCGTGCAGATGGAGCAGGAGCGCGGGCTGGACCGCGCCGCCGCCATTGCGGATATGCGGTTCTCCTTCATTCAGGAGCTGGTAGCCAAGACGGTGGTCAAGCCCCACGAAAGCAAAGAGCAGCTGCGCTCCAACCGCATCGACAAATTCCTCACCGGCAAGTACACCGCCATCCCGGCCTTTATCGCCATCATGGGTCTGGTGTTCTTCCTCACCTTCAACGTCATCGGCCTGTTCTTCCAGAACCTGATGGAAACGGGCATCGACGCCCTGACCGGCATCGTGGACACGGCGCTTACCAACTGGAACGTCAATGCGGCGGTGCACTCCTTGCTCATCGACGGCATCTTTACCGGCGTGGGCAGCGTGCTGAGCTTTCTGCCCATCATCGTGGTGCTGTTCTTCTTCCTCTCCATGCTGGAGGATACCGGTTACATGGCCCGCGTGGCCTTTGTGATGGATAAGCTGCTGCGCCGCATCGGCCTTTCGGGCCGCAGCATCGTGCCCATGCTCATCGGCTTTGGCTGCACCGTGCCCGGCGTCATGGCAAGCCGTACCCTGCCCTCGGAGCGCGACCGCAAAATGACCATCCTGCTCACCCCGTTCATGAGCTGCTCGGCAAAGCTGCCCATCTACAGCCTGTTTGCGGCGGCGTTCTTCCCGCAGTATGCGGGCCTTGTGATGGTGCTGCTGTACTTTACCGGCATCGTGGTGGGCGTGCTGGCGGCACTGCTGCTCAAGAGCACGGTGTTCAAGGGCGAGGCGGTGCCCTTTGTCATGGAGCTGCCCAACTACCGCCTGCCCGGCCTGAAAAACGTGGCACAGCTGCTGTGGGAAAAGGCCCGGGACTTTTTGCAGAAGGCCTTCACGGTGATCTTTGCGGCCACCATCGTCATCTGGTTTTTGCAGAACTTTGACCTGCAGCTGCGGTTGACCGCCGACCCGCAGGCCAGCATCCTTGCCCGCATCGCGGGCGACATCGCCCCGCTGTTCGGGCCTTTGGGCTTTGCGGACTGGCGCATCTCCACCGCCCTCATCACCGGCTTCATGGCAAAGGAGAGCGTGGTGTCCTCGCTGCTCATCCTCTTTGGCTCCGAAGCTGCGCTGTCGGCGGCCCTCACCCCGGCGCAGGCGGCTCCCCTGCTGGTGTTCTGCCTGCTGTACACCCCCTGCATCGCGGCGGTGGCCTCGGTCAAGCGGGAGCTGGGCAACAAGTGGGCGGTCATCATGGTGGTGAACCAGTGCGCCGTGGCATGGCTGTGCGCTTTGCTGGTGCGTCTGGCGGCTGTGGTGCTGTTCTGAGAAAAACGATTGGAATGCGCTCCGCGCTACTCTGCGCATATTCAGCGGAAGAATTATTTATAATAGAGCAATGCCGGGCGGTCTGCGGACCGCCCGGCATTGCGTTTTCACGGGTGGGGTCGTGGAGGAAAACAGCGGCGCTGGGGATAGCGGGCTCGCCCTCTCAGTCAAGGCCGATAGGCCTTGACAGCTCTCCAAAAGGGAGAGCCCTTGGCATGGCGGTAAACTTCCTGATAAAAGCACAAAGTGGATGGTTTCGCCAGAGCCTCTCCCTTTGGGAGAGGTGTCACCGAAGGTGACGGAGAGGGCGAGGCCGTTTCCGGGAGAACTGCAAAGTTCCCGGTACTGCTGAAGCCTTCCCCCGGTCGGGGGAAGGTGGCGCGTAGCGCCGGATGAGGGCGCAGGGCGTTTGCCCGAGAGTACCCCCAGCGGAGCGTCTTTCCCCCTTGACATCTCTCCTCTTCTGCACTATAATACTTCAAAAATGAATCATTCAAAGATGAAAGGACAGACCTGCTGTGAACCCGAATATCGAATTTTCCATCAAGACCGCGCAGGCGTACAATGCCGTCTGCAAACCGCTGTGTCAGGAGCTTGGCCTGTCACAGACGGCGCTGGACATCCTGCTGTTCCTTGCCAACAACCCGGACTATAAAACGGCCCGGGATATCGTGGAGGTGCGGCATATCAAGGCGAACCTCGTCTCCATGAATGTGGATAAGCTGGTGCAGGAAGGGTATCTGGAACGGTACGCTGTGGTCGGCGACCGCCGCAAAACGAAGCTTCTCTGCACCGGCAAGGCAGACCCGATCATCCGCAAGGGGCGTGTGGTGCAGAATGCCTTTTTCAAGCGCCTGCTGGATCATGTGGAGCCGGCCGATCAGAAGGTCTTTTTCCGGACTATGGAGCTGATCGGGAAAAATCTGGACGAAATTATAAAGGAGAACGCATAAAATGAACGTGTTGTTTACGGTTCTTGTCACCTTTTTTGCCGGCATGGGGGCCGGCCTTGGCACCGGCTTTGCCGGTATGAGTGCGGCTGCAGTTATCAGCCCCATGCTCATCACCTTCCTGCACATGGACCCTTACATGGCGGTGGGCATCGCTCTTTCTTCGGATGTGCTGGCAAGTGCCGTCTCGGCCTATACCTATCATAAAAACAAAAATCTGGACATCCGCAACGGCCTTATCATGATGGTAAGTGTGCTGTTGTTCACGGTAGTTGGCAGCTGGGTGGCTAGCAAGGTGCCCTCGGCCACCATGGGCGGCTTCTCGGTGTTCATGACCTTCCTGCTGGGCATCAAGTTCATTGTGCGCCCGGTCATGACGACCAAGGAAGCTATGCAGGGTGTCAGCGCCAAAAAGCGTGCCATCCAGTCCATCGTGTGCGGTGTGCTCATCGGCTTCATCTGCGGCTTCATCGGCGCAGGCGGCGGCATGATGATGCTGCTCATCCTTACCAGCGTGCTGGGCTACGAGCTGAAGACCGCCGTGGGCACCAGCGTGTTCATTATGGCCTTCACCGCTCTGACCGGTGCTGTCTCCCACTTCATGATCGGCGGTGCGCCCAATTGGTTCGTCTGGGCGCTGTGCGTGGTGTTCACCCTGCTGTGGGCGCGCATTGCCGCTGTGTTTGCCAATAAGGCAGACCCCAAGACCCTGAACCGTGCCACCGGTATTGTGCTGGTGGTGCTGGGCGTGGTCATTATGGGCTTTAACCTTCTGAGCTGATATCCCCTGCCCTTCAAATGAAAAAAGAAAGCCCGTGCAGCCGGAAACTGCACGGGCTTTCTCTGTATCAGAACTTACTTTTCTTCAATGGTGGAGTGCTCGATCACCCAGTCGGCAGCCTTGCGGATGCCCTCGTTGCGGCGCATGGCGGGAATATCGGATTTTTCCTTGATCTCTTCCAGCGTCTTTTTGGCGCGCTCTGCACGAGCGGCCAGAGCCTTATCGATATCTTCCTCGGTGGGCACCAGATTTTCCTGCTGTGCGATCTGCAGCAGAGCCATGTGCACACGGGCGGTCTTCTCGGCAGAAGAGCGCACCTTGGCGGTAAAGCTCTCGCGGGTCTCGTGGATCTGGCTCAGGTAGCGATCCAGGCTCAGGCGCTGCATCTGCAGCTGCTGCTGGATCTGCTCCATCTGCTGCTGGTAGGTGGTCTCCACCAGCACGCTGGGCAGTTCGCCTCAGAAGCATCGGCCAGCTGGGTCAGGATCTGATCCTTGGCACGGTTCAGCGCACCGGCATGCTTTCCGTCGTGCAGCTGCTGCTTGACCTGTGCACGCAGCTCGTCCATGGTGTCCACATTGGCAACCTTCTTGCAAAGTCGCTGTTCAGAGCAGGGATCTGGCGCACGCATACGTCGATCAGCTTGATCTTGAACACGACGGGTTTACCGGCCAGATCCTTTGCGTGGTAACGGTTCGGGAAGGTGACGAAGATCTCGAATTCCTCGCCTGCCTTGTGGCCCAGAATGCCCTCTTCAAAGCCGGGATCATGCGGCCGCTGCCCAGCTGGACGGCCTGGTTCTTTGCGGTGCCGCCCTGGAAGGGCTTGCCCTCCAGCAGACCTTCGTAATCGATATGTACGATGTTGCCCTTTACGGCCGGACCCTTGTGCGGCACCAGCTCAGCGGCAGCAGCGCGGCGGCGCTCCAGCACATTGTCGATCTCCTTGTCGGTCACTTCCGGGGTGACGCACTCGGCGGTAAAGCCGGTGGTCTTGGTCAGGTTCAGCTCAGGCTGCAGGGCAACAGTGGCAGTGGCCACAAAGCCTCGTCCTTTTTCACGCTCACAAGATCGTACACAGGATTGTCAACAGCCACAAAGCCGTGCTCTGCCATGGCGGCATCATACAGCGCGGGCACGTCCTTGTCCATCAGATCGTTGATGGCATCGTACCAGAAGGTGTGCTCGCCGCGGTCAGCCTCGATTTGTGCGCGGTCCGCTTCGCCCTTCTTGAAGCCGCGGATCGTATAGGAGGCGCGGGTGCGCTCATAAACGGCATTGGATGCAGCTTCCAGCTCTTCGGGGCTGGCGCTGAAGGTCATTTTGCAGACACTCTTTTCGGGAGTTTCCACGCTTACCAGTTTCATAGGATCTACCTCCGTGGTGTCTCGCTGCAGAGAAAACCCGGCGGCGCAGCCTCCACGCGGTGCTGCCCGCAAAGCTCCTGTACCCCTGCACGGACACAGATTAAAAACATATAGTAAGGCTATTATAGCACAAGAACGACAAAAACGATACAAGAAAAAGCATAAAAAATGCTGCTTTTTGAAAAAGATAAAAATATTTGCAAAAAACGGTTGACAAAACCCAGTCTGAGTGATAAAATACATCATGTTCCGAACGGAACGTATGCGTTGGTAGCTCAGCTGGATAGAGTGACTGACTACGAATCAGTAGGCCGGGGGTTCGAGTCCCTTCCATCGCACCAGAAAATGCCGTGAAATCGAAAGATTTCATGGCTTTTTTGTTTTGTAAGCCATGGCTGCACGGTTTCTGCACGGTTTTTGCACGGTCGGTGTTTTCCATGTCCGATTATGTAGGGCGCTGTATTGCATTGCAATCAGTGCCCTTTTTTGCATCAGGTGAGCAGTGCCAGGCGCAGCTTTGCCTTCATTTCCGGGTCGGCATCCTTGAGCAATTCCAAAAGAGCCGTCATGGAGATGGTGGGTTCGCCTGCGGCGGGTACAGCCTGCGGGCTGGGGGTGTCGGGCTTGGCATAGAAGCCGCTTTCAAACTTCTTGCCCAGCTCCACACGGGAGGACTGCTGGATATGAGCGTAGGTGTTCACCAGCATATCCGCACTGGCGTGTCCTGTGGTCCCCTGCACCGCCTTGATGTCACCGCCGGAAATCATCAACTGGTAGGTGGCACTGGAGTGACGCAGCCCATGAAAGACGATGCGCGGGAACTCCGGGTGTGCGTCCTGCCATTTCAGGAACTTCTTGCGGATGAGCACCGGCTCCACCGCCAGACCGTTGGGGAGCCGCAGCAGCATCCCACTGTTGCGGTAGCGCTCCGGGTCGAGAGCTTCTTCCCTTTTCAGCCGTTCCAGCCACTGCTTCAGTTCCTCCCGCAGGCAGCGGTCATAAAGATGGTGCGGCAGGAGGCTTCGGTCTTGGTGTCCTTCAGGATGAGGGAGGTCTTGCTGCCCTCCAGCTTGTCCGGGAAGATGCGGAGGATGCAGCCCTTGTCCACCTGTGCCAGCGTGTCCTTCTGCACCCGCTGCATGGAACGGTTGACGGTGAAGGTGCCCATGCCGTTGGCAGCATCAAAGTCGATGTCCTCCGGGGTCAGACCGGCCACCTCCCCTTCCCGCAGCGCACCCACCAGCGTCAGGTGCACCGCCAGATGCAGGATAGGTCCTCATGCTGTCCAGCGCCGCCGCATCTCCTCCACCTCCAGATGCTGCGCTCTTGGTGGTCTTTTGGGCGCTTCCACCGGGACGGGCTTTGATGAGGATGCCCACTCCACCGCCAGCAGAAAGGAATTGTGCAGAAGCTGGTGGACCTCATGGAGGGTAGTGCCGGAGAGGGTGCGCTTCTGTTGCTTGGGCGAGAGGTCTCGCCGCTTGCCGCCCACATACTGTCCGCAAGGGGTCTTGCTCAGGGTGTCGTACAGGGCTTCGATGTGGTAGGGCCGCAGCTTCTGCATCTGCATCTCCCGATATAGGGGATGATGAGGTTCTGGATGAGCGCCAGATTGGATTGGTAGGTTTTGGGTGCCCACTTGTGCTTGCTGCACTGCTTGGGCAGCCAGTCCATCAGGAACTCTGCCACCGTCACGGTGGACGGAATCAGAAAATTACCGGTCGCCAGCTCATGCTCGATCTGCTTCTGGCGTTTGACCGCCTCCTCCTTGGTGGGAAAGCTCTCCCATTTGTCGCAGTTCTTGCCGTGCTCGTCCTGATAGGTGTAGCGGACACTGTAAGAGCTGCCGCGTTTCGTGATATATGCCATAGATTTGCCTCCTTATCAAGCTGCCCGGTAGAGCCACGCATCGAAGCTGTCTTTCGGGATGCGGATGCTTCCGCCTGCCCGCAGGACACGGAACTCGGTGGTGCTGTTGCACAGGTTGTAGGCGGCACGCTGGCTGATGGCCAGCATCTGTGCGACCTCCTTTACCGTGTACACCAGCTTAGTGGTCTCAGGGCTGTTGGTCGGAGACTTGACGGCATTGGTTCGAGTGACCACCTCCATTGTAGTGGGATTCGAGTCCATTTGCAAGGACTTTTTCGTATAATCTTCAAATTTCACAGATGCGTTCTTCTCAAAATTCATATCCATACGGTTCTCCTTATACTTCATGGCGCATCACAGGCTCCTGCGTGCGGTTCTCATAAAATCGAATGACCTCCGGCGGGATGCTGTCCAGCGTTTTCAGGGCGGCTTCATAGTCCTGCCGCAGCTTGGCATCCTCCAGACGCTTCAAGACGCTCCCTTCCTTCGCTTTGTCCAGCGAGGCAGAGAGCGTCTTGTTTTTCTTTTTCAGTTGTCTGTTCTCGGCGGCGGTCTCCGTAAAGGCGACCTGATAGCGGTTCAGTTCGGTGCGCATTTTGGACACTGCCGGGATATAGCTGTCCAGCACCTTGCTGATCTCCGCCGCACGGCTCTTGCCGTTGAACGGATTGATGCCCACCAGCAGGGCATCCAACTGCTCCTTCTGCTTGGTCAGTTGGGTCATCTCCTTGAAGATACGGGGCGGGATATGCTCTCGCCCGGTCTGGCTGGCGCTTTCGCCCCGTTCCAACTCCGGGTACTGCTTGACCATGTGCTGCCAGAACTCGTCCTGCCACTTCACAAGGCTCTTGCGGTTGCCGATGATCTCCTTGGCGCTCAGCCGTCCGTCAGCGGTCAGGGGCACAAAGCAGAGGTGCAGATGGGGCGTTTTCTCGTCCATGTGGACAACAGCCGAGATAAAAGTTTGGGTGTTCTGCTTGCTTTTCAGAAACTCCAAGGCATACTCGAAATACGCCCTGATCTCCCGGTTGGTCTTATCCTTGAAAAACTCCGGGCTGGCGGTGACAAGAGCCTCTACCACCCGCACACTGTCCTTGCGGACACGGCAGTGGGCGGCAGCTATCATGCGGTCGGCTTCTTCCCGGTACCTGCCCTGCGGCTGCACCAGATGGAGGTTGTAGCGGCTCCGGCTCGTGTCGATATCCGGGTTGCTGGCGTACTGCTCTTTGGTGCGCTCGTTGTGGGCTTCGATGGGCTGATGGCTGGCCCCTTGTACTTTTTGAATCTTAAAATGCCGTATTGGGCTTTCATAGACCACGCTCCTTTTTGAGGTGTACAAAAAATCTGTACGGACTTCAAATAACCCGTACGGTCTGTACGGCGTACGGCGACCTGGAATATAAACGATACCACGTTTTAATTTGCTTCGATTCGCCGTACGGGTTCGTACAAGTACAGACCGTACAGGTTGTACGAACTTCTTCCGTGAAAAAATGCACTTTTTACGGGCAGGGGTGGACAAGCGGCTCGATGCCTACAAAACCCCGCACCCTGCGGCCACCGGGCAGGTAGATGTTGTTGGTGGCTTCAAGGTTATAGCGGCGGTCGTTCTGTCGCAGTTCCGCGCTGAAACGGATGGCAGATACGCTGTGGCAGGCGTTGTCCTCGCACCACTGCTTATAAATGTCGTAGAACTCCTTGGAGCTGATGGAGTAGTCCGCCTTGAAGCGGAAGTAGCCCTCGGATTCCATGAAGTCGATGACGTTGTTGCTGCTGCGCTTGATGGTGTCCACGTTGGCAGCGGCTCGTTCGCTGACCGTGAAACGGAAATCGTTCTGCACCAGCCGATGCAGCCCTTCCAGACACCAGAGCAGGATGCCTTCCAACTCGGCGCACATCTTCTCCACAAGGAAGGGGTCATCCGTGCGGTCGGCAGGCTTGTCCTTAGTGGTCAGGATAAGCTGGCGGCGAAAGAAACCGTCCGAATGGTCGTACAGCGAGGTCAGCGCACCGTTGCCGAAGCAGAGGAACCGGGCGTAGATGTCCCGCTGGTAGCTCTGGACACCCTTGCGCTCCAAGTCCAGCTTGGCTTCGGCGGTCACGATGGTCTTGATATAATTTGTTTTAGGCAGGGCGTTCATGTCCATGTCATCGTCGATCATGAGCAGGCGGCGTTCCAGATCGGCACGGGCAAAGCGGTTGTTCTCCACCTTCTGGACGCTGCCGTTGCTGGCGGCATCTCCCATGAGCCGCTTGAGCACCAGCCCGATACGGGACTTGCCCTCGCCGCCTTTGCCGACGATGAGCATCATCTTTTGCCCCTTGGTGCTGGGAATGAGGCAGTAGCCAGATATTCCTGCAAGGTGGGGATGTCGGCATCATCCAGTAGCTCGTGCAGGAAGGTCAGCCAGCGGTCAGGGCTGGCGGCTTTGGGGTCATACCTCACAGGCAGGCGGTTCTGGCAGAACAGGCGGCTCTCCTGAAAGGTGCCGTCCGGCAGATGGCACACGCCGTTCTGGAGGTGGATGCAGTCCTGTTCGATGGGAAAGGGGTCGGAAAAGGCCAGCAGCTTGATGGTCTCCAGAATGTTGGTGACCTTTTTGGACAGGCCGGAGGTGACGTATTCCTCGATGTTCTCCAAGATGCGCTGCTTGATCTCGCTCTCGTCCTCCACCGGGCCGTCCAGCGTGTACAGCGTACCGTTGACGCATTTCAGCGGCCACTGTTCCAGAAAGGCGCGGCCAAACTGGACTTCATCGATCTTCTTGCCGTTGTACCAGTCCGGCCATAAGGGGTTGCGGGAAATGTTTTTCTTCATATGATCACTCTCCTTTGGAAAAGTGAAGTGGTGGGTCTCACGGTGACCCCCCACCACTTCAGGTGAATAAATTATCAGGCGCACTTTGCCAGAGCAAGGCGGTCGGTGCGCTCCTCCAGCATCAGCAGGTATGACCCGGACAGCAGCTGTGCGGCGGAAGCGGCCTTCTGCTGGGGCGTCCCAAATGCAACGCAGTCCGTCAGGTGCTCGATGGTCTCGGTCGTGTGGAGGGCTTCTTCAAACCGTGGGTCATGCGGCTCCTCCGGGGTGGCAGGCTTGTAGCGCTCTTGCCAGTCGTGCAGCAGGTCAAGATAATCGGTCAGCACCCGCAGGCAGTAGGCGATGTCTGCCCACTGCTCGTCCGTCAGGCCGCGCTTGGGCGGCGGCAGAGCGATGGCATTGGCGGGCGGCTTGTCCGGGTCAAACCCGAAGTCGTGTATCAGCTTCTCGGCGGCTTGCCGGGGGTTCAGGTTGAACAGCTTGGCGGTGAGGTCGATGGCATCTCCATTGGCCCCGCAAGCGAAACAGTAATAGTAGGATTCGTTCAGCATCATACTGGGGTGGTTGTCGGAGTGGAACGGACAGCACACCATGCCATGGCGGTCTGGCTCCATGCCGTACATTTCTCCCACCTGCCGAACGGTGATGGCGGACTTGATTTTTTGATATAAACTCAAAATCTCTCCTTTGGTCAAAGGTTTTGGTACGAATCAATTTGATCCCTGCCACGTTCAAAGCCGGTCTCCCTTGCTGCCTCCCGACAGGAAATCTTTTTGGACTCTGTGTCGGCCCCATGCAGGGCGCTCGCTCCCCCGATGGGAGGTCTTGGCGGTCTGGGCAGTTCGGACGGTCATTCTGTTCTCAAGGTTCTGTTATGAAAGATATTTCAGAGGGCTTTCGCGGGAAGCCCTTAATATGTTCGCTGCTGGGGAGTTACTATGTTTTCTTTCTGTCTATAGGATAGCACCGCAATGGCCGCTGTGCCGTATATCCATAATGTCGGAAAATGGGTGCGGAAACTGCAAAATTCCACGCTTATGGACAGGAACAGCCGGAAGTGGTATACTGTGCAAAAAACATCGGAGGTGCGACCATGAACATCAAGCTGACACTGGGAGAACGGCTCAAAGACCTGCGTGTGGAGCGGAATCTGAAGCTGGAAACGCTGGCAGAGCAGACGGGTCTGTCCAAATCGGCACTGTCGAAATATGAGAGCGACGATGTGACCGACCTCAGCATTTATGCGGTGACAACGCTGGCTGAGTTCTATGGCGTGACCACGGACTACCTGCTGGGGGTGACGGAAAACAAAAAACGCCCAGATGCAGTCCTTTCGGACTTGCATCTGAGCGATGGTGCAGTGGACGTATTAAGGAACGGAAGATTTAATCATCGGCTGCTGTGCGAACTGATCGTGCATGAGAATTTCCGGCGGTTCATGACCGATCTGGAAATCTATGTGGATGGATATGTCAGCGCAAACATTCAAAACCTCAATGCTGGTCTGGAAGCGACCCGGCAAATGCTGAAAAAGAAGTATGCAGCAGATGAAAACGATCTATACATGAGCACCTTGAAGCTGGGGCAAATCGATGAAGATGAGTACTTTGGCCGGGTCTTGTATGATGAACTGGTGGCTATCCTGAAGAACATCAAGACGGAACACCGCAAGGACAAGACCACTTCGGATGGTGCGATGGTCGATAACTTGATGAAGGAACTGGAGGATGCACAGAAACTTGAAGGGTCTGCGGATGAAAAGAAGATCCGAACGGCATTGAAGGCAATCGGCATCAACTACGATAAGCTGACAGAGGATGAAAGAAAGCTGATAAAGAAGATCCTTTATAAAACGGCAATGCTGAAACCGGGGACACTAGCGGGAAACCGGGGCAAGCACAGACGTTGATTATTTACCTTGCGGCTTATAGGGGAAAAACGCTGCTGCGGCAGGACGGGAGAACGTACACCATTGGTTCCTCTGCAAGCCTGCGCTGGGTGGGCAGAGACTGTCAACTGCCACGCCCATCCGCGCATCCTTCTGCCGCAGAACAGGTGCTTGCCGGAGCCTCTCGCAGCCCCTTTTCCGCGTCAGCCGGAACCAAGGTGTAACACACTAGACTTTGCAGGCAAAGTCGTGTGCAACGAGCGTTCCGCCGCTCTTTGGATTCTTCCCGGCAGGGCACTGGAAAATGGGGTGCCCTGCGCAGAACGGGGTGCATTTGTCACCTCGCACTAAAAACAGCTCGCAGGTTTTACTTGACAATTCGCAGAATATGCACTATCATAGCCATGAGATGAATATAATGTTTATAACGATATACCAATTTGAGAGTGAGGTGTTTCATGGCAATCAATGATAGTGCTGTCGTCCCACTTTACCAGCAGGTAAAGGATGACATTCGTGCCGCGATCGAGAGCGGCAAATACAAAACCAATGAGAAGATCCCCCGGAGCCGGAGCTGAGTGCGGAGTACTCGGTCAGCCGCATCACGGTGCGCCGTGCCGTGGAAGAACTGTGCGCCGAAGGTATCTGGTCAAAATGCAGGGGCGGGGCACCTTTGTCAGCAAGCCCCGCATCCATCGCAAGTTTACCAGCGGCAAAGGTGCTGCCAGCTTTACGGAGATCTGCAAAGAAAACGGCATGGTGCCGGGTGCCCGGCTGCTGAACCGTCAGATCGTGCCGGTGCGTAAGGATGAAGAAGCCTTCTTCCATGTGGGTTCGGATGCACTGCTCATCTACATCCAGCGTCTGCGCACCGCCGATGGTCAGCCGATATTTCTGGAGAACCTGTTCCTGCCCTACGAGCCTTATAAGAACCTGATGAACGAGAACCTCAATGATGTTCCATGTTTGACGCCATTGAGCGCATCTCCGGGCTGCGTCCTGCGACGGCCGGCCGTCAGCGTATAGAGGCAGTTCGCGCCACAGCAGAACAGGCACAGCTGCTCAATCTTTCGCTGGGCGAGCCGCTGCTGTATCTGAACGCCTACTTCCATGACCAATATGACCACCCGCTGTGCATCGGGCGGCAGTATTACATTGGAAGCCGGTATATGTTTGAGTTTTAAGCGCAGATCAATTCTCTCAAAAAGAGCGTCTCTTCCCTGCGGAAGAGGCGCTCTTTTTGTCGTTCTACGGAAGGTTATTGGTGAAACTGCAAAAATATGACGGTGCAGCTTTGTGCACGTTACCAAAGCTGAGATTATTTTGACAAAACCTCTTGACGTCTGTGTGAAATGTGGTAATATGTACATGATGATTATGACGTCTATAACGAATAGGACGATACAGACGCCGAAGAGATGAAGAAAACACAAGAAAGGTCGTGGGTGCGTATGAACCGAATCATTCTTGCTTCGCACGGAGGGCTGTCTGCCGGAATGAAGGACACCGTGCAGATGATCCTTGGCGAGCTGCCGAACCTTTATGCCTTGCTACCTGCGGGATGAGACCGAGCCTATCACGGTGGCGGCACGCCGGCTGCTGGATGGCTTTGCGGCAGAGGATGCTGTGTACATCGTGACCGATGTGATGGGCGGCAGCGTGAACAACGAGATGCTGACCCTGCTGCCGGAGTATCCGGCGGTGCACCTGATCTGCGGCATGAACGCTTCTCTGGTGCTGACCCTTGCTTCCAACGACGAAGCCCTGACACAGGACGAACTGGCCGAGTGCATTGCAGATGCCAAGGCGCAGATCATTGATTGCAACCTGCTGCTGAAAAACGCAGCCCAAGATGAGGAGGATGACCTATGATCAAATTAGTACGTCTGGACTACCGCCTGCTGCACGGTCAGGTGGTATTCTCGTGGACCGGCCATGTGGGCGCACAGCGTATCATCGTGGTGGACGATGACGCCGCCAACGACGAGATGAAAAAGTCCGCCCTGCTGCTGAGCAAGCCGCCGGTGTCCGGGTGAACATCTTCACGGTGGACAAAGCCATCGCCAAGATGCCCAAGGTGGAGCAGCTGGACGAGAAGATCATGATGATCTTCGGCAACACCGCTGCGCTGCTCAAGTTCTGCCAGGCATACCCCAAGATCAAAGAGATCAACTACGGTGCTGTGGCAAATAAGCCGGCTCCGTGGCCTTTGACCAGTCGGTATTCCTGACCCCGGAGGAGCAGGCCGACACCCAGAAGCTGCTGGATATGGGCATTAAGATCTACAGCCAGCAGACCCCCACCTTTAAGGTAGTACCCATCGATCACATCTGATCGTAAGGAGATAAGAAGGAGGATTTGACCCATGTTTGTTACCGCACTGCTTCTGGGTCTGGTTGGCGTGTTCTGTATTCTGGACTCGCGCATTCTGGGCCGCATGAACTTCGAGCGTCCGCTCATCACCTGCACCATCGTCGGTGCGCTGCTGGGTGATCTGCAGACCGGCCTGACCCTTGGCGCATCCATCGAGCTGATGAGCCTTGGCATCGTGAACATCGGCGCAGCAGCACCCCCGGACATGAACATGGCTGCCATCATCTGCGCAGCCTTTGCCATCCTGACCGATGCTTCTGCCGAGACTGCACTGGCACTGGCCATCCCCATCGCTGTTCTGGGCCAGATGCTGGGCGTGCTGATGCGCACCATCCTGTCCAACCTGACCCACGTTGCCGACCACGCTATTGCAGAAGGTAAGTTCCGCAAGGCATGGAGTATGCACATCGTCTGGGGCACACTGCTGTACAGCCTGATGTACTTCATCCCCATCTTCCTGTCCGTCTACTTCGGCACGGATCTGGTGCAGAAGATCGTGGCTTTCATCCCCGCATGGCTGACCGATGGCCTGAACCTCGGCAGTAAGTTCCTTACCGCTTACGGTATTGCCCTGCTGCTGTCCACCATGCTCAACCGTGATCTGACCGTTTACTTCCTGCTGGGCTTCTTCTTTGTAGGCTATCTGGGTCTGGATGTCACCGCTGTGGCGATCTTCGCCGCAATTCTGGCTGTGATCCTGACCGGTCTGAAGTATGGCAAGGGCGCACCTGCCGCAGCCGCTGCCGGTGCAGCTGCTGCCAACCCGGACTACGACCCGCTGGAAGATGACGATGATCTTTGATAGGAGGAAGCTGAAATGAGCAACGCAACCAAGACTGCAAAGCGCAGCGACTTCAAGAAATACTTCCAGTTCATGTGGCGCTCCCTGAACATTCAGGCCTCCTGGAACTACGAACGTCAGATGAACATGGGCTTTTTGTACGGCATCGCTCCCACGCTGGACGAGCTGTACCCCAACGAGAACGACCCCGAGCAGCTGGCGCACAAAAAGGAAGCCTACGAGCGCGAGATGGCGTTCTACAACTGCACCCCGCAGACCAGTGCCTTTACGCTGGGTCTGGCTGCCTCCATGGAAGAGCAGTACGCCGCCGACCGTGAGAACTTCAACCCGGAGACCATCAACGCCGTCAAGACCTCGCTGATGGGCCCCCTGTCCGGTGTGGGCGACTCCTTCTTCCAGGGCACTGTCCGCCTGATCGCTTTTGGTCTGGGCATCTCTCTGGCACAGCAGGGCAGCGTTCTGGGCCCCATTCTGGCTATGATCATCTCCATCGTCCCCTCGGTGCTGATTACATGGTTTGCCGGTAAGCTGGGCTACACCATGGGCAGCAAGTACCTGACCAAGCTCAACGGCGGCATGATGGACAAGCTGATGTACGTCTGTGGCATCGTAGGCCTGATGGTCATTGGTGCCATGGTGGCAAGCATGGTGGGTCTGACCACCCCCATCACCTTCGCAAGTACCGGTCTGGTGCTGCAGGATGTGCTGAACAGCATTCTGCCGAACCTTCTGAACCTTGGCATCGTGATGCTGATGTACACCCTGATCCGCAAAAAGGTCAAGACCGGCTGGCTGCTGGGCATCTGCATCGTGGGCGGTGTTGCCATCAACGCCCTTGGTCTGTTGGTGTAACCGGGTTTCCGGCTTACATAGATATCCGTACGCCTGTAATTTGTGATTCATCAGAACAATAGGAAAATAATTTGGAGGATTGCATTATGTATAACATTGATCTGGCAAACGTCAAGTCCATCGTGGCAGACATCGTGGCAAAGCACAACGTGGAGAACGTGGCCTTTGTTGGCTGCGGCGCTTCCAAGGCAGAGCTGTACCCCGCAAAGTACTTCCTGTCCAACTGCAGCAAGAAGTTGCGTGTAGCACACTACACCGCCAACGAGTTCAACTACGATACCCCCGATTGGCTGGGCGACACCACCGTGGTCATCACCGCTTCTCTGGGCGGCAGCACCCCTGAGACCGTCAAGGCCAACAGCGTGGCAAAGGCCGCCGGTGCAACCGTTGTCAGCGTTACCCACGCTGCCGGTTCTGCCCTGACCAAGGAAGCTGACTACACCATCGTCCACGGCTTTGAGGCCAACTACGCTGCCAAGCTGGAAAAGATGGGCTACGTTCTGGCACTGGCTGTGGAAATCCTGCAGCAGGTGGAAGGCTTCGACAAGTACGACAAGATGATCGAGGGCCTGACCAACGTGTTCGAGCTGCCGAGAACGCTGCCAACTCTGCCCGCAAGTCTGCCAAGGAGTTCGCTGAGAAGTACAAGGACGCTCCCGTCGTTTACGTCATGTCCAGCGGCGCTTCCATGGAGGTCGCTTACTCCACCTCCATCTGCCTGATGATGGAGATGCAGTGGGTCAACTCCGGCTCCTTCCACAGCGGCGAGTTCTTCCACGGCCCCTTCGAGATTGTGGACAAGGACGTGCCCTTCATCCTGCTGATGAACGACGGCAAGACCCGTCCCGTGGATGCCCGCGCACTGACCTTCCTGCACCGCTTCGATGCTCTGACCACCGTTGTGGATGCAAAGGATTACGGTCTGGGCAATGCTGTGGACAGCAGCGTCATCACCTACTTCAACCCGCTGATGCACACCGCTGTCTTCCGTGTCTATGCTGAGGAGCTGTCCTACGTCCGTCAGCATCCGCTGACCCTGCGCCGCTATATGTGGAAGCTGGAGTACTAAGCGGTCATCCGGAATCAATAGACCCATGCTTGGGGGAGGGGCTTGCCCCTCCCCCTTTTTTGATGAAGAGGGAAATGAAGAATGATTGAAGCAGTGATTTTTGATATGGATGGGGTGCTGGCGGATACAGAATACTACTACGAGAACCGCCGTAAAAACTTTCTGCTGGAAAACGGTATCCCCCTCCCGGAGGCAACTTCATCGGCTCCAACGAAAAAGCCATCTGGGAAGCGATTGTTCCCAACGACCCTGTGCGCCGTCAGGAGATGCTGATGGCTTACCGGGAGTACCGCAAGGTTCGCCCCACCCCCTACGACAAGCTCACCGACCCGCAGGCAGAGCCGCTGATGAATCTGCTGCGCAGCCGTGGCTGAAGGTGGCGGTGGCGTCCTCCAGCGCAGCACCGGATATCATGAAGATGCTCACGGAGGGCGGGCTGAAAGCAATGGTGGATTTTGCTTTCAGCGGCGAGGACTGCGCCGCCCATAAGCCTGCACCAGACATCTATCTCAAGGCGCTGAAGGCACTTGGGCTGACGGCAGACAAGGCCATTGCGGTGGAGGATTCTCCCACGGGCATCGCCTCCGCAAAGGCGGCAGGCCTGAAGGTGCTGGCACTGAAGCCCCGCCACGGCGAGCCGCTGGACCAGTCCGCCGCAGACTGCATCATCACCCGGCTGATGGATGTAAAGGAGCATCTGGACTGAGATGGAAGCGATCAAGAACGGTCTGCGCAAAAACCTGACCCCGGCACAGCTGTGGAGCGGCGCACGCTTTTTTCTGCTGCTGAATCTGAGTCTGATCATTTGCGCAGCGGCACTGAACTTTTACTGTGCGCCCAACCACTTTGTATTTGGCGGCACCATTGGCCTTTCCATCGTTCTTGCCACCTGCTTTCCGGCGTTGAGCGTCAGCACCTTTATGTGGATCACCAATGCAGTGTTGGATGTACTGGGCTGCGTCTTTCTGGGCATAAAGACCATGGGTTGGACGCTGTATTCTTCCTTCATGCTCAGCTTTTATTCCAGTATGTTCGAAAAGCTGTTTCCCATGTCCCGGCCTTTAACGGATGACACTCTGCTGGAGCTGTGCTTTGCGGTGGCGCTGCCTGCCCTTGCCAGCGGCATCGTGTTCAACATCGGGGCATCCACCGGCGGCACCGAGATCGTGGCGATGATCTTACACAAGTACATCAAGGTGGAGATCGGCAGGGCTATTCTGCTCAGCGATATCGGCACGGTGCTGTTTGCGGCTTGCATTTACGGCCCGCAGACCGGGATGTACTGCGTGCTGGGGCTCATCGGGCGCAGCACCATCGTGGATACCGCCATCGAGAGCCTGAACCTCCGCAAGGTGTGTACGGTCATCACCTCAAGGCCGGAGCCCATCCGGCGTTTCGTTACGGAAACACTGGGGCGCACAGCGACCCAGCAGGACGCCACCGGCGTGTACACCGGCGAGCCCCGCACCATGATCATGGTGGCGCTGACCCGGCGGCAGGCAGGGCTGCTGCGGGATTTCCTGCGCCGGGAGGACCCGGAGGCCTTTCTGACCATCGTTAACTCCAGCGAGATCATCGGCAAAGGGTTCCAGTCGGTCTGAAAAGGCAGAATGCCCGCCCACCGTGGTTTTCCACAGGTGGGCGGGCATCATTATATATGGTAAATGGTTATTTACGCTGACTTCTTGAATTTACGCTGAAAATACACTGACTTGGCATGGTTTACGCTGAATTTACGCTGAAAACGCGTAATCGCGCGAACAAAGCGCGAATAAATCCAGCTGACCGCGAATAAACTGCGAACCAAAATCGCACGGGCGTGCATTCTTCATGCGTGGGAAGGTGCGACGTGAAAGCTGGAACTTGTAAAAATAAACTGTAATACGATTGAATTTCGGAAAAGTGGAATCGCACGCTGGAATGCACGCGTGCAATGTTGCCTGAATAAAAGTCAGCGATAAAAACGCGCGCCGCGCGATTAGCGATTTTGCCGCGCGTTTTCTGCGGCTCAATCCTCCAGCCTGCCATGGTCACACCCCAGCGACAGATAACGCTCCATCTCCCTCTCAGCACCATCTGTGCGTACTCCAAGGGCTTGTTGTAGAGCAGCCAGTCCAGCTCCGCCCGCTGTGCCGGGGTGTTGCCGTATTCGTCCTCCACAGCGATGCAGTCGATGGCAAGGGTAGTGCCATCTGCGAACAGGGCTTCCACACGGTTGGTGTCCATATTGTAGCGGCAGGAAAACAATTTTGTCATAGTCATATCCTCCAAGACTTGATTTTTGGTGTGCGGTCACTCGAACCAATGCCGTCAAGTCGTTGTCGGATGAAGTGGTTTTTAGTTTGTCCGGGAGTAAGTGCACGGTTTCTGCACGGTTTTTGCACGGTTTCAAAACGTGCAAAGGGTGCAAATCGTTGCAAAATCGGACAAAGGGTGCAGAAACTCGAAACTCAAAACCTGCGAAGCATCGCTGAGAAATGACGTTAAAACGTAACTTCCAAAAATTGAGGGAATCGCCCGGCGTGCGCTACGAATCAGTAGGCCGGGGGTTCGAGTCCCTTCCATCGCACCAAGAAAAACCAGTACACATTGTGTGCTGGTTTTTCTTTTTTGTTTGCGCGATGGAAGGGACTCGAACAGGGCGGCGGCGCATAGCGCCGTAAGCAATCAGCCCGGTGGGCTGTTGCTTAGCCGCGGGTCCCAACGCGTAGGAATGTCTACCGTGGAAGCTGTGGATCGAAAGATTCATGGCTTTTTTGTTTTGTAAGCCATGGGTGCACGGTTTCTGCACGGTTTTTGCACGGTCGGTGTTTTCCATGTCCGATTATGTAGGGCGCTGTATTGCATTGCAATCAGTGCCTTTTTTGCATCAGGTGAGCAGTGCCAGGCGCAGCTTTGCCTTCATTTCCGGGTCGGCATCCTTGAGCAATTCCAAAAGAGCCGTCATGGAGATGGTGGGTTT
>ENA-OQJX01000408-OQJX01000408.1-human-gut-metagenome-genome-assembly--contig:-NODE-408-length-23722-cov-3.406103_pt1 | contig 23722 bp, 21 predicted proteins | sample MGYA00242615_ERZ504782 | MGnify/ENA primary metagenome ERZ504782 (study PRJEB26092, sample SAMD00036354) | human gut metagenome | host: Homo sapiens | study: EMG produced TPA metagenomics assembly of... | reverse complement strand
TATTAACTTGGAAATAAAGAGATAAAGAATTTACCACCAAATTTGACGAAGAACCTAAATCTCTTTCAGAGAGCAACAAGCGGTAGCATTACGAATATTATACATTGGCTGCTTTCTTCTGCTTATTCTTAGGAGCACGCGGCCGGTCTTTATCAGCTCCGGTATCATTTTGCTGTTTCATCCATTTTTGCAGTTCCATCGTCAGTTCTGCCTTCTTCTTACTATATTTCTTCATATCCGCCAGATTATTCATTTCAAACGGATCTTTCTTGATATCATATAGTTCGAACTCGGGACGATTCTTATAGCGATTCATGATTTTATGTGCCTGATCCGTGTCCTGTGCTTTCCACGAGAGATACCATTCTGCCTTTTCAATATGCTTTTCTACGTATGTCTCTTCCGGAGTCAAGTTCCAGATTAGACGATAGCGTCCGTCTGAAATAGAACGGATTGGATATGCCGGACCTTCCGGAACATTGTTGTGAACATGATAAGCATACTTATGGTGTGTCTTTGTTTTCCCTTGAAATACATCTACCAGACTCTTTCCATCTATTACATCAGGAACCTTTCCACCTGCAACATCGATAAATGTAGGAAGAAGGTCTTCATATTGCACAATAGCGGAAGTCTCCGTACCGGGTTTAATGACACCCGGCCAGGAAGCCACCATCGCCGACTTGACACCGGCACTCCAATTGGTCCATTTGGCTCCGGCAAATTGCGTACCCTGCTCGGATATGAAAATGACAAGAGTGTTCTGCAACAGATTCTTTTCTTTCAGAATCTGCATAGCGTCACCCACCTGTTGATCAAGCAAGCCGACTTCCGCCAAATATCTGGCATAGTATTCACGTGTTACTTCCGTGTCGATAAACTGTGGCGGCAACTGAAGTTTCTTCCGGTCGAAGACGGAAGCGTCACCACCCGTCCAGAGCGTGCGAATTAATAGAAGCCAAGACAAGGCAGAAAGGTTGGGAAGCATCACGCTCCATAAACTTCTCGATACCTTTGGTATGATAGTCAGTGTTTGGGCTTGTACATCCTTTGGGGAATCCCGGTACATCTTCGAACGGGAAGTTAGCCAAAGGTTTGATATGCCACTTCCCGGCCAATCCAACCCGATAACCCAGATTTCCCAGATAAGTGGGAAGAGATTTTACATCGGCATTGACCGAGCTATGGTTGGCGTAACCGCATGATGCATCGGATACATACCTGTATAAACACAATGCCGGGTAGGCGTACTCATCGAAACAGAATTATACGCACTGTTGAACTTTATCCCCTGTCGAGCCAATGCATCTATATGGGGAGTCTTGTTGTTGACCGCTCCGAAACAGCCTATATCGTAATAGGAGCAGTCATCGGCTATGATTAATAATATATTAGGCTTTGAAGGAGTTTGGGCAAACCCGTTTCCTATCGCCAATCCGCCTAAGAGGCATAAACTAATCATTGATTTTTCCATCTTGTATTATTTTCAATTCATAGGGTTAACAGATTCAACGTACTACTTTCCATTCTTTAGGAGCTTTGAATCCGTCACGACCTTTACCGTAAGGTACTTCCGGTATACAAGGAGTGATCGTGTCATATTTCAGGGCAACCTCATACAAAGCTTTCACAATTTTCTCGTTTCCTGCGCTGGCATTTTTCTTTTCGTAAGGATCTGTTTTATAATCAACCAGGAAGTCCTGTTTCAAATCCAGTCCCGGTTTCATACCTTTTCTTATCAGTTTATAGTCTTTATTGACTACTGCTCCGTGTCCCAGATAAAAATCGCGGTCGATACAGGTCTTTTTACCGTTTAATACAGGGAGGATGCTGATACCGTCATATTCACGTTTCGGACGGCTGTGATCTCCTACCAAATCTTTCAATGTGGGAACAAGGTCAACAAAACCTGTCACCTGTGAACTCAAGTTCTTATATTGTTTCTCTGCTTTCTTCCAATAAAGAACAGCAGGTGCATGTACCCCTCCGTCCCACTCGTCGAATTTATGTCCACGCAAAGGTCCTGATGAAGATCCCGGAACACCGGCAGTGCCGTTATCACTAAAGAAGATAAAGAAAGTGTTGTCCATAATTCCTTTCTTCTTCAAGCATCTACAATAGCACCGATTCCCCTGTCCATACAAGAAACCATTGCACTATAAGTCACTTTCTTCTGTTCTTTCGGTGTCAGGCTGTCGAAATTGTCAGTATAGAGTTTTATATCTTTTTCCTGTGCCTGCAAAGGGGTATGAGGTGCGTTATAGGCCACATACAACATAAACGGACCTTCTTTCTCGTATGCATCGATACAGCGGATGGCTTCTTTGGTTATCAATTCGGTAGAATATCCTTTGTCGTGGCAGGTTTCCCAGTCGTTGTGCCAGTCCAGTTCACCTTCACGCGTCAGGTCGAAATAATCTATCGCACCGTTCAGATGACCATAGAAATGCGAAAAGCCCCTATTCATCGGATAATGCACTTTCTTGGTATGCCCCAAATGCCATTTACCAATAATAGCTCTGTTCTTATATCCGTTACGTGCCAGCATATCGGCCATCGTTTCTTCATTCTCATCCAGTCCGTCCTCACGCCAGGGCGGAATAACAGCCGAACGGACACCAAACCGGTTCGGGTAACGTCCCGTCATCAGCCCCGCACGGGTGGGCGTACTGATGGGAGAAGTGTAAAAGCGTTCGAGTTCCACTCCTTCGCCCACCAGAGCATCCAAACAGGGAGTCTTGATTTCACTACCATGAAATCCTACATCACCCCAACCCAAATCGTCGGCCAATACAATCACAATATTAGGACGCTCTGTCTGCGCATGAAGAAATGCCGGAAGCAGAGTACATCCACAAAGCAAACCAAAAAATTCTTTTTTCATGATATACGATTTATAAATTACATTCTGTGTTTTATTCGTTTTGATGTGTGACGGCTTATTTTCTCTTTCCCGGCATGTGTTCGAAGGCACGCATCTCGGTAGGTTGTCCTTCGTCTCCACAATCCTTCATCCAGCGTTTCAACTCTTTATCCAAGCGGCTGATGGTAGAAGCTTGTTTCGCGTCCTCCGCCAGATTTTTCATACAATACGGGTCGTTCTTCACATCATACAATTCGATAGCCGGACGATGCTGGTATTTAGTCGTCATCGCTTTTGCATGACTATCCGTTTCCGCCAGACTTTTCCACTCTTTAAACAAAGGAGATTTTGTTTCAACATTCTGGAAAGTAGCTTCCGGGGTGAGATTGACAATATATCTGTATCGGCCGTCGTATACCGAACGGATGCCATAATAAGGCGATCCGGCATTGATGCCTCTCGTGGTCTGAAGGGAGAAAGAATATTTCTTGTGTGCTTTCTTCTTGCCTGTCAATACCGGTTTAAAGCTTTCGCCATCTACTTTTGCCTGCGGCTTTCCTCCTATTATGTCGACAAAAGTTGGGACAATATCTACATATTCCACCAATGCGTCACTTACGCTTCCCGGCTTAACCACTCCCGGCCAACGAACGATACAGGCAGAGTGTACCCCCGCATCATAACAAGTCCATTTGGCAAAAGGCAGGCTGTTGCCTTGTTCACTCAAATATACGACAACAGATTTATCCGTCATTTTTTCCTTATCTAAAATAGAAAGGACGTTGCCAAATTCCTGATCCATATAATTGATCTCTGCCAGATAATGGGTAAACAACTCGCGAGTCTGGGGAATATCTACATACATAGGAGGCAGTGTCAGTTTGTCCGCATTAAATTGAGAGGCATCGCCTTTATTCCAGGGAGTATGCGGTTGATTGGAGGCTACAAACAGACAGAAAGGTTCGCCTTTCGCCTTGCAATCGGAAATAAATTTCTGAATTGCTTCAAAATTCAAGTCCCCACCTTTCAAAGGAGGTACATAAAGGTCGAAAGGAAATACTGATTTCGGGGCAATATGCGATTTTCCGATCAATGCGACTTTATAACCCAACGGTTGCAGATGATGTACAACGCTCAATGTTCCTTCATTGGCACAAGTATGATTGGGGTAAGCTCCGCTGCGTACAGGCCACAAACCGGTATATAGATTGTGCCGGGTAGGCGACGACATCGGAACGGCCTGATAGGCTTGTGTGAAGCGTACTCCCTGTGTGGCAAAGTGGTCGATATTCGGAGTCTTCGAATCAACACTACCATAACAGCCCAAGTCATAATAAGAACAATCGTCGGCTATGAACAATAGGAAGTTCGGTTTTTCCGTTTGTTGGGCGAAAGACAGGCTGGTAGCTCCCAAGGCTACGGATGCACTTACTAGTAATTTATTCATTTTGTGTTCCTCCTTTATTTATTTCTTCGGATGTTTCGGTAATACAAAGTTTGAATTCGCCCATTTCTCCCATTCGGCAACTAACTTGGTAAGCACTTCAGGGTGCTGTTCTGCCAGATTGTTACGTTCGGTACGGTCTTTAACCACATCGTACAATTCCCACTCTTTTCCTTTTTCGTCGCGGATTGCTTTCCAGTTTCCCCAGCGGATCGCTCTATTGTTCTGATGTTCCCAATACATATATTCATGGATAGAGTCTGCTTTCTTTTGAATAGCAGGGAAAAGGCTACTGCCTACCAATGGATATATTTTGTTTCCGCCGTGATAAGTTTCCGGATAGGCGACTCCTGTTGCTTCCAGGATGGTCGGCATAATGTCCGGCAGATAACCGGGAACACGGCACCATTCACCTTTCTTATTCTTCAGATTGCTTTTCCACGACACGATGAGAGGGGTAGAAATACCTCCTTCATAAGAACGGCATTTGTATTTACGGAACGGAGTATTGGAAACCTGTGCCCATGCTCTTCCGTAAGAAGGGAACACGCTACAAGCCGGATTGTTGATTTCAGACACTTTCCCGCCTCCCAATTCAGCGTATGGCTCGGCACAAGCACCGTTGTCGGACAAGAACATGACAAGCGTGTTATCCAACTTACGATTCTTCTTCAGGTAGTCCAGCAGTTTTCCTACATTATAATCTACACAATGCACCTGCGCTGCATAAACGGCCATCCGGTAGGCTACTTCATCTTTTTCCTTCTCTGTCAGTTCGTCCCACTTCCGGTTCTCCCATTCGGCGAACTCTGTATTCGGATCAATAATTCCCAACTTAGTCATCCGTTTGCGTCTTGCTTCACGAATTTCATCCCACCCTTTCTCACGATAGATCTTCGTGAATTTTTGAATATCTTCTTCTTTTGCCTGCAACGGCCAGTGAGGAGCGTTGAATGCCAGATATAGGAAGAAAGGTTTGTCGTCTTTCTGCTCATCAACAAAGCGGATTGCGTAATCGGTAAATGCATCTGTTGTATAATAAGGTGCTTCCGGCTCCGGAAGTTTTGTATTGTCAAGGGTTAAGCCGCGTCCTCCCGATGGACGGAGATAACTGCAAGCTCCTGCCAAAATTCCGTAGAAGCGTTCAAATCCCCGTTGCAAGGGCCACTTTTCTTCTCCATGCATTCCCAGATGCCATTTACCTGCCATATAGGTATGGTAGCCGCCTTCTTTCAGAACTTCGGCTATTGTGACACAATTGCGGTTGAGGAATCCTTTGTATCCGGGTACACCCCAATCATTCGGACTCTTCTGACCGGGATTTTTAAACGGGTCTTCGGACATCTGACCGATACCTGCCTGATGTTGATATAGTCCTGTCATTAAACTGGCCCGGGCGGGGCAAGAACGTGAAGTGTTGTAGAATTGTGTGAAACGTACTCCTTTGGATGCCAACGCATCAATATTAGGGGTCAGTATTTCTCCACCATAGCAGCCGATATCGGAATAACCCATATCATCTACCATAATCAGTACGACATTCGGCTTCTCTTGTGCCGAACAAAACGATGCCATCAGTAAGGGGGCAGTCATTAAGAAATTCTTCTTTACCATAGTATTATCAATTATCTGGAAAACAAAAGTAGAGAAGTTTAAGGAAAAGGAAGGAAAAATGCTAATCAATAAAGAACAAAATCAGGTATATGTGATACCCGAAAAGAAAATTCCCTATTTAAAAGACAATAGTTCCCTTCTATTTTCAACATTTGATTCAATGTTACCACCAATGTTTTTTAGAATGAACAGCTTTTTTCTTTTATTGAACAATATGTTTCCTCTTTTGTATGTCAAATGTCCTATCTTTGTATAAACTAATACACTTTGCGCACAAAACGCAAAACAAAAAAATAAATAATGAAAAAGGCACATCTGATTTTGGCCGGCTTATTGTTATCCTTTACATTAAACGCAGCCAATGATATTCCTCGTCCGGAATATCCAAGACCTCAATTTGAAAGATCCGAATGGATTAATCTCAACGGTGAATGGACATACGAGTTCGACTTCTCCAATTCGGGGAAAAGCCGGCGGTTGACAATAGCCAAGCAATTCAGTAATACGATTACCGTCCCTTTCTGTCCTGAAAGTAAACTGTCAGGAGTGAATTATACCGATTTTATCAATCAGATGTGGTACCAACGTCCCATATCCATACCTTCCGACTGGGAGGGAAAGAAAATCATACTGCACTTCGGAGCGGTCGATTATTATGCAGAAGTCTTCATTGACGGGCATTATGTAGGCAGTCATTATGGAGGAAGTTCTTCTTTTTCAATGGATGTAACTCCTGCCGTCAAAGCGGGACAAAAGCACAACCTAGTTGTTTATGTCACGGATGATGCCCGTTCAGGGCTTCAAACTATCGGTAAGCAATCTACCCGGATATCTCCTTATGGATGTTTCTACTCCCGTGTCACAGGTATTTGGCAAACCGTATGGATGGAAGCTGTTTCTCACTATGGTCTGAAATCAGCCGTAACCACTCCGGATATTGATGAAGAGCAGTTAATCATCACACCCGAATTTTATCAGGCATCCAATGATAGGACGCTTCAAATCACCTTGTATGACAATCAGAAAAAGGTGGTTCAAAAAACTGTAAAATGTAACAACGGAACTCCTGTCATCCTTCCCATTAAAAACATGAAACTCTGGAGTCCCGAAGATCCACACCTTTATGATATTGTCTACAGTATCAAAAGTCCGACCGGAGAAACCGTAGATGAGGTAAAATCTTATATAGGTATGCGTAAGGTGCATACGGCAGATGGAATGATCTATTTAAACAATGAACCTTACTTTCAACGCCTCGTCTTAAATCAGGGATATTATCCGGATGGACTCTGGACTGCTCCAAACGACGAAGCTCTGAAAAATGATATTCTATTAAGCAAAGCTGCCGGATTCAACGGAGCACGTCTTCATCAGAAGGTATTTGAAGAAAGATTCCATTACTGGGCCGACAAATTGGGATTTATAACTTGGGGAGAATCTCCCAACTGGGGGATGAATATCAAGAACGAAGTAGCATCACGCAACTTCCTTAGCGAATGGGCAGAAGTTATCACACGGGATCGCAACCACCCGTCAATCATCACCTGGGTTCCCTTCAATCAGCCGCTTGAAGACGCATTAACCTCCTGACGGGTACAATGATGCGCCTGTGCATCGGTACCTATCAACTGACCAAAGCCATAGACCCTTCACGTCCTGTGAACGGTATTGCAGGAGATGTGCATTTCATGAGTGATATATGGAGCATCCGAAACTACGAATCTGATGCCATGCGTTTTGCACAGCACTTGAAGCCTAACAACAGAATGGCATTTTACAACAACCAGCCTTTTTCATCGGAGAATTCGGAGGTATACTTTGGACAGAATCTACCAAACGGGATAACTCATGGGGGTATGGAGGTATGCTCACCAACGAAGAAGGATTCTACGAACGGCTGGAAGGGTTGATACAGACAATAGCTTCCTCACCGGACGTTACAGGATTTTGCTACACGCAATTGACCGACATTGATTTAGAGAAAAATGGAATTTATTATTATGACCGACGTCCCAAGCTGGATATGCAGCGTATTAAGACTATCTTCGAAAAGATTCCAAGCAGACCGAAAAAGATAAAATAGTAAGCTATCATGAAGAACAAACTATTCATACTGATACTCATTGTATGTAATCTCCTGACCGCGTATGTGTCAGGAGAAGTACCTCCCGCCAAGGTTGTATTCCAACAATACATGAACCAGGCACAAACATTTGCCAACAACTTTCCACGGGAGAAGGCGTATTTGCATTTTGACAATACGAGTTATTACGTCGGAGATACGATCTGGTTCAAGGCTTATGTCACTCTTGCTGAACAACAGACTTTCAGTCAGATCAGTCGTCCTCTATATGTAGAGTTGGTAGACCAGACAGGGCATATAGCAGATAAACAAATCATCAAACTGACACAGGGAGAAGGAAACGGACAATTCATTCTTCCCCCTTCCATGTTATCCGGCTATTACGAGGTACGTGCCTATACCCGCTGGATGCTTGCTTTTAATGAACCACAGTACTTTTCGCGCACTTTTCCTATTTATCAACTGACAAATAGTGATAAGCTGGAACGTAGTATCACGACTTACGAACTTAGTTCGTCGATGGAGAACCGTCCGTCGGAAACAGAGGAGAAGTTAAATGTACGCTTTTTCCCTGAAGGAGGACAATTAGTGGAGGGGGTGACTTCGCAAGTGGCTTTCAAGGCGGAGAGTAAAAATGAAGGGAATATCGAATTATCGGGAACGATCTATACCAAAGAAGGGGCAGAAATCACTTCTTTCGAGACTTTGCACGATGGAATGGGGCATTTTGAATATACACCTTCCGCACAACCGGCTGTTGCTAAAGTCGATTTTCAAGGGAAGAAGTATGAATTTACCCTTCCACAGGCATTGCCTAACGGGTATGTTTTGAGCACTGTCAGTAATGCCGGTGCCCTTTTGGTGAGAGTTTTCTGTAATGCCGCTACTCCTCAAGATACACTGGCTGTATTTATCAGTCATCAGGGACGCCCGTATGTTCATCAATTGATTAGTTGCCGGTCGGATGCTCTGCAGGAGTTTATTCTACCCACCCGTAAGCTACCGGCAGGCGTACTGCAAGTCAGCTCATCAACCGGGCAGGCAATACATTGTGCGAACGTTTTGTCTTTGCCAATCCGCGTGCTCCCCTGCAAATATCGACAAAAAAATTGAAAGAGGTGTATGCTCCCTACGCTCCCATCCGTTGTGAATTGCAAATAAAGAATGCTAAGGGGGAACCTGTGTCCGGAGAATTGTCGGTCAGCATCCGGGATGGTGTCCGGTCGGATTATTTGGAGTATGACAACAATATTTTCACTGACCTGCTATTAACCTCCGATTTAAAAGGATATATCCATCAACCGGTTATTACTTTGCGTCTCCGTCTCCGCGGAAGCAAACCGAACTGGATGTTTTATTGATGGTGCACGGATGGCGTAAATACGACATGAGCCAGGCCATCTCTACCGCTCCTTTCACTCCGCTTCAATTGCCGGAAACACAATTAGCACTGAACGGGCAGGTGAAATCAACCATTCTCAAAAATAAACTGAAAGATATTGCGCTTAGCGTGATCGTAAAGAAGGACGATCAATTCATAACCGGAGGAACCGTGACCGATGAAAACGGCCGTTTCACCATTCCGGTGGAAGATTTTGAAGGAACGACGGAGGCAGTGATCCAAACCCGGAAAGTCGGTAAAGAACGTAATAAGGATGCTTCTATCCTGATCGACCGTAATTTCTCCCCCGCTCCGCGGGCTTACGGCTACAAGGAGCTTCATCCAGAATGGAAAGACTTGGCCTACTGGCAACAGAAAGCCGAGAGTTTTGATTCTCTATACATGGATTCTATCCGAAAGGTAGAAGGACTTTATGTATTGGATGAGGTGGAAATAAAAAGTAAACGCCGGCAAGGAAGTAATATGGCTACTAAAATCAATGAGAAAAGCATCGACGCTTATTACGACGTACGCCGTTCTGTAGATTTATTACGTGACAATGGGAAGATTGTCACAACTATTCCGGAATTAATGGAAAAGTTGAGTCCGCAATTCGATTGGGATCGTAGCAATGACAAGCTTACTTATCGGCAGAAACCGATCTGCTATATTATGGATAATCACATTTTGTCCGAAACAGAAACTCAAATGATGTTGACCGAGGTGGATGGATTGGCCTCTATCATTATTAGCAAAGGCACTGGAGGTATCGATGACGACATTATCCAAAATACAAAGATGTCCGAGGTGACCGATAGCACGGGAGTCGATATAAGCAAACTGGATAAATATAGTGTTTTCTACCTGATTCCCCTACCCAGACGCGATGTGTTGAATAAAAGTCAGAGTGCCGTACTTGGTACCCGACAAACCGTTATCCAGGGATATACCCGTCCTTTGGAATATTATTCTCCTGCCTACCCGACCAAGGAACTGTATATGGACAAAGTTGATAAAAGACGGACGTTATACTGGAATCCATCCGTACAAGCTGATGAAAATGGAAAAGCGGTGATTGAATGCTATAATAATCAATATTCCACTCCATTGATTATTCAAGCGGAAACGCTGGGAAAAGATGGACAGATAGGAAGTATGAGGTATTCTACCATTGGACAAATAGAATAATATTCCTTACTACAAAAGAGTAAGTATACGAACAAGAACATTCTGAAAATTTTCACTTTTCTATCCTAACAAGAGTAATTTTCACTTTCAAAAAGGCAACTAGCTCATTGCGAGTCAGTTGCCTTATATATTTTTTAATTCAAAGAATATCCCATTACAAGTATGTTTGGCACTTAATAATGACAGTATATCTTATAAAACACGAAGTTTCTTAATCTTTTTCGCTTCTGGTTTTTCCGGTAATTTTTCACCATTTACTCTCACATTCTCGAAAATAATATTCTCACCATGCTCCAAGCGATAGTCCGACACAGCCTTATCTACGGTGATATTCTTCAACGTAATGTTTCTTATAGGTAGTTCCGGGAATCCAGCCATGGATATAGCACACTCATTCGTTTGCCCACAAGTTACGTTTTCGACCGTAATCTTGTTGAACAAGGTAGGATGAAATCCCGATCGCTCTCCCTTATAATTCGGTTCTACGCGAACCAAAGCTGTGCGCACCGAGTCAGCCTGTATGTTGCGAACATAAATATTTTCGATATATCCCCCTCTGTCAAGATTCGATTTGAAATAGATGGCATTCGATGATTTAAGGATACTAATATTTTCTATAAATACATTACGTACACCTCCCGATATTTCGCTTCCGATACATACCCCGTTTATTTTTGACCAAAAGGTGCAATTGCGAATGACGACATTTTCAGTAGGCTGTCCAATACGCCAAGCATCATTATCCCGTCCCGACTTAATAGCAATAGCATCATCGCCCGTGGAGAAAGTACAACCTTCAATCAAAACGTTGCTGCATGATTCAGGATCACAACCATCGTTATTCCGATTATGACTGTCAACCGTTACATCACGAACAATAACATTATTGCAAAATATCGGATGGATCACCCAGAACGGTGAATCTTTGATTGTGATACCTTCAATACGCACATTTACACAACCATACGGTTCGATAAACCCTGGACGTAATCTGAAACCCTCTCCAAATATACGCCTGTAAATAGGCAGGTTTTCACGTCCCATTCGTCTTAGTATTTCCTTGTCTATATTCTGATTATCAGCCCAGGCAGAAAATTTCTTGGAACCATTGCCATTTATCGTGCCTTTTCCAGTCAAAGCGATATTCTGTACATGATAAGCGTAAATCAGCGGAGAATAATTAAACAATTCCGTACCTTCCATCGTGTAATTACCGCGGGCAAATAATCTTCCTGGTTACTACTAAAATTCAATATAGCACCATCTTCCAAATGGATATTGACATTACTCTTAAATACCAGCGGTCCATTCATATAATAAGTTCCTGCAGGTACAATTATTCTACCGCCGCCTTGATCACTACATTGTGTTATAGCCTTATCAAAAGCACCTTTGCAAGGCATTCTCCCATCTGCTACAGCACCAAAATCAGCAATGTTGTATGTCTTATCAGGAAAAGTCACCGGATTAAGTTCTGCTACTATTTTGTCCGCTATATCCCAAGGTGAACTTTTTGCTGCAAGATTTGCTGTATTTGTCACTATTAAAATAAACACTATTAAGAAACTCTTCTGCATCTGCATATCCAAATTATTATATGGAACTTTCATTTGTACTTATTTTTATTCCCAAAAGAATAAGATCTTTAGATATATCAATGAGGATGAATGATTCTTAATCAAGAACAACCTCATCCCCATTATTCTTTCAATGTTCTATTCATTCCGTTTTAAATGGAATGACAGTTATTTCTTTTTCTGTCCCGGGTAAGGTTCTACCATGCAACGCTTCGCCCATGCTTCGTATGCTTTTGACATTTCTGCCACTTTCTCCGGATATTTAGCAGCCAGATCATGTTGCTCGCTCCGGTCTTCATTCAGGTTGTACAATTCCCATTGAGAGTTATTTTTCGGGCGAACCAATTTCCAGCATCATTGGAAAGAAAAGCACGTTCGTTGAAGTGTTCAAAGCCAGATAGTCGTGTCCCTTGCGATGTCCGGTCTTGAAGATAGGAAGCAAGCTCTTTCCTTCCATTGGAAGAATATCATGTCCTTTATAGGTAGTTGGATATTCAGCATCCGCTAAATCGACACAAGTAGCCATGATGTCCATCACGTGCCCTATTTCAGATGTCATGCCACCCACGTTCTTTTTAATTCCTTTCGGCCAGTGAGCAATCATCGGAGTACAAATACCTCCCTCATAAGATTTAGCTTTCCAAAAGCGGAATGGAGTATTCGCTACATTAGACCAACGGGCTCCCAATGAAGCGTATGTAGTCTGTGGTCCAGGCAATACTTGTTTATTACGCGGGTAAATGATTTTCTTTCCATCACGAGTCATATCCGGACGGTCGTTCTCTCCACCAGACATGTTCTGGCAGTCTTCGTTACTGCAACCATTATCAGACAAGAAAAGAATCAGTGTATTATCAAGCTGTCCGGTCTTTTTCAAAGCCTCGATAATTTGTCCAATACCCTGATCTACACGGTCGATCATTGCAGCGTGAACGGCCATCGCACGGGCATCCCATTCTGCATGTGGATTGTCTTCCCATTTGTCATGAAACTGACGTTCGGACAAAAAGTTATCCATTCCCGGGAAAATACCCAACTGGCTTCTGACGTTCGTAGCGGGCATTACGGATAGCTTCCCAACCTACTTTATAAGTATCCTTATATTTCTCAATATCTTCAGGAAGTGCATGCAGCGGCCAATGCGGTGCAGTATAAGCCAAGTACATAAAAAATGGTTTGTCATCCTTTGCATATTCTTCCACTTCCTGCACAGCGCGGTCAGAAAGAGCTTGGGTTATATAATATCCTTTGGGTACTTCCTTTATAGGCACTTCACCTTCTACCAGACTGAACGGATCAAAGTAATCCACCACTCCATAAATTACTCCATAGTGAGAATCAAACCCACGATTGACGGGATAATGACATAAATCAGAGAATGTATCATGGAAGACACGGTGTGCCAACCATTCGCGTTGGTCTTTACGGAGTGGAGTCTCTGCAACATGCCATTTTCCAACCATACTGGTGGTATATCCTGCTTCTTTCAACACCTCGGCAATGGTAACGGCATTGCGTGAGAGTGTTCCGCGATAGCCCGGCAAGTGAGCATCAAAGGTCATTCGTCCGATTCCGGCTTGGTGCTGGTAAAGTCCCGTCAACAGGGAAGCACGAGTCGGGCAACTACGACTTGCATTATAGAAATGATTAAAGCGTACTCCTTCTTGTGCCAGTTTATCCAAATTAGGAGTATGAATCTCGCTACCATAGCATCCCAGATCGGAATAGCCAAGGTCATCTGCAAGAATTACCAAGATATTAGGACGTTTGTCCGATTTCTTGCCTTTCGCCTCTGCTGCAGAATGGCCAGCAACCATCAAGGCGGTCGGTAATAGTAATAATTTAGAATTCATAAGTTTAATATTGGTTTATAATTTGTTTTTCACTGTATTACTCTTTTCCTTTGTCTTTGTTTTCCTCAAACCATTTACATACTTTTTTGCTCAACTTAGCTACGACTTCCGGATGCGACTGCGCCACATCGTTCTTCTCGAATTTGTCTTTTTCAATATCGTACAGCTGTGCATCGCTTCCATCGCTATTTATCAATAGCTTCCAGTTGCCACTGCGTATAGCCAGATGAGACTTCTGTCGTTTGCATTTCCCGGTTTCTTAAAGAATTGGTTTCTACCGAAATCCCACATCAAATCCGTTTTACGTTTAGCTTTCGATTTACCCAAAAGAACTTTATCATAATTTTGTCCGTCTCCCTGATAACCTTTCTCTGTTTCAATTCCGGCTATCGCACATAAAGAGGGATATAAATCGACTGCACACAGTACGCTCTCATTATTCACTTGTCCAGCCTTTATTTTCTTGGGGTATTTTATAAGGAACGGCATACGAATTCCACCTTCATAAAGGCTGTTCTTCGTTCCTCTTAAATAAGCAGCACGAACGGATTGGAAACTGGGCGCCGGTCCATTATCACTAGTGAAAATCACGATTGTATTTTCCGACAATCCCAACTCATCCAATGCTTTGATAAAACGTCCGATCTGTTTGTCCATTTCAGCAAGAACAGGGATGAAGGCTTCTTCCGTATTCCAGCTTTTATTATCCTTTTGCTTAAATTCCGGTACCCAAGGAGTATGCATATCATCCGGCCAGAGATTCAAAAAGAAAGGCTGGTCTTTATGACGTTTGACAAAGTCGATGCTCTTATTTACAAAGTACTCGGTACGTCTCCAGCGTTTTACGCTGTCTTTGGCCGACCATATCCAGTTCGTAGCAGTGATTGCCGGGTCCGGTCCGGACTTTCATACGTCGATATATATTCGTCAAAACCATAATTTTTAATAGAAGGTGCATTGTGCACGTCGCGCCCGCCTCCCATGTGCCATTTACCTATGTGTCCGGTGGCATAACCTGCACTTTGGAAAGCACGTGCCATGGAAGGATTCTTGTCACTCAAAAAGTTACGCTGTTCACACTTCTTATTGCTGGCTTTATTATTTAAAAAGGTATTAATTCCTACTTCAATCGGGAATTTGCCTGTTGTCAATCCGCAACGTGAAGGTGAGCTGACCGGTGCGGATGAATAATACTGATTGAATAACAATCCGTCCTGCGCTATCTTATCAATATTGGGAGTAGGAACAAACTTACCTCCATAACAACCGATATCTCCGATTCCCATATCATCTACATAGATGACGACCACATTGGGTTTTGTCTCTGCCTGCATACTGGCCACGGGTAATAAAGCTCCCAACCAAGGCAAATGTTTTTTGATGTTCATAATTATTCTGATTTAATTAACTATGCTTTTTGTCGGTTTCGTGTGACTGACTTATGTAGCAAAAGTAGAGAAGTTTTTTAAGAGAAAGGGAAAAATACAAATCAATAAAGGAAAAAAACAGGTAAACAGAGATGAGGAACAGCTAATCTAACCCCATATATAAACAAAATAGGGAAGACACTATTCCTAATATCTTCCCTACCTCTACTCATTTATAAGATTACCATTCAATCTGTTGATCTTCATCCGGATCTGCGTATTGATATTCCGTTGAAGCGTCATGCTTCCTTCTACTCTATACTTGATAGGAATAACTTCCGTACCACTTCCACCATAGGTAAAATCTTGAAAATCGTATTCAAACATAATTTGAACATAACGGCGTTCCAAGTAAGGACGGGTAGCGTCCATAATCGATGTACTACTGTAGATAGGTGTTCCTATCAGTTTGAATTCCATCTCGTTTGTTGGATCGTCCGGCTCCATATCCAATGTTCCATCCTCTTTAAAATGTACATTAATTTTATACTTCTTACGTATGTCTTTATCCATATCCTCATTAATCAGGCCTGCATAAAAGAATACGGAATTGTTATCTATCACATATCCTGTACGCTTGTTCGTCGTTCTCGCGTTGTTGTCAGGCTTGCCATTTATATAGGTGTACACTTTCATGGAAGAAGCCGTGTACGAACCGGAATAATCGTTAAAAGGAACCACTTTCAACAAAGCTTTTGCATAGTTCTTACGCGGATGACTCTGATAATCAGAGGCTCCATCATCAACAATGGTCAATGGTAAAACCCATTTCTCCAACATATCAATACCTTGTAAACTAAAATCTATATTCAATTGCTCTACACACGAACCGGCAGGAATATGTACTGTTTCGGGGAATTCGTATTTATCTTCCTCCATTTCAGTATACCACAATTCCGGACGATAAAGACTAAAACGCTCAATATTCAGTGTTTCCAGCGTATCCTTATCTACTGCTATACGTATATCTCTGTCTTGTCCATTCACTGTAGAGCCACTGACAATGATAGGTAGCTGATAAGTCACCTTTCCATTGTCCTTATATCTTACATAGATAGTAGTAACACCATCGCCTCCTGAAGCGATAGGCGCTTTGAAAGATACGTATTGTCCATACTGCTCATCTTCCCACTCATTATTACAAGCGGTTCCCAAGACGATGACAGCCAATAAACTTAAGCATATATTATATTTTTTCATATCATATTCTTATTAGGAGATTAATCATTGTACGTCCATCCCGGATTCTGCGTCAACCGTTTATTACGTTTCAACTCATCATGGCTGATAGGCCAGAAATAGAGTTTACGCGAGAAAGCAGTAGGTAAGTCTGCAATTTCAATCGGAGTATAAAATTGTTCTCTCTGCTCCTCTGTGTCCGACATATAGAAATTACATCCGTAATTTTTCTTGGACTCTTCCACTTCTGCATCTTTCCATCTACGTAAATCAAAATAGCGCTGCCCTTCGGCCATAAGTTCAATTTGACGTTCACGTTTCAACTTTTTGCGGAATACATCCCGATCCTGATATTCCGACATTGTATAATCAGCACACCTGCACGGCGACGTACTTGTCTGATACCTTTTTTCATTTCATTAATATCACGGCTGACAGAATAAGTAGTAGATCCATCCCATGACGAAATGTCGTATGAAGAGCCGTCTTCCAATTCATTCAGTGCTTCAGCATAAATCAACAGGATTTCGGCAAAACGAATAGCAGGCTCCGTTTTCGCTTTGATTTCCTTACGATTCGTATCATCCGGATGCACATATTTCATGATACCAATCCCGGATCGTAAATAGACACCAGTACCGGAGAAACCGTCCGTATTGATACCGTAATAATAGTTAACTTGTTTCTCAACGTCATTTTTATAATCAACTGTCTCTGCATTTTTTAGTAAAGGCCACACGCAACCATTGAACGAAACGGAAGCATAGAAACGCGGTTCACGCCATGCATACTCTTTCCACACCCCCTTCTTTAAATGAGGATATGTTCCTGCTTCTCCTTCCTTTTTAGTCACAAAACGATTTCCAACCTGACAGGTATCCAAAAAGGTTTGGCGGTTAAACTCCGAGCCATCATACATATAGTAAGCATCACACATCTTTATTGTCATACCATAAGCATTGCTTCCATTACCTAATGTTCTCGGCATTTGAAGTTTCACCATTTCAACCAAACTGTTCCCCCCTTGGTTACGTCCACGGCTGAAAATCAGCTCCGGATTCTGATACATCGCTAACGCACCGTTGAAAACCGACCGGTAAGATTCGTAAGGATCTATATCACTATAACCACCTTCATTCCATGTTTTTGTCGAGAAATCACCATCCTGATAAGGAGCAATGGTAGCAGGATATCCAGGTTCGGCAATATCAGTAGCCTTCTTATGATAAAGCTCATAACGACGTCCGTTATTTTCCCCGGGAAGTTCCATTACATCTCTGGCCGCAGCTGCTGCCTTTGCCCACTTATATTCATTATATTCTTGAGACATCAGACAATTTCCATCATAGTCTACCATATCCGAAAACTTATCTGCCTCCCCGGACGTGGGTTATTAATAGGCTTGCCGAATACAACAACGCTCTGGCACGAGCCGCCAATGCCGCTCCGCGTGTAGGACGCGCGCCCTGATTAAGAGCTCGGTTCAGAGGCAAATCTTTGGCAGCCAAGAGCATCTCCGATTCGATATACTCTACGCATTCATCATACGAACTACGTTGGATGGCCAAATCATCATAACTGGCAGTATAATCCAGTCCTTCATCAGGTAACAAAGGCACAGGACCATATTTACGCAACAATAACCAATAATAGTAAGCACGCACAAAACGTGCCTGCGCCTTCAGATCGGCCCTCTCCTCTTCGGTAAATTTCGTGTTCATATCAATATGCTGGATAAAGATAGATGCTTGACGAATACCTTTATAACTTTCACTCCACGAATGCCGATAGCTTTCATCGTAAGTACCAGTCTTGAACTCCTTATACACAGCAAGACTATTACCTCCAAAATAGATATCATCGGCAAAATTAGTGATGGTATTCAACATCATAGATACTTCCAAATTGTAACCATTTAAAAAGGAGTAAGCATGCGCCAACCATTCTTCTGTATTTTCTTTATCAGTAAATACATCCTCCAAAGAACGACGGTCTTTAAAATATTTATCAGAGTCGAGTTTATCCGCACAAGCAACAATAATCGCACTCAACGCAATACCAATACACAGTTTATATATCTTTCTCATTTTTCATGTATTTAATTAGATATTCACAGTCAATCCCAAAGTAAATGTCTTGGCAAGTGGATACTTCTCTCCATTAGTACTTCCCATTTCCGGATCCCATTCTTTAAATTTAGCAAACGTCAAGAGGTTTGTACCGATAAAAAATACGCGTATTTTATTAAACCGTATTTTGTTCACGATTGATTTAGGCAATGTATAACCTACCTCCAATGTCTTCAAACGTAAATAAGAGCCATCTCTAAGCCAGAAAGTAGAAGCTCTATAGTTATTATCGTTCCCTCCATAACTAAGCCGAGGATACGAAGCATTTGGATTCTCATTAGCAGGAATGCCCAATGTAGCTGCCGTCTCCGCATCAACATAGCGGTTTTTCACCAAATTTGTCAGAACATTTCCCCATTGACTGCCACTAAAAGCGTATACTGTAGGACCATTAATGAAAAACGAAGACTTGCCTGCCCCTTGGAAGTGTGCATTGAAATCGAACCCTTTCCATTGTGCAGAGACACCAAATCCATAAATTAAATTCGGTTTGGTTGTCGCACCAATAGCCACTTTGTCTCCGTCATTAACAACGCCATCTCCATTGACATCTTTATATTTGATGTCACCCGGTTGTACTTTTCCCCATGCTGTCTGCTGAGGACTATTGCGTATATCATCGTAATCCTTGAACAGTCCCAAAGCAATTAGTCCCTTTGCCTGATTCACCCGGTAACCTGCCTCCTTTTGATAAGGGTAAACCGCATTCATTTCATCTTTCTCCAAAATTTCGTTTTTGCTGTAAGTGAAATTACCGCGAACAGTCAGATTAACCTTTCCTATCTTCTGTTTGTAAGCAAAGTTACCGTCAAAGCCTTTCGACAGAACACTTCCTACATTAGCTTTCGGATTACTATTCACGCCCACAATACCAGGTAAATATTGACGTTCCATATAGATTCCGTCACGCTGTTCATGGAAATAATCTACAGTAGCTGTTAACTTATCATTAAATAGAGAAAGATCCACACCGGCATCGTGCTTGGTTGCAATTTCCCAAGTAACATTGTTAGAGGCTAATTGCGTATAGTGCATTCCTGTATAGACATTGTCCGGAGAACCATAATCACTCCAAGTCCAGCCATTTCCATCGTCTTTGATAGTATATAAATAAGGAAAACGATGTACTGTATCACCTATTTTAAGTTTATCACTACCAACTTTACCATATGAATAACGCAACTTAAACATATTCATCCATTTCAGATGTTTTTTTAGCAATTTCTCTTCCGCTATGTTCCAAGCCAAAGAAAAGGCTGGAAAAAAGCCAAAGCGATGTCCGTCGGCAAAATTCTCCGAACCGTTGTAGCCGAAATTGAAATCTACGAAATAACGATAGTTCCAGTTGTAGTTGACACGTCCCGCCAATCCCATGTGTCGTTTGGCAACACCATTTTTTACATCTGTACCAATATCAACTGTAGTCCGGTAAGCGTCCTGAGTATATTTCAATATTGCACCCACATGATGTGCTTTGAACGCCCGATTATATTGTAAAAATGCTTCTAAGAATTCACGACGCTCACCACTCGAAGAGCTAGTCTGTTCCATAGGCTTCTCAGCATTTTGTTGTTTAAAAACCAAATTTCCGTCATCATCTCTGTCTCTTTGGGCACGCCAAGTTTCCGGCATTCTGATGCGGTTTATTTCACTCTGGTTACTCGTATCAAACCCGAAACGTCCCTCAAAACGTAGACCTTTCGTGATGAAATCCAACTTTTGCTCCAAAGAAATATTGGTTTGAATTTTATTGTTCCAGATTTCCTTATAACCACTCTGTGTAGCAAGCACCCAAGGATTATTGCGATTATCGTCCGTTCCGTGTGAGGGAATATAACCGTTAGAGTACATGACGGGAATACTGATCGGGCTCTGTCCCATTAAGGAAGTCCATACGTTAGCACCTTGTCCCGGTGCATTACGTTTTTTCAAAGAACCAGATACTCCCACTTTAACAAGTGTACTTTTAGTAATGTCTATATCTGTATTCAGACGATAGTTCCAACGCTGGCTACTGGGATTGGTATTATAATCCTTGCGCATAGCCTCATCCGTCTTATACATACCTTCCTCATTAATATAACTGAGAGATACGAAGTAACGTGCCGTGCTACCACCACCACTCATATTCAGATTAGCACGATAAGTCATGGCTCCATCCTTCATCAGCACATCCATCCAGTCCACATTCGGATACAAATCCTGATCAAGCCCCAATCGCAAGATTTCCATTTCATCATCCTGATACATTCTCTCCTGATTACGTGTAATCCGCGCTTCATTCATCAGCATAGCATAACTATAGCCGTCTGCAAATTCAGGTGTGATGGTGCGCGAATTATAAGAACTTTCCACCTTAGCATTGATTTTGATCTTGCCTTCCTTACCACGTTTAGTAGTAATCAAAACCACACCATTTGCACCGCGAGAACCGTAAATTGCTGTGGTAGAAGCATCTTTCAATACAGTAAAAGACTCAATATCTTCAATGTTAATTTCATCCAAATCACGTTCAAAACCATCAACCAGCACCAATGCAGCACTATTGGCACCAAAAGTGGAAATACCTCGAATCCAGAATTCAGAAGTGTTCACACCCGGTTGTCCGGAAGTCTGCATAGCAAGCACACCCGACACATTTCCTGCCAGTGCGTTAGAAAGATTGGCTGTAGGGTTAGATTTCAAAACCTCGACATCTACATTCGTCACGGCACCAGTCACGGTCAACTTTTTCTGTGCACCAGTTCCCGTGATTACAACCTCATCGATTTCCTTAGCTTCCGATTCTTTCATTGATATATTAACCAAATTCTGACGTTTCACCAATACCTCTTGCGTATCGAAACCAATATACGAGAATACCAAACGAGAAAATTCCTCAGTTTTAATCTTGTAGCGTCCGTTGATATCTGTTATTGCACCTAAACCCGGTTTGTCCTTCACTGTCACATTAACACCTACCAATGGTTCTTTATTCATGTCTGTCACGACTCCTGTCACCTCAATCGTTTTTTCTTGTGCAAAGAGAGAAACTGAGACTAACAACAAACAAATCGTAATAAATTCTTTTATTCTCATGCGTTCTTCTTTTTATTGATTTCCTTGGTTCTGATTATCATCGGAGGCTTCTATGCTTAAATCGTCAGAGGCTTGCTCCCTAGCAATCTTCCGAATCTTATGATTTCCCCAATCACCTACATAGAAAGTCTTTGTAGCCTCATCGTAGGCTAAAGCTGTCGGTTGATTAAAACGTGCTCTTTCACGCACCTCCCCATTTTGCTTACCCCATTTATAACAGGTTGAGGAAGCGGAACCACGTCCGGCAAATGTAGAAACCACTCCATCCGGAGTCAACACTCGGATACAATGATTCTCTCTATCTGCAAAATAAAAGTCATACCAATCAGCTTTATTGGCAGCCTTATACTCCTCATTAAAAACAAAAACACCTTGACCGGGCCTATTGATACGTGCATTGATACCAACAAGATCTTTATAATCCGCCTGACCGGATTGTCCACACACAATGTACGGCGTCACCAATTTTTTTGTTTCATCATCATAATTGGAGCGAAGTATATAATGCGATTCATGCATTATGATATACACATATTTACCTGTTGGATGAGGAACCATACTAAAATCAACGGTTTGGTTAGGTACGCTAAATGCCAAAAGATCATCCAGCCCTTCTCCTTTAGGAACTTCTGGATTGTTATTATAACCGTTCTCTTCAAAATTATATCTGTACACTTTACCCTCTGCACGATAATTGAAGTAAAGTTCTCCCGTTTGCGGAAGGACCATAGAGCCATTGCAAGCATTACCACGCGTCAAAGCTACCCAACTAGACTCTTTGAAATCTAGTCCGTCCACACTACTTCCACGCTTTAAGATAATGTTGTTTCTATTCTTAGAATTACCAGTCTGAGGAGTAGCCAATACCATATCACCATCATTAGTCCATGTAATAGTAGTTGCACGTTTAATGTCATTTAATTTTTTAGAGTAGATCATTTTCTTTTCCAAATCCAGTATCCTTAAAGGTCTTTCATTATCATTTTGAGACAAGTAAAGGATATTAGGATGTTGAGGATCGAAAGAAAACCAAAAAGGATAATCAATCTTTCCGCAATTATCAAACGGTCCAGTCTCTACAATATCGCCCTGCCCCAATTCATCTACATCACCACATAAGTCTGTCACTACCATTTGCGGTTCGTACTGATATTTTTCAGATGCTATCACAGTTTGCTCACCCACTTTTACTTCAATAGTTCCTTCGAAACAGCTTTCCGGCGTAGAACAGTAAATACTAGTACCTTTAGCACTAATAACAATAGCTTCTTTTCCACCTACCTTAACGGAAACAAGAGAAGGATCTGTGCCAAAATTACTGCCATAGATAATCATCTTCTTCTTTCCACCTCCCGACTTGGGTGTGAAATCAGTTACCTCTACTGGCTGATTCGGATCATAAGGTGCTGATGTCTCGTCTTTGCTATCTTTGCAGCCAGTAAAACAGACTGCAAAAACGAATGCCAACATCATACACTGTAACCCTATGCTCCCATGTTTCATAGTTTTACATTTCATAATACACTAGATTTAAATTATTGATTATTCTGAACTTTATCCATTAATACCTTCATCCAGTATCCTCCAATCACCGAACGAGCTCTAAAGCCAACCCATCGTCCGCTGTCTGTATGGTGCCAGTCACTGATAGGTACACGAGAGACTGTTTCATTGATATATTTATAGACAGGATCAGAGAATTTCTGGAAAGTTTCCTTATCTGATGACATAGCTGCTGTCCACATGATCCAGTCAGATTTTGTGTATTCTTTACGCGAATCCAGAGGAAGTCCAATAAGGATTTCTGTTTGCTTCAAATAATTAGTTTTATTTCTTTTACCGATTTACAATTGTTAGGGAATAAATTCAGGTTCCATAACTTTATCCCAAACCATGTTATATTTTG
>ENA-OQJX01000407-OQJX01000407.1-human-gut-metagenome-genome-assembly--contig:-NODE-407-length-23801-cov-2.294120_pt1 | contig 23801 bp, 28 predicted proteins | sample MGYA00242615_ERZ504782 | MGnify/ENA primary metagenome ERZ504782 (study PRJEB26092, sample SAMD00036354) | human gut metagenome | host: Homo sapiens | study: EMG produced TPA metagenomics assembly of... | reverse complement strand
TTTTTGGTGTGGACCTTGAGGATCTCCTCACGGCCCTTGACATCCGGCAGGCCACATAGACCTGACGGTCAAAGCGGCCCGGCCGCAGCAGGGCCTTATCCAGAATGTCGGCACGGTTGGTGGCCGCCATGACGATGATGCCGTCGTTGGCCTCAAAGCGTCCATTTCCACCAGCAGCTGGTTCAGGGTCTGCTCGCGTTCATCGTGGCCGCCGCCCAGACCGGCACCGCGCTGACGGCCCACAGCATCGATCTCATCAATGAAGATGATGCAGGGCATGGACTTCTTTGCCTTATCGAACAGGTCACGCACGCGGGATGCACCCACGCCGACGTACATTTCCACAAAGTCAGAGCCGGAAATGGAATAGAACGGCACACCGGCCTCACCGGCGCAGGCACGGGCCAGCAGGGTCTTGCCGGTGCCCGGAGGGCTACCAGCAGCACGCCGTGGGGAATGCGGGCACCCAGAGTGTTGAACTTCTCCGGGCTTTTCAGGAACTCCACGACCTCTTTCAGCTCTTCCTTTTCCTCGTCCTCACCGGCAACATCGGCAAAGGTGGCTGTCTTTTGGTTCTCGTGCTCGTCCTTCACCTTGCTTTGCCAACGTTCATGATCCCGCCGCCGCCAGCGCCGCCGCGCATCATGGAGAACAGCAAGAAGCCGGTGCAGCCCAGCATTGCCAGATAGAACAGGATCTCCATCCATGGGATGTTTTCCTTGACAGGGGTATAATCGTACACCATGGGAGCATCCGGGTTTGCGGCATCGTAGGCGGCAATGTAGTCGCCTACATACTTGACGAACATGGATGCATAGGGCAGCTTGTAGCGCACAGTCACAGTGCCGTCGCTGTTCTTCTGCGCAGCAGTATCCTCATCCGAGGAGGACAGCATACCGCTCAGCAGTCCGCCGGTGGCCTGCGTGGTGCTCTGGGACGTGGTATCGGGCAGGGGCAGGTTGTTCTTGCCGCCTTCCTTGAGGTTCATGGTGATGACACCGGTGTTCAGGTCCAGCGAGAACTGCGTGACCTGCAGGCTTTCAAAATAATGCACCACCGTGGAATATTCCATGGAAGAGCTGCTGGCAGAGCCGGTGCCGCCCAGCACCGACCAGACCATCAGCACCGCCGCCAGCGCCAGAGCAAGGATCAGCGGATTGAAACGGGGTCTTTTGGATTGCAAAAAAATCAACTCCAGTTCTTGGATGAATTATAGTGTGAGAAATCACTTCTCGTAGACTTCAGGCTTGAGCACACCCACATAAGGCAGGTTGCGGTACTTTTCATCGTAGTCCAGACCGTAGCCCACCACGAACTCGTCCGGCACCTGGAAGCCCTCGTAGTCAGGCTGGATATCGGCCTTGCGGCGGCTGGGCTTGTCCAGAATGGTGCAGATCTTTACCGAGTTGGGGTTGCGCATCTTGAGCATGGGCACAAGGTTCGAGAGGGTGACGCCGGTATCCAGAATATCCTCCACGATCAGCACATCCTTGCCGGACAGATCACCGTCCAGATCCTTGATGATCTTTACAAGGCCGCTGGTAACAGTGTTGCTGCCACCGTAGCTGGACACCACCATAAAATCGATGCTGCAGGGAATGCTCACCGCACGCATCAGGTCGGCCATAAACACCACCGAGCCCTTGAGGATGGACACCAGAACAAGGTTCTTGCCCTCGTAATCCTTGCTGATCTGGCACCCAGCTCAGCAACCTTTGCCTTTAACTCTTCTTCACTGACCAGAACAGTCTTGATATCATCATGCATACTCATGTTATTTCCTCCCTATGTTCCATTTCCATCTGCAGCACCTGCGCAGTGTCTGCATCCGGGGCAAGGCCCTCGGCAAAGCCTGCACCGCAGACCCACAGTACTTCGCTGCCCGCCGCCAGCAGCGGCAGCTGATCGCGCTGGCTGGCCGGGATGCCCGTTTCGTTCATCCACTTGCGCAGCCGGTTGTGTACACTTCGCCCCGCCGGGCGGTAGACATCTCCCGGCTGGCGAGTGCGCAGGACAAGACCAGCATACAACGTAGTTATTCTAGCATAATCCGCCTGATTTTTTAAGTCTTTTTTATGAACGACTTGTATTTTTTCTTCAAAATCAGCCGTAAAAAGCCCTGCAGTCACCTTCCAGCCGCCCGCAAGGCAGTATTCTGCCTGTTTTTCCGGCTGAAAGGGCTGGCTTTCCGGCCGTTTGTCTTCCTGCTGCCGGGACCGTTCCGGCACAATCTCCTGCCAGAAGCATCCGTCTCCGGCACAAAAGCGCACCCGGTCAGTCAGCTGTACCGCACCGCTGCCGCGCCGCACAAGGCCGCACAGCAGCTGCACATATTTTTCCTCTGCGTCACGCACGGGAGCCGTCAGCGAGTGCATGGCTGCTTCCAAAATAAGCGCATCCGCAGCGGAAAGCGGGCCCAGCCGCCACACCGTACAGGCTTCCGGGCTTTTGATGGCAGCCTGTGCCGCATCCAGACGTGCAGCAGAAAGCAGCTCTTCGGCCTTCCGGGCAAAATAGGCATCCGCGCGGGCTGCCTTCTCGCAGAAGCGGGCAAGGTTTTCCGCCGCTGCGCCGTTGGTGCTTTGCAGCGCAGGCAGCGCCGCACGGCGCACCCGGTTGCGGGCATAGGCATCGGTCGCGTTCGTCTCATCTGTGACCCATGCCTGCCCGGCTGCACGGCAGAAGCTTTCGGTATCCTGCCGGGTAAGAGCCAGCAATGGCCGCAGGTAGCACCCGCGCTTTGGCCGGATGCCTGCCGCACCGTGCAGCCCCGTGCCCCGGGCCAGCCGCAGCAGCAGGGTCTCAGCCTGATCATTTGCAGTATGGGCCGTTGCAACGACATCTATCCCCTCCCCGCACAAACGCGCAAAGCAGGCATAGCGCAGGCGGCGCGCCCAGTCCTCCCCGGCATGTTCCGACGGCAGGCCCACTTCGTCGGCCATCTCTGCAGCATGGAACACCCGCAGCGGCACACCCAGCCGGGCGCATTCCGCCCGCACAAAGGCTTCGTCCCGGTCAGCGCTCTCACCGCGCAGGCCGTGGTTCACATGGCAGGCCGAAAGCACAAACCCGAATTCCGGCTGCAGGGCCAGCAGGATGCGCAGCAGTGCCATGCTGTCCGCCCCGCCGGACACTGCTGCAGCCAAGTGCAGCGGCTCACCCGGACAAAGCAGCTTTTCTCGCAGAACAAACATGCGCACATGCGCCAGAATTTTTTCATTGTTCATCAGCGTTTAAAGTCCACATCCATAAAGCGGGTGTGGGCACCATCCCAGCCCAGCGGCACCGTGCTGGTCTCGCCGTGACGGTTCTTCGCCACGATGCACTCTGCCGTATCAGCATCCACCTCAGCGCCGTCCGGGTTCTGGCTGGCATAGTAGGAATCGCGGTACAGGAACAGAACGCAGTCGGCATCCTGCTCGATAGAACCAGAATCGCGCAGGTCGGAAAGCTGGGGCCGGTGGCTGGAATTGTTGCCCTGCTTTTCCACCGCACGGGACAGCTGAGAAAGTGCGATGATGGGCACATTCATTTCCTTTGCCATGATCTTGAGGTTTCGGGTGATGGAGCTGATCTCCTGCACGCGGTTTTCGCTGCGCTGGCCGGTGGTCATCAGCTGCAGATAGTCGATGACGATGAGGCCCACATTCGGCGGGTGGGTCCTGATTCACCCGGCGGATCTTCGCCTTCATCTCGGTGATGGTGATGCCGGAGGTATCGTCCATATAGATGGGTGCATCGTGCAGCTTTTCGGTGGCAAGGGCCAGATATTCCCAGTCCTCGGCGCGCAGGGCACCGGTGCGGAATGCCTGACTGTCGATGCCGGCCTCAGCAGAAAGGATGCGGTTCGTGAGCTGTTCCTTGGTCATTTCCAAGCTGAAAATGGCCACCGGCACCTTCTGCTGCATGGCCACGCGGGTGGCGATGTTCAGCGCAAAGCTGGTCTTGCCCATACCGGGGCGGGCCGCAAGGATGATGAGGTCGCCGCGGCCAAGGCCGGTGAGCACCGTATCCAGCAGGCGGAAGCCTGTGGGGATGCCCTTGTATTTGTCCGCATCCGGGCCGCTGATCTTCTGCAGGTTGGTCAGGGTCTCCACCATGCTGGAGGAAAGCGGTGTCAGTGCGCTGGAATCGCGGCCGGAGCGGATCTCATAAATGCGCTGCTCCGCGTTTTCCAGCAGCAGGTCGGCATCCGGCTCATCTCCGGCATCCTGCAGGATGTCCTTTGCAACGCCCATCAGCTGGCGCACCAGATACTTTTCCTGCACGATCTGGGCATAGGCCTTCACGTTGGAAATGCTGGGCACCGTCTCGGCAAGGCCGGTCAGGTACACCTTTGCTTCGTCGGCACTGGGGAACACGCCGTCCGAGATAACAGCGTCCAGCAACGTCACAAAGTCGATGGTCTGGTCGGCGGTGAACAGGCGCAGCATTTCGGAGTAGATCTGCGCATTCTGCCGGGTGTAGAACATCTCCGGCCGGATGATCTCCACCAAGTCGGTGAGCGTTTCCGGTTTGAGCAGCACCGCACCCAGCACGCTCTGCTCTGCCTGCATGTTGTAGGCAGGTTGATGCCCACGCTTTCCAGATTCAGTTCATTGGAATAATGTCGTTCGTTCGGCATGGTAGTTTATCCTTTTGCATCATTTCGCTGAAAAGCCAAAAAGCGCCCCCTGCTGTGAGGGGGCGCAGATGGCAGAAAAATCAGGCCTGTTCCACTTCCACCATGATCTTGAAAGAAGCGACCACACCAACGTGCAGACGGACCTTGCCGTTGAACACACCGGCATCCTTGATGTCCTTGGTCTCCAGCTCGATCTTCTTCTTATCGATGGGTGCGCCTGCCAGCTGAGCCAAAGCATCGGCAACTTCCTTGCCGGTGACTTTGCCGTGCAGACGACCGGATGCACCGCCCTTGGCCTTGATGGTCACGGTCTTGCCCTCGATCTTTGCGGCCAGATCCTTGGCAGCAGCTACGGTCTCAGCCTCGTGGAAATCGGCAGCAGCTTCCTTGCTGCGGGCAACGTTCACAGCGCTGGCATCTGCACAGCGGCCAGCTTGCGCGGGAACAGATAGTTGCGGGCGTAGCCGTCGGAGACCTCGTGGATCTCGTCCTTCTTGCCAATGCCCTTGATATCCTGCTTGAGAATCACTTTCATGATGTTATCCCTCACTTCTCACCGGAAAACCGGTGCAGTTGTTGTGTTTATAGTATAGCGCATTTGTCGCTTTTGGGCAAGAGGAAGCGCGCATTGCAGCATTATCCTCAAGTGAACTCTCCCCCAGTCTGCTTCGCAGACAGCCCCCTCTGAGATGGGGCCTTTGGCAAAACCGAAGGCTTGTCCTTTTCGCCAGAGACTCCTTCTTTGAGACAGACTCCCCCGGCCGGGGAGGTGGCACAAAGTGCCAGAAGGGGAACAGCTGGCATCACGCAGGTGATGACGGAAGGAGTTTTCTTATTTCAGTTCCTTTGCAGCCACGTCCAGAGCCACCTCAATGACCTTGTCCATGTCATAGTACTTATACTCGCCCAGACGGCCGCCAAAGATCACGTCCGGCTCCGCATCGGCCAGCTTCTTGTACTCGGCATACAGGGCACCGTTCTTCTCGTCATTGACAGGGTAGTACGGCTCGTCGCCCTTCTTCCACTCAGCGCTGTACTCGCGGCTGATGACCGTTTTGGGCTGGGTGCCGAACTCAAAGTGCTTGTGCTCGATGATGCGGGTGTAGGGAGTTTCCGCATCGGTATAGTTGACCACCGCGTTGCCCTGATAGTTGTCGGTGTCCAGCACCTCGGTCTCAAAGCGGACGCTGCGGTACTGCAGAGCACCCAGCCTGTAGTCAAAGTAGGCATCCACCGGGCCGGTGTAGACCACCTTCTCGGCCAGAGCGTTCAGATTTTCGCGGTCGGCCAGATAGTCCACATTCAGCCGCACCTCGGTGCCGTCCAGCATCTTTTCCACCATGCGGTGTAGCCGCCGCCCGGGATACCCTGATACAACGCATTGAAGTAGTTGTCGTCGTAGGTGAAGCGCACCGGCAGACGCTTGATAATGAAGGCCGGCAGTTCGGTGCAGGGGCGGCCCCACTGCTTGCCAGTGTAGCCTTGATAAGCTTTTCGTAGATATCGGTGCCCACAAGGCTGATGGCCTGCTCTTCCAGATTCTGCGGGTCGGTGATGCCTGCTTCCTTCTTCTGCTCTTCGATCTTGGCCTTGGCTTCGGCAGGGGTAACAACGCCCCACATCTTATTAAAGGTGTTCATATTGAAGGGCAGGTTGTAGATCTCGCCGTGGTAGTTTGCCACCGGGCTGTTGGTGTAGCGGTTGAACTCTGCAAACTGGTTCACATACTGCCACACAGCCTTGTTGTTGGTGTGGAAGATATGTGCACCGTAGCGGTGGACGTTGATTCCCTCCACCGGCTCCGTGTAGATATTGCCTGCAATGTGGCTGCGCTTATCGATCACAAGGCACTTCTTGCCTGCCTTTTTTGCTTCCTGTGCAAAGACCGCGCCGTAAAGGCCGGCACCAACGATCAGGTAATCGTACTGTTTCATGGGTGTGATCCTCTCTGTTCCGTTTATTTTCCTTCTACATCGCCCTTTTTCTGCGATGCATAGTATTTGTCGATGGCACCTTCGATGCGGGCACGGGCTGCTTCCGGCGTGATATGCTTGAGCTGTGCTGCTGCCATGGTCTGGTGGCCGCCGCCGCCCAAAGATTCCATGATCACCTGCACGTTCACGGCACCCAGACTGCGGGCCGAGATGTTCACGCCTGTGCCCACCTGCACTGCCACAAAGCTGGCATCCACGCCTGAATGGTCAGCAGATCGTTTGCCGCCTGTGCAATGGCCACGCGGGCTTCCGGTGCCACCTCGCCGCTGACGGAGATCGCGCAATTTTTGTACATGCGTGCTTTTTCCACCAGATCTGCCTTGGCATTGTACTCCACCATGGTCACATCGAACAGCTGGCGCACCCGCTCCGTCTCCGCGCCATAGCGGCGCAGCGCAGCGGCAGCTTCAAAGGTACGCACACCGGTGTGCAGGGTAAAATCGCGGGTATCCAGCATGATGCCGGACAAAAGGCCCTCGGCTCCACACGGTTGGGCTTGTCGTCGCGCTCGCCCACGTACTGCAAAAGCTCCGTGACCAGCTCACTGGCCGAGGAAGAATACGGCTCATGGCAGACCAGCGCCGGGTTCTCGATGTAGCCCACGCCCTTGCGGTGGTGGTCGATCACGCTACCTTGCCGCATTTTTCCAGAATATCCTTGCTTTCCACAAGGCCCACCTGATATGTATCCACCACGATGCACAAAGTGCGCTTGGAGATGATAGGCAGTGCGTCCTTCGGGTCGATAAAGTCGTCCTTCTGCCTGCACGGCACAATGCATCGATCAGGCTGCCCGCAAGGGTAGCGTCACGCCGCACCGCGATCACCGCCGGGACATCGCATATTTTGCAGATGCGCAGCACGCCCTCAGCGGAGCCGATGGCATCCAGATCGCTCATGCGGTGGCCCATGATGACCACATGGTCGGCTTCCTTGATCAGCTTTACCAGCTGATCGGCCACGATGCGGCTGCGCACCTTGCTGCGCTTTTCCACGCCGTGGCTCACGCCGCCGTAGAACGTAAAGCCGTCCGGTGTCATTTCAGCGGCCTGATCGCCGCCGCGGCCCTGCGCCATATCCAGCGCCTGCACGGCCATATCCTGGGCCTCCCGCAGAGTCTTGGCCCCGCGGCCAATGCCGATGGACAGCGAAAGGTTCACGCTGGGATCCAGCGCACGGATCTTGTCCAGCACATCGTAGCCCCGGTTGGCGAACTGCTCCATCTGGCGCTCTTCCACCACAGCGATATAGCGGCCGCTGGCCACACGGCGCAAAAAGCCGCTGCCCCGGCCGATCATATCCTCCAGCGTGCGGTTGATGCCTTCCAGCAGGCGGGCACGCTCGCTGTCCAGCATGTCACCAAACACATCGTCGTAGCCGTCCACCAGAAACACCAGATAGCCCGGACGGCTGGCTTTGTATTCCGCCTCCACCTTGCGCAGGGCGGTCTCCTCGTTCAGCACCAGCAGGGTCATGCTCTCCGCATCACCGGGCACCGTGGAGCTGTGTACGCTCCACATGCCGTCCGCGAGGGTCAGCAGCTGGCCCTCCTGCTTGCGGCACTGCTGCAGATCAAGGCCGGGCAGCACCTTCTGCACGCGGTTCACCAGCGCATCCTGCCCGTTCAACAGGCGGGTGCGGAACTGTGCATTGTACCACAGCACCGTCTCACCGGAAAGCAGCGCGGCCGGCTGAGAGAGCGGCTCCAGGCTGAACTTCAGCTTGGAGCCTTCAAAGCTGCCGCCGCACATCCACCGGGCCACCCACTTGCGCAGCTGGCAGCGGAACAGCACCACCACAACGCCCCACAGCACCACCAGTGCCAGCAGCGCCGGCCATGCCGTGGGCCGCTGGATCAGCAGCACCAGCACCAGCAGGCCGCACAGCACGGCCAGACTGGCGGTGAGCATCTCCAATGTCCATCTTGGTTTTTGTTTCATCAAATCTCCTGCCTTCCGCCGCATTGTTTGCGGTAGCGTGCCCGGATCAGACCTCCATCAGGATGGGAAGGATCATCGGGCTGCGCTTGGTGCGCCGATAGATATAGCTGCTCAGTGCCTCGCGCACGCGGGTCTTGACGCTGTTCCAGTCGCGCACATGTTCATCCACGCAGCGGTCCAGCGCATTTTCCACGATGCTCTGTGCACCGTCCATCAGGCTCTCGTTCTCGCGCACATACACAAAGCCGCGGCTCACAAGGTCCGGGCCGGCCAGCACCTTGCCGGTCTTGCTGTCCACGGTGGCCACGATGATGACCAGACCGTCCTCGGACAGGTGCTTGCGGTCGCGCAGGACCACATTGCCCACGTCGCCCACGCCAAGGCCGTCCACCATCACTGCACCGGCGGTGACAGGCTCGCCCAGCTTTATCTCGTCCTGGCTGAGAATGACATTGGAGCCGTTCTCCGCAATGAGGATGTTGCTGGTGGGGATGCCGAGGCTTGCGGCGGTGAGGGCATGCTTTTTGAGCTGCTTGTACTCGCCGTGCACCGGCAGGAAATACTTGGGCTTCGTCAGGGTGAGCATGAGCTTCTGCTCTTCCTGACAGGCGTGGCCGGAAACATGCACATCGTACATGCTCTCGTAAATGACCTCTGCACCCAGCAACAGCAGACCATTGACGATCTTGGTCACGCTCTTCTCGTTGCCGGGAATGGGATTTGCCGAAATGATAATGAAGTCGCCGGGGCCCACGCGCACCTGACGGTGGCTGCAGGACGCCATGCGGGAAAGGGCGCTCAGGGGTTCGCCCTGACTGCCGGTGGTAATGAGCACTACCTGCTCCGGGGGATACTGGTTCAGCTCATCCACGCTGATGAGGGTGCCCTCCGGGATGTGCATATAGCCCAGTTCCTGCGCCATGGCGGTGTTGTTCACCATGCTGCGGCCGCTGAATGCCACCTTGCGGCCATCCTCCACGGCCAGATCGATGATCTGCTGCACGCGGTAGATGTTGGAAGCAAAGGTGGCAATGATGATCCGCTTGTTGCGGGCACGGGCGAACAGATTGCGCACGCCTGCAGCCACCTTCTGCTCGGTGGCGGTAAAGCCGGGCGCTCGGAGTTGGTGGAATCGCTCAGCAGGGCCAGCACGCCGCGCTGACCGTACTCGGCCAATGTGGACAGGTCGGTGACACCGCAGGCCAGCGGGGTATAATCGATCTTGAAGTCGCCGGTCTGGATGATGGTGCCCGCCGGGCTGTCGATGGCAAAGGCCACCGCGTCCGGGATGGAGTGGTTCACATGGATGGGCTCAATGGTAAAGCAGCCCAGCTTGATCTTCTGTCTGGGGGTGATCTCCACGAACTTGGTCCTGCCTGCCAGACCGAACTCTTCCAGCTTGTTGCGGATCAGGCCGCAGGTCAGGCGGGTGCCATAGATGGGCAGGTCAAGTTTCTGCAGCAGATACGGGATGCTGCCGATGTGGTCTTCGTGGCCGTGGGTGATGAGCAGGCCCTTGATCTTATCCTTGTTCTGCACCACAAAGGTGAAGTCCGGGATGACCATGTCCACGCCGTACATGTCGCTGTCCGGGAACACAAGGCCGCAGTCCACGATGATCATGTCGCCGTTGCACTCGTACACGGTCATGTTCTTGCCCACTTCGCCCAGACCGCCCAGCGGATAGATGTGGATGGGCACAGCGGCCTCTCTGGGCTGCTGCGGGCGGCGGGGCCGACGGTTATAATAAGGGCGGCGGGTGGTGCGGGGGCGCTTTTCGCCCGTCTGCGCGGCGGGTGCGCCGGTGCTCTGAGCAGCAGCTGCTGCCTTGCTGCGTGCGGAATTATTGGTATTTTCTTTCGACTGTGCCATTCTGACCTCCAAAATAATTACAGCGCAGGCCGTCCCCGCTTGTGGGAACAGCCGCGCTGTGCATGGGAAGCACCTTGAAAAATCGCATCGGCTTCCGTTGGATGCACCGTATAGAATTTATTTCTCAGCGTGTTTTTTGCAAACCGCTGCCTGTTCCGTAAGAGGTTTTGTGCCAGATAGGTCCATCTGCTCGATGCGACCGTGGCTTTTCTGTTGGAACGCCCGGGCACACGCCTGCGGTGCGCCCCTATACGCATTTTGTTAGGATAAGTATAGTATTTCCCGGCGTTTTTGTCAATTCCAAGGTTTGGCAGCTCCGGCACGGAATATACATTCGCACTTGACAGAAGCCGGAAAATAGCGCTAAATAGAAGCAACTCATTTTAGAAGGAGAACCGCATGAAGCAGGTCGAAGTGTACACCGACGGCGCATGCAGCGGCAATCCCGGCCCGGGCGGCTGGGGTGCCGTGCTGCGCTACCGTTTTAACGGCAAAGTTTACGAAAAAGAGCTGAGCGGCGGCGACGACAGCACCACCAACAACCGCATGGAGCTGACAGCCTTTATCCAAGCACTGCGCCAGCTCAAGGAGCCGTGCGAGGTACGGCTGTGCTCCGACAGCCAGTATGTCATCAACGGGCTTCAGAAGGGCTGGGCCAAAAACTGGCAGCGCCGGGGCTGGAAAAAAGCAGATGGCTCCCCTGCCCTGAACCCGGACCTCTGGGCACAGGCACTGGAGCAGGAAGCCCGGCACAAGATCACCTACGTCTGGGTCAAGGGCCACGCAGGCCACCCGGAGAACGAACGCTGCGACCAGCTGGCCGTGGCCCAAAGCAAAGCACATGGCGGGAGGCAGGGAACATGAGCGACACATTTTTGCCCGGCAGTGGGTTCGACACCTACGAGAGTCAGGATAAGGTTCTGGTGCAGATGGACGGCAGCAGAGAATGCGCCGTAGCTGTGCGCATTTTACAGCAGCAGGGCTTTGCCGTGGCGGGCGCTGCCGTGCGGCTGGCAGCAGAACAGACCGCCGATGCGGAAAGCGCCAAAAAGGCAGCAGAGGCCCTTGGCATCGAGTGCATCGTGCTGAACGCCGAAGCACTGGCCGGGCAGGACGCAGACGTTCTGGGCGAAGGCGGCACGCCGCTGTTTGCCGCCCTGCTGACGGCTGCAGACAAGCTTGGGATGCAATATGTGGCAACCACTCACCGTGCCCGGGTGGAGACCGGTGCAGACGGCGTGCACACCGTCTGCCCGCCCGCAGGCACCGGCAGTGATGACAGCACGATTCTTGCAGCTCTGCCGCAGGAAACGCTGGCACGGCTGATCTTGCCGCTTGGCGATTTTGCCCCGGAAGATGTGGCGGAGATGGCCGAGGATTTTAAAGTTTAACCGTACGTTTCAAATGGCCTCCGTTGCACTCTGGCCATATTCAGCGGAAACATTATTTTTATATTAGAATTCCGGAAATCTGCGGATTTTCCGGAATTCTTTTTTTCACAGGCAAGGCCGCTGCGGCACACGGCATCTGCTGTTTTTGCTTCCTGCGGAAACAGCCGCACGGCGGCAGAAATGCAGTCTGCGGTTCGGACCCCATTCCTATGAAAATGGAAATCGGGAACATCCGCAGATGTTCCCGATTTTCGCATTATCAATATAATTTCCGCTGAATATGGCGCAGCGCACGCGGAACCATTCCAAATCGTTTTGTCAGTTCTGGGGATGCACGATATCGCGCCAATCCAGATCGCCGCGCTCCAAGCCGTGGATCAGTACCTCGGCAGTAGCAATGTTGGTGGCCATGGGAATGTTGTGCACATCGCACAGGCGCAGCAGCGTCATTTCGTTGGGTTCGCTGGGCTTTGCGTTGATGGGATCACGGAAGAACAGCAACAGGTCGATCTCATTGCAGGCGATGCGGGATGCGATCTGCTGGTCGCCGCCCTGCACACCGGCCAGAAAGCGCTGCACCTGTAAGCCGGTAGCTTCTGCGATCAGTTTACCGGTGGTGCCGGTCGCTACCAGTTTATGCTGGCTCAGGATGCGGCAGTACGCCGTACAAAACTGAACCATCAGCTCCTTTTTGGAGTCATGCGCAATGAGTGCAATCGTCATCCGTTACCCTCTCCTCTTCCTAAACGATTGGAACGCTTTTGTAAAAAAGTCCTTCGCCTGAAATGATATCACAAAATCCAATCTTTTACAACTGTTTTTATACAGAATATTCAATTTGTTTTCTTTTCAGGGATGTTTCCATTCAAACCCCGCTGCAGTGCCCTTTCCCGTGTCGGTTTGTCTCCCGTTTCAGTTCTCCTGGCGCCAAGTGGCATCGGGGTTCTGCTCGGTGTCTGCGGCGGGCTGCTGCTCGTCCTGCACGGCAGGCTGGGCTTCCCCTTCTGCTGCCGTTTCCGGCGCAGCGGTGTCTGCGGCGGGTGTCATCTGTGCAGGCTGGGCTGGCGGCATTGCCGGTGGTCTGGCCTGCAGCGGCCTGCGCTGGGTCAGTGGTCTGCGCCTGATCTTCCTGCTGGGCCTGCTCGGCTTCCTTTTCCGCTTCGGCCTGCTGGGCAAGGCTGCCATCCTTCAGGGCAAAATAGGCATTTGCAATATCCACCACCAGATCACCGGTACGGGCACCATAGCCTCCGTACTCAATGCTAATGCCAATGGCGATCTGCGGATCATCCGCCGGGAGGTAAGCCACCATCATGGCGTTCAGATAGTGCTTGCCGGGCGCATAGGTCTCGCTGCGCTGAGGTGTACCGGTCTTGCAGGCGATCGGCACCGGATAGCTGGAAATTTTGCCGCTGATGGTGCTGGGCACCTGCTTCATGCCCTGCCGCACCAGCTCAAAGGTGTTACCGGTGCCTTCGATCACATCCATGACCTCGGGCTTGGTCTCGCTGAGCACCTCGCCGGTGTTGGTGTCCAGAATGGCCTTGACGAAATGGGTGCGGTAACGGGTGCCGTTGTTGGCCAGCGTTGCCGCGTAGGTAGCCAGCTGGATGGGCGAGACCACCGTGTTGCCCTGACCGATGGCGGCCTGCACATCCAGCGATGCCGTATAGTTGGAGTCGCTCTTGGTGGTCAGACGGCCCACGGCCTCGCCCACCTCCACACCGGTGCGCTGGCCAAGACCCAGCTTGTAGGCATAGGCATCGTACACATCACTGGTCAGGCGGCGGCCAACATCATAGAAGAAGATGTTGCAGCTCCACTTGATGGCCGTTACCACATCGATGTTGCCGCTGTGGCCATGGCGGGTACAGCGGGGGTGGTAATCCTTGAAGTAGTTGTACACGCCGTTGCAGTAAACGGTAGAATACTGGTTGATGAGGCCGCTGTCCAGTGCAGCCACCGCCACGGCGGGCTTGAAGGTAGAACCCGGCGTATACAGGCCCTGCAATGCGCGGTTGAACAGCGGCAGGCTCGGGTCGGAGCTGTACTCGCTGTAGTTAGCGGCATACAGGTTCTGGTCATAGCTGGGATAGTTGGAAGCAGCCAGCACACTGCCGTCCTTCACATCCAGCACCACCACCGCACCGGCGGCAGCTTTCATGGTGCCGGTATTGTACACGCGGTTGATCATATCAATGTTGTCCGCCAGTGCCTTGTCCACGGCACGCTGGAAGTTGCTGTCAATGGTCAGCTGCACGGTATGGCCCGGCTCCGGCACAGTGGTGAGCTTTGTATCCACGATCACGCCGTCCGAATTGCGGGTGATGGTCTCCACGCCGTCCTTGCCGCGCAGCTCGTCCTCATAAACGGATTCCAGACCAGAAATGCCCAGAACATCGTTCATGTTATAGCCTTTTTCCCGCAACGGATAGGTCACCTGACCGTTGGAATCGGTCACCTTCCACTTTTCCGCCGTGATCTTGCCCACACGGCCCAGCACCGCCGGGATGATATCGCTCTGGTCGTAGCTGCGGGCGCTGGTTTCCACGATCTCCACACCTGGCAGCTGCAGGCTGTGCTCCTTGATGGTGGCCACCGCGAGGGTGCTCACGTTCTCCGCCATGACAAAATTGTTCACATTCGAGAACGCCTGCCGGTCCATCTCGTAGTGGATGCCGGCCAGCACACGCTGCCATTCCGGCGAAAAATCCTGCAGATCGTTCTTTTCCACCAGCATTTCCATTACATCGTTGGCGGTGGCGTACTGCTGCAGACCAAGCGTTTCCTTCATGTCTGCCAGCTGCTTCTGGTCGCTGGTGGACGTGTCATCGTCCGTAAAGGCGTAATTGCCTGCTGCGTCCGCCTGACCGATCAGCAGCGTATCATTCCAGCTCTCGCCATTCGCACGCAGCAGCTCCACGATCTGCTGCAGCATGGTGTCCAGATCCCGGTCGCCCATCAGCAGCTTGTTGAGCACCACATTATAGCTGGTGGCCGTGGTGGCAATGCGCCGCCCGGCGCTGTCCACGATATCGCCGCGGGCCGCCGTGACCGTAAAGTTATAGTCGGTGGTATTGGTGGCCTTGGCCTTGAAGTCGTCGCCGTTGACCAGCTGCAGAAAGATCAGCCGCATCACGTACAGGCCCATGATAACACATGCCACTGCAATGAGCAGGATCATCCGGCGCGCAACGGTTTTTCGTTCGTTTTGGTTCATCCGCGTTTCCTCCGGCGGTTCAGACTACGCCGTTGTCGATTTTAAATGCGCTGTAAATGTGCCGCACCAGACTGAACAGCACCAGCGACGGCACCAGCGTCATCATGGCCGAAGGCAGCACAAAGGTCAGCCAGCGGCTCAGCGCCCAGCTGTAGCCGGGCATGTAGTAGAAGAACAGCCAGTCCAGCGAGAGCACCACAAGGGCCGTGCCGGTGCTGATGAGCGCAAAGTTCCATGTGCTGCCCTGCAGATACACCTGAACCAGCACCGAAAGCGCAAAGCAGAGCAACAGCAGTTCCAGCGCCAGCATACCCACGGTGCGCCCGGCGGTGTAGTCCCACAAAAGGCCGCTCACGGCACCAAACAGCGCACCTGCAAACTCGCCTTCATACACGGCCACAGCCAGACACAGCGGCAGAATGAACAGCGGCTTTGCCTGCCCCAGCTGGAGCAGGCCGGGGTCGTCTGCAGTGCCGCGCACACAAACAGTGCCACCGCGTAGCAGACCCATTTCAGGATCTGGCTGCGGCTGCGCATGCGGCGTGATTCCATACAAATGCGCCCCCTTAATAGTCGGTAATAACGAATACGTGCTTGACCGTGCGCGGGTCTGCACCCGGGCGCACCACTGCAATGGAAGATTTGCCACTGACTTCCGGCTCCACCTTCTGCACAGTTCCCACCAGCAGATCCGGCGGGAACACTCCTCCAAGACCGGTGGTGATCACCTGATCGCCCATCTTCGTCTCAGTGGCGCGTTCCAGATTGGTCAGCACGCACAGGCCGTCACCGGCATAATCGGTGCTGCCATTGATAATGCCGTTTTCCCGCGTGCGGGATACCACGCCCGCAGCGCTGAAGCTGGGGTGCAGAATGGTCATCACCTTGCAGCTGGTGGTGTCGGCTTCCACCACCATGCCGATCAGATAGCCCTTATCGCTGATCACGGCATCGTTCACGGCTGCGCCGTTCACCGTGCCGCAGTCCAGCGTAAAGCCTCCGAACTCATCCAGCGGGTCGCGACCGATCACAAAGGCAGAAATATAGCTTGCTTCGGTGTTGGAATCCTGAATGCGGGCCAGCGCCTTGTAGGCTTCGTTTTCCGCTTGATGCGTCATAGTCCACGATCTGCTGGCGCAGCTCAGCATTCTCCGCTTCCAGCTGTTCGTTCTGTTCCATGACCTCATCGATGCTGGTGTATTTTTCCCACACCGAGCCAATGCCGCCGCTCAGTGCCGATGTGACCTTCTGGAGCGGCATCAGCACCACGCCCAGCAGTTCCTGCGGGGCAGCAGTCAGCCGTCCGTTGGCACCGGCATAGGCCATAATGCCCACCAGAAACACCGCCACGGCTACCAGTATCTTAAATTTCCATGTGTCAAAAAAATCCTTCAAGGGAGTACCTCCTGTTTCGGGTGGATGCCATAAGAAAAGCGCGGACAGCCCTGCCATCCGCGCAAGAGACATTGTTTGCAGCGGAAATCAGCGCAGACGCTGCGCAAAAGAGCCTTTTTCCGCAAGTGTGGGCCTTGCCCGTGTTACATGTGGCCGCCGTCGGTGTCCAGCACGTCATGCAGGACATCCACATGATCCAGCACCGCACCGGCACCCTTGGCCACGCAGTCCAGCGGGTCTTCCGCAATGTGTACGTCGATGCCGGTCTCGCTTTGGATCAGCTGATCCAGACCGCGCAGCAGTGCGCCGCCGCCGGTCAGGGTGATGCCGCGGTCGATGATATCCGCACTCAGCTCCGGCGGGGTGCGCTCCAGCGTTTCCTTGATGGCGCTGGTGATCTTGACCAGGCATTCCAGCAGAGCTTCGCGCACATCCTCAGAGTGGACGACGATGTTCTTGGGCAGGCCGTCCACGAGGTTACGGCCCTTGATCTCCATGGTCATTTCGGGGTCCAGCGCATAGGCGGAGCCGATCTCGATCTTGATCTGCTCTGCGGTGCGCTCACCGATCAGCAGGTTGTACTTGCGCTTGATGAAGGCGATGATGGCCTGATCGAACATATCACCTGCCATGCGCACGCTGCGGGAGGCCACGATGCCGCCCAGAGAGATCACAGCGATCTCAGCCGTGCCGCCGCCGATATCCACGATCATGCTACCGGTAGGCTCGCTGACTGGGCGAGCCCGCCACCGATGGCTGCTGCCATGGGTTCCTCAATGACGGACACCTGACGGGCACCGGCCTTCAGGGTAGCTTCGCGCACAGCGCGGCGCTCCACCTCGGTAACGCCGGACGGGATGCAGATGACCACGCGGGGGCGGGAGAACATGCTGTTGCCGCATGCCTTCTTGAGGAAATTTTCCAGCATGTTGGTGGTGATGTCAAAGTCAGCGATCACGCCATCCTTCAGCGGACGCACAGCCACGATGCTGCCGGGGGTACGGCCAATGACAGCCTTTGCCTCGGCACCCACACAGCGCACCTCGTCGGTCTTGGTATCCACAGCCACGACCGAAGGCTCCCGCATGATGATGCCCTTGCCCTTCATATATACCAGAGTATTTGCGGTACCCAGATCGATACCTACATCTTTAGAAAACAGGCCCATTGTAAAAATTCTCCTTATGCTTCCCATTTTATCTATAGCGCCAGAACATCCGGCAGCCCTTTTGTGCCGCCTTTGCGCAGAATAACACAGTTCTATTATAGCCGCAAGGCAATGATTTCTCAAGCGTTTGCGCAAGTTTTCTTCGTTTTTTCCAGTTTTATCACACAAAATGTGCCAGCAGCTGTACGGTGCGGCTCACCGGCAGACCCATGATGGTGTAGTAGTCGCCCTCAATACGGTCCAGCCAGAGGGCCGCCCGTCCCTGAATGGCATAGGCACCGGCTTTATCGTAGGGTTCGGCGGTGGAAGCGTAGAAGTCGATCTCCTCTTCACCCAGCGGAAGAAGGTAACGCGGCAGCTGTCCACAAAGCTTCAGTGCGCGCACCGTCCGAGATGCACACGCCGGTGTGCACCTCGTGGGTGGCACCGGAAAGGGCGCGCAGCATCCGCTTTGCATCCTCTTCGCTGTGGGGCTTGCCGAACACCTCACCGTTCACATCCACCACCGTATCACAGCCGATGACCACAGCGCCCGGGTGCTGGGCCGAAACAGCAAGGCACTTGCCTCGGGCCAGCTGTTCCACCAGATGGGCAGGCGTAGCGGCCTGCACCGCACTTTCGTCAAAGTCACTGACACAGACGGTGAAATTGGTGGTATATAAGGAGAGCAGCTCCCGCCTGCGCGGGCTGCCGGAAGCTAAGATCAGGTTCATGATTCCATCTCACTTTCCGGTAGAGCCAAAGCCGCCCTCGCCGCGCTGGGTATCGCCCAGCTCTTCGGCAGGCACAAAGGCAGCGGTGTACACCGGTGCGATGCACAGCTGGGCCACACGCTCACCGGGCTGAATGGTGTAGGCTTCCCTGCCAGATTGACCATGGGCACCTTCAGCTCGCCGCGGTAATCGCTGTCCACCACACCCACACCGTTGGCCATGCACAGGCCGTGCTTGATGGAAAGGCCGCTGCGTGCGTACACCAGTGCCACGCTGTGGGAGCCGGGCAGCTCGATGGCAAGGCCGGTGGGCACCAGTGCCCGCTCCATGGGGCAAGGGTGAGCGGCGCGTCCAGTACGGCGCACAGGTCGGCTGCAGCAGAGCCGGGGGTTGCGTAAGAGGGCACCTTGGCACGGGTGTCCAATACCTTATATTTTACTGTGATGGGTTCCATAGTATACCTCGTTTTGATTTTATAGCGACTCCTTCAGTCTCGCATACGCTCGACAGCTCCCTCAGGGAGGTAGCATTGCGTCAGCAATGACGGAAGGAGTTTCAGTTCGTACCTTTAAAATACAACCCACGGGTAAAATCACCTTCAAAGGGTGCATGGGTGCGGATCATCTCCAGAATTTTGGCCGCTTCCTCCCGGCTTTCCAGCGTGAAGTAAGCCACACCGTAGTCCACCGTCAAAGCGCCCGGCTTATCCCCCATATAAATAGGTACAGGGTTATAGATGGTGCGCACACCAAGGCCGCACCGCACTGGGAACTTCTTGGCCTTGCGGTCGGTCAGCACGCCGGTCTTGTCGCAGTGGGCGCAGTCGTGGATGTTCTGCAGCGGGCAGGCACGGGTGATCATCAGCGGCATATGGCCGTACACCAGCACGCCGGTGGGCACCGGCCTGCCGTTACGGGTGGGCGCAATGGTGCTGATGTCGCTGTCCTTCACCTCGGGCAGGATGAGCATGGAACTAAGGCCGTTGTCCGCGTAGAACTGCACGGCCAGCTGGTTCGTGATGTTCAGGCCAAAGCTGCCGCTCATGGGCAGGCCCCGGCACAGGCGCAGGTGGGCGATATTGCTCACCTCATAGCTGCAAAACCGGCGTCCTGCGTGGCCGCGATGCGGCGGGCGGTATCCTCTTCCAGCTTGCCAAACATGACCCGGGGCAGTTCCAAAGGGTCTTTGCCCGCCATTCCCGGGGCACGCGGTCGGCCTGCGCAATGGGCAGGATGAGATACTCGATGCCGTCAAGCGCCCGCTCCGGCACCTGCTCCCAGTTCTCGAACGCACGCAGGGTGCGGCGGGACGGCAGGGTGCGCAGCGGCAGGGCGGCACATGCTCGTCCGTGGTGGGCCATGGGCGCAGCACTTCCCGCTTTTTGAGCAGGGCATCCAGCGCTTCCCGGCGCAGCTCGTTCACCGCACCGCCCGGGATAAACCACGGCCCGCCGTCCATTTCCACGGTAATATCCTGATCTTCCACCGCAAAAGGCGTGCCGCCGGTCTTGGCAAGGCTGCGGTGCAGGCTTTCGGTGGGATCAGTACGGGCAGGCTGCGGCTCTGCATCCCCATAGGCAAAGGCCTTGCTGCCGTCTGCATCGGTGACAGTGAGCTTTTCGCCGCCCTCTTCAATCTCCAGCTTCATCTTTACCGGCACGCGGCTGCGCTCACGGCGGTAAAGTTCCCGCAGCATGGGCAGGGTCTTTTTGGTCTGCTCGGCATCTGCTTCGCTGCGCACGCCGAACATGGTGCCGTCGATCTTTCCATCCAGATAGCCGGAGGTGAAGCCGGAACGGCTGAAAGCATTCTTCAACAGGTCGCGGTCGTAGGCGCGGCCCTCGCGGCCCGCCAGACAGGCGCTGACTGCCGCCGCCACATACTCCGGCGTGCGCAGACGGCCCTCGATTTTTGCCGATGCCACGCCAAGCGCCTGCAGCTTGTCCAGCTTATCAATGACCGAATTATCCTTTAAGGACAGGTGGTGCAGGCGGCCCGGCTTGCCCTCCGGCAGGGCATTTGCCTCAAACGGCAGGCGGCACGGGCCGGCACAGGAACCGCGGTTGCCGCTGCGTCCGCCCAGAAAGGCCGACATGTAGCACTGGCCGCTGACGCACATGCACAGCGCGCCGTGCACGAAGCACTCGGTCTCGATGCCGCAGTGCTTTGTGATATGCTCCACCTCGGGCATACTCAGCTCACGGGCCAGCACCACGCGGGTGAAGCCCAGCTCCTTGAGCTCCAGCGCACCCTGCAGGCTGTGCACGCTCATCTGGGTGGAGCCGTGGCGCGGCAGCTGCGGTGCAATTTTACCGATCAGCGTTGCCACTGCCAGATCCTGACAGATGACCGCATCGGCACCGCTGGCTGCAACGGCACGGATGGCCTGTTCCAGCGCGGGCAGCTCGCCGCCATAGACGGTGGTGTTCAGCGCCACATGCACAGCCACGCCCCGCGCATGGCAGAAGGCGACCGCATCTTTCAGCGTATCCGCGTTAAAATTGTTGGCACTGGTGCGGGCATTGAAACCCGAAAAACCCAGATACACTGCGTCGGCACCGCTGAACACAGCGGCACGCAGCATTTCTTCGTTGCCCACCGGGGCAAGGATCTCGATCTTTGACATACTTCTCCTTTATCCTGTAAACGGCTTATTCCGCCTTGTCCGCTTCGCCCTCGGCAACAGACTGCTGTGCCGCCTGCTGGGCGCGCTCCTCGCGCCGGGCTTCCTTATTGCGCATCTTTTCCAGCTGTTCGCGCAGGGCGGCAGCTTCCCGCCGCAGCACCTCATTCTCTGCTTTGACCTTATCTTCCGCCAGCTTTGCGCGGGTAGCATCCGCAATGTAATCCTGGATCTGGCTGCGCATATTCTCAGCACTGCCGGTGCTCTTGCGGTATTCGTCCAGATAATCCATGGCGCAGAACACCGCCGCCTTAGTCACCGAAAGATTCGCATTATCGTCCAAAAGCTTGGTGATGTCTTCATCCAGCTTTTTCGCCAGCGATAAAATATATTTTTCCGGGTCCGTCGTAGCAATGGCATACGGCGTACCTGCAATGTTCACCCGTACCTTGTTGACCATATCTGTTTCCCCTTTTTATCCTTTTTTGCCCGCAGCGGCAGTGATCTTCTGATTTTTGCCGGGAAATGGCACCGTTCCCGGTACCGTTTTTGTGTCTTGTCACCCGCCGGGCGAGTTACCCGGCACATTTCTCCCGGAGTTTGTCCCCGAAAATGTTTCGGAACACAGCTTTCTCTCCCTATTATAATATAAATAAGCATCAAGAAAAAGTGTATTTTTTGAAATTTTGGCATATTTATCAGAAAGTTCAATAAAAAAATGTCAGTTACGGAAAAAATCCCCTGATTCCTTGCATTTGTCATTCTGCCATATTATAATATCTTTGTTATGTTGCGGCAGAGCAAGTGAGGGAAAGTGCCTGCAGGCGCCAATTATTTCAATTATTTTAGCAAAGCTGAAAACTTATGCGGATAGGAGTACCTTTATGACATCGAAAGAATTCGGTAAACTTCTTCAGGACAAGCTCACCAGCGAGTACGGCGTGGAGCTGAGCGTTGCTTCCAAGCAGCAGATCTACCGCTCTCTTGCCCTGATCTGCCGTCAGATGATGAGTGAGAACCACAAGAAGTTCCAGTCCAAGGCCATTGGCACCGGTACCAAGCAGGTATACTACCTCTGCATGGAGTTCCTGATGGGCCGCAGCCTGAAGACCAGCCTGCTGAACCTGGGTCTGGACGAGGTGGCAAAAAAGGCCCTGTCCGATGCTGATATCAACATTGACAGCATCTTTGAGGAAGAGCCGGATGCAGGTCTGGGCAACGGCGGTCTGGGCCGTCTGGCTGCCTGCTATCTGGACGGCATGGCCACCACCGGCATCTGCGGCACCGGCTACTCCATCCTGTACGAGTACGGCATCTTCAAGCAGAAGATCGTGGACGGCTGGCAGCAGGAGCGTGCCGACAACTGGCTGCCCGGCGGTCAGGTGTGGCTGAAGAGCCACCCGGATCAGGCCGTGGAGATCCGTTTTGACGGCGAGATCCGTGAGAACTGGGACAACGGCTTCCACTATATCCAGCACACCAACTACAACAGCGTCATGGCTGTTCCCTCTGATATGTATGTGCAGGGCTACGACGGCAAGGGCGTTGCAATGCTGCGCCTGTGGCAGGCAAAGGCCCCGGACTTTGATATGTCCAGCTTCTCTCTTGGCAACTACAACACTGCAATGAGCAAGAACGCCAATGCAGAGCTGATCTCCAAGGTGCTGTACCCCAACGATAACCATGTTGAGGGCAAGATCCTGCGCCTGCGCCAGCAGTACTTCCTGTCTGCCGCATCCATCGGCGATATCGTGCAGAACCACCTGTCCAGCTATGCGACCCTCGAGAATCTGCCCGACAAGGTGGCCATCCAGCTGAACGACCACCCACCCCACCCTCGCCATCCCCGAGATGATGCGCATTCTGCTGGATGAGTGCGGCTTTGGCTGGGACAAGGCATTCGGCATCTGCCAGAAGGTCTTCTCCTACACCAACCACACCGTCATGGCTGAGGCTCTGGAAAAGTGGAACGTGGATATCTTCAAGATGACCCTGCCCCGCATCTACCAGATCGTGGTGGAGATGGACCGCCGCGCCCGCGCAGAGCTGGAGAAGGTCTTCCCCGGCGACAAGGGCAAGATCGACTATATGGCACTGATCGGCGACAATCAGGTGCGCATGGCAAATATCTGCGCCTACACCGCCAACAGCATCAACGGCGTGTCCAAACTGCACAGCCAGATCATCAAAGACAGCGTCTTCCACGATTACTACCTGTTCAAGCCGCAGGCCTTCAAGAACGTGACCAACGGCATCGCTTACCGCCGCTGGCTGCTGGCCTCTAACCCCGGCCTGTGCAAGCTGCTGGACGAGACCATCGGCGACGGCTACAAGCACGATGCTTCCGATCTGTCCAAGCTGAACAAGTTTGAGAACGACAAGACCGTTCTCAAGCGCCTAAACGAGATCAAGCTGGAGAACAAGACCAGCTTTGCCAACTATCTGTCCAAGAGCACCGGTCAGGTCATCGACCGAACTCCATCTTTGACTGTCAGGTCAAGCGTATGCACGAGTATAAGCGCCAGCACCTGAACGCGCTGAACATCGCTGCCCAGTACCTGTACCTGAAGGAGAACCCCAACGCCGACTTCATCCCCAAGACCTATATCTTCGGTGCAAAGGCTGCTCCCGGCTACTACATGGCAAAGCAGATGATCCGCATGATCTGCAAGCTGGGCGACCTCATTAACAACGACCCCGCTGTGCGCGACAAGCTGCGCGTGGTCTATCTGGAAGAGTACTGCGTCTCTCTGAGCGAGCACCTGATGCCCGCCGCCGAGGTCTCTGAGCAGATCTCTCGTGGCCTGGCGACCGAGCTTCCGGTACCGGCAACATGAAGTCATGCGTGAACTGGCGCTATCAC
>ENA-OQJX01000406-OQJX01000406.1-human-gut-metagenome-genome-assembly--contig:-NODE-406-length-23802-cov-1.750370_pt1 | contig 23802 bp, 39 predicted proteins | sample MGYA00242615_ERZ504782 | MGnify/ENA primary metagenome ERZ504782 (study PRJEB26092, sample SAMD00036354) | human gut metagenome | host: Homo sapiens | study: EMG produced TPA metagenomics assembly of... | reverse complement strand
CCGCAGAAAGAAGTTCTGCGCACGAATTGCCACTGGCGATTACGATGCAGTCATCATTGGGCATTCCCAGTTTGAGAAAATTCCGGTGTCCGCAGAACGGCAGGAGCGGATTTTGACGGCCCAGATTGATGAAATCGAAAACGCATTGCTGAGTTGAAATCCCAGAATGGCGAACGTTTCTCCATCAAGCAGATGGAAAAGACCCGGAAAGGATTGGAGGCGAGATTGGATAAACTCCGGGCAACCGACCGAAAGGACGATGTGATTACCTTTGAGCAGCTGGGCGTAGACCGACTGTTTGTAGACGAAGCACATGCCTTTAAAAACCGTGCGAAACGTTGTGCATAAGACCTTGTTGACAGCAAGGGCGAAAAGCACCATGTGATTGCACTTAGCAATAAGAAAATATCACAGAGAACTTTAATCTCAAAATCAGGGGTGAAATTCCTCTGCCGTACAGAACCAAATGTCGAGGAACAAAGTTTAAGAGAATAGGTCAAAATTCAAGACAGTACGAGAGCTAATACTCCACTGTGCGTTGCCACCTGTAAGTGTGCATTGTACAGAGCGTGGTGAAGGCGTAACCTGAAAACCTAAACCTCTGCAAAGAGGCATGGATAATAATGGTGCGGGCTTCCGAAACCTATGGCTATCCGTCAGGGAAAGCTATGCAGCATCGTAAGAGCGAACGACATCCGAAAGGGTGACCCTTGGAAAAAGTGTGTGTGGCTGGTTTTTTCTGCACACGCCCTGTGGGATGAAATCCCCATCAGGAATCATGCAGCAACTGTGGTTCAAAGCATGGTTAGATTTTCCCGGTGTAAGGTAGCGGCCTAAGGGTTTCAGAACAGGGATAGAGATTAAGGAACGTTTGAGAGCCTGTTGTTGGAGCGTTACAGTGCAGTGAAAGCAACAGGAAGTCAGCCGTATCATAGTAGTCTGGGCTGGGTAATGCCAGTCAAACGGAATTGAAATATTCCATGGCGAAGGATACGAGTCAAATCGATTTGTAAATTTCACAAAACGAAAATCCTATAACTCCCTGAAAGATGGGTGACGAACTGCGAGGTGAAAACCTTGTGCATTTGAACGTCAGATTTTCAACGGAAACGGAACTTAAAAAGATTCAGGACTTTCTCTATGAGAAGTCCGGTCAAGGAGTATCGTTCACCGGTCTGGTGGAAGCGATGGCAAATGAAGTGACCATTGTAACCGCCGTCCACAATATCAAGTCCAACAAAGGCAGCAGAACTGCTGGCGTGGATAAGATGAAAATGGACAAATACCTTCAAATGCCCAAAGATGAGCTTATTTTATTGATTCAATCGAGTTTTCGCAACTACCGCCCCAAACCACGCCCGCCGTGAATATATCGAAAAGAGTAACGGCAAGAAAAGACCGCTGGGTATCCCCACTGTATTGGACAGGATCATACAGGAGTGCGTGCGTATCATTATCGAGCCGATCTGTGAAGCGAGATTTTATCCGCAAAGCTACGGCTTTCGCCCCTATCGGGCACAGAAACATGCAATCCGGGGTATCATCAATGTCATAAATGCTGGATGTAAATCGCCCGACCAACCCGTGTGGGCTATTGAGGGTGACATCAAGGGATGCTTCGACAATATCAATCACCGCCTGCTGCTCCAAAAACTCTGGAGAATCGGTATCCATGACAAGCGTGTGCTGAAAATTATCAGTCAGATGCTAAAAGCTGGATATATGGAAAATGACCTGTTTCATGCAACAGAGCTTGGTACACCGCAGGAGGAATCCTCTCACCGCTTTTATCCAATGTTTATCTCAACGATTTCGATTGGTATGTTGGTCGTATGTATATGGAGCCGCACAGACAGTGCAAGCATAAAGGCAACGACACAAGGCGTTTGAAATGGGCTGGTGTAACGCCAAAGTACAATTATCGCTACGCCGATGATTGGGTGATTCTTACGTCAACGGAGAAGGAAGCACTCCGCTTGAAACGTGTCTTGACAAAATATTTTCGGAACAGAATGAAACTTGAATTGTCGCAGGAAAAGACCTATGTAACAGACCTGCGGACAAACGGTATACACTTTCTTGGCTTTGTGGTAAAGGCCGAACGAAAACGGAAAACTCCTGACCCGGCAACATGGACGAAACATCTGGTTGGAAAGCCGCTGCCGGATATGGAACGGTTAGGAAAGAAGATTAAGAAACTGCTCGAAGAAGTGCACCGCATAGAACTTTGTCAAAAAGTCAATGTGCAGGCTGCGCAAATTCAGTACGTCAACTCTGTCATTATGGGTATGGCACAGTACTTGCAGACATCCATCTGCTCTCGTGCCTACCATGCGATAGACCGCAGAGTAAACAACGCTGCACTGGCTGTATGGAAAAAGCTGTACCCCAAACGGTACAACTCCATGCAGGTGTCGCTGAAGGTGCTTTGCAATCTTCCTGACCGACACAAGGGCTACGACAGTAAGACATTTGCGGTATGGGTCGAAGGAAAATGGTTTGGTATAACTTATGCGTTCATCACGCATAGTCACTATGAACCCAAGCCATTTGACCAGAAAATGACACCGTATACAGTGGAAGGGCGCAGACGGTATGTGAACTATCGTGCTAAGCACAAGTCACTGCCATGTGACCGTCCATCCGTTAATTCCCCGAACGATATTGCAATGTCAGCATACGCAAAGGAAGGATGAATTTTGAGTATTATATGAACCGGGAGTATGCTTACAGCAGGGACAAAGGAAAATGTAAATGCTGTGGAAATGCCTTCTCACCCATGCTTCAAAAGCATTGTCACCACGTTAAAAACAAGCTTCCACTTGATAGAATCAATAAAGTACCGAATCTGGTTTGGCTGTGTGAACCATGCCACCGCATGGTTCACAACAGTCCAATACCGCCTGAGCTTGATGCAAAGACGGTAGGCAAAATCATGAAATACCGCGAAAAACTTAAACTGTGAAATTTACAACCACTCTGTGTCCGTGAGAACACAGCAGTGTTGAAATCTGAAGGAAGAAAGTAAATCGATTTGATGGTACGCCGGGTGCGCTGAAAGGTGCACGCCCGGCGTGAGGTGGGGGAAAACTTGGAGATTACTTCAAAAAGTTACCTATCACAACAAAGCAGACTACTCTGCGGACTGCTTCGCAGCCGCAGGGGTGCTGCACATTGTTCCTCTACACAAAAATGCGCAATGTTGCAGGCTTGTCCACATCGGAAGCGCAGAAATCTTCGGATATGTTTATGAAGTGCCAGTATATGGACGAGCTGACAGGCGGGCGCGGCATCATTTTTGCGACCGGCACCCCGGTCAGTAACAGCATGACGGAACTTTACACTATGATGCGGTATCTCCAGTACGGCACGTTGCAGCAGAAAGGGCTGACCCATTTCGACAGCTGGGCTTCTACCTTTGGTGAGACACCACAGCCATTGAGCTGGCACCGGAAGGAACCGGATACCGGGCAAGAACAAGATTTGCGAAATTCTTCAACCTGCCGGAGCTGATGAACATGTTTAAGGAAGTGGCGGATATCAAGACTTCCGATCAGCTGCATCTGCCGGTGCCGGAGGCAAAGTTTGAAACCGTGGTGGTGCAGCCTTCGGAGCATCAGCAGGCGATGGTGGCGGAGCTTTCGGAACGGGCGGCGGCTGTGCATTCTGGTGTGGTAGACCCGTCGGTCGATAACATGCTGAAAATCACATCGGATGGCAGAAAGCTGGGGCTGGATCAGCGGCTGATGAATCCTCTCCTGCCGGATGACCCCAACAGCAAGCTCAATGCCTGTGTGCGGAATGTGCTTCGTATTTATGAAGAAGGGCAGTCGGACAAGCTGACCCAGCTGCTTTTCTGCGACCTCAGCACACCGAAGAACGATGGGACCTTCAATGTCTATGAGGATATCCGCGCTAAACTCATCCAGTCAGGTGTACCGGAGGAAGAAATCGCATTTATCCATGATGCTGATACTGAGGCAAAAAAGAAAGATTTGTTTGCCAAAGTCCGTACCGGACAGGTTCGGGTGTTGTTAGGTTCGACACAGAAGATGGGCGCAGGCACGAACGTGCAGGACAGGCTGGTGGCCGTGCATCATCTGGATGTGGGCTGGCGGCCTGCGGACATGACCCAGCGAAATGGTCGTATCATCGTCAGGGAAACCGAAACAAAGAGGTGCAGGTTTATCAGTATGTGACGGAAGGAACCTTTGACGCTTATCTCTATCAGACACTGGAGAATAAGCAGAAGTTTATCAGCCAGATCATGACCAGCAAATCTCCGGTACGTTCCTGTGATGATGTAGATGAGCAGGCTCTTTCCTATGCGGAGATCAAAGCACTTTGTGCAGGAGACCCGCAGATTAAGGAGAAAATGGATTTGGATGTGGATGTTGCAAGGCTGAAAGTATTGAAGGCAGACCATCAGAGCCAGCAGTACCGATTGGAGGATAAGCTGATGAAATATTTCCCTGCGGAGATTGAAAAAACGCAGGGGTTCATCAAGGGCTTTCAGTCGGATATTCGGACGGTGGCGGCACATCCGCTGCCGGAAGAAGGGTTCTGCGGCATGGAAGTAAATGACACACGCTTTACTGAAAAAGCAGAGGCCGGTGAAGCAATCCTCGCAATCTGTAAAACCAATCAGAGTTTGGAGCCAGTGCCGCTTGGCAGCTATCGCGGTTTCAAGATGGAGTTGTCATTTGACAGCTTCCAGAAAGAGTATCAGGTGCTGCTGAAAGGCGAGATGACCCACCGAGTGCCCATCGGCACCAGTGCTGCTGGCAATATCCAGCGTCTGGACAATGCTCTTGCCGGGATTCCAGCAAGGCTGGAAAAGGCGGAACAGCAGTTGGACAATCTTAGGAGCCAGCAGGAAGCGGCGCAGGCCGAGCTTGGAAAGCCATTTCCCCAGGAGGCAGAACTGGCAGAAAAGAGTGCAAGACTGGCAGAACTGGACGCACTGCTGAATATGGATGACCGTGGAATGATGATCCTGACCGTGAGAGAACAACGGAAAAACCGTCTGTCCTGGCAGAGCTGCGTGACCGTGCCGGTCGCATTCCGCCGATGGCACATCGAGATGATGAGGAGGTGGCACTATGAGTGTTCGGGAACACTGGATCAACGTCCGGGTAAATCCGGAAGAGCTGGCAAGGATTCGTGAAAAGCAGAAGGAATTGGGTATTCGGAACACCGGTGCCTATATGAGAAAAATGGCGATGGACGGGTACTGCGTGAATCTTGATTTGTCGGATGTGGCGCAGGTATCCACTCTTCTTCGCCGATGCAGCAACAACCTGAACCAGTACGCAAAACGAGCCAATGAATCCGGAAGCATCTATGCGGAGGATATCCGGGATTTGCAGAAGCGGCTGGATGAACTCTGGGAGATGCAGAAGCTGATCCTGAAGAGGCTTTCCGGTATTCGCTGACGGCGCAAACGTGCGGGATTTTTACAGCACATGGCACAGATGAAACTGTCTGTGCCGTTACATATTTTTGCGGGTCTCCCTATTGACATCGTGGTGTTTGGCAAGCGGGTACAGTAAAATGAAGATGAAAAGAAAAACGAAGGGGTGAAATCCATGAAGATCGTATGTTTTTTGTTGAAGCTGGTGCTGAAAATCCTCTTGCTGCCGGTTGCGTTTCTGCTGCGATTTCTATGCTTTATCTGGAATCTGCTGATGCAGCTATCCCTGTGGGTGCTTTCGCCGGTTATGCTGTTTGTTCTTGGCTGCGGTATCTATTCGGTGGTTCGGGCGAGCTGGACGGATGTGTTCCTGCTGACCCTGATTGAGATGGGGCTGTTCGCAGCTGCGGTTGGTGCGGGCGGCATCATGGAACTGATGGAACGGCTGTGCGAGTGTGTAGAGGATGTTTTGACAATTTGAGTTCAGGAGGGATTAGATGGATATTCAGTTTATGAAAGATTATTATGATTTACGGTACGAGGAAACAGATGGAGAGAATCATTTTGTGGAAGAGACAGCTTATCAGGAAAACAGTCTGAGCAATCGAAGATGGAAGACCAGCTGATGGAAATGGTGGGAGGCAGCGAATCTAATGTGTGGAAGCTGTACGAAAGCATTATGTGCGTCTATTTCGATATGGAAGAAATCATCAAGCAGGCCGTTTATTTGCAGGGGGCTTATGACCGGGAACGGATGCTAAAATGAGAATAGTAGATTGGTAAGAGTTGCCTTCGGGTAGCTCTTTTTAGATGGAGGAATAAGAAATGGCGGCTACAAGACTAATTGCGCTGCATATCAATAAAGGAAAGACGGTAGCGCAGTGTCTGGCTGACCGTACTGATTATTCTGAGAATGCAGCAAAGACGGAAGATGGAAAATACATCAGCGCGTATGCCTGTGATGCAAAGACCTGTGATGAAGAATTCCTACTTTCCAAACGGCAGTATGAGCATATCACGGGAAGAACCCAAGCGCATGATGTGATTGCATATCAGATTCGGCAATCCTTTAAGCCAGGAGAAATCACACCAGAGGAGGCAAACAAGGTTGGATATGAGACGGCCATGCGATTCACAAAGGGAAAACATGCATTTATCGTGGCTACCCATGTTGATCGTGCGCACATTCATAACCATATTATTTTTAATTCGACTACATTGGACTGCACCAGAAAATTCCGAGATTTTCGCTTATCCGGTCTTGCACTGGCAAGGCTCAGTGATATCGTCTGCCTGGAACACCGGTTGTCGGTCATAATCCGGAAGCCCTATGGAGAGCGGCAGAAGAGAACGGAATATCCGGAGAAAAAATCGCAGCGGGATGAAATCTGCGAGGCCATTGATGCAGCATTGGAAAGAGAACCAAAAAGCTTCCGGGAGCTGATTGGAATTTTGCAGGAAGCAGGGTACGATTATAAAGATGGAAAACAGCCTGCACTGCGGGGAAAAGGCCATGCCAGATTTGCTCGTTTCCGCTCTCTTGGCAAAGGATATTCGATTGAAGAACTCTGCGAAGTGATTGCCGGGAATGCAGTTCATAAAAGCAAATTTGTAGAGAAAACCCGCACAAGCGCACGGTCGATGCAGGTGCATCAGAAGGCAGAGCTGTCGTTCCTGATTGATGTCCGTGCCAAAATGCAGGCGGGCAAAGGCGCGGGATATGCGCGTTGGGCGAAAGTCTTTAATCTGAAGCAGATGGCAAAAGCTATGATGTTCATGGAAGAGCATGGAATCAAGAGCTATGCAGAGCTGAAAGAAAAGGCAGATGGAATTTCCGAAAAATGTGATGCGCTGCTGGAATCTGTAAAAGCAGATGAGGCACGGATGTCGGAAGTGTCGGTAACTGAGGAAGCATCTAATCAATTAATGCTAAGACAAAAGATGTTTTTGCCGCGTATAAAGCATCCGGTTACAATCGGGAGTTCTATGAAGCCCATCGGGATATGCTGGCCTTGCGCAGCGCAGCGAAAAAGGCGTTTGATGATTATAAGAAAGAGAATGGCTCTGACAAAAAGCTCCCGCGCATCAGCGAGCTGAACGCAGAGTATGCGATGCTTCTGGAACGAAAGAAAAGCTCCTATGCAGAGTATCGCAAAGACAAAATCAGAAATGCAGGATTGGCTTGTGGCACAGAAGATTGTGCAGGAAATCCTGAAAGAGGACGACCAGAAAAAAGAGCAGCTGCATGAGCAGGAAGTTCGGCAGGAAGAAGAAAATAGACAAAGCAGTCGATGATGGATTGTCCGGTGCAATGTGGGCGTAATGCTCATGCTGCACCGGGCTTTTTTCTTTGGCAGGAACTGCCGTTAAAGCATCCGGAACGGATGCGCAGCTCGATGCCGCAGGCAGCGTTCTATGGGGATTGGGGAGATTCCCCAACAAGCAGAAAATCGCTTTCGTGTCACGAAAGCCCTGCTTGCAGAAGAGTGGTTCTAAATTGACTTTGTTCGCTGATAAGTCTATAATATTAACTGGATTATTATGCAAAAACCTCGAAAACTGATATTTACAAAGTAGTGTATATGAATGCGAGATATATTAAAATGAATTGGAGAAATCAATATGGCGCGAGCTGCATCTAAACCTAAGAAAGAAATTTCTATGGAGGAAGCTCTGTGGAAGTCCGCAGATAAACTCCGTGGTTCTGTTGAGCCAGCAGAATACAAACACGTCGTTCTCAGTCTTTTCTTCTTGAAGTTTGCCAGTGATAAGTTTGAGGCACAAAGGAAAGCTATTTCTGAAAAATACGGTGAGAAGTTTGTTGACAATGTTGCCTTCTATACGAAGGACAACGTGTTCTTCCTGCCTGAGATCAGCCGTTGGTCTTTTATCATGGAGAATGCGAAACAGGATGACATTGCGTTAAAAATTGACACCGCTCTCTATACGATTGAGAAAGCGAATCCCGCACTGAAAGGCGCACTGCCGGACAACTACTACTCACGTCTTCACATCGACACAGCAAAGCTGGCATCACTGCTGGACGAGATTGATAAGATCAACACGGGCGATAAAGAGAATGACATTATCGGGCGGGTTTACGAATACTTCCTGAGCAAGTTTGCACTTGCGGAAGGCAAAGGCAAGGGCGAGTTCTATACGCCGAAGTGCATTGTCAATTTGATTGCAGAAATGATTGAACCATATGATGGCATTCTCTATGACCTTGCTGCGGTTCTGGCGGTATGTTTGTGCAGTCAATGAAGTTCGTGGAGGCACATCACGGCAACAAGAAGAAGGTCTCTATCTACGGTCAGGAGTATACAAACACAACGTATAAGCTGTGCAAAATGAATCTGGCTATCCGCGGCATCTCTGCAAACCTTGGAGAAATGGCAGCGAACACATTCACCAATGACCAGCACAAGGACCTCAAGGCAGATTACATTATGGCAAACCCGCCTTTTAACCAGAAAGAATGGCGTGGTGATAATGAGCTGACTGATGATCCGCGCTGGGACGGCTATGAAGTTCCACCCACGAGCAATGCAAACTATGGCTGGATTCTGAACATCGTTTCAAAGCTATCTCAGAACGGTGTTGCTGGGTTCCTGCTTGCAAACGGTGCACTCTCTGACGATGGCACAGAGCTGAAAATCCGCCGTCAGCTCATCGAGAACAATCTCGTTGAAGCAATCATCATCCTTCCCCGAAACCTCTTCTACACCACTGACATCAGCGTTACGCTTTGGATTCTGAATAAGAACAAAAAGGCTCGTGTGGTTGAAGAAAATAGCGAGGTAAAACGCTTCCGTAACCGTGAGAGGGAGATTCTTTTCATGGACTTGCGGCAAATGGGAAGCCCCTATGAAAAGAAGTACATTGAACTGACAGAAGAAGACCGTGCGAAGGTCACGAGCGTCTATCACGCATGGCAGCAGGAAGGCTATGAAGAAACTTATCAGAATGTGCCTGAGTTTTGTTACAGCGCATCTTTTGATGAGGTTGCAGAGAAGGGTTTTACCCTTGTTCCGAGCCGTTACATTGAGTTTGTAAACCGTGATGAGAATATCGACTTTGATACGAAAATGAAGATGCTGCAAGGCGAGCTTCGTGATCTGCTTGTTGCAGAAGAGAAGTCGAAGGCTGACCTGTTGACCGTGTTTAAGGAGCTGGGCTATGAAATCGAATTATGAACCCTTGGTAAACATATTCAGCTTGTTGATTATCGGAACTCCGAGGAAGTCACCAGCACTGTTCTTGGCATAAGCATCGACAAAGAGTTTATACCTTCCGTCGCAAATGTAATTGGCACAGATTTGAGCCGGTATAAGCTAATCAGCAAGGGACTGTTTGCCTGTAACCCAATGCACGTTGGACGCGATGAACGTCTTCCGATTGCGCTCTATGAGAAAGGTAGCCCCGCAATAGTATCTCCGGCATATTTCATGTTTGAGATTATTGATCGCGACATCTTGAATGAAGAGTATTTGATGATGTGGTTTCGCAGACCGGAGTTTGATCGCGAGTGCTGGTTCATGACGGACGGCAGTGTTCGAGGCGGAATTACATGGATGATTTTTGCCGTATAAAGCTCCCTGTTCCTTCCTACGCGAGACAATGTGAAATCGTCGAGTCCTACCGTGCAATCACCGACCGCATTGCTTTAAAAAAGATCGGAAAATGATAATTTGCTTGCGACTGCGCAAGCAGTTTACAAAGCGTGGTTTGTTGAGTATAAACCGTTTGGCGGAAACTGCCCAATTTCATGGAGGGTTGGAAGCGTAGATGAAATTGCCGAGTTCTTTGACTCAATGCGGAAACCGCTCTCTTCGTTAGAACGGGCAGACATGGCGCGTATATATCCTTATTATGGTGCAGTTTCAATAGTAGACTATGTGGATGATTACATCTTTGACGGCGAGTACCTTCTTTTGAGTGAAGACGGCATTTATGTCGTTGACGATAGTGGACATCCTCTTTTGCAACATATAATTGGGAAGTTCTGGGCAAACAACCACGCTCACATTCTAAAAGGTAAAGCTGGATTCACCGAAGATAGCCTGTACCTCTTTTTGTCCAACACAAATATGTCACCAATTGTTACGGGAGCTGCCCAGCCCAAAATCAATCAAGCAAACTTGAAGAGCTTTCCAATTACCATCCCTGATAGTGAGGTTCTGGATAGATTCAACTCTGTTGTTCATCCTCTGTTTGCTGGAAAGTTGAACAACGAGAAAGAAATACGGAAGCTCGAAACGATTAGGGAGCTGCTACTTAGCCGTCTGGTTAGTTAAGCCGCTAAATTATCATTTACCGTCCATTACTCTCACCAGTGGCGAGAGTTTTACCCTAATGAACTGCCACTGAAAAGTCGTTCTCTGAGAATAATCAAAGGAGATACGACAATGAAAAAACAACTGATTCAAGAAGTGCAGCGTCAGATGCTTCCGTTTCTGAACAACGCACAGTTAAAACAACTTCAAAGCGTCCTTGAAGGGGTGCTGAGTGGCGTAGAGCTAAGTTACAGCGCGGGCATGGTAGAAAGCGCAAAGGTCGACACGGTTGTCTGTTTCATCAACGCAAAACGCATTGAAGGCTGCTCAGAAAAAACCTTGAGCTATTACCGTCAGACCATTGTGTCAATGCTATCCGGCATTGACAAAGAGCCACAAGAGATCGTAACTGAGGACTTGCGAAAGTACCTAACAGAGTATCAGACAAACCGTAAGTCAAGCAAGGTCACGATAGATAATATCCGCCGCATCCTGTCCAGCTACTTTTCGTGGCTTGAGGATGAGGACTACATCGTGAAAAGTCCGGTACGCCGGATTCACAAAGTAAAAACGGCAAAGGTGATCAAGGAAACCTACACCGATGAGGCATTGGAAATCATGCGGGACAACTGCTGCAATGTCCGCGATCTTGCAATGATAGACCTTCTTGCGTCCTCTGGAATGCGTGTTGGTGAGATGGTTGCCCTTAACCGTGATGACATCAACTTCAATGAACGGGAATGCGTTGTTTTCGGAAAAGGAAGTAAGGAACGGATCGTTTATTTCGATGCTAGGACAAAAATCCATCTCCAAAACTATCTGGAAAGCCGCACAGACACCTGTTCAGCGTTGCTTGTCTCGCTGACCGCACCGCATGACCGTTTGCAAATCGGCGGTGTAGAAAGACGGCTTCGAGAACTTGGAAAAAGGCTAAATTTGCCTCGTGTCCATCCACATAAGTTCCGAAGAACATTGGCAACATCAGCCATAGACAAAGGAATGCCCATAGAGCAAGTCCAGCAGCTCTTAGGACATCAGAAAATCGACACGACTATGCACTACGCTATGGTCAAACAGCAAAATGTCAAGCTGGCACACAGAAAATACATAGGGTGAGGTGTCACAATGAAAGAAGGATATAGGTTGCTTGGAGATTTCATTCAGCCGGTTGACGAACGAAACAGGGATTGTAGAGTTGATTATTTGCTTGGTGTCAGCATCAGCAAGCAGTTTATTCCCTCCATTGCGAATATTGTTGGAACAGACTTGTCGAACTATAAGATTATTCGTACTGGGCAATTTGCATACGGCCCTGTTACGTCTCGGAATGGCGAAAAGATTTCAATTGCCCTTTTACGAGATAAGGACTGCATTATTTCAAGTTCATATACCGTGTTTGAGGTTGTGAATAAGAATGAGCTTGATCCAGAATACCTTATGCTTTGGTTTAGCAGACCGGAGTTTGATCGCTACGCCAGATATATGTCTCACGGAAGTGTTAGAGAAATCTTTGACTGGGATGAACTTTGCAAAGTGGAACTGCCTGTTCCTCTATTGATAAGCAATGTAGCATTGTGAGGGCGTATCAGACCATCACAGAACGTATCGAACTAAAGCGGCGGTTAAATGATAATTTAGCGGCTTGAGATTTGGGACAGGAGTAGACGTTTCAGAGACTCCAAATGTTGTATTTCATATTGGTTTTCTCTGATCGAAGAAAACAGTGGCTCAACTTTATTGTGGTACTCTTTCATTGATGCCTCGTCAGGAAGTAGGATTGGTATCTGACCGAAGAGTGTTTTGTTGATGTTCAATGTTGTACTTCCGCCAGCTCCGAGTTGCTTCAAATACTCATTAAGCGTTGTCATTTTCGTATATACATAGAATGGGCTAATTTGGTCTTTGCATATAATTGAGTTAATCTGTTGGTTGGTCTGACTTGGTTCAGCAGTAAGACAAACCAAGCCTACGGATGCAATGCAACTTACGCAAACGCTGTTTGCTGGAAGCATTTTTCCCGGCTGTGTTGATGCGCCTTTCTCTGAAAGAAAGCGGGCGGTTGATGTTGTATAGACACTTCCGTGCATATCCGGAATTGTAATAAACGGGATTGTCCCACCATAGTTTTGCGGATCGGCAGTTGGAGGTGTCTTTCCGCAAATCACATCAGAGGCTATATCATCAACCGTCATCTCCTTCCAAGATGATGGCTGTGAGCCATCAAAGGGAATATAGTCAACAAAGAAGCACTTGTAGATGGATAATGCAGTCGCTTCTAAATTATCATTTATCTACGAAGGGAGGGATAAAAATGGATAAGGATACGCTGATCAAAATTGCCGAAGAGCTTCATCAAGGAGCTTTTGACGCAAAAGCCTATTACCTCATCTTGCAGCAGTATCGAAAGAACCAGCGTGAATACGCGGAAGAAATGAAGTTGTCACCAGCGTTCTATCAAACGATCCACGGAGCTTTGATGAAAGCCTGCTTTATGGAGATTGCCAAACTGTATGATAGCTCAAATGGAGTCGTGTCCATTGGAACCCTCCTTGCAAAATGCGCGGAAAACCAAGACCTATTTCCTGAGTACAGAGAAACAATGACCGTGGAACATGAGGGGACAACGTATTCCTATCAAATCCCATATCAGCACCAGCTAAAACCACAGGAGGAACTCTTTTTTAAGGAACATGTCGAGATGAGCAGACATCTTTTTGCTATATTTGATGCTCCAGATGCTGAAACTATCCCTGTTCAGGTTGATTTGACTTTTCCTGAGTTTTTAGCCTTGTATCAGAAACGGTTCTGCGCGCTAAGAAAAAAAAGAGAGAACATCCGAATGCAACGGAATAAGCTCTATGCCCACAACGATGAACAGCGTATATTGAGCAATGAAAACCTGACAGACCGTCATCCTATTTTATATCCGGATGTGCGGGAAATGATAGACTTTGCACTCGATTGTACGGGTCTGATTCTCGGCGTTCTCACTGACGTAAACCATGCAACGCAATACTCGAACATTGATGACTGGGAAGGTACACTCATGCTGACACGTTTGGGATTGAAGTATCAGGAGTATGACTTCCAGCAAAGAGAAAAAGCCTTTGAAGCAGAAATGCAGAGGCGGTTAGGGGGAAATGATAATGGCGAACTTCAATGAGCATTCTCTTGAAATGTCCATTATGGAGTTGTTTCAGGATGAAGGATATATCTATTTGAATGGTGAGCAGATTCATCGTGAACGCTCTGAGGTTCTGCTTATCGACGATCTGCGGAAGTACCTCTTGAATAGGTATGCCACAGAAGGGCTTACCCCAAGTGAAGCTGATAGCATCATCCTTCGCCTGAGGTCTATTTCCGGCACGATCTACGAGGCAAACAAAGCTGTCTGCAAAATGATTTGTGACGGCTTCATCTTCAACCGCGAGGATCACACAAAGAAGGACCTTTATATTGAGCTGATCGACTTCGATGAGCCGGAGAAAAACGTGTTCAAGATCGTCAATCAATTTGAAATTGAAGGCATCAACAACCAGCTACGCATACCTGACGGGATTGTCTTCATCAATGGTATTCCTGTTGTTGTGCTTGAGTTCAAGAGCGCAGTCAAAGAAAATACAACGATCATGGACGCCTATACTCAGCTCACCGTGCGTTATCGCCGTGATATTCCTGAACTATTCAAGTATAATGCCTTCATCGTCATAAGCGATGGTGCAAATAATAAATACGGTTCCTTCTTTTCTCCGTATGACTTTTTCTATGCGTGGAGAAAGATTGAGGCTGACGATAAGGAATTGGATGGCATCAATTCCCTTGTAACTATGGTGAGTGGACTATTCCGCAAAGAACGGCTCTTGGCGGTTATCAAGGATTTTGTCTATTTCCCTGATAGCTCAGATAAAGATCTTAAGATTGTTTGCCGATATCCTCAGTATTTTGCTGCGGTCAAGCTGTTTGAGAATATCAAGGCGCATCTCAGACCGGAAGGGGACGGCAAGGGCGGCACTTACTTTGGTGCGACAGGCTGCGGAAAAAGCTACACCATGCTCTTCCTCACCAGAATGCTTATGAAGAGTACCTTCTTCCATAGCCCTACAATCCTGATTATTACCGACCGAACTGATTTGGATGACCAGCTTTCAAAACAGTTTGTAGCATCCAAAAAGTACATTGGTGACGAAACCGTTGTGAGCATTGATTCCCGCGAAAAACTGCGTCAGGAACTTCAAGGCAGAACAAGCGGCGGTGTGTACATGACCACTATCCAGAAGTTCACCGAGGACTTGGAGCTTCTGACCGATAGAGCAAATGTGATCTGCATATCCGATGAGGCGCACCGTAGTCAGATAAACCTCGATCAAAAAGTCAAGGTCACTGCTGAAGGTGTAGAGCGAACCTATGGGTTTGCGAAATACCTACATGACTCTCTACCTAATGCAACCTATGTCGGTTTCACCGGTACGCCCGTGGATGGTACGATTGAAGTCTTCGGTCCAGTTGTCGATGCCTACACAATGACAGAGGCGGTCAAAGACGGTATCACAGTCAACCTTGTCTACGACGGACGCGCTGCACGGGTTACTCTTGATCAGGGCAAAGGTTCGGGAAATTGAAGATTATTATGACCGTTGTGCTGTTGAAGGTGCAAATGAGCATCAGATTGAGGAAAGCCAGAAGGCGGTTGCTCATATTGATGCGATCATCGGTGATCCTGACCGACTTCATGCAGTTGCGGAGGACTTCATTAACCACTATGAGACCCGCGTTGCCGAAGGAGCTACGGTCGCAGGAAAAGCAATGTTTGTCTGCTCTAATCGCAAGATTGCATACGCTTTTTATCAGATTATAGTTGGAATGAGACCGGAATGGGCAGAGAAAAAGGTTTGCCCTGACGGGGTTCAACTGACGGAAAAAGAGAAAAAGGAACTCAAGCCCATCGAGAAGATCAAGCTCATCATGACGCGAAATAAAGATGACGAGCCAGAGCTTTATGAAATGCTGGGAACGAAGGATGATCGCAAGGAGTTTGACCGCCAGTTTAAGAACGTTAAATCCAACTTCAAAATTGCAATTGTCGTTGATATGTGGCTGACTGGCTTTGATGTACCGGCACTTGACACAATTTACATCGACAAGCCAATCCAGCAGCATACCCTTATTCAGACAATTTCCCGTGTCAACCGTGTCTATACCGGAAAGGACAAGGGCTTGATTGTGGACTATATCGGTATCAAGAAAAACATGAATCTCGCCCTCAAGAAGTACACCAACTTTGAAACCGATGAGTTTGAAGGTGTCGAACAGTCTGTCACGATTGTCAAAGACCAGCTTGATGTTTTGGCACAGATGTTCCACAACTTCAATAGTACGGATTACTTCAACGGATCACCGAAAGAGCAGCTTGCTTGCCTCAACCGTGCTGTTGAGTATGTCCAGCTTACGGAAGATTTGGAAACTCGCTTTATGGCTGCTGTCAAGCGTATGAAGCAAGCGTTCAATCTATGCAGTTCCAGCGATGCAATTTCCGATAGAGAGAAGGACTATCTGCACTTCTATTGTGCTGTGCGTTCTATTCTTTTCAAACTCACTAAGGGTGATGCCCCCGACATTTCACAAATGAATGCCCGCGTCCGTGAACTTCTTGAGGGGGCAATTCAATCTGATGGTATAGAGGAGCTGTTTGAAACCGGAAAGCATATCTCAGTTGATATTTTCAGCGATGAGTATCTGGATAAGATCAATGCAATCCAGCTTCCAAACACGAAAATTAAGGTATTGCAGAGGCTTCTTTCTCAAGCGATTGATGAGTATAAAAAAGTCAACCGCATTATGGGCATGGAGTTCTCGGACCGCCTCAAGCGGGTTGTTGATGAGTACAATAATCGCCGTCGTGATGAGCTTTCGCTAACGAAGTCCTTGACGATGTGGCAGAGCAGCTTGCGAAGCTCCTTGAAGAACTTAAAAAGGAAAAAGATTCCTTCAAGGGCATGGGAATTGACTATGAAGAAAAAGCATTCTATGACATCCTCAAGGCGGTTGCTAAGAAGTACGAGTTCGAGTACCCGGACGATAAGATGATTGAATTGTCGAAAAGGATTAAGGTCATTGTCGATGATAAAGCTAAGTACACTGACTGGTCTACCCGTGATGATATTAAGGCAAATTTGCAAGTTGACCTGATTTTGCTTCTGGATGAGTTTGATTATCCTCCGGTAACCATTGATGATGTTTACAAAGAGGTTTTGGAACAAGCAGAGAATTCAAGAAGTATTCGGAATAATATATTGAGCGAAAATATGACGGACTTGTATGTAAACGCGATTGTAGAGAAAGTTTAAGATGCAAGTGAGCTGTTATAAGAGATGACACGACAAGAATTATTTATATGGATACGCCAGCAGTACGGCACAGAGCCGGAATACCCCTGGCATGACTGGAATGCGGTGTTGCGGCACAATGACAATAATAAATGGTATGGTGTAGTTCTGGAAGTATCTGCTGATAAGTTGGGACTGCCGGAAGCAGGCATCGTTGATGTCCTTAATGTGAAAAGTGATCCGCTGCTGATCGGCTCTCTTCGTGGGCAGGACGGCTATTTTCCGGCCTATCACATGAACAAGGAAAATGGCTCAGTATTCAGCTTGGCAAACCAGAACTGGATGATGCCATCAAAGACCTGCTTTCTTTGAGCTATGAGCTGACGGCACCGAAGAAGCGCAAACCAAAGTCATCAGCAAAAAATCCAGGAGATTCCGCAAATGGCAAAGAAAATGACAAAGATTGAGCGAAAGGAAGCACGCCTCCGAAGGGCAAGCAGTGGCTGCTCACCTATACCGGCTCGCCGAAAAAGATGAACAAGCATTACCGGGAACGCTTTCATGTGGATGCTGTGACTGCCGCTACGGTCATGATCGGTGGGCATTACGAACAAGGCTCACATGTAGCATTCGACTCCGAATATCAGCCGGCACACATATGAGGACGGAAAATGTAGCAGCTTTTGAAAAAAATTGCTTTTTTCTGCTCAAAGTGCTACAATCGGAATATACCGAATACAAAGGGAGGAAAGCTCCCATGACCAAGACCGCCACGGTGCCGTCAAATTTGTGGCGTACCACAGGTCGATACATTCTGTCCCAACGGGTGCGAGAATACCGAGCCGATCCTGCTGACGCTGGACGAATACGAGGTCATTCGGCTGGTTGACTTGGAGCAGCAAACCCACGAGCAGTGTGCCGCTCAAATGGACATTTCCCGCTCTACCGTGCAGGAGATTTACGAAAGCGCACGGAGCAAGATCGCAGCGTGTCTTGTCCACGGGAAACCGCTGCACATCACCGGGGGAAACTACCGCATCTGCGGAGGACAGGAGGCAGCTCACTGCGGCCGTTGCTGCCGGATGCAGAGAGCCAACATGGAAAAATCAGGCAAAACTTGCAAAGGAGATTCTATTATGAAAATTGCAGTTGCCTATGAAAACGGTCAAATCTTTCAGCACTTCGGTCACACCGAGCAGTTCAAGCTTTATGAAGCTGTGGACGGCAAAATCACTCATGCGAAAGTCGTTGACACCAACGGCAGCGGTCACGGCGCACTGGCAGGCTTCCTGATGCAGAACGGCGTGGACACTTTGATTTGCGGAGGCATCGGCGGCGGTGCGCAGGCAGCTCTGGCCGAAGCGGGCATCAAGCTCTACGGCGGTGTCAGCGGGGACGCTGATGCTGCGGTGAGCGCATTGCTCAACGGAAATCTGGGCTACGATCCCAATGTTCACTGTGACCACCATGATCATGAGCACGGCGAGGCTGGTCACTCCTGCGGTGACCACGGCTGCGGCAAGCATAGCTGCCATTGATATGGAACGCACACTGACACAACTTCCGTTCTGGTCATCCTTGACCGAACGCGAAATGGACACACTACGCCGAAGTGCCTTTGTCCGTCATTATAAAAAGGGTGCGTTCGTTCACAGCAGCGACAATGAATGTCTCGGAATGCTGTTTATTCTTTCCGGCGAGATCCGCACCTATCTTCTCTCTGATGAGGGGCGGGAGGTAACGCTGTTCCGCCTGTATCCGGGCGAACTATGCGTGCTTTCCGCCTCCTGCGTGATCAGTCAGATCACCTTTGATACGCAAATGACTGCCGGAATGGATACGGACGTTCTGATTATCCCTGCAAATGTCATTGCTGCACTCAAGGAGAAAAATCTCCATGTCCGCTGTTTTCTCTATGAACTGGCAACGAAACGGTTTTCTGATGTGATGTGGGCGATGCAGCAGATCATGTTCAAGGGGCTGGATCAGCGGCTGGCAGAATTTCTCTTTGCCGAAGCGGAACGTACCGGCTCCGACACGATACGTATGACCCATGAGCAGATCGCCCAGCACATCAGCTCGGCACGGGAGGCAGTGGCACGGATGCTCAAAAGCTTCTCGGAGGACGGACTGGTGGAGCTGAAGCGTGGTGCAATCACGCTGCGGGATAAGAACAGATTAAATCGTCTAAAATAAAAAGGAATGTGACTTCGTCACGGAATAAAATCATAGATTTGCTACAATAAAAGCAGAAAAGCAGGAAGGAGTATCCACCATGAAAGAAACGAAATACGCAGGAACTCAAACCGAAAAAAACCTGATGGCTGCCTTTGCCGGTGAGTCCGAGGCACGCAACAAGTACACCTATTTTGCATCCAAGGCCAAGAAGGAAGGCTTTGAGCAGATCGCGGCACTGTTCCTCAAAACCGCTGATAATGAGAAGGAACACGCCAAGCTGTGGTTCAAAGAACTGAACGGCATTGGCGACACCGCAGAAAACCTTCTCTCCGCCGCTGAGGGTGAGAACTACGAGTGGACGGATATGTACGATGCTTTGCCAAAACTGCCGATGAGGAAGGCTTTCATGAGCTGGCCCAGCGTTTCCGCCTGGTCGCCGCCATTGGAAAAGCACCACGAGGAGCGGCTACCGTGCCCTGCTGCACAATGTGGAGATGGCGGAGGTCTTCGCCAAGAGCGAGGTCAAAGTGTGGGAGTGCCGCAACTGCGGTCACATCGTCGTGGGCGAGAAGGCCCCGGAGGTTTGCCCCGCCTGCAACCATCCCCAGAGCTATTTTGAAATTCACGCAGAAAACTATTAAAGAAAGAAAAGGAGAATTATCATGGAGCAGAAGTTTTACATTTGCAAGCATTGTGGCAACATCATTGCCAAAGTTAAGGACGCAGGCGTCCCTGTCGTCTGCTGCGGCGAGCCGATGAGCGAGATCGTTCCCGGCACCACCGACGCTGCCGTGGAGAAGCACGTCCCTATCTGGACGGTGGAAAACGGCATCGTCCATGTCAAGGTCGGCTCTGTGGAGCACCCCATGCTGCCGGAGCACTACATCGAATGGGTATCTCTCCAGACCAAGCAGGGCAATCAGCGTAAGGAACTGCATCCCGCGAAAAGCCGGAGGTCTGCTTCGCTCTCTGCGAGGGCGATGAGGTCGAGGCGGTCTACGCCTACTGCAACCTCCACAGTCTGTGGAAAGCGTAATTCACCTTCTTAAAATCCGGTGCTCAAAAAGCACCGGATTTTTTTATCAATGTACCTCGTCACAGAAAAAGACTTTGTCCTGCGGTATGATAAAGCCACAATCAAGAAAGAGCTGACGAATATGAAAATCAAGCTCAATCCCGATCAGGAGATTGTCAGCACCATCAAGAAAAGGACTCAAGCGCACCGGCGGTACTGTCCCTGCCGCAGGGAGCGCACAGAGGCAACCAAATGTATGTGCCAGGAGTTCAAGAATCCAATTGCAGATCCGGGCTTCGAGGGGGTCTGCCACTGTATGCTCTATTACAAATCCTTGTAGGATTAAGGGAGGAAAGCTATGCTGTCAAAGAAACTGGCTGCCATAGATAAGACGCGGTGCGTCGCCTGCGGTGTGTGCGAAAATACCTGTCCACTGGGGGCTGTCAAGGTGCGCCGCGCTGCTACGCCGCCGTGGAGGCGGAACGCTGCGTAGGCTGCGGCAAGTGCGCAAAACTCTGTCCCGTCGGCTGCATTGAGGTGAAAGCGAGGCTGACGCATGAAAGCAAGCATTGGTACGATTACCTGTGGGTGTATGCCATCATCTATTTTGCACTGGGCTTTTTCAATATCCTGTTCGCGTGGCTGGGTATGATCGATTTTCTTCTGCCGCTGCTTTTAGCCATCTTTGGCGGGAACAAATTCTTTTGCAACCACCTCTGCGGACGGGGTCAACTGTTCAGCAAGCTGGGGACAGACCTTAAATGCTCCCGCTGCAAGCCCACGCCCCGCTGGATGTCCTCCAAGTGGTTCCGTTATGCCTTTTTGCTCTTTTTCCTGACGATGTTCGGCAACATGGTGTTCCAGACCTATCTGGTCGCTGCTGGTGCTACGTCCCTGCGGGAGGCCATTAAGCTGTTCTGGACATTCCGTGTGCATGGGGCTGGACTTATACAGCCGGTACAGTCGCTGATTGGATGGCGCAGTTCAGCTTTGGCTTTATAGCTCATGCTGACCTCTCTGCTGCTGGGTCTGATCGTTATGGTGCTCTACAAGCCCCGCACATGGTGTGCGTTTTGTCCGATGGGAACCATGACGCAGGGTATTTGCAAGCTGAAAAACAAAGAATAAACAAAGATAACAGAACGGAGCCTTTCTCATGGCTGAACTGAAAATTACTGCTGCGAATTTTGAAAATGAGGTACTGCATTCCGACAAGCCCGTCCTGCTGGATTTCTATGCGGACTGGTGCGGACCGTGCAAAATGCTCTCTCCCGTACTGCATGAGCTTGCCGAAGAAAAAAGCGGTACGCTCAAGGTGGGCAAGGTCAATGTGGACGAGCAGATGGAGCTGGCGATGCGTTTTCAGGTATCCAGCATCCCGATGCTGGCCGTATTCAAGGATGGAAAGGCCATTACCAAATTGGTCGGCTATCGGCCTAAGTCGGAGATTGCCGCAATGGTGGAGGGCGCAAGATGAAAGTTGTGATCGTAGGCGGTGTGGCGGGCGGTGCTTCTGCCGCTGCCCGCATCCGCCGTTTGGATGAACACGCCCAGATCATCATGATCGAGCGCAGCGGCTATGTGTCCTATGCCAACTGCGGTCTGCCGTATTATGTGGGCGGTGTGATCAAGGAGCAAGAAGAACTGACACTGCAAACTCCGGAGAGCTTCTGGGACCGCTTTCGCATTGATGTGCGGGTACGGCAGGAAGTAACTGCGATCCATCCCGCAGAGAAAACAGTCACTGTCCGCACACTGGACAGCGGGAAGATCTATACGGAAACCTATGACAAACTGCTTCTTGCCCCCGGCGCAAAGCCGACGGTTCCTGCGCTTTCCGGCGTGGACAGCGAGCGTGTTTTCACACTGCGCACCGTGGAGGATACCCTCCGCATCAGGCGCTTTGTAGAGGATCAGAAGCCGAAAACCGCTGTTTTGGCTGGCGGCGGCTTTATCGGTCTGGAAATGGCGGAAAACCTTGTGGAGATGGGCGTTTCCGTCACCATCGTCCAACGTCCAAAGCAGCTATTAGCGCCGCTGGATACGGATATGGCGAGCTTTGTCCATGTGGAAATGCGCAGACACGGCGTGGCTCTGCGGTTGGGTGAAACCGTCACCGGATTCCGGCAGGACGGAGATTCCGTGCTGACGCTGCTGGAGGAAAGTGAGCCGCTGCGCTCCGACATGGTGCTGCTGGCCATCGGCGTCACGCCGGACACCCATCTGGCAAAAGAGGCCGGACTTGAGCTGGGCATCCGGGGCAGCATCGCTGTCAACGAACGGATGGAAACCTCCGTGCCGGATATCTACGCTGTGGCGATGCCGTAGAGGTCACCCATTTTGTAACCGGGCAGAAAGCGTTGATTTCGCTGGCGGGACCCGCCAACAAGCAGGGACGCATTGCCGCTGACAATATCTGTGGCGGCAATAGCCACTTTCACGGCACTCAGGCTCGTCTGTTCTGAAACTGTTCGGCTTGACAGCGGCCTCCGACGGGGATCAATGAAAAGCGGCGCATGCAGCAGAGATCGCTTACGACAAAGTCGTGCTTTTCCCGGCATCCCACGCTGCCTATTACCCCGGCGCACAGTCTATGGCAATGAAGGTACTGTATGAAAAGGAAAGCCTGCGGCTGCTGGGTGCACAGATCGTTGGCGGCGAGGGCGTGAACAAGCGCATTGATGTACTGGCAACGGCCATTCGCGCAAAAATGACAGCATCGGAACTGACGGAACTTGACCTTTCCTATGCGCCGCCCTATTCCTCTGCCAAGGATCCGTCAATATGGCCGGTTTTATGATTGAGGATTTGGAGAGCGGGAAAGTGCGGCAGTTCCATTGGAATGATGTTGAGGACTTGCCCTGTGATGGCAGTGCGACGCTGCTGGACGTCCGCACGGAAGGCGAATATCGGCGTGGGCACTTGAATGGATTCCGCAATATTCCACTGGACGATCTGCGGGAGCACTTGGACGAGTTAGAGCGGGACAAGCCTATCTATGTGAATTGCCAGACTGGGCTTCGCAGTTATCTGGCCTGTCGGCTTTTAACGCAGTATGGTTTCAGCTGTGCCCATCTCTCCGGCGGATACAGTTTTTATCAGGTCGTAACACAAGAGCAGCAGACAGCGCGGAGCGCCTATCCCTGCGGAATGGAGAAACTATGAGTGAAAATCTATTTGGCTTGACGGTTGCGGCAGATAAAGGCTTAGATGATCTGCAGTGCCAGCGCCTTTTAAGCGAAAATCGCAGGTATCAGGAAGTCATGCTGCAATACCGATGTGCGCTGAAAGCACTGGAAAGCAGGTTGGAAATTCTAAACGAAGAGTTTTCATTGCAGCATGATCGCAATCCGATAGAAAGTATGAAAAGTCGCTTGAAGTCGCCGTCCAGCATTATGAATAAGATGCAGAAGCGCGGACTTTCTCTGGATTTTCCGACCATGCAGCAAATATCATGGATATTGCCGGTGTGCGGGTGATCTGCTCTTTCGAGGAGGATGTGTTCTTTTTGGCAAAGTGCTTAAAAGATCAGTCTGACATTGAAATCATCACGGAGAAAGATTATATTTCACACCCTAAGCCAAATGGCTATCGCAG
>ENA-OQJX01000402-OQJX01000402.1-human-gut-metagenome-genome-assembly--contig:-NODE-402-length-23982-cov-2.604947_pt1 | contig 23982 bp, 34 predicted proteins | sample MGYA00242615_ERZ504782 | MGnify/ENA primary metagenome ERZ504782 (study PRJEB26092, sample SAMD00036354) | human gut metagenome | host: Homo sapiens | study: EMG produced TPA metagenomics assembly of... | reverse complement strand
CTCCACAGAGTAAGGAGGACACAACAATGTCTGGAGCAACGAATAAAATCACCGCACTTTACTGCCGACTGTCGCAAGAGGACGCACGGCTCGGCGAAAGCCTGTCCATTGAGAACCAGAAGGCTATCCTTCTGGAATACGCCAAAAAGAACCACTTCCCGAACCCGGTGTTCTTTGTGGATGATGGCTACTCCGGCACGAACTATGACCGTCCCGGCTTTCAGAGTATGCTGGTCGAGATCGAAGCAGGGCGTGTAGGAATCGTTATCACGAAGGATTATTGTGCGATAATAGGACTAAATCAGAAAGACCTTGAAAACCAAGGCATTCTGGCTTAGTCCCTTCTTTTTTTGACCGAAAACAAAGGACTTTCACAATAATCAAGCAAGCCGGAGTGTGCCGCTGCACACTTCCGGCAGAAGGAGGATATAGTGGGTGCTATCAAAGTCTTCTTGAAGGAGGTTCTGCTTCCAATCGCGCTTGCGTTCTGCCTCGCGTCATTTCTCAAGCCGATCTATATGCCTGACGGCGTATGTGACTACTTCCTTATGTGGATCTGCGTCGGCTTGCCATTCGGCATCCGGAGGATGTGCCTCTGGCTCGTTCCCAGCGGCTACGGTATCTCCGGCTCAGTCGGCATCTTCGCATTGAACTTAATCATAGGCGGTCTTATCGGAGGACTTGCCTTCTTCATCGGGCTGCTGCTCGGTGTCATTCATACCATCCGAGAAATCATCTGAACTACATCGTAAACGAAGAGGGTTTGTTTCTTCTCCAATTTGGAGTAAGAAGCAAACCCTCTTTTTTTGTTGCCCAAAAGCCGGAATATTTGCTGGCGATGCGGCGAAGGAAAGGAGTTTTTAAGCATGAAACGCATGACAGCCGGTGATCTGCAAGCACTGGAATTGCTGATGCAGACCATACCCGGCTTTGAGCATTTTGACAGCGGCGCGGATGGCATTCTCCCTGAGTGCCGAAGCTGCCGCTTTCACCGTCCTCACTGGAAATATCAGTCCTGCGTGTTTGCAGAGTGTCCCTACTGCTGCAATCCCGTTTCTACACTCAAAAATCAAAGTGGCACATCTGATGCCGGAAAGGAAACCTGTCATGGATAACAAAATCGAAGTCTTCAAGAATGAACAGTTCGGTGAGGTGAGGACGATCCTCGACGGAGAAACACTTCTGTTCTGCGGCTCAGATGTTGCAAGAGCATTGGGATATGCCAGACCCGGCAAGGCAATTATTGACCATTGCAAGGGTGTCCTAAAACGGGACACCCTTACGAGCGGCGGTACGCAGTCCCTTTCCTACATTACGGATGGTGATGTTTACAGGCTAATTGTCCATAGCAAACTCCCCTCGGCGGAAAGATTTGAACACTGGCTGTTCGATGAGGTTGTTCCCATGATCCGCAAGACCGGCTGCTACATGACGGAATCCCTGCTGGACCGCATTCAGAAGGAACCGGCGGTCATCATAGAGCTTGCGCAGACCTTGCTCAAGGAAACGAATCGCGCCAATGCCCTTGAAGCGGAGCTGGGCATCGCAAGACCGAAAGCCGATTACTTTGACGCCTTCGTCAATCCAGATGATTGCACCAACATTCGCACCACGGCGAAGGAACTGAAAATCCCGGAGCGCAAGTTCGTCAAATTCCTGCTTAACGAAGGGTATCTGTTCCGCTCTCCCTCCGGTCAGCTTCTTCCTACAACAAGAAGAGCAACGAAGGACTCTTCATCGTCCGGGATTTCGTGACCTTCCGCTATACCGGCTCTCAGACCTACTTCCACCCGAGCAAGAACGCATTCCGCATCCGCTACTTTGGAATCTGCGGCGTTGAAGTATCTACGGAAATGGCAGGGTGATCATGTGTCAGTCTATCGCGTCAATAAAACCCGTGACTTCACGGTCATGGGCAATACCCACCTGAGAGATAAGAACCTCTCCCTCAAAGCAGTCGGTCTTCTCTCAAAGATGCTGTCCTTCAACGACGGCTGGCAGTTCTCCACCCGTGGTCTTGCGGCACTCTGCAAGGAAGGTCCCGACGCCATACTTTCGGCACTCAAGGAGCTTGAGGAAAACGGCTACCTTGTCCGTCACCGTGGCAGAGATGATAAGGGCAGAATGGTCAGCACGGAGTTCGACATCTATGAGATGCCGCAAGCCGGTTTGCCACACAGGGATAATCCACACAGGGAAAATCCCGATGTGGAGAATCCAGACGTGGAGAATCCCCATAGGGAAAATCCCGCACAAAGAAATACTATCCAAGTAATTACTCAAGAAAGAAATACTCTCTCAAAGAACTATCAATCCATCAATCTTGATGTGATGGACAGGATGGATGAGCGAAGCGAGTATGAAGAGATTATCAAAGAGAATCTTGACTACAACACTCTCTGTCAGGATCCGAAGTTCGATAAAGACCGCTTCCGGGAGATCATGGACATCATGCTGGATGCCGTCTGTTCTACCGCTCCGACCATCCGTATCAATGGCGAGGATATGCCGCAGCAAGTGGTTAAGTCCCGCTTTCTCAAGTTGAATAGCAGCCACATAGAGTACGTTCTGGAAGCAATGAACAAGAACCCGTCAGACATCCGTAATATCCGGGCGTACCTGTTGACCGCTCTGTATAACGCCTCTCTGACGATAGACAATTACTACTCCGCGCTCGTCAATCATGATTTCTACGGGCAGGACAGATCGGCAGGGTCAAAGAAGCCGAAGACCTACGATTATAGCCTTTGCGAAGACACTCTTTAATGAATACCATCGTGAGCAATGCTCGGAAAGGAGGACAGTGTAAATGAAAATCATCTGTCGCCGAATTGTGCCGCCTTAGCTGAGGCAGCATTCCCTCAATCATTTCAAGGAAAGGAGGTATCACTGCAATGCAGGATGAAGTCAACACCAAAGTTGTTGCAATCATGATCAAGGGCGGCAAAATCTCTGCCGAGGTGCTGAAAAAGGCTCTGGACAAGTTCGTGCAGGAGATTGAAAAGGCGCAGAAGCAGATGCAGCAGCCCAAAACCTATCGCGGCAAGCAGTCCATCAAGCACCTAATGAGTCAGAACGCCGCCATCTCCAACATCGAAGTGACGGACGGCAACATCAAGTCCTTTGAGCGAACTGCCAGCAAATACGGTCTGGACTTTGCGCTCAAGAAGGACTTTTCCGTAGAACCGCCCAGCTATCTTGTCTTCTTCAAGGGGCGGGACGTTGATGTCATGACCGCCGCCTTCAAGGAGTTCTCCGCCAAGACTGTCAAGCAGAAGGAACAGCCGTCCATTCGGCACAAGCTGGATCAGGAGAAAGCTCAGAGCAAGGCGCAGCACAAAGAGAAAGTCAAGGTCAAGACCAAGGATCGGGGTGTGGAGCTGTGAACAAACCCGATGTGAAGAGGCTCATTCTTCTAAACCTTCCGTATGTCTTCGCCTTCTACTTTGCGGATAAAATCGCCGCCGTGTTTCGTCTCGCTCCCGGCACGGAGTTCATCGACAAGCTGACAAACGGCTTTGCCGTGTTCGGCACAGTCTTTGCAAATCTGCTGCCCAGCTTTTATCCCGTTGATCTGCTCATCGGTCTGATTGCCGGTGCGCTGCTCAAGCTGGCAGTCTACGTCAAGGGTAAGAACCGCAAGAAGTTCCGGCAGGGCGAAGAGTACGGCTCTGCCCGCTGGGGAAACGCGGAGGACATCAAGCCGTACATGGACCCGGAGTTCTCCAACAACGTCATCCTGACGCAAACGGAGTACCTGACGATGAACAGCCGCCCGAAGCAGCCAAAATATGCCCGCAACAAGAACATCCTCGTCATCGGCGGATCCGGCTCAGGCAAGACGCGCTTTTTCGTGAAGCCGAACCTGATGCAGATGCACAGTTCCTATGTGGTCACTGATCCGAAGGGTACGGTGCTGGTAGAGTGCGGCAAGATGCTTGAAAAGGGCGGTTATGTCATCAAGTCGCTGAACACCATCAATTTCAAGAAATCCATGCACTACAATCCTTTCAGCTACATCCGCAGCGAGAAGGACATCCTCAAGCTGGTCAATACGATCATCGACAACACGAAGGGAGATGGCGATAAGTCCGGCGAAGATTTCTGGGTCAAGGCGGAAAAGCTCTACTACACAGCTCTCATCGGCTACATCTGGTATGAGGCACCCGACCACGAGAAAAACTTTACTACTCTGCTCGAAATGATCAATGCCTCGGAGGCCAGAGAGGACGATGAGACCTTCAAGAACCCCGTGGACAAGATGTTCGACGAGCTGGAAGCCCGCGATCCTGACCACTTTGCGGTCAAGCAATACCGCAAATACAAGCTGGCGGCGGGCAAAACCGCGAAGTCGATCCTGATTTCCTGCGGTGCAAGGCTTGCGCCCTTCGACATCGCAGAGCTGCGGGAGCTGATGAGCTACGATGAGATGGAGCTGGACACCATCGGAGACCGGAAGACGGCGCTGTTCGTCATCATTTCTGATACCGACGACACCTTCAATTTCGTCGTGGCAATCATGTATTCCCAACTCTTCAACCTTCTCTGCGACAAAGCAGATGACGTTTACAACGGACGGCTTCCCGTCCATGTTCGCTGTCTGCTGGACGAGTTTGCGAACATCGGTCAAATCCCGAAGTTTGATAAGCTCATCGCAACCATCCGAAGCCGGGAAATCTCGGCGTCAATCATCTTGCAGTCCCAGTCTCAGCTCAAGACCATCTACAAGGATGCGGCGGACACCATCACGGGCAACTGTGACTGCACACTTTTCCTCGGCGGAAAAGAAAAATCGACTCTCAAGGAAATCAGCGAGGTGCTGGGCAAGGAGACAATCGACCTTTACAACACCTCAGAAACCCGTTCCAACAACAACTCCTATGGTTTGAACTATCAGAAAACCGGCAAAGAACTGATGTCTCAGGATGAGATCGCGTCATGGACGGAGCCAAGTGTATTTTGCAGCTTCGAGGCGTGAGACCTTTTCTCAGTAACAAATACGACATTACGAAGCATCCAAAGTACCGGCAGCTCTCCGACTACGACAAGCGGAACGCCTTTGACATCGAGAAGTACCGGCAGCACAAGCTGGTAGTCAAGCCCGATGACACATTCGACCTCTATGATATGGGCAAGGTCGATGCAGATTAAAGCCCCGTCGCTGCACTGCGCAGTGGGTAAAGCCTGATGGCTTATCCCAAAGCAGAACAGCGACGGGGCTTCTTTTTTTATGCCCATTTTCAAAAATACACAACCAATCTTTTTCAAATCAAGGAGGAAAATCTATGGCTTTCATCAATCAGGCTGTCACGGTTCTTCAGACGCTCGTTATCGCCCTCGGTGCCGGTCTCGCTGTGTGGGGTGTTGTCAACCTCATGGAAGGCTACGGCAACGACAACCCCGGTGCCAAGTCCCAGGGCATCAAGCAGCTCATGGCTGGCGGCGGTGTGGTGCTGATCGGCACGACCCTCATCCCTCTGCTCTCCGGTCTGTTCGGTTAATCCGGCAGCCGCGCAGAAGTAACCATCGGGGCGGGTGCTGGAAAAGGCACTCGCCCTTCACAATTCACCAACGATTTAAGGAGGAAATTCAAGTATGGCATTTATCAATCAGGCAGTTACGGTTCTCCAGACGCTTGTTATCGCCCTCGGTGCGGGTCTTGCGGTGTGGGGTGTTGTCAACCTCATGGAAGGCTACGGCAACGACAACCCCGGCGCTAAGTCTCAGGGCATCAAGCAGCTCATGGCTGGCGGCGGTGTGGTGCTGATCGGCACGACCCTCATCCCCCTGCTCTCCGGTTTGTTCGGCTAATCCACGGCAAGCCCAGCTTAACCGAAGGGTGGTGAAATATTGGGCAGCATTTTAGAAAAGATCGAACAAGCTCTCAAGGATATGCTGATCGGATGGATCGAGAGCAACCTAACCAATATGTTCACCGATGTCAACGAGAAGGTAGGAACGATTGCCGCCGAAGTTGGGCAAACACCGTCCGGCTGGAACGGCGGCGTGTACCAGATGATCCGGGGACTATCCGAAAACGTGATAGTCCCCATCGCTGGTATCATCATCACCTTCGTTTTGTGCTACGAGCTGATTTCCATGATCACCGAGAAAAACAACCTTCACGACATGGACACTTGGATGTTCTTCAAGTGGTTTTTCAAGGCGGCTGTGGCGATCTACCTCGTGACGCATACGTTTGACATCGTGATGGCAGTATTCGACATCGGGCAGAACGTGGTTTCCGGTGCAGCCGGAGTCATCCACGGCAACACGAGCATTGACATTGACGCGACGATTGCGCAGATGCGTACCGGCATGGAGAACATGGGCGTCGGAGAACTGCTCGGTCTGTCAATAGAAACGCTTCTGATCAGCCTGTGCCTCAAAATCATGGCAATCCTCATTACGGTTATTCTCTACGGACGCATGATTGAGATTTACTGCACCGTGAGCATTGCGCCTATTCCCATCGCAACCATGAGCAACCGCGAATGGGGCAGCATCGGCACGAACTATCTAAAAGGCTTGTTCGCTCTGGCATTTCAGGCTTCCTCATCATGGTCTGCGTCGGCATCTATGCAGTGCTGATCAACGGCATGATTATCGCAGACAACATTCATTCGGCTCTGTTCTCTGTGGCAGCGTACACGGTTATTCTGTGCTTCTCGCTGTTCAAGACCGGAAGCCTCGCAAAATCCATTTTCCATGCGCACTAAGGAGGTCGGCAGCATGAAGAAGTACAGCATCATCTACGCCGATCCCCCTTGGGCGTATCGGACTTACTCCAAGAAAGGACAGGGACGGTCGGCGGAAAGCCACTACCCGACAATGTGCATTGAAGACATCAAGGCACTTCCGGTCGGTGAGCTGGCTGCAAAGGACTGCGCCCTGTTCCTCTGGATCACGTTCCCGTGCCTCTGTGAAGCACTCGAAGTGCTGACGGCATGGGGATTTTCCTATAAGACCGTGGCTTTTGTATGGGTGAAGCAAAACCGAAGGAACGACGATCTCTTTACCGGCATGGGCTACTGGACAAGGGCGAACGCCGAAATCTGCATCCTTGCTACGAAGGGACATCCGAAGCGTGTTGACGCCGGTGTGCGTCAGGTCATCCTCAGCCATATCGAAGAGCATTCCAAAAAGCCGGATGAAGCGCGGGAGCGCATTGTCCGGCTCATGGGAGACCTTCCCCGCGTAGAGCTTTTTGCCCGTCAGTCTCCCGAAGGCTGGGACGTTTGGGGCAACGAGGTCGAATGCACGGCTCATCTTCCTATGGAGGAAACACCATGCTGCGGCTAAGACCCATCTCCCTTCGAGACGCCAACGAGTATGTCCGGCAGCATCACCGGCATCACAAGCCGGTTGCCGGTCACAAGTTTCCATCGGCTGTGAAGCAGACGGTGAGCTGGTCGGCGTGATCATCGCCGGGCGTCCCGTCAGCCGGTATCTGGATGACGGCTTCACATTGGAGGTTACAAGGCTATGCACCAACGGAGAGAAGAACGCTTGCAGCTTTCTCTACGGCGCGTCGGCAAGAGCTGCTGCGGCTATGGGCTATAAGCGCATCATCACCTACACACTGGAAAGTGAAAACGGTGCAAGCCTTCGGGCTTCCGGCTGGATCTGTCAAGGCAAAGCGGGTGGGCTTCGCTGGACGGGTAAGCGTCAGCCGAAGGAGGATCAATATCCCGCACAAATGAAGCTGCGCTATGAAAAGCAGCTCAGAAAGGAGAGTTCAAGAAATGGCATTTGTTCCGGTCCCGAAGGATCTTAACCGCGTCAAAACGAAGGTCATGTTCAACCTGACCAAGCGGCAGCTCATCTGTTTTTCTGTTGCTGCGGCAGTCGGTGTTCCGATCTTCTTTCTGGCGAAGGCACATCTCGACTTGTCCACGGCGGCAATGCTGATGGTGGTCACCATGCTCCCGTTTATCTTCTTCGCACTTTACGAGAAGGACGGTCAGCCCGCCGAAAAGTATCTGTACCACATCGTACAGTCCATGTTCATCCGGGACAAGGTGCGTCCCTATCGCACAAACAATCTCTACGCTGAGATTCAGCAGAAAATCAAAGAACAGGAGGAATTGCAGCTTGAACAACAGCACAGCAAAGGCAAAGCCTAAGATGACGGTCAAAAACGGCGTCGTTTACGGCGACGCCCTTTCCGCTCAGGAGAAGAAGCGGATCGTCATGCAGAAGAAAAAGGACAGGAAGGCAAAGAAAGTCCGCAAGTCCGCCCAGCAGACCATTCCCTATGTGGAGATGTGCCGCGACGGTATCTGCAAGGTGAACAGCCGCCTCTACACGAAGTCCATCGCCTTTGAGGACATCAACTACCAGCTTGCGCAGAACGAGGACAAAACTGCCATCTTTGAGAACTGGTGCGACTTTCTGAACTACTTTGATAGCTCGATTTTCGTCCAGCTCTCCTTCATCAATCAGAAGGCAAGTCTCAATGAGTTCCGCAAGCGCATCAACATTCCGGCACAGGAGGACGCCTTCAACGACATCCGCTCCGAGTATTCCGGTATGCTGCAAAACCAGCTCACCAAGGGCAACAACGGGCTGATCAAGAAGAAGTACATCACCTTCGGCATTGAGGCGGACTCCCTCCGCACGGCAAAGCCGAAGCTCGAACGCATTGAAACCGACATCCTCAACAACTTCAAAACTCTCGGCGTGAGAACCGAGCCGCTGTCCGGCTACGAACGGCTGAAAGTGCTTCATGATGTGTTCAATATGGACAGCAATGAGCCGTTCCGCTTTTCCTTCGATATGGTTGCCCGGACAGGACTTTCCAGCAAGGACTTCATCGCTCCCACTTCCTTTGACTTTCGTGAAGGCAAGTGCTTCAAGATGGGCAGAACCATCGGCGCGGTGAGCTTCCTGCAAATCCTCGCGCCGGAACTCAATGACCGTATGCTTGCCGACTTCCTTGAGATGGACAGCAACATCACGGTCAATTTTCATATCCGGACGATTGACCAGGCGAAGGCAATCAAGAGCATCAAGATGAAGATCACCGACCTCGACAAGATGAAGATCGAAGAGCAGAAAAAGGCGGTCCGCTCCGGCTACGATATGGACATCATCCCGTCCGATCTCGCCACCTTCGGCGGTGAGGCAAAGCGTCTGTTGCAGGATCTCCAGACCCGCAATGAGAGACTGTTCCTCGTGACTATCCTCATCATGAACACGGCAACCAATCGCCAGAAGCTCGAAAATGTGGTGTTCCAGACCGCCGCCATTGCTCAGAAGTACAACTGTGCGCTCAAGCGTCTTGACTTCCAGCAGGAGGAAGGCTGATGTCCTCTCTGCCTATCGGCGTCAATCAGGTGGAAATCGAGCGCGGACTGACCACTTCCAGCACAGCGGTTTTCGTGCCGTTCACCACGCAGGAGCTTTTTCAGGGGGGCGAAGCTCTCTACTATGGGTTGAATGCGCTGTCCAACAACATGATCATGGTTGACCGCAAGCGGCTCAACGAACCCAACGCTGATCTTGGGTACACCCGGTTCCGGTAAGTCCTTCTCCGCCAAACGCGAAATGACGAACGCCTTCCTCATCACGGAGGATGACATCATCGTCTGCGACCCCGAAGCCGAGTATTTTCCCCTTGTGCAGAAGCTCGGTGGTCAGGTCATTCGCATCTCACCGGTCAGCACGGATTACATCAATCCGTTGGACATCAACACGAACTACTCCGAAGAGGAAAACCCGCTTACGCTGAAATCCGACTTCATCCTCTCCATGTGTGAGCTGATTGTCGGCGGCAAGGACGGCTTGCAGCCGGTTGAGAAGACCATCATTGACCGCAGCGTCCGCATGGTCTATCAGGAGTTCCTTGCAGACCCCAAGCCGGAGAAAATGCCGATCCTCGAAGACCTCTACAACATTCTGAGAAATCAGAAGGAGCCGGAAGCACAGCGCATTGCAACTGCCCTTGAAATCTATGTTCACGGCTCTCTGAACGTCTTCAATCACAGAACGAATGTGGATGTCAACAACCGTTTTGTCTGCTATGACATCCGCGAACTCGGCAAGCAGCTCAAAAAGCTCGGTATGCTGATCGTGCAGGATCAGGTGTGGAACAGAGTTACCATCAACCGCGCCCAGCACAAGGCAACGCGCTACTACATGGACGAGTTCCACCTTTTGCTGAAAGAGGAACAGACCGCCGCGTACAGCGTGGAAATCTGGAAGCGTTTCAGAAAATGGGGCGGCATTCCGACCGGAATCACGCAGAATGTCAAGGATCTGCTTGCGTCCCGCGAGGTAGAGAATATCTTTGAAAACTCGGATTTTGTCTACCTTCTGAATCAGGCATCCGGTGACCGGCAGATTCTCTCGAAGGCGCTGAACATCTCGCCCAGCCAGCAGAACTACATTACCAATTCCAACGCCGGTGAGGGCTGATCTTCTATGGCTCTACCATCGTTCCCTTCAAGGACGATTTCCCGAAGGACACCCAACTCTACCGCATCATGACCACCAAACCCGAAGAAACCGTACAGAACTAAGGAGGATTTTTGAATATGAACAATAAGATGATTACCATTCCCTATGCGGACGCTATCGAATACGGAGAGAACACCTCCGCACTGTTTAAGGCTCTGTGGGAGCTGACCGATCTGATCCGACTGGAAAGCGACCTCAAGAAGCATCACCGCGCCTACCTCCATGTGAGGGAGGACATCGACGAAAAGGTCGAGGAAGCGCGTCAGATTATGACCAAGGTAGCTGTGGATATGATCGGTTTCTACTTCAATGTTGATGTTTCCAAGTGCAGCAACAGCGATGAGAATACCCCTTTCGCAGATGCGGCGGATGATGAAACCGTTACGGTCCCCAAGGACGAGTATGAGCTGATGATCGACGATCTGCTCACGATGTCCGAAATCATTCAGTGCGTCGCAGATATGCGCACGCAGGATATGAAGCAATCCGCGAGTTCGGCAAGTTCGTCCCTGCTTTCGCTGCCTTTGAGAAGAACCGCCTGAGCCTCTATCGTGAGGCGGCGAAGGAAGCCGAGGACATCTTCGACCGTTGGGCGGACGAGATTGACGATCTCGACGAGGACTTCACGGAAGATGAGGATTACGAGCCGGACGAGTATTACTCCGACTGATGCCCATTGAAATGTTGTCGGGTTTTACAGCCAACATTTCAATGGAAACACAAATCCAACAGAACAGGAGGTACACCACCATACAACTTGACATCATTCATACCGGCGATTGCTTGAAATCCTGAAAACCCTGCCTGATGACAGCGTTCATTGCTGTGTGACATCCCCGCCGTACTACGCGCTCCGCGATTACGGCATGGAGGCTCAGATCGGCAGAGAGACAACGCCGAAGGAATATATCTCGCGCCTGACGGAAGTGTTTACCGAAGTCAGGCGCGTTTTGCGTCCGGATGGAACGCTCTGGCTGAACATCTCGGACACCTACGCCGGGAAGGGCAATCAGGGTGATTTTATTGATCCGAAGAACCCCAACGGCAGAAACGGTCAGGCTGTGGCTCTCAACAACAAGGTTGAGGGCTGCAAGCCGAAGGACATGATCGGTATTCCGTGGATGCTGGCTTTTGCCCTCCGCGATACCGGCTGGTATCTTCGCAACGACATCATCTGGATGAAGGATAACCCCATGCCGGAGAGCGTGAAAGACCGCTGCGCCCGCTGCTACGAGCATATTTTCCTGTTCTCAAAGTCCAAGAAGTATTTCTTTGACTACAAGGCAATCTCCGAGCCGATTGCCCCTGCAACGGCAGAACGCCTCAAGCGCGGCATGAAGGGCGGCAACAAATACGGAAAGCCCGTTCCCGGTCAGCCTCAGCCGCAGTCCATCAACCGCCCGCGCGAACATGGCGAGATCAAGGACGCAGACATCAATCCGCTCCGCAACAAGCGCGATGTCTGGAAGATCAACACCGTTCCCTTCAAGGGCGGTCACTATGCCGCTTACCCTCCGAAGCTGGTTGAGACCTGTCTTCTCGCCGGTTGTCCCGAAGGCGGCATTGTGCTTGACCCCTTTATGGGAAGCGGCACAACCGGCATGGTTGCTGCGCAGATGGGACGTCATTTCGTGGGTGTAGAGCTGAACCCTGAATACACCGATCTTGCCTATAAGCGGATTGGAGGTGAAATCTGATGCCCAAGGAACCGGAACTCAAAGCCCGCGACAAGGTAGTCGTGCGGATGACACGAGACGGCGCGGTCGAGAAAAACCTGACGGCTGGCACCGAACAGCGTGTGTCAAAGAGGCTGGAAGATGCAGAGCTGGTGAAGCCCGCTGAGACAGCCGAGCCTTCCGAAGCTCTTTCCCCAGAGGAACAGAAAAAGGTGCAGATGCGCCGTCAACAGCGTCAGTTTCAGGCGGAACACGCCGAGGATAACGACACACAGCCGCCCTCGGAAACGTCCGTCACAGAAGAGAAAAGGGCAGAAAATCCACCCCAGAATGCACCTGAACCGCTGCCCTCGGAAACGCCGTTCAAGCCTCCTGTTTTGGAGCAGCACGGCGTTTCTTCGCATACCGGCACGGTGATTGCCGAAACGGTTGTCACGCACAAGCTGCGCAAGACCTCTGCGGTTGAAGCAGTGGATGCAGATGCCGTTCTCACTCAAGCGGCGGAGACCGCCTCTGCAAAGCCGGTCTCGGACGATGCCGTCCCGCCCACGAAGCGGATGCAGAAGCTCGAAAGGAAGTCCGAGAAGGCACATGAGCGTCTGGATGCCGCCCGTGAAAAGCTGCCCACGCACAAGGTTCTCAAGAAAGAGCGCGTCTTTGATGAGGAAACCGGCAAGGGCAAAACCCGCCTTCATTTTGAGGATGAGCTGAAAAAGCCAAAGGGCAAAGGCAAGCTACAATTTGAAGCAGATAAAACCGTCCGCAAGGTCGGTGACACCCTCGCTTCCGGCATTCACGGCAAAATCCATGAGGTCGAACAGGAAAACACGGCGGTTGAGGCGGCTCATAAAACGGAGATCGCCGCTGAGACTGCGCTCGGCATTTCCGCCATCATCGGGAAAGCAGCGTCAACAAGCCTTATGAAAAGGTCTCCAAGCTGGAACACAAGGTGGATGCTGCTGATGCGAAGCTCCAATATGAGAGAAATCAGCAGGAGCATCCTGAGATGAAGAAGCAGAACATGAACAAACACTATCAGAAGCAGAGCATCAAGAAGGAATATGCCGCCGCTCGAAATGCCGGGTCTCAGACTGCCGGGACTGCCACAAAGAATACCGGCAAGAAGCTCGGTGAGAAGGCGTCCGACAAGATCAAGGAGTTCTTTGAGAAGAACAAGAAGGTCTTCATCTGGATCGGCGTCGGAATTGCCCTTCTCGTTTTGCTCGGTGCCGGAATCAGCTCGTGTTCGATGCTCACCTCTACCGGCTCGACAGTCATTGCATCCTCCTATCTCAGCGAGGATGACGCGATGCTGGGCGCGGAAGCGCAGTATTGCCGAATGGAGCAAGAGCTGCAACGCTATCTCGACACCTACGAAAGCACTCACAGCTACGATGAATACCACTTCGATCTGGACGATATTGAGCATGACCCCTATGTGCTGATCTCCATTCTCTCGGCTCTCCATGAGGGCGAGTTCACGCTGGATGAGGTGCAGGGTACGCTCCAAATGCTGTTTGAAAAGCAGTATATCCTCACAGAAGAGGTCATCGTCGAAACCAGATACCGCACGGAAACCGACACATGGACGGATGCAGACGGCAATACGCACACGGAAACCTACCGCGTCCCGTATGACTACTACATCTGCAACGTGAAGCTCGAAAACTTCAATCTCTCCCACGTCCCGGTCTACATCATGTCTCAGGAACAGCTCTCCATGTACGCGACGTATATGTCGGTGCTGGGCAACCGCGAGGATCTGTTTGGTGACTCTCCCTATGTGGACAAGTACATCACCAATCCTCCCGCCGACTACGATGTCAACCCGGAATACTTGAATGACGAGAAGTTTGCGACACTGATCACCGAGGCGGAAAAGTATCTCGGCTATCCGTATGTGTGGGGCGGCTCCAATCCCGACACATCCTTTGACTGCTCCGGCTTTGTCAGCTACGTTCTCACGAACAGCGGTCTTGTGAATACCGGTCGGCTGGGCGCACAAGGCTTTACAACGTCTGTACGCCGGTCTCAAAGGCGAATGCACAGCCCGGTGATCTCATCTTCTTTGTCGGGACGTATGACACCCCCGGCGTGTCTCACGTCGCATTTACGTCGGTGATGGGGTCATGATCCACTGCGGCGACCCCATTCAGTACACATCCATCAATTCTTCCTACTGGCAGCAGCATTTCTACGCCTTCGGAAGACCCGCCTATTAAAAGAAAGGAGTTTTGCATGAATCCCAAGTATCAGAAAGTCCTCTCCGACATTGAGAAGGCTGAAAAGAAGAAGTCCGAAATCGAAGGTCAGCTCAAGGAGCTGTACGACAAGAAGACGGAGCTGGAAAACCTTGAAATCATCAATACCGTGCGCTCTATGGTGATGGACAAGGATCAGATCATGGCGTTCCTGTCTTCCATGAAGGGCGGCACCAAGACCGCTGAAAATATGGAGGTAATCGACAATGCGTAAGAAGTTTCGTTTTCTGACCGTCCTTGCGGTCTGCGTCATGGTTCTGTCCTGCTTCTCGGTGACGGCGTTTGCCTATGCCGATGACACCGAGCAGAACCTTCCCGTTACGGAGGCAACACAGCCGGAACAGCAGCCTGAAACCACTCCCGCGCCGGAAAAGCCGAAGGGTGAGCCGATTGACGATGAGGGCAACGCCTATACCCGCGACTTGCTCTATGACAAGGCAACCAACAAGCAGTTCATCACAGTCCAGACGAAGAACGGCAATACCTTTTTCGTTGTCATCGACTACGATGCACCCATCAATGAGGACGAGGAACAGTATCAGACGTACTTCCTCAACATGGTCGATGAGAGCGACCTGCTTGCGCTGCTGGATGATGATACTGCGGCGGCTCTGACTACCTGTAACTGCAAGGAAAAATGCGCTGCCGGTCAGGTCAACACCGACTGCCCGGTCTGCAAGACCAACATGAGCGAATGCACCGGCACAGCCCCCGCTACACCTGAGCCGGATAAGGATGCAGAAACCGATGCTCCCGCCCCTAAACCCGAAAAGAAGTCCAACGTCGGCATGATCCTCGTCATCTTTGCCCTTGCCGGTGCTGCGGGTGCAGCTTATTACTACATCAAGTTCGTCAAGGGCAGAAAGCCCAAGGATGAGGATATGGACTTCTTTGATGATGAAGGCTACGAGGAAGAGCCGTACATCAACGAGGATGATGAGCCGCAGATTGCGGAGGATGCTGAAACGGATGGTGATGAAGATTGATCTTAGTCATTGCTGAAAAGCCCAGCGTTGCCCAGTCCATCGCAAAGGTGCTGGGCGCGACGACCCGAAAGGACGGCTACATGGAGGGCGGCAATTACATCGTTTCGTGGTGCTTCGGTCATCTGGTGGAGCTGGCAGACGCCAGCTCCTACGATGAGCGGTATGCCAAGTGGCGGTATGACGATCTGCCTATTGTTCCGGAAAGCTGGATGTTTGAGGTCACGAAGGACAAAGCACAGCAGTTCAAGGTGCTGTCCGCTCTCATGAAGGACAAGCGCGTCGCCGAGCTGGTCTGCGCAACCGATGCAGGGCGCGAGGGTGAGCTGATCTTCCGGCTGGTCTACAACAAAGCCGGATGCAGCAAGCCCTTCAAGCGTCTGTGGATCAGCTCGTTGGAGGACTCCGCAATCCGCGAAGGCTTCAACCATCTCCGGGACGGCAAGGAATATGACCGTCTCTATGAAGCAGCACTCAGCCGTTCGAAGGCAGACTGGATTGTCGGTATCAACGGCACCCGCCTTTTCACCACTCTCTATCACAAGAAGCTGGTGGTCGGGCGCGTCCAGACGCCGACCCTTGCAATGCTGGTGGAGCGTGACGGGAAAATCTCCACGTTCCAAAAGGAGAAGTATTTCAACGTCCACGTCGGCAAGGGCGATCTGACTGCGATCTGGAAAAGGTCAAAACCGAAGAGGAAGCAAAAAGAATTGCGGCGGCTTGCGAGAAAAAGCAAGCCGTCGTTTCTTCTCTCAAGCGGGAGACGAAAACCGTCAATCCTCCGAAACTCTACGATCTGACCACCTTGCAGCGCGAGGCGAACCGATACTACGGCTTCACCGCCCAGCAGACGCTCGATCTCGTTCAGACACTCTACGAAAAGAAGCTCCTGACCTATCCGCGCACGGACAGTCAGTTCATCACGGATGATATGGAGGACACTGCCCGTCAGGTCATTTCCATCGTCTGCCGCCAGCTTCCGCTTTTCTCCGATGTTTCAGTCACTCCGGACATTGTCCGCGTAACCGACAACAGCAAGGTCACGGATCACCATGCCATTCTCCCGACCGTCCAGCTCGAAAAGCAGGATGTTTCGGCGCTCCCTCAGTCGGAGCAGAAAATCCTCAATCTTGTTGGGATGCGCCTTCTGTGTGCGACCGGCGAGAAGCACACTTACGCGGAAACGCAGATCACGCTCTCCTGCGAGGGCTATGCGTTCAAAGCCAAGGGGAAGACCGTCGTTCAAAACGGATGGAAAGCCATCGAAGAGCTGTTCAAGTCCTCCCTCAAGGCGAAGGAAAAGGACGATCCCATGAAGTCCCTGCCCGAAGTCCATGAGGGCGATGTTCTGGATGGTGTGTCCGCCAGCGTCACCGAACACTTTACGACACCCCCGAAGCAGTACACGGAAGACACTCTCCTATCTGCGATGGAGACTGCCGGAAACGATCAGTTCGACGATGACACCGAGAAGAAAGGTCTCGGAACTCCCGCAACCCGCGCCGGTATCATTGAAAAGCTGGTAAAGTCCGGCTTTGCTGAACGCAAGGGCAAATCCCTCATTCCCACAAAGGACGGCTGCAACCTCGTCTGCGTCCTGCCGGAACAGATCACTTCTCCCGCAATGACGGCGGAATGGGAAAACACGCTCATGGAGATTGAGCGCGGCAATGCGGATGCGGACGCCTTCCTCAGCGGCATTATCCGGATGACCGGGGATCTCGTAAAAGCCTACCCGTTTCTCTCCGACGCCGAAGCCCAGCGTTTCGGCACGGGCAAAGAGGAAATCGGCAAATGCCCTCGCTGCGGCTCTCCGGTCTACGTCGGTAAGGGCAACTTCTACTGCTCGAACAAGGCTTGCTCCTTCTGCCTGTGGGAAGACAACAAGTTCTTTTCCAGCAAGAAAAAGAAGCTGACCAAGAGGATTGCAAAGGAGCTGCTGGACAAGGCTGGTGCCGAGTGACCGGGCTTTACACGCCGAAGAAGCCTCAGCTCTACGACGCGGTGATCCGGCTGGATGACAGCGGCGGCAAATACGTCAGCTTCAAGATGGAGTTTGATAAGTAAAGGAGGTAGCAAATGGCTGAAAACAAAAATGCACAGCAAGTCCGCGAAATTACGGACAAGCTGGAACAGGGCATCAAGGAGCTTTTTGAATCCGAGCGGTTCAAGGAATATCTCCGCACGATGTCCAAGTTCTACAACTATTCCTTCAACAACACGCTGCTCATTGCGATGCAGAAGCCGGAGGCAACCTATGTTGCCGGTTATACCTCGTGGCAGCGCAACTTTGACCGTCAGGTCATGAAGGGCGAAAAAGGCATCAAAATTCTTGCGCCCGCGCCGTACAAGGCACAGGAAGAGCGTGAGAAGATTGATCCTTTGACACAAAAACCGGTAATCGGCGCAGATGGGAAGCTGTCACAGAAACAGTTGAGGTTCTGCGTCCTGCCTTCAAGGTGGTGAGTGTCTTTGATGTTTCCCAGACGGACGGCAAGGAGCTTCCGGACATCATCGTCGATGAGCTGAAAGGCACCGTCGAAAACTACGAGGCGTTCTTAGACGCGCTCAGGCAGGAATCTCCCGTCCCTATTTCCTTTGAGGACATTCCGGGCGGTGCAAAGGGATTCTTCTCTCCGGTTGAAAGCCGCATTGCCATTCAGGAGGGCATGAGCGAAATCCAGACGGTCAAAACCGCCATTCACGAGATCGCCCACGCCAAGCTCCACGCCTTCAAGCCGGATGAGAAAACCACGCCAGAAGACAGGAAGGATCGGCACACCAAAGAGGTTGAGGCGGAAAGCGTTGCCTACACCGTCTGCCAGCGATACGGCATTGAAACCTCGGACTACTCCTTCGGCTACATCGCCGGTTGGTCATCCGGCAAGGAAACCAAGGAACTGAAAAGCTCTCTGGACACCATCCGCAAGACGGCGGCTGAGATGATCGAGGGCATTGACGCCAAGCTCAAGGTGCTGCTGGCAGAAAAAACGCAGTCCGCAGAGAAAGATACCGAAGCGCCCGCAGAGCCGATGCCGGAAGCACCCATTTACCGTGAGACGGCAAATTACGCCTATGAAGCCGATGAGCTGGAGTCATATCGTGCTTCTCTCGCTGCAAACGTGGAATGCCGCCGTGCGATTGAGGCGGCAATCAGTTCTAACTACGGAGACAACCGGCTGGATGCGGATGCTGCTGTGAAAAGCGTCCTTGAGCAGTTCTCTCCGGAGCGTGTCCGATATGTCCTTGCAAACACCATTCAGCAGAAAGACTTTGACGGGCGCATTCCCCAGCCCCTCAAGGAATGGGCAAAGACCGTTGATGTCTGCCCCGAAAACGCCACCCGCTTCCTTGTGGATAAACCCAATCCCGGACTGACGGCACTTTTCGTGGATGCGTTCCGTCAGCAGACCGAACCCCAGAAGGAAGCTGTTTCTGAGAAAACGGAGGAAAGAGACCCGGAGGTCGTTGCATGGGAGAATGATGAGATTACCTCTATTGAGGTAAAGACCGTGGAGGTTAAGTCTCCCTTTGCTCCCTCGCCGGAGGAAGCGGAAAAAGCACCGAAGGCACACCGTCTGACCGCCGAAGAGAAGGAAATCAAAGCCGCCGTCATGGACACGCTCAAGGGGCAGATTGCCTATCACAACGACGGAATGCGGGCTTCCTACCGCGCCTCTAACCACTCCTTCAATCTGCTGGCGCGGAACGGCGTCAGGATCGAGGGCAACACGGTCACGCAGAACGGTGAGCCGCTGTTCAAAATCCATCGCCGTCATGCAGCGAGGAAAACACAGGGCTGCTATCGTGAGCTGATGCCGACGCTGGAATACGTCAAGCAGGAGCAGAAGCAGGAAAAGCCCTCCATCCGTGATCAGCTCAGGACTGCCGCGAAAACGCAGCCGGAGAAGAAGTCCCCGGTCAAATCCAAAACGCACGACATGGAGTTGTGAGAAAGGAGACGCATGAAGAAATACACAGACGTTGACATCGTTGCGGAGCTTCAGAAGCTCGTGGACGATCATGTAGACAGCTACAAGGAAGACTTCGACATCGACAAGCGCATCATCCGCCGTGCCGCCGAAAGCCAGAATCCCGAAGACAAGACGCTGATGTGTTCTGCCGCCCGCACGGAACGCACTGCCTCAACGAAAATCAGGTCTTCATTCAGGGAACGCGGGATCACAATACCTTCCGTTTCTATGCGGAGCAGACCTACGACGAGTGCATTGCCCGTGTCATTGTCCCGAAAGCTGTCAAGCGCGGCAAGGTGTTCGGGGATGTCTTTGAGATCAACTACCGGGAACAGGCGGCAAACGTAGCGCAGAACTCTGTTGCGCCGGATCATGACCGGCTGACCTTTGCGGATGGCTTTGTGCTGGAAGCCCCCTGCCGCAGCAGCTTCGATGCAGCAATGGCTCTGGTTAGTGAGCATGGCGGCGTACAAGCCCACCGGACGCTCCCGAAGGACGCGGATGCGCTGGCAGAAGTGCTGTCCAAGCAGAAAACCCGCCGTGACAGACTGCCGGAGGCAGAGAGGACAGAGGTGCTTTCGCCGCTCCCCGTCGCAGAACTCCGCAAATATGAGGCAGTCAAAAAGGCGCATCCCGACGCGCTGGTTTGCTTTGCCCAGAACGGCTATTTTGAGCTGTACGGCAAGGACGCGGAAAAAGCCGCGCCCTTGCTCGGCACGAAGCTCCTTGAGAAGAAGGTGCGCGGCAAGCCTTCTATTCCGGTCACTGGCTTTCGTGAAAGTGCGTGGGTAGCCGGTTCTCACAAGCTCTGGAAGTCCGGCATGGATGTCTTTCTCAGCAAGGACGGCGAGACCTTCAAGGAACTTAAAGGCGCAGATTACATTCCTGTCGGCGCAACGCTGAATGTGGATGGGATCAAGTGCAGAATCGACGCGGTTGATTTTGCCGCTGATGAAGTCCGGCTGACCAACATCGAGGACAAGAACCGCCCCATCCGCTTTTCGGAAAGCATCCAGTATGTCCGCTCGTATGTGGAAGATGCCGGTATTGCCGTCTATGACACCGTTCCGAAGAAGTCCGCTGCCCGTGAATCCATCCGTGACAAGCTGAAATCCGCGCAGAAAGCCCAGCCGTCCCACACACCGAAGCCGCAGAAAAACAAAGGAAAGGATATGGAACTCTGATATGAAGAATTTTACCGTGGAAGAAATCAACCTGATGTGCTGCTTCAATACGTCCAGCCGCAAGCGGCTGATCGACGATATGAAGAGCGTCACCCTGAACGACATGGACGGCGAGATCGCAGAGCTGATGTATAAGACCGTCCGGAAGCTCGAAGCCATGACTGACGCAGAGTTTGAGGAACTGTATATCATGCCGGACGGCATGATGGATGACTGAAAGGAGGATGCCTATGCCCGTATTAGACGGTAATTTTGAAGCCTTCGTCACAAACCTTGGCAAGTACAACGAGGGTATGCTGGTCGGTGAGTGGGTGAAGCTGCCCACCACCGAAGAAGAGATGCAGAAGGTTTTTGAGCGTATCGGGATCGGCAAGCAGGATGAGTTCGGTCAGCCCTATGAAGAGTGGTTTATTACCGACTACGAATGCCCGATCTACGGTGTTCAGAAGATGCTTGGCGAGTACGAGAGCCTTGATAAGCTCAACTACCTTGCCGCTTTGATTGACGAGCTTTCCCTGAGCGATCAGGAAAAGCTCGTTGCCATTATGGAAGCCGGTTGCGATGAGGTTAGCGACATCGACGATCTCATCAACCTGACGTTCAATTTGGACTGCTACGACATCATGCCCGGTATCAACGACGAATCCGACCTCGGCTATTATTACGCACACGAAGCTGGTATTTACTCCGAAAAGGATCTCGGTCCTCTGGCAAATTACATCGACTATGAACGCTATGGGCGCGACATTGCGATGGATGAGCAGGGGCGATTCACCGATGAGGGCTATGTCCGTGTCGCAAGTGAACGCTGGGACAGGCAGTTTAACGGTGAGATTGATGATATTCCCGATGAATACCGGATTACCGGCTCAGGGGAAGCCGCCGAGCGTGACAGCACCATCGCCGTTCTCGTCGTTGAGCCGGGAAAGGAGCCTTATGTGAAGGAGATTGACTCCGGTCTGGAGTCCTTGCAGCATGAGGTCGGCGGCTGCATCGAGGCGATTTACCCCTACGAAGACCCGGTTGCCTTAGTCTGCAACGAAGAGGGCAAGCTGGAAGGTCTGCCTTTGAACCGCGCTCTGCGTGATGAGGACGGTGACATCTACGATGTTGTTGCCGGAACATTCATGGTAGTTGGTTTGACGGATGACAGCTTCGGCTCTCTGACCGTAGAGCAGATGCAGAAGTTCTCTGACCACTTCAAGGTGCCGGAGCAGTTTGCAAAGCTGGGCGATAAGATTGTGGCGATCCCCATGATCTCGAAGGAACAGCAGAAGCAGGAAAGCGTCGAGCAGAAGGACTTTGAAATGAACGCCGATACCTCCGGGCTGACGGTTGCCGGTCACATCGGGACGTGGCACACCATTGGCCAGCACGAGGTCGGCGGTCACAGCTTTTACCTGATGGAACATGACACCTACGGCGATGAAGCGGCTTGCATCATCGTCGATGAGCGCGGCAAGCTCGTTCTCGATGATGTCTACAACGGCTTTGACGATGACACGCTCCGCCTTCTCGATCTTGAGGTCAAGGAAGTGCCGGAAATGCCTGATCCTTCGCTCTCTGTTCAGGATATGAAGGACTACGGCTACGCATGGGCTGGCGTTCTTCCCGCCGGTCAGGAAGCGGCTGAGAAGGCTTTGGAGAAGGGCTGTGAGGTTTACCGGCTCTATTCGGATAACACCGAAGGCTTGTGCGTGGATGCCAAGGAGATTGCCGATCATGCGACAAAGGGCGGAATGCTCGGTATCAGCAAGGAAAGCTGGATGGCAGCTCTTGAGAAAGGAAAACTACCTCAAGGCAGCGGAGATGTCGATGGAGGATGACTACGGCATGATTGACGGGATCATCAACAACGGTCCGAAGGAGGACAAGACCGCAGAGGTCAAAGCCCCCGAAAGGGCGAGAAGTCCTCCATCATGGACAGGCTCAAGTCTGCAAAGGCTGAAAAGCAGAAGGAATGCTGCCCTCCCCAAAAGCACAAAGGAGAGATTGAGCTGTGAGCAGAAGTCAGAAATGGCGGCAGGAGTGGTCGTTCTTCATCGGGGACAGCGGACGCCGGAAGTATAACCGCTTCTGCGTCCGCTGCATCCATAGCTGCAAGCAGAGCTTTCGTGCGGATCTCATCGCCTGTCCGCACTTCTCCCGCAAAGCATCGCAATGTAGACAGTTAGGGGTCGAAAAAGCCTGTGATTGCAAGCCTCAGAGCGGTGCAAATTGACCAGCCTAAGTGATTGTATTCCCTGCGTGGTTTCATCTTTAGCGCGGAAATAAGTGTCGATTTCGGCACTTGTTTGAATGCCCGGAAAACGAACCAAGAGCCTCTGTCGATGCCCAGTTGGGTGTCAGCAGAGGCTCTTTTTTTGTGTCTTTTCCTTGAATTTTACCATAAAATCATTCGCTAATCCATAGTGACGCTATTAGCGTTTCTGTATCACTATGGTTTTAATCCATATAATATTCATGAGCGATTTAGAAAAGGAACAGGTAAACGCCCATGATTGATAAACGAATAGGAAAGCGCGTTAAGCAAGCCCGTGAGCGTCTTGGTATTACACAAGAGGATCTTGCAGAAAAGACCGGCTTGACCACAAATTATATTTCCACCGTCGAGAGAGGGATGTCATTTCCGCGCTGCGAGAAGCTGATTATTTTGCTCAATGGCTTGGAGACATCCGCTGATTCAATTTTCTGCGATGTCTTAGAGCATAGCGGAGAGGCAAAAGCCTCAGAACTCTCAAAGAAAATTGCTGATCTTCCTCCCGAAGCGCAAAAGCGCATTTTGCAAATGGTTGAGTTGATGATCCAGCAAGAGAAGGATAACATGAAGTAAAATCATTGAAGGCTGCGTGATTTTTCACGCAGTTTTTTCTTTTGCCGACTTATTTCTACATATTTCTTGATTTTCTATGCTATAATCTATGTATAAGCGATTTAGAAACACACGCTAATACATATAAGGAGATCAAGAATATGAAAAGTTGTGCCTTCACCGGACACCGACCTCAAAATCTGCCCTTTGGCTTTCGTGAGGATGACGAACGCTGCGCTGCGCTCAAAGAAATCCTAAAAAAACAAATTGTTTCTCTGATTACAGATGAAAGTGTCACCCACTTTATCTCCGGCATGGCTCTCGGCGTTGATATGTACGCCGCCGAGATAGTGCTGGAACTGAAGAAGACTTATCCTGCATTACACTTGAGAGTGCCATACCGTGCGAAACACAGGCAGCCAAGTGGAATGCAGCAATGCGCGAAAGGTACTATGGCATTGCTGCTCAATGTGATAAAGAAACGCTTCTTCAAACGCACTATACTCCTGACTGCATGGATAGGCGCAATCGGTACATGGTAGATCACGCTGATTACATCATTGCAGTATGGACGCAAGCCAGCGGTACAGGCAAGACAGTGATGTAACGCCCAAGCAAGGGAAGGTAATCA
>ENA-OQJX01000400-OQJX01000400.1-human-gut-metagenome-genome-assembly--contig:-NODE-400-length-24094-cov-5.546168_pt1 | contig 24094 bp, 20 predicted proteins | sample MGYA00242615_ERZ504782 | MGnify/ENA primary metagenome ERZ504782 (study PRJEB26092, sample SAMD00036354) | human gut metagenome | host: Homo sapiens | study: EMG produced TPA metagenomics assembly of... | reverse complement strand
AATTTTAATTTTTAGAATCCGACCGTCACGTTAAACGTGAACGAACGACTCGTCGGAGCAGCCCCGTTTTCGAAACCGGTCGCATTCGTGTTGGTTGCCGAAACGGATTCAGGGTCGATACCCGGCAAATTGTAATGGATCATCCATACATTATTACAAGTAGCAGACAGGTTCAAACGCTGGAACGGCGTCTTTTTCAGCATCGCTCTGTTGAACGTATATCCTAAAGTAATGTTACGCAGACGAATATTGGTCGCATCATAGGTGAAGACTTCCGGCAAACCATAATTACCAGTCGATCCGATCCGTTCCCAATAGTTTTGGTGAGTGACCGGGACATTATTTTCCACATATCCCCCATCTTTCTGAACAACCGTGTTAGGCACAACAAAATCCTGACGTTCACCGTTCACAACCGTTCCGGCCGCATTACCACGAACAAATAGGTTGGAAGCTGTTGCCGAATAGATATCACCACCGATACGGAAGTCGACCAGAAAGCTCAGGTTAAAACCTTTGTAAGAGAAACTATTCGTCAAACCCAGCATCCAGTCCGGACTTTGGTTACCCACTTTACTCTTTTCAGTCGAAATCAGCGGCAGACCGTCTTCACCGACGATTACTTTTCCATAATCCGGACTGTCCTTGTCTGTCACACGCAGAAAGGTCTGTCCGTAAATATCACCATAATAACTGCCTTGTGCCGCCACGATCTGAATCGCATCCAATGTCTTGATGTCATAAAGCGTCACTCCCGGATAAAGGTCGATGATCTTATTGCGGTTCAGGGAAAACTGAGCTGTAGCATTCCAGTTGAATCCTTGCGGATCATGGCTCTGGAAGATAGCACCGTTCAATGAGATTTCCAAACCTTCGTTCTGGATATTACCGGCGTTCACCTTACGGGAACTATACCCGGCAAACGGATCAAGCGGCAGATTCAGTAGCTGGCGAGTAGCATTTGTCTTATACCAGGCGAAATCCAAACCTAAGCGGTTTTGGATGAAACGCACGTCGAAACCAGCTTCCCAAGATTTGATCAACTCGCTCCGCACGCTCGAATCAAACAAGATTTGGCCGGGAGCAGCCGTCGTGTTCCCGTTTTCGTCTTTTCCCACCGTGTAATTGTTGTACAGCTGATAGGGGTCGAGGTCATTACCCACTTCCGCATAAGAAGCCCTCACCTTTGCAAAAGTGAACCATTCCGGCATGCTTCCGCCGATCTTAGGCAACATATCCGAAATCACACCGGAGAGGCTGACCGAAGGATAAAAATAAGAGCGGTTAGCTTTAGACATCGTAGACGACCAGTCGTTACGAGCTGTCACGTCCAAGAACAGATAGCCGTCCCAATTCAATTGCAACGAACCATAAAGAGAGTTCATCTTCCGACGGATCAACTCGGAAGTTACGGTCGGCTTATTAATGCCGTTGTTCAAGGAGAATAGGTTCGGAACCAGCAATTCACCGGCCGAAGCGTTCATTTTACTTCTTTGCTGCATCATCAAGTTGCCGCCGAACGTCACAAAACCGCCCAAGCGATCCAGCAAATTATCTTTGCGTGCAGTAGCCAGGAAACTGTAGTTATTCTCGTAGAATGTTTCGGAACCTTCATTATACAGGCCGCGTGGAGAAGTGTTACCGCCGGCATACACTTTCTCGTTTTTGGTTGTCGTATAATAATCGGTACCGCCACGCAGTTCGATATCGAACCAATCGGTCGGCGCATATTTCAACGATACATTCCCCAAAAGACGGTTACGAGTATCGTTGTTCTGGCGATATTTGGTTACCCAGTAAGGGTTTTCCTGCGGGTTCTTGGATGCGTCCCACCAGATCATATTGCCTTCTTCATCCACACTGTTCTTAAATTCCTTGACATTCAAGGAACGAGGCAGACCGTATATCGTATTGAACGCATTTGACGGGTTCACACCCTGGATCGGACGGTTATGGGCATTCATATTGATATAGTTCACCTTGGCATCCACTTTCCATTTTTCCTCCTTGTCAAGGAACGTGGTGGCACGCAACGTGATGTTCGTCTTATTCAGCTTCGCTTCCGGTGTGATACCGGCATCATCCGAACGGTTGATAGAAGCAAAGACGGAAGTTCCGTTAATATTCTGCTGGAAACTGACGCCTTCGTTAAAAGAGGTTCCTGTGTGGAAGAAGGCATCGATATTATCATATGTCCGGAGAGGCACCTGGCGTCCGAGCCAGTCCGTCACCATCTGCCCTTCCGCTTTCGGTCCCCAGCTCAAGCGAAACTGGTTATCATAGACTCCGACCGATCCTTGTCCGAAACTGTTTTGCATATCCGGTTTCAGGAAAATGGATTCAGCCGTAATACCGGCATTCACCGTAATCCCCAGCCTTCGTTTTTCCGTCCCGATTTGGTCGTGATCAGGATCACGCCATTACCAGCCTCGAACCGTAAAGAGCAGCAGCCGAGGCTCCTTTCAGGACCGTCATCGATTCGATGTCTTCGGGATTGATATCTGAGAGACCGTTACCCATATCGGCTCCGGAGTTACCCCAGACATCATCCACACCGCCAGTGAAGTTATCCATCGGCGTACCGTCCACCACGATCAATGGCTGATTGCTGCCGGTCAACGAACTGTTACCACGGAGCACGATCTTCGAAGAACCTCCCACTCCGTTACTGGAACGGACAATTTGCAAACCGGAGACTTTACCGGACAACGAATTGGCCAGATTCGGTTCGCGGGAAGACAACAACTCGTCTCCCTTCAATTCTTGCATGGCGTAACCTAATGCTTTTTTATCACGTTTCATACCCAAAGCCGTCACGACTACTTCATCCAATTTCTGCGTGTCTTCTTCAAGATGTACGGACAAAGAGGCTTGTCCTGTATAAGGGATCTCCTGTGTGGCGTAACCGATAAAGGATATTTGGATAATATCCCCCTTTTTCACACCATCCAGCGTGAAGTTACCATCCATATCGGTCATTGTCCCGTTGGTGGTTCCTTTGATAACGACGGATGCACCGGCAACTGGGCCTAAAGCATCTTCGACAACTCCCGTTACTTTTGTATTTTGCCCCAAAATGTCAGTGTCCGGATTACCTGCACTTGAAGCCGCGTATATATTCCCGGAGAAACATAACGTGCTCACAAGCAAAACCATGCTGACAGGCTTAATTCTTTTCAACATAACTAATGTTTTTTATTTAATTTATGATACATGTCTTGGCTGAAACCAACGTCTTTTTTGATATATGTAACACAAAAAAAGAGAAGTTGTTTTGTATTTAACTTTTCGGATAAAAGAAGATCATGCTGAAAAAGTATTCCGGAAACATATTGACAAATTGTTTCACAAGGACAGAGAAACGAGAAGAAAAGACAAATGGGAAAAGACAAAAAACTTTTTTTTCGATTTGGGAACAAAAAATAAAAAAGCCGCCAACCATCTCTCCCACAGAGACAGTCGGCGGCCCTTAAAGACTTATAATTATTAACAAATGTTTATTGCAGAGCACCCTGGTTGGCAGCAGTAGGCCAATACGGATTCTGATAAATCGGAGAAGATGAAACATCTCCGCTACCGGAAGTTATGTCCAAATGCTGGATATTAATCGGCTTCAAGTAGTGAGCCATAGCCCATCTGTAGCCATCTTTTGCAATCGAATTGGACAACTTTTCATACGGACGATAGTATTTGCTGAGACTCGGAGCCGAAACATTCGCTTTCGGATTATCCATACCGTAAACCAAAAGGCTTTCACCGGTAGTCTCATCCTTATACCAGTTCTGCATTTCACCCCAGATCTTGATACCTTCAATATGGTACGGAGTTGCGATCATCTGGTCCATTGATCTCCAACGGCACAAATCCATATAACGCAACGCTTCGGCCATCAATTCGCAACGACGTTCACGACGGATGTTATACAAGGTCGGATCAACCAGTTGCCCAGCGGAATAAGCGCCCCAGTCATTCTTGGCCTCTTCGCTCATAACAGTAGCAGCGATTGTCTTATTATAATCCGTATCGACATGAGCACGTTCGCGCAAAGCTCTCCAATAGCCCTGTGCTTTGGCATCCAGATTTCCATTCTTTTCATAACATGCTTCCATATAGTTTAATAAGGCTTCTGATGCACGGAAAGTAATAGAACCTGTATAGTTTTCACCGTTTACGCACTGTGCCTGATCAAAACTACCACCCTTACGCAACGCATAACCGGTCGCATAACCTTTAGCAGCATCACCTGTCAGAATATTAGGGATAGGTTCTACCGGAACAGCATGATCACCTTCAACAGCCTCAATCAAAATATTTTTCTGTCCCGGCTCCTTCAAGAAGATCGTCAGACGGGAGTCACGATCTTTGCGGACATCCGCAATCGTTTCATCACCCAGATAACCACTTCCGGCCGCATAAATCGGCAGACCGTTTGCCATCAAGAAACCGTCGACCATACCACGAGTCACACCAACACCATAATCGCCGAATTGCGCTCCTACAACGACACAATGTACCTGGCCGAGACCTTTACTATACGGGCGCCACAACAGCACTTCGCTATAGGACGACATATCCACAGCCGAGAACATATCCATATATGGGTTAGCAGGTTCCGTGGCAGCCTGTTGTACCAATCCCGTATTTTCAACCAAGACAGCAGCATCGGCCACTTCCTGAGAAGCCTCCATTGCCAGTGTAAGGAAATAATTGATTTCGCTGTCGATATCGCCAGTCGGGTACTGGTAATTGGCATTGTAATCTTTTTCTTTTCCCGGCCATCCCGGACCATTCGGAACGAATGCTGTATTTTTGAAATACTTCAACCAGGTGCCTTCAAACAGGGCAACACGAGACTTCAACAGTAAAGCAGATTCCTTATTAATACGCGTCTTCGCCTTATCTGGATTAGACTCCATCAGCACGATAGCCGAATCCAAGTCGGAAATAATGAAACGGGCCACTTCGTTACGCGGCGAGCGTTTGCTAGCTTCTACCAGCGGATCCATTTGATCGGGCAATGTATTCCGCACGATAGGGAAATCACCGAACATCTGATAGCGTTTGAAATACTCATAAGCACGCAAGAAATACATTTCTCCGATATAATGGCGGATATTCGCATCCGAACCACTGATCTGCTTAGCTGTATAACGCGGCATCACATTTTCGAGGAAATAGTTACAGCTATAAATAAATTTGAAACGATATGGATCGTCGTCAGCCTTCTGTGACTGTATCGTCTTCCACTGTCCCGGAATATACTTATTGTCATAATTCATATAAGCCTGGTTATCGGTATGCTGGTCGGTACCGAACGTTCCGTAGCTCCAGTTGCCGTGCGAAGGCAAAATATCGGCATACAAACCGTTGGCATAAGAAGCCAACTGCGATTCTTCAGTCAAATAGTTTTCCGGAGAAATAGTCGACTTGGGAGTTTCATCCAAAAAGTCGTTGCAGGAACACAACAGTCCCAGCAGGGCTACTCCTGCAACATGTTTAAATATATTGATTTGTTTCATTGTTTCCTGTTATTATAAAGTTACACTAATACCGAACGATATCGTCTTTGACAGTGGATAAGCATTACCATTGTGATCATTACCACCGCTAACAGTTTCCGGGTCGAACATATTGGCCAGCGAAGTACCTGTCCACAAGTTTTCACCTGAAACGAATACACGCAACTTATTTACATAAAAACGGTTTGTCAATGTAGAAGGCAATGTATAACCCAGCTGAACGTTTTTCAGACGGATATAAGCAGCATTTTGCAAATAACGAGTCTGCTTTTGATTGTTCTTATTTTCATCAAAGATAGGGCGCGGATAATAAGCATTCAGGTTGGCGGACAGATCATTGGAAGCTTCAGCACGGAAATAGTCCGCATGTTCTACGAAACCTGTAGAATGCCAGATACCACTGTTGCCGATACCCCAGAAATAAGAGCTGCCCTGCCAATAATCACGCTTCATCACACCTTGGAAGAAAGCACGGAAATCAAAACCTTTCCAGTCGGCATTCAAATCCAGACCAAACTGGAAACGAGGAGTGTCGTTACCGATCACCTTCAAGTCGCCATGATCATCCAACTTATTACCACCATTATCGATCTTACCGTCGCCATTCAGATCCGCATACATGATATCACCAGCTGCCCAGTTCGTACCCAGTGCATCCTGTCCACCATTAGGCAATGAAGCCAAATGTTCGTCCATTTCGCTTTGCGATTTAGCAATACCGATTGTTTCATATCCCCAGATTTCCCCCATCTTGCGTCCGGCATTGTATTTCTCAAACGTACCGGTTGGGTTCGGGTAGCGGGTAATTTCAGTCTGTGCATCGGAAAGGATAAATGTCACACCATACCCCAATCCATTTTTCAAGCGGTCTTGCCAACTGATATTCAAATCAAAACCGTAAGTTCTCAAGTCAGTATTGTTCGTTTTCGGAACATCCAGCCCCAAGATAGCGGGAAGCTCAGGGCCGGCCCAACCATATCCAGTGTCTTACGTTGATAGTAATCGAACGATCCGGTCAAACGATTGTTCAAAGCACCAAAGTCCAAACCGACATTCCAGTTACGAACACGTTCCCAGCCTAAAGTAGAGCTGATCAATGCCGGCACATAAGCAGCATTCGGACGAATACCTCCCTGCAACCATTTACCGTCGCTCGCCTTTACCGACAAAGACTGGTAAGTCGGATACCATTCCGTTGTATTTTGGTTACCCAGTTCACCATACGAACCACGAAGTTTAAACGTTCCGACATATTCGGCCCAATCGCTCCAAAATTCCTCACGAGCCACATTCCAACCTACCGAGAAAGAGGGGAACCAGTTCCAACGCTGATCTTCACGGAAACGGGAAGTACCGTCATAACGCAGATTCACTTCCGCCAGATATTTACCTTCATAATCATAGTTCAAACGACCGAAGAAACCGGCTGTGCTCCAACGTGCACGTGAACCGTTCGTAGAAGGAGTCACCGGGTTACCTTGATAGTCCAGTCCGGTTGTAATATCAACTTCCGGCAATCCCGGCACGATAATGCCATTCCGCTGCAAACCAAATTTAGTCTGGCTCAAGCGCTCTGCCTGGAAACCGACCATCGCTTTGAAATTATGACCTGATTCCAAACTATGTGAATACTCTGTATAAGCATTGATATTCATATAATTTTCTTTCAGATAATCTTCATGTACATTGGAACTCTGATTATAAACATAGGGGTTACCATCCACATCATGATTATAAGTCAGCTGCTTGTCCCAATGACGATTGGCCGATTTGATACGGTAGTTAAAGTCCACATGCGTAACCCAATTCTTGATCGGTTCAAGGATTAACGAAGCCTGTTGATACAGATTGTCCGTCTGTGTTCTATCACGACCGCCATCACGCAGCCCCAATGCAGGAGAAGGAGAAGAATATAGATAACCATTGTTATCATAAAGAGGCAAAGTCGGCCATCCCTGACGAGCCAAATTGTAGTACAAATCATCTGTCAAATCAGCAGGACGCCCATAATCTTCACGGGTGAAACGATTGCTGTAATTGAACTTAGCCCAATCTGTCAAAGTCACATTAATTTTAGCCGTTGTCGTATAACGGTTGTACTGATCTTGGTTGAATTCCATCAAGCCGTTCTGATCCAGATAATTCATAGACAGATAATAACTGATCTTTTCCGTTCCGCCGTTTACACTCAAGTTATGTTCTTGCGAGAAAGCCCAATTCCGGTACAAAGCATCATACCAATCCGTATTCGCATTACCGGCAGCATAACCATCCGCCCAATACTGGCCGTTTGCAATAATCGGATCTTTCAGTGTTCCGTTCTGATAAGCTTTGATACGCTCTAAATGCTCAGTAGTAAAGTGTGGAGTCTGACCAGCATTAACCGCTGCATCGTTATAGAAAGTAGCGAACGTATATGAATCCATCTGGTTAGGAGTCTTTACAGGATCATTCCATCGAAAGCTATTGTTGTAGTTTACAACCGGTTTCCCTGTTCTACCGCTTTTTGTGGTAATAAGAATTACACCGAAAGGAGCACGGGACCCGTAAATGGAAGAAGCGGCAGCATCCTTCAAAACAGAAATATTCTCAATATCCTGCGGGTTGATAGAGTTGATATCACCTTCCATACCATCGATCAAAACTAACGGACTGCCACTGGACCCTTCACCGATAGTAGCCGTACCACGGACCTGGATATCTGCCGTTTTCTCCAAACTACCACTAGACGAAGAAATCTGTAAACCAGGAACCATACCCTGCAAAGCCTGTGTGGCACTCATAACAGGACGGGATTCCAACGCTTCTGAATTGACTGTTCCGACAGAACCAGTCAAGTTTACTTTTTTCTGAGTACCGAAACCAACAACAACAACTTCGTCCAATTTCTGTGTATCTTCTACTAATTTGACTTGAAGAGATGATTGTCCGGTATATGGGATTTCCTGGGTTGTGTAACCAATGAAAGAAATCACGATGATATCCCCTTTCTTTACCCCTTCCAAAGTAAAATTACCATCCATATCCGTCATGATGCCGTTGGTGGTCCCTTTTACAATCACAGACGCTCCGGCAACAGGTCCGAAATCATCTTCTACAATACCTGAACATTTTCCACTCTGCTGGGAAATGTTCAGGCTTTCCCCGACTATAGTCGGTTCGGCCCAAGCGCTTTTAGGGAAAGAAAACGCTCCAGCCAACAAGATTAAGCTGATAGGTCTGATTCTTTTGAACATAATTTGTGTTTTATTAAATTGAAAGAATTATTTTGATTTTCATAATAACTTCTTATTCGATGAAACAGGCAGGTTCTACACGTCTTTGCGTTTTAGTGTTTAAAATGATATTAGTTCTAAAAGAACTCAGGTATTTTTAGCTTTGATATATTTTTGACTAAATTTAGTAACATATTGGTTTTTAATCACTTGATATAAATGTAAAGATGTTATGTAATAATTACTTAAAATACACAAATCGCTTTAAATTACTTCTGTTAACAAGTTAGCAGAAGTTCCGACTACATTTTTTATTAATCTATTTTTATTGGAACCATATATTTTATTATATACATATCATATTGATAAACAGTAAAATATATACATATGATCAAAAGAACAAAATGTTAAAAAAGAGACTTCTACGTATTTTTTTTAGAAAAATAACAGTGCAACAGAAAATTTTCATATCTTTGACACCGATATGAAATGTGCAGAGTTCTTTTAGAACTAATTACAAACACAGATAAACACTATACGCAAAAGCTAAAAAACTCTAACATTTTGTATACATGATGTAGAAAAGCGATAACAAGCGCCATCATTTTAATTAAAAGAGCATTCTTTCAATTAAATATAAGACACAAATTATGTTGAAAAATTTTAAACCTATCAGCTTAATCTTGCTGGCAGGTGCCACTTGTTTCCCTGCAAGTATATTTGCAGAAACAATGCCCTCCAAGCAAAGCATGAACATTTCCCAGCAGAGTGGAAAAGTCACAGGTACTGTGGAAGATGATCTGGGCCCTGTTGCCGGAGCATCGGTCGTAGTGAAAGGAACAACCAATGGAAACATCACCGACATGGATGGTAATTTCACATTGGAAGGTGTAAAAAATGGAGATATTATCCAGATCTCTTTCATTGGTTACACTACTCAGGAAATCCCATATACAGGACAATCCACCCTTCAAATCAAATTAGCGGAAGACACCCAGAAACTGGAAGAAGTCGTAGTCGTAGGTTACGGCGTACAAAAGAAGGTAAACCTGACCGGTGCCGTAGGGATTGCAGACGGTGACGTTTTGGAAGACCGCCCGATCGGTAACATTGCACAAGGTTTGCAAGGTGTTGTACCGAACTTGAACATCGACTTTGCCAGTGGTGACCCGACGGCAAGCACAACATTTAACATTCGTGGTACAACGTCTCTGAACGGTGGTTCTGCCTTATTATTGGTTGACGGTGTGGAAACAGAAGATCTATCTTTATTGAACCCACAGGATATCGAAAGCGTATCCGTATTGAAAGATGCCGCTTCAGCTTCTATTTATGGAGCACGTGCTGCATTCGGTGTAGTGTTGATCACAACCAAAAAAGGAAAGAAAGAGCAGAAAGTCCAAGTAAACTACAACAATAACCTGTCTTGGTCAAAGGCTTCCCGTCTACCGGACGGCATTTCTTCCGACAAATGGATTGCGGCCATGAACGTAGCAGGAACCAATTCAAACAGCAAACTATGGTCTCAAGAATTAATCGACGCCGTTGACGCTTATATTGCCGGTACAGGTCCATCTTCTTTCCCGGCAACAGACAGTCAAATCACAGCAGTCGGCGAATGGGCCTATGCTGGTAACACTGACTGGTTCGAAGAAATGTACCAACCCTCATTCATGCAACAGCATAATGCCAGCATCAGTGGAGGTTCAGACAAAAGTACTTATTACGGTTCTATCGGTTACAAAGGACAAGACGGTCTTTTACGTCATGGGACAGACGAATACAGACGTATCAACATGACGTTTAACTATTCGACCCAAGTTACCAAATGGTTGGAATTGACTTTCCGTACAAAATATAACCGTAATACATCCAATACACCGGACGTTAAAGACTATATGGGTGAATCAGCACACTATGAAGTCTATCGTTCATTTCCTTGGGTTCCGATGTACACGGCCAATGGAGACTGGGCCGGTATTGGAGGTAGCGGATTCAACTACAACTATGTTGGCCGTATGGCTCTTGCCGGACGAGACAAAATGAACTCAGACGACATATGGTATACAGCTGCGTTCAATCTGACCCCGATCGCCGGATTATCCATAAAAGGTGACTATACCGGTAATAAATACTATGAAAACCAGACAAACAATGTCAAGACACTTTACCAAACCAATCCTGACGGAAGTCAGAGTTCAGTCGCCGGAAGTCCGAACAAATTAACAGAAGCCAGATACAACACGACTTATCAAGCACTCAACATATATGCCGATTATAAAAAATCGTTCAACGATGTACATAACCTCGGTATAATGGTCGGTTACAACCAGGAGAGTAAAAAACAAATAACCTGTCCGTAACTACACAGAGTTTGTTCAACAACGACAAACCTATTATCGACCTTGCCAATACGCATAATCTGCCGAATTTTACTGGAACAATCTGGGCAGTACAAGGTGCGTTCTTCCGTTTGAACTACGACTATATGCAGCGTTACTTGCTTGAAGTAAACGGTCGCTATGACGGTTCGTCCAAATATGCAAGCGGTGACCGCTGGGGATTCTTTCCTTCCGTATCGGCAGGTTGGCGTATCTCCGAAGAACCGTTCTTCGAACCGGCACGTAATATTTTCGACAATTTGAAGTTAAGAGCTTCTTATGGTGGATTGGGAAACCAGGTAACTGACGGGAACTTCCAATATCTAAGTTACCTGAACAGTAAAACATTAAGCTATTTGATTAACGGGCAAATGGCAGGCGCTTTAACAGCTCCGACATTAGCAAGTTCGAATATCACCTGGGAAAAAGTTTATACGACTAATGTCGGTTTAGACTGGACCATGTTGAACGGACGTCTGACAGGATCGTTCGATTATTACATCCGAGACACGAAAGACATGGTAGTACGCCGTACATATCCAGCTGTATTAGGGACAACCGGAGGCAAAGAAAATTTGGCTGACATGCGTACAAAAGGTATGGAATTATCTTTCACTTGGAATGATGAGATCAAGAATGTTGCCGGAAGCCCGCTAAGTTACTCCGTCGGTATCGGTATTTCTGATAACACATCTGAAATCACTCGATATGACAATCCGACAAAAAGTTTGAATGAGACTTATTACGAAGGTATGAAGATCGGTGAAATCTGGGGATACGAAACGGAAGGCTTTATCCAAGATAAAACCGAAGCCGCAGAAATGGCAGATCGTCAGTCTTTCATCTCTACGACTTGGATTCCTGGAGATATTAAATATGCCGATCTGGACGGTAATGGTAAAATCAATCAAGGCAATAACCGTGTAGGTGATTCCGGAGACCGAAAAATCATCGGAAACAACACTCCACGTTACAACTTCAATATCAACCTCGGCGGATCATGGAAAGGTTCGATCTTCGTCTGTTCTTCCAAGGAACCATGAAACGTGACATATGGTTAGACAGCCCTATTTTCTGGGGATACGACGGTATGTGGTCATCTTGCCTGAATGATTATCATGTCGACAATTCTTGGTCAGCAACCAATACGAACGCTTATTATCCTGTCCCCCTATTCGATAAGAGAAGTAAGCAGGTACAATCCAAATATATCCAGAACGGAGCCTTCATTCGTCTGAAAGATGTGACTCTGAGCTATACTATTCCGAAAACACTGACCAGCCGCATCGGCATACAGCAATTGAAAGTATATGTCAGCGGTCAGAACCTTTGGGAAGCAACCGGATTGTATAAATATCTGGATCCTGACGTAGTCGGAAGTCGCCGCACTTCAACTGCTGATAATAAAACAGTCGGAGATTTGGCAGCAGATGCCGGTGGACGTGTTTATCCGTTTACCCGTTCCTATTCATTCGGTATTAATGTAACATTTTAAAAGAAAACAAAGAACATGAAAAAGTCAATTATATCACTGTGTGGCTTGCTGTTCTTCGCAGCACAAAGTTGTGACGTACTGGATAAAGATCCTGTCGAATTCGTCAGTACGGAAGAAACTTTCGCAAACGCCACCGAAGAAACGCTGCAATCCTACTGCAACAATTTCTATCCCGACTTGCTTAGCGGACATGGAGCTTTCAATGGATACAGTTTCGGAATGCTGGAAGGAGATTTCCAATCAGACAATATTCTGCCGTGGAGTCCTAATACCGTAGCATTTAGTCAACATCCAATTTCCACAAAAGATGACCAGTGGAAATGGGAAATAATCCGTGCCTGCAATGCATACCTTGAATACTACGAACTTGCACCGGTCGCTGAAAGCATCAAGCAACATTATGCAGGAGAAGTTCTGTTCTTCAAATGCATGGATTACTTCAACAAGGTACGCCGTTTCGGGGATGTTCCTTGGTATGACCATATTTTGATCCCTGGTGATGAAGATTTGTATAAAGGACGCGACTCACGTACGGTAGTAATGGCTAATGTATTGAAGGATATCAACCAGGCGATCGCATGGTTGCCGACAAAAGCCACTACAGGTGTCAGTCGTGTCAGCAAAGACGCCGCTCTGGCTTTGAAAGCACGTATGTGTTTGTTCGAAGGGACTTTCCGCCGCTATCATAATATAGAAGGAGATGTAGAGTTTTTGCAGGCAGCTTACGACGCTGCAGGAGAATTGATGAAACCGGAATACGGTTATTCGCTTTTCCAAGGTTCAAAACCCAGCCAGGCTTATCACGAGCTGTTTATACAGGAAAATTACAATAGTAACCCGGAAATAATCCTTTCACGTGAATATGATCCGGCACTCGGAGGTGCAAACAATGTTTCCCGTATGATAGGTGTTGGTGAAACTCCTATCGGATTCAGTCGCGATGCTATAGAGGATTACCTTTGTGCAAAGACAGGAAAGCCCGTCACACTTTGTGGATGTGAAGGCCATACGAAACATACGACACTCGTTGCCGAACTGAACAACCGTGACCCGCGTTTGTTGCAGACCGTAGCATCGCCGGAAGCCGGAGAACACAGCTACCAATTGAACGGCAAACGCGCCGGTATCAGTTCACTGTTGCCAGGACTTTACAATTCATCTACCGGCTATGCAATAGCCAAATTCTTCAATCCGGCTGAATTCTCGACCGTACATCATCAAGGAACTCTTGATGCTCCTTTGTTCCGCTATGGTGAAATCCTATTGATACGTGCCGAGGCCGGTGCAGAATTGGGATTAGATCCGGAACTGGACAAAACAATCAATGCGCTGCGTGATCGCGTAGGATTCACCCATCATCTGACTGCCAATCCGGAACAGGACCCGAAATTAGTTAAGGAATACCCGACTATCAAGGGAACAAATGCCAATCTGATCCGTGAAATTCGCCGTGAACGACGTGTAGAATTAATGGCTGAAGGTTATCGCTATTCAGACCTAATGCGTTGGGCTTGCGGTTTGCGCCTGAACGAACCCAAATTAGGTATCATCCAGATAAAGCAGCAGGCAACGAGGACCCGACAGCCTATACGGAAGAAGAGTATAAGACTCTCGAAACCCAATTAGGTTTTGTCAACGGAGCACTCGATATTTACACCAAGCGTGTAACAAATCCGGTTCCAAACTTCATCGAACCGAAAAACTATTTGTTCTCCATCCCGACTGACGAAATCGGTCTGAATCCGAATTTGAAGCAAAACACAGGTTGGAATTTATAATTCACAATCCATACATTTCCAGAAGGTCCGCTTTTCCCAACGGAAGGCGGACCTTCTTTGTAAAATACAGAGAACAGCTTCCTGACAGATGGGAAAAGCTAAGGAGTAAACAAAGAGCTGTAGCCTTTTTATTGTATCAAACTATATAGAACCGCAGAGATGCACTCACCGATTACGATTGCCTCCATTGAAAATAAGTCGGATACAATAATTATAGAGTGGCAATGGCCATACTTCTATCGTTAAGCTATAATGTTATAGAGCTTTTGACCTAAGTCGAATACCTTTTCGCCCTTAGTGAAAAAGGCTTTTGACAAGGGTCGAAAAGGTATTGACTTAGGCCGATAATGGAAAGAGAGATAAGACAAGAGTTAATAGTCTGTATTTTAATTTATAAACAGTCCACTCATCCCTTTATTTTTTCACTTGCCAGTAAATATAATTACATCGGAAAAAGGCTGGAGATGGAGCATAGTCAACCCAAATCAGGGCAAGACAGGGTGAAAGCAAATTTTTAAGGGTGAAGCCAAATCGACAGTTTGAAAAAGAGTATAAACGACCACGTCAATAGTCTTTCTCATTCGCCAGATTCCACATATTCAGAAAAGAGGCTTTCGTTATGTCGACAATCTTATTCCAGTTGATCTTTTCCACATGGTCGCTTGGCAAATGATAGTCAGGATGACCGTCCGTATGATACCAGATGACCGGTATATCCAGGAGGGCGAATGAAGCATTATCGCTCCCTCCTACCGGCTTATCCCACGGACGATAATCAGGAGCCAGATTCAAGCCATATTTCTTGATATCGCTTTTTAACCAGTCGCCAAACGCAGGATGCGCTTCCGTATAGAAATAAACAACATGCGTCGGCTTAGACTCGTCATTATTACGGCCAATCATGTCATAATTCAGATACCCTTTCACCTTATCCATCTCCGGGAATGTCTGCACAAAATATTTGGAGCCTAACAAGCCTTTCTCTTCACCATCCAGAATGCGAAAATAACGGTTCGCTCCGGTTGGACACCTGTCGCTAAAAACGCTTGGCAACCTGCAGGACAGCTGAAACCCCCGAAGCATTGTCGTCAGCCCCGTTATAGATCTGGTCGCCGTCCAGCATCGGGTCAAAACCGAGATGATCGTAATGGGCGCCGATAATCACATATTCGTTCGGGTTCTTACCCTCGATCTTACCCAGGATGTTGTTCATCGAGAGCTTCTGGTGGACACCTTGTTTCAACTTCGCGATCGAATCCGGATGAACCTGGAAGCGGTCTCTCTTTTGCCGTTCCTTATTATAGGCCTCGAAAGGTTGATAATAAGATTCGAACAGAGGCTCGATCCCCATCGTTTTCAAATTAGATACAATATATTCACCGGCAATACGTCCACCACGGAAACCAGCTTCACGTCCTTCCAAAGCATCGCTTGCCAGAAAACCGATATAGGCCTCGGCATTTGCCTTGTTAATGACATCCAGCCCTTTTTTTTCAGGCGACTCGGCCCATAACGTCGCACTTAGCGCAATAGAGGCTAAGAATAATCCCGTTTTTCTCATTTCGATATTGTGTTTTACAGATTATAGTTTTCCACATCACGCAAATATAAGAATATTTAGATCAACCCAAGATAACCTCATCCAAATAAATTATCAAAATGACACCTCTATCCCATCTAATTTGAATTAATAGGGCATATTTTGAAAATTACCCGCAAGGGTAATATTTTTTAACATTCCATTTGATAGCAAATACCCTGATTGGATTATCAAAATGACAATCAGTAAAAATAAGCCTAAAAAAGATTTTTTCTGTGTGGCCGGACGGGATAGGAATAGGACAGACTTCATTAAAATAAAAAAGGCCAAACTCCGCTATCTTATAAGCGTCGAATGCCTCCTCGTTTATCTCTCACCAGTCTTTCAAAAGACTACGGTGGAGAGACTACATCTAAAATTATTTACTGTTTAATACTCAATTTTTAGAGCTTTCGCTCATTTGGCTCATCAATCTGCGGATCTCAGCATTTACTCGCTGACACATCGAACCATTTCCTACTGACTGATAACGATCAGCCTGATAACGCAACATCGCTAAAGTACGCATACTTTTTTCGTTTTCTCTCATCATCATAATTTTACTCATTTAAATTCTCCACGCTTGGAGAACGATTAATAATAACTAAACCTAAACTTCTTTTTCTTTTTGTTTACAGTGCAAAGATAAACATTTTATTTGGATTTATGCTGTAAAACATATTTAATATTTATCATTTAACCATATTTAGGTTTTGATTAAACACTTTTCATCTCGATTTACCTAAACGACAGTAGTCAATTCACCTGTAGTCGAATCGATTACAAATCCTCGAACCGTTATATCTTTCGGAATCAACGGATGTTTTTGCACTTGAGCTACTGTTTCACGAACAGAACCTTCCGGAGTGTCGAATCCGCGCAACCACGATTTGAAATCAATGCCGCAGTAACGCATCATATCGATATGTTCCGAAGGGATGCCGCGCTTCTTCATTACCTCAATCATCTGCTCGCTATCCATATGCTTGGCACCGCAATCGGTATGACCGATAATCATGACTTCGTTCACCCCTAATTCATAAATGGCAACCAGCAGACTCCGGATCACACTTCCGAAAGGATGGGAAATAATCGCCCCCGCATTCTTGATGATCTTGACATCGCCGTTCTTTATGCCCAAAGCTGCCGGCAGTAGCTCCGTAAGGCGTGTGTCCATACAAGACACAATCGCTATTTTCTTATCAGGATATTTATTGGTGATAAACCGCTCATATCCTTTATTCTTTACAAATTCACGATTAAATTTCAATAACTCGTCTATCATAACTATCCTATATATATGTAACAGTTCAAAATCAAATAATGTTGAAATGTTTCAACGCATTGTATACACCATTCTCGTCGACAGAGGTCGTCACATAACTGGCCGCACTCATCACATCTTCGGCCGCATTTCCCATAGCAACCCCGATCCCGACATGGCTAAGCATCTGGATATCATTGCCACCATCGCCAAAGGCCATACATTCGTCCAGACCGATATGGTAATGTTCCAGCATCTTGTCAATCCCTACCCGTTTACTACTTCCAAGCGGTACGATATCTGTAAAAGAGGTTCCATCGTGTGGATTCACAATGAGACAGGACCTTCATAATACGTTTTTCCTGCTCTGCCGTAAAAAAGGCGATCAGCTGGTAGACCGTCTTTCCATAAATATCCTCGATCGGACGGATTGGGGGAGCCGGGAAGTTCAACAGATGAAACACATCGTTGACCGCTTTATCCGTATAGTTCATAAAAATCTCGTCTTCCTGTACGAAGGCACAAGGAACTCGCCTTCCTTTTCCTGGTAACGTACCAAGGCTTCGATATCCTTATCGGGAATACTGTGCTTATAAATCACATCGTCCTTTCCGGCAAACACATAGCCACCATTCAAAGTCACATATCCATCGAACTCAAGATCGCCCAGATTGTTAATCGAACGGCGATGACGGCCGGTTGCTATAAATACTTTTATCCCCTTCTTCTTCAACAACTCGATCGCATGAAGGGTGGATTTCGGGACTACATGTGTTTTAAAGCTGACCAATGTCCCATCGATATCAAAAAATACTGCTTTAATCATAACCTAAACTCATTACCTTTTAAATCTCAACAAAGGTAAGAATAATTACGGATTTCCAAAGGTCATATAAAATTACTATATTTGAACGCTGAAACATTTTATTTGCAGACATGAAAACACATCTCTACTTATTGACAATACTATTCATATTCTCCCCATCCGTCTTTGCACAAGAGATTGAGAAAGAAACCGTTCCCGGACAAGAACTGACTTTAGTCGAACGACTCACAGGAGGGAAAAAGGTGATCGAAAGCGCAGAAATGAATTTCCAGCTTTTTACTTCGCAAACGCCAATTTCACTGGTTCCAATTTCGACGGCATGAACTTCAAGCTGAATCGTGTCCGGCTGGAAATAAAAGGGGATGTATGGAAAAACCTTTCCTATCATTACCGGCAGTCGTTCAATAAATATTCGGACCCTTATTCGCTGGACAACCTTTCGTCCTCGCTCGAATTGGCTTATGTCAACCTGAAAGTACATGACAAATTCGGCTTTACGATCGGTAAGCAGTTTGTCAATTTCGGAGGATACGAATATTTTGTCAATTCGATAAAAGTCCGTGAATTCAGTGAGTTCAATAACCTACTGACCTGCTATCAGGCTGGTATTTCAGGCAACTGGCAGATCAATCCTGACCACGAACTTTGCTTCCAGATCGTAAACAACCGGAGCGGACAGGACAACGAGATCTACCCGACCGGATTGCCTGACAACACACGGGAAGCAAAAGTTCCTTTCATGTATACGGTAAACTGGAACAGTTACTATTTCGACCGCGTCCTGCAACTCCGTTATGCCACTTCCGTAGGACAACAGACACAGAAACGTTACTCTTATTACTTCACCTGTGGCAACACGATCGAGAAAGGTCCTCTGCTGACTTATCTGGACATCATGTACACCCGGCAGGGATTGGACCAACACGGCGTTATCAGCCGTCTGCCAGAGACAGCCCAGACAGCTTGCAATACCGAGTATCTATCGGTCATCGCCGATGTGGACTACCGGATTCACCCGCGTTGGAACCTCTATGTGAAAGGTGCTTATGAAACCGGAAGAGTGTACAAGGCGAACGGGCCGTTTGCCAAAGGCATGTACCGCCGTTCCTGGAATGCACAGAGCAGCCTCGAATTTTTCCCGATCAAGAACAGTGATCTTTTTATCTTCCTCCTTTACACATATCGCGGCGTGAAACTCGAAAAAGCAGCCTTGGATATGGGAGCAGTCGATCCCGACACGCATCGTATTTCGTTAGGACTGGTCTATTCGATTCCGGTATTTTAAACCTTCTCTTTCAAGTCTCTGTTTTTTATATATCTTTGTAAAAACATAAATAAATAGAGACTATGGAATACAGGCAATTAGGAGGTTCGGGACTTTTCGTGCCCGCACTTTGTTTAGGGACAGCTACTTTCGGTGGCACAAATGGTTTTGAAGGTTGGGGACACACGGAAGTGGCAGAAGCTACCCGAATGGTCAACCTATGCCTGGATGCGGGCGTGAATCTGTTCGACACGGCAGATGTCTATTCCGGAGGACTTTCCGAAGAGATATTGGGTAAGGCGATCCGCGGACTGCGCGATAAATTATTGATCTCGACAAAAGCGACTTTCAACCTAAACCCTGCCACCCGTAACGCAATGGGCTCTTCCCGCTTCCATCTGATAGAGGCTTGCGAGGCCAGCCTGAAACGGCTGAACACCGATCATATCGACATTTACCACATGCATGGTTTCGATGCCAACACACCGGTGGAAGAGACGCTTCGTGCCCTTGACGATCTGATCACTGCCGGAAAGATCCGTTATATCGCTTGCTCCAACTTCTCCGGCTGGCATTTGATGAAGTCGCTTTCTGTTTCCGAACGTCACGGATGGAGCCGTTACGTAGCTCAGCAGGTTTATTATTCACTTCTGAACCGTGAGTTCGAATGGGAGCTGATGCCGCTCGGCATCGACCAAAAAGTAGGGACAATCATCTGGAGCCCATTGTCAGCCGGTCGCCTGGGTGGCAAATATCGCCGTAATAACCCGATTCCGTCCGACGGTCGTGTAGCCCGCGGCGGAAGTCCGATTCCCGACGAAGCGACATCCTATGAACGGTTATACGATATCGTGGAAGTGCTGGATGAAATTGCCGAAGAGACCGGCCGTACGGTTGCACAATGTGCTTTGAACTGGCTGCTGCAACGTCCGACTGTTTCCAGCCTGATCATCGGTGCCCGCACGGAGGAACAGTTAAAACAAAACCTGGAGGCAGTCGGCTGGAATCTGACACCGGAACAGGTGAAACGGCTGGATGCAGCCAGCCGCGTTACTCCGGTTTACCCTTATTGGCATCAGGCACAATTCCCGGAAATGAAATCACAATTACTTTTCCCTTAAAAGAAAAGCAACCAAAAACAAGGCTAACCGGCCGACGGTTTCGGACAACAGTTCCGCTTTACGCCCGGCCAGTTAAGCCTTCTTTGAAAACTCCACTTTTCTTTAGAGCCAATACAATCTGCTTCGGATCATTCAAACAAAGCCGATCCGACCCGATTATACCAGGATGATATTACAATAAATAGACATCATTAATATCCAGCTTGAATTGCAGGCCAAGAAATTCCGCCGCTTTCCTACAAAGTAGCATCCGTCCGGTAAAAATCTCGAAATAGTCCATCACAGCACAGATTTCGGTATTGATCTTCAAATCGAGAGTGATCGTTTTCGAATCCGGCTCCAATATAACATCCGATTTTTCGGCTGCATAATTTACCCGGTCATGGATATCGAAATTAATCGTGGAACGGTTACGGACACGGCTGCGACGCACATCCGTCTTATCTGCGATTATCAAAGCAGCCGCAACGGCATTTACGGCAGCGGCCGTCTGTTCATCATGATTCCCGATAGCGTAATGACGGTCGCCACATCTTCGGGCGGCATCCCCATCTTATCCAGAATACGGAAAGCATCATAGCTCCGCTTTGAGCGTGGTCGATGCGATTCACCACATTGCTATATCGTGCATGAAACCGGCGATACGAGCAATTCCACCTCATGCGCATCATATCCTAACTTTTCCAATAAATCTCCTGCTACTTTCGCAACCTTCGTGCAATGGGCAAAGCTATGCTCCGTGTAGCCGATTGCTTTCAACGACTCGTCCGCTTGTTTGATATAAGTCCGGATCTCTTCGGAATTGCGGACATCTTCATATGTTACATTCATATTTTTATCTTTACTATATACGTTAATTAAACACAGAAATATTCCATTTTGTTCTGCCGAAGAACCAGAAGGACATGAATTTCATATTACAAAAGCCTTTTACCGGTCTTTATTGGAATAATAAAAAAGCGGAATCTCATGGTGAGACTCCGCTTTCTATTTTATTCGGGTGAAAAAAGGATTTCCACCCTTAGATGATCATAATCAAATTATTCTTCTACGCTCCAGTTTTCAGCAGCCATACGTTTGTAGCTACGCAGACGCCACTTAGCGTTTTCTTCTGCGGCAGCAAACAATTCGGCAGCTTCAGCCGGATACTGTTTTGCAACAGATGCGAAACGAACTTCACCTTTCAGGAAGTCCTGGAACTTACTCCAATCCGGTTCTTTGGAATCCAATGTGAACGGGTTCTTGCCTTCAGCTTCCAGAGCAGGATTGTAGCGCCACAAGTGCCAGTAACCACATGCAACAGCTTCTTTTTCTTCAGCCTGAGATTTACCCATACCCTTCTTCAAACCGTGGTTGATACAAGGAGCATAAGCGATAATCAAAGAAGGACCGTCATAAGCTTCAGCTTCGCGGATAGCCTTCAAGGTCTGAGCCTGATCAGCACCCATAGCGATCTGAGCAACATAAACATAACCGTAAGTTGTAGCCATCAGACCCAAGTCTTTCTTGCGAACTCTCTTACCGGCTGCGGCAAACTTGGCGATTGCGCCGACCGGAGTAGCCTTTGAAGACTGACCGCCTGTATTTGAATACACTTCAGTATCCAGAACCAGGATATTCACATTCTTGCCGGAAGCGATCACGTGATCCAGACCACCATAACCGATATCGTAAGAAGCACCGTCACCGCCGATAATCCACTGTGAACGTTTTACCAGGAAGTGGCTCAATTCGGCAATAGTAGCGCAATTCGGACATTTATCCTTGGCAGCTTCAACCATCGGAGTGATCTGTGCAGCCAGTTCTTTCGTCTTATCGGCATCGTTCTGATTTTCGATCCATGCAGTGAACACTTCTTTGTATTCAGCCGGACATTCTTCAGAAGCGACAGCAGCTTCCATAGCCGCCTGGATACGTGCACGCATCTTTTCGTTAGCCAGTTCCATACCCAGACCGAATTCACAGAAGTCTTCGAACAAAGAGTTAGCCCATGCAGGACCTTCGCCCTTTTCGTTCGTCGTATACGGAGTAGAAGGAACAGAACCTGAATAGATGGAAGAACATCCCGTAGCGTTAGCGACCATTTCACGATCACCGAACAACTGGGAAATCAGTTTTACGTACGGAGTTTCACCACAACCGGAGCAAGCGCCGGAGAACTCGAACAACGGAGTTGCGAACTGAGAATTCTTCACATTAGACTTGATGTCTACCAACTCTGCTTAGAGCTTACGTTAGCCACACAGTACGTCCAGTTGTCAGCTTCAGCCAACTGACCTTCCAGCGGAGCCATAGACAACGCCTTGTTGCCCTTGAATCCCGGACAGATATCGGCACAGTTACCGCAACCCAGACAGTCGAGAACATCAACCTGCATACGGAACTTCATACCCTTCATTGTAGCCGGAGCTTTCACATCCAACATCGGGAAGTTTGCACCCTTCTGTTCTTCGTCATTCAGAACGAACGGACGGATAGAAGCGTGAGGACAAACATAAGCACACTGGTTACACTGGATACAGTTTGCTTCATTCCAAACCGGAACAAATGCAGCAACACCACGTTTTTCATATTTTGCAGTGCCCTGATGCCATGTACCGTCTTCGATACCCTTGAAAGCAGAAACCTTCAACAGATCGCCATCCTGTGCATTGATAGGACGAACTACTTCGTTGATGAATGCAGGATCGTTGTTTACAACCTCTTCATCATCCGGCAGGTTAGCCCATGCAGGATCAACAGTCAACTGGTTGTATTCGCCACCACGGTCAACAGCTGCATAGTTTTTGTTTACAACATCTTCACCCTTCTTGCCATAAGACTTCACGATGAATTTCTTCATCTGTTCGATAGCCAGATCAACAGGAATTACGCCTGTGATACGGAAGAATGCAGACTGCAAGATTGTATTGGTACGGTTACCCAAACCAATTTCCAATGCGATCTGTGTAGCATTGATATAATAAACTGTAATATTTTTCTGAGCAAAATAACGTTTTACGCGGTTAGGCAAATGTTTTGCCAGCTCTTCACCATTCCATACAGTGTTCAGCAAGAATGTACCGTTCTCACGCAAACCGCGAGTCACATCGTACATACGCAGGTAAGCCTGAACGTGGCAAGCTACGAAATTCGGTGTGTTTACCAAATAGGTAGAACGGATCGGATGATCACCGAAACGCAGGTGAGAACAAGTGAAACCACCCGATTTCTTAGAGTCGTAAGAAAAATAAGCCTGGCAATATTTATTTGTATTGTCACCGATGATCTTAACAGAGTTCTTGTTGGCACCGACAGTACCGTCTGCACCCAAACCGTAGAACTTAGCTTCGAACATACCTTCGCCACCCAATGCGATCTCTTCTTTCTGAGGCAGGGAGGTGAATGTTACGTCATCTACGATACCGATCGTGAACTGGTTCTTCGGCATCGGCAGTGCAGGTTTTCATATACGGAAAGGATCTGGCAGGAGTCGTATCCTTAGAACCCAAACCATAACGGCCGCCTACGATAACCGGAGCATCTTCCTGGCCATAGAAACAGTCTTTTACATCCAGATACAGAGGTTCGCCTACTGCACCCGGTTCTTTGTACGGTCCAAAACAGCAATACGCTTAGCAGTCTTAGGTAACACGCTGACCAGGAAGTGTTA
>ENA-OQJX01000399-OQJX01000399.1-human-gut-metagenome-genome-assembly--contig:-NODE-399-length-24240-cov-2.818231_pt1 | contig 24240 bp, 30 predicted proteins | sample MGYA00242615_ERZ504782 | MGnify/ENA primary metagenome ERZ504782 (study PRJEB26092, sample SAMD00036354) | human gut metagenome | host: Homo sapiens | study: EMG produced TPA metagenomics assembly of... | reverse complement strand
GTTCTTTTTCACGGGGAGGGGGTCGAAATTGGCAAATGCTGCTGCCCGGCACAACTTCTCTGTAAAAACAAAAATCGAAACGACCGCAGTCGTTTCCGATTTTTTAACGTTTAATCACTTATTTTGTCTGGGGAGGGTAAGGGATGCCCCTTCATCCGAGAAGATCCAGAGCGTTTCATCGATATGAGAGCCACTCCTGGAGTAGGGTGTCACCTTGACGCGGAAGGTGGTGTCGTCGGTCTTTTTATAGGTGTGCTCCACGATGTCGCCGGTCAGGACTTGCTGCGGATATAGTTGTAGTCCAGCAGGTCCGCCAGACTCTCGCGGTAGGCGGGCTGCACCTGCGTATCACGGTACTGCTGCAGAACGGCGAGGAAAGAGCCGCCGGAGGTGTCCAGAATTTTCTGGAAATAGTCCGGGACGATCACGCCGCGCATACGGTCGGTCTTCAGATCCACAACGAACACGCTCTTGTACTTGGGGGCAAGGACCCGCAGGAAATGCTCGGCATCCCGCTTTTCGGTCAGGGTCTGCTCCAGCTTCTCGTTCAGGCCCCGCAGCTGGCGCTCCTGGCCGTTGCGGGCATAATAGGCCTGCTTGTCCTGCCGCATGGCAGCTTCGGCCTGATTCATGCATCGTCCAGCCGGTGCAGGTCGTTGGTGCTCTGGATGCCCACCGAGATCTCATATTCCTTCGCGCGCAGGAAAGCACGCATCTTGTCCACAGCCACCCACACGCTGTAGGGCGGCTGGTTCGGGGTGAGGATCACGAATTCGTCACCTCCGATGCGGTAGATGCGGCTGGAAACAAAGAACTTGCGGGCCGCATTGGCAATGAAGCAGAGCATGGCATCGCCGCTGCGGTGGCCCAGATGGTTGTTGATCTCGTGCAGGCCCACCACATCGATGTAGGTGCACACCATGGAGTCGTATTCGCTGGACTGCAGCGTCCGCAGATCGGTCTCGAAGAGGCTGCGGTTCAGCAGGCCAGTCAGGGTGTCGTGGCTGTAGGAGAAGTCCAGCTCCTCGCTGAGATGGTCGGCCTGTGCATCCTCACGCACCACCACGGTGGCCCATGGGTTCTGGGCGCAGCAGTTGCGGCAGGGCAGAAATTCCATGGTGATCCACACGAACTGGCCGGACACGTTTTTGCGGAAGCGGTAGGCCTCCGGCTGCTGGGTGCTGAAAACAGCGGAGCGCAGGGCCTCCAGATCGGTCTGGTCGGTGAACATCTCCGCGTCGTCCGGGTGAATCACCTTGTTCGTCACCATGCGCTCACAGTAAGCGGCAAAGTCCTCCTCGGCGTCCGAACCGGCACCGGGCAGGCGTGGATCCCGCTTGATGACCCGGTATTCGCCGGTGGAAAGATTCAGCAGGGAAAGCTCCAGCACATTATCCGCAAAGATCTGGTAGGCCTGCAGTGCCAGTGCGGTCTGCTCACTGTCGGAGACGGGGACCCGGCGGTCATGGCGCATCAGGTCGCGGCGCATCAGGTCGCGGCGCATATCCCAGTAATCCTCGCTGTTGGGCTGGGCCAGCAGGGCCTCGGCATTCTCCACCGGCATGGGCTTGTAGAAATAATAGCCCTGCGTATACAGGCAGTCGGCGGCCTGCAGCATGGAGACCTGCTCCGGCGTTTCCACGCCCTCGGCGATGATGGGCAGATTCAGGCGGTGGGCCATATCCACCACCGATTCCACGATCTGCACGCCCTTGCTGCGGTTTTGCTGGTTCATGTCGATGAGCTTCATGTCCAGCTTGATGGCATCCACGTTGGTGTCCTTGAGCATATTCAGCGAAGAATAGCCGCTGCCAAAGTCGTCCATCATCACAGAGAAACCTTTGCGATGTAGGCCTTGGATGGTGTTTTCCACCAGAGAAGCGTTTTCGGCCAGCATGGTCTCGGTGATCTCGGCCAGCAGGAGCTTGGGCTCCAGCTGATACTTTTCCACAAGGTTGGAGAAGATCTGCGGCACGTCCAGATTGACGATATCCACCACAGAAACGTTCACAGATACAGGCACAAGATTGCTGCCGCTCTCCTGCCACTTGTGCAGGGTCTTGCAGACAGACTCCCAGATGTACTGATCCAGCTGGGTCACAAGGCCGGTGCTTTCCAGCAGGGGCATGAACTCAGACGGGGGCACGCAGCCGCGGGTGGGGTGGTTCCAGCGCACCAGTGCTTCCATGCCCACGATGGCGCGGGTCATGCTGTTGCACTTGGGCTGCAGAAAGAAGCAGAACTCGTGATTTTTCAGGGCGTGCTCCAGCTCGCTCAGCAGCTGACGCTGCTTCTTGAGACGGCTGAGCATGGCCGGAGTAAAGCGGTGCATACCGCCTACGGCCGGGCTGGGGTCTACCGATGCGATCTGTGCAAGTGCATCGGGTTGCGGTGCGCCGACATTTTCATTCGACTTCAGTTCTTCGGACATGATAAATCCCTCGCTGTTGGATGTTTTCGACAAAATATGGCATTTTAGAAAACAGTATAGCACGATTTTAAACCTTTGAAAATAGATATTTAAAACATTGCGACATTGCGGCAAAAAAGAACGGAACGCCGGACGGGTCCGAAAGGCGGGGCATAAAAAGACCGCTGCATTCCTGTGCAGCGGTCTTTTGGGCAGCGGTCTCAGGCATCCTTGCGGGTGTCGGAGCCGTTTTTCTTCGGTTCTTCTTCGGGGCTTTCCCGGCGGGCAAGACCAAGGCGCAGGGCCTTGAGGGTGGTCTTTTTTACGCCATGCTTCAGGCCGGGGAAGGCGCGCAGCATGCGGCGCGGGCCAACGATGCGGGGGGTGCGCAGCAGCTGGGCCTGCATTTCATCGCTGCGGGCCTGTAGCTCCTCGGCCAGCTGTTCCACGACGCAGCAGCTCGGCAGCGCGCTCCATCCGTGGCCCTTGGCGGCCAGCTGTGCAGCTTGGCGGCTTCGGCCGTGTTGAGCTTGGCGATCTCAGAAGCACGCTTTGCGGCCTCGCGGGCCTCTTCGGCCTTGGCACGGACGGCGGCCAGCGTTTCACGCAGGGCGCGCTTTTCCGGTGCGGCTTCGCGGGCTCGGCGGCAGCAAGCTTGAGCTGCAGGCGCTGCTCGTCCAGCTTCTGGTCGGCGTTCAGGGTGGTGGTGCCCAGCAGCTGGTCATGGCATCGCTGACGGCATGGATACTGTCAGCCAGCTGCTCCATGGCATCCAGCGTCTTGGCCAGACCGGAGGCGGCAAAGGCCGTAACGACTACGTCTGCCGCGTAGACTGCATAGAGCACACACATAACGACAAAGCCCACAAAGGGCGGGACCATATCCACAAGACCGGCGACGACCGGGTGGACGATGCGCATGACCACCAGCGTGCCCACGCCCCACAGCAGGCTGAATTCCAGACAGATATAGCCGCCAATGTTGAAGGGAAAGTCGCTGTAGTCCCACCAGCGGGTGTGATAAAGCTTATACAGTGCCCAGCCGCCTACCAGTTCCAGCGCACTGGGCAGGATGACACCGCCGATGTACAGCAGCAGGACGCTGTTCTGCAAAGGGGTCAGGGTGAACAGCACAATGACCATGCCGAAGCCGTAAATGGGGCACACCGGGCCGTTGAGAAAGCCGCGGTTCACCAGCTGACCGGTGGTGGCGGCGGCAAAGATGACCTCCAGACACCAGCCGGTGCAGGAATAAATGAGGAAGAAGGCCAGCACATGATACAGCGAAAAGCCGCATACTGTGGTGGTCGTGAGAAAGTTGAGCATAAAACACCTCCTGTGAGAATCATGCTGCTGTGCAGGTCAGTTCTGTTTTTGTACGATCTTGTATTCATCGCCCGGCTCAAAGAACGGGCAGGCGGCCGTGCTGCAGGAAAGATAGCGGGCCATCTCGTCCTCGTCCAGACAGCCGCCCTGAGCACAGTACCAGCTGCCGTACTCGTCCTGCACATTGTTCAGGCAGATCTCGCAGGGGTCATTCATTGCCTTCGCCTTCCTGTGCAGCCTTGGCAGCAGCCTCGGCCGCTTCGCGGGCCTGACGCTTGAGGATCTTCGGCTCGATCCAGGTCACGCTGGCAGGGTCCGGGTCCTTGCGGGCGATCAGGGCCTTGATCTTGATGCCCATTTCGGTGAACATGCCTCGTGTTCGGTGCGGATGTTCCACTCCGGCTCGTTCTCATGGAGGTCAAAGGTCATCCACTCGATGTCGTAGCCGGAAGCGGGGAAGTATTCCAGACTGTCGCGGAACAGATCATCGTCGTCGGTCTTGAAGTAGATCTCGCCGCCGTCCTTGAGGAACTCACGGTAGTTGATGAGCTGGCGCGGGTAGGTGAGACGGTGCTTGTGGGAAGAGCCGTTCTTGCTCCACGGATTGCAGAAGTTGATGTAGATGCGGCTGACCGTATCCTCGGCGGTAATGACCCCCTTGATGCGCTCGATGTCGGTGCTCATGATCTTCACGTTGTCGATGGGGCGGCCTGCAGCCTGATAGGCGGCTTCGATCTTGCGCTTGGCGAGGATGAGCACCTTATCGGTGATATCGATGCCCAGATAGTTGTTTTCCGGGTGGGCGCAGGCCAGCTGGGAGATGAAGCCGCCCTTGCCGCAGCCCAGTTCCAGCACAAAGGGCTGCTCCGGGCGGGCGTACTGGGCGTGCCACCTGCCGCCCCAGATCAGCGGCTCATGCACATGGAAGTCGCTGCCATCAGCTCGTCGTGGGCATAGGGTTTGAAACGCATTCTCATAGTTTGTTGTTCTCCTTAAAATTAACGTGGCTCGCCCTCTCAGGCGCTGACGCGCCAGCTCCCCCAAAGGGGGAGCCCTTGGCAAAGCCGGAAGGTTTTCCGTACTGCCAAAGCCTCTCCCTTTGGGAGAGGTGGCTTTGCGAAGCAAAGACGGAGAGGGCGAGGATGCTTACAAATTCTGCTCCCGCAAAAATTCCTCCACCTGTTCCGGTGCAGCGGCGCAGCTGCCCTGACAGATGCCGGGCTTGCCGCCGCCGCGTCCGTTCAGGGCGTCGTTCAGGGCTTTGGTCAGGGCGCGCACATCGCCGTCTGCCTGCGCGATGCAGTAGCCGGTGCCCTTTCTGGGTGGGGGGTCAGGGCGGCGCAGAGACCGGTGGTGGCTTCGGTCAGGCGCACCGCCAGCCGGTGCAGGCCGTCCGGGTCAAGGCCGGGCACTGTGCGGATGGCATCCTCACCGGGGTTTGCCGGCTGGGCAAGTGCATCAAACAGCTGAGAACATACGCCAAAGTGTGTAAACTTGAGCGCAGTATACTCATCGTAGACGCGATGCACCGCCACAGCGGTCTGGTCGGCCTTGGCCGAGAGCAGCGCCCCGATCTCTGCCTGCCGCTGGCGCATAGCCTGTGCAGCAAGCAATGCCCGCTGGCCGCACACCACGCTCAGCCGCACGCCGCCCTTGTAGTTCTCACTGGCCAGAATTTTGATCTGTCCCACCTGTCCGGTGGTGCGGGTGTGGGTGCCGCAGCAGGCGCAGACATCCGCACCGGGAATGGTCACGATGCGCACCTGCCCTTCGATCTCCTTTTGGAGCGGTAGACAAGGGCGGCAAGCTCCTCCCGGGTGGGGTAGCTGACCAGCACCGGCACATCCTGCCACACGATGCGGTTGGCGGCAAGCTCGGCTGCCTGCAGGCCCTCGGCAGAAATGGGCACGCTGGTGTCCATGCGCACAGCCTCGGAACCGATATGGAAGCCCACGTTCTCGGCCCCGAACATCTGGTGCAGGATGCCGGAAAGGATGTGCTCACCGGTGTGCTGCTGCATTTTGTCAAACCGCCATTCCCAGTCGATGCAGCCGGAAACGGCAGTGCCGGGAACAGCGCTTTCCGGCAGAGCGTCCACGCTGTGCCAGAGGATGCCGTCATGCTCGTGCACATCGGTCACATTCAGCGTGGTGCCGTCCGGCAGGGTCAGGGTGCCCCGGTCGGCAGGCTGACCGCCGCCCTCCGGGTAAAACACCGTGCCGTCCAGCGCAATGCGCCCGCCGCCGGTCTTTTCGTCCGGCTCTGCGGCAAGGATGGTGCTCTCGCACTGGGTGCGGAAAGCGTCCTGTTCAAAGTATTTTTCTGTGCGCTGCATGGCGCGGGTACCTCCTGTTCAGGGCGCAGTTTGACGATTTAAAATGGCCGCCGCAGGCTCTGGCCATATTCAGCGGAAAATTTATTTTATTTTTGCAGAATTGGAACGACTGCGGTCGTTCCAATTCTGCTTTTTCACGCAAGGGGCCGTAAAGGCCAACAACAAAAGAGATTTTACTGCATCTGCCGGTTTCGGCCCTTCTGGTGAAAATGCGTTTGGAGCGGACCGCGTTTGCGCAGCAATGAAAGCCCCGGTGGGGCTTTTAAGCGGCGAGCGGTCTGCGTCAGCAGATGGCGGGGCTTTGCCCCGACAAGTTCCGCAGGCCGCGACAAACGCGAAAAAAAATCTGGATTCCGCTGAACATAGCCAGAGCGAAAGCGGAGGCTATTTAAAATCGAAAAAGGGATACACACCCAGTTTAAAAATAAGTATACCACGTTTTTTGCCTGTGGAAAATAGTCTGCGGATATGTTATGATAAGAAACAACGATATTCCCATAAAATGTTAAAATGAGGAAGGTAATAGCATGCGTGAAAGTGGAATCCTGATGCCGGTGTCCAGCCTGCCCGGCCCTTACGGTATTGGCTGCTTTGGCAAGGAAGCATTCAAGTTTGTGGATTTTCTGGCACAAGCGGGCCAGAAGATCTGGCAGATCCTGCCGCTCAGTCCCACCGGCTACGGTGACAGCCCCTATCAGAGCTGCTCGGCCTTTGCGGGCAACCCCTATTTTATCGACCTCGACGCTTTGAAGGAAGAAGGCCTGCTCACCGCCGCCCAGCTCAAGGCCGAAAAATGGGGCACAGACCCCAAAGAGGTGGACTACGGCACTTTGTATGTGAGCCGCTTTAAAGTCCTGCGCACCGCCTACGCCGCATGGCGCAAGCAGTGCGCTGGGCTGCACGGCTGCAGCTATTACTTCCCGGATGATTACTATGCCTTTACCCTCGCCAATGAGGAATGGCTGGACGACTACGCCCTGTACATGGCCCTGAAAGCGGCCAACAGCATGAAGAACTGGGTGGAGTGGGACAAGCCCTACCGCCTGCGCGATAAGAAGGCCCTTGCTGCCTTTGCCGCCGAAAACGAGGAAGAGATCGGCTTTTGGAAGTTCGTGCAGTACAAGTTTGCGGCCCAGTGCAGGTGGTGAAGGCCTACGCCAACAAAAAGGACGTGCAGATTTTGGGTGATATCCCCATCTACGTCTCTGCTGACTCGGTGGATGCATGGGTGGGCGGCGCGCTGTTTGAGCTGGATGCCGACGGCGGCTTTGCCCGTGTGGCGGGCTGCCCGCCGGATTACTTCTCTGCCGACGGTCAGCTGTGGGGCAACCCGCTGTACAACTGGGCCTACCACAAAAAGACCGGCTACGCGTGGTGGGTGCGCCGGGTGCGCCACGCACTGGGCATCTACGACCTGCTGCGCATCGACCACTTCCGCGGCTTCGATACCTACTGGGCCATCCCGGCGGACAGCACCACCGCCCGCACCGGCAAGTGGGAGAACGGCCCCGGCATGGAGCTGTTCGATGCGCTGGAAGCTGCCCTTGGCAAGCTGCCCATCATTGCCGAGGATCTGGGTGAACTGTTCCCCAGCGTGCGAAAGCTGCTGGCCGACAGCACCTTCCCGGGCATGAAGGTGCTGCAGTTCGCCTTCAGCGGTGGGGACAGCGAGTATCTGCCCCACAACCACGTCAAGAACAGCGTGGTGTATCCCGGCACTCACGATAACACCACCCTGACCGACTGGTGGGAGAACGGCGCTTCCGAAAAGGAAAAGGCTGCCGCTGCCGCTTACCTGCACCTGACCGGCGTAAAGCCCACCGCAAAGGAGCTGGCGGCCATCCGGACCGATGATGTCCGCATCGCTCTGCTGCGCGCAGCGCTGGGGTCGGTGGCTGACCGGGCTATCATCCCCATGTACGACTGGCTGGGTCTGGGTGCGGAAGCACACCTGAATACCCCCGGCAAGCTGGGCGGAAACTGGGCATGGCGCGCCGCTGACGGCTTTGCCGCCAAGGCACTGGCCAAGACCATCCACGACGAGTGCAGTGTGTACTGCCGCGTATAAACAGAAGGCACAGAGCGGCGGGAGCTTAGCAATTTGACGAAAATGTAAAAACTCCGGCAGAAAATTGTGCGTTTTGCTGGTAAAATCGGAAGCTGAATGGTATAATGTTGCTAAAGCAGCATTATGCCATTTTTCTTTGCCTGATGCGTTCCCGGCATTTCCGGAAACAGGGCGGGCGCGGGATGCATAATGCGGCAGATGGTTCCTGAACGTATGGGGAACAGGTGACTGCACGCGGGATACGGGAGCGCCGCGTGCGCAGATGATGGGGAAAATTACATGAAGAAAGAATGTACCGAGCAGGATCTACGGGAACTTGCACGCTCAGCGCAGGCCGTATTTGAGGCAGTGACCCTGACCGAAGCACCGCTTTGTGACGGCTGGCAGGACGATGGCCTGCGGGTGGACTACGAGCTGCGCAATGGCCGTGTGGACTGTGTGCTGCACCGCAGAGTGGAAGCGGACGGCAAATGCTGGGAGCTGGAAATGTGCGCACCGCTGGCAGGCAATGTGCTGCCGGAAGAGCGCATGACACCCCGGGAGCGGGAGCTGTGCCGCGAGGATATGAGCCACGATTTCCTTACCGGCGTGTACAACCGCCGCTATCTGGAAACGGTGTTTGCCCAAAAGCTGGAACAGTGTGCAGCGCAGGGCCGCAAGGCGGCTGTGGCGCTGGTGAGCATCGACAACGGCCAGAAGCTGCGGGATACCTACGGCCAGCCTGTGATGGACCAGCTGCACTGCTTTGTGGGCAACCAGTGGAAAAAGAGCTTTGATACCCCTGCGGCCCGCGTGGTCTGCCGCCTGACCGGCAGCATCTTTGCGGTGGGCTGTCTGGATGCCGACGGCAAGCAGCTGGCAGAGGAAATGCAGAACCTGTATCAGCAGATGCCCCGGGAGTGTATCACCACCACCGGCATGATGCGCCGGGTGCCCTTTACCCTGAGCTGCGGCGTGGCGAGCCTTGAGGATGTGCAGGCCAAGAACTGGCAGGCGCTGTACGAGCTGTGCGATGCACGCCTGCGGGAGGCACAGAACGCCGGCGGCGATCAGATGCGTGCAGAATAAAACCAGCGTATAAAATCCCCCTTTTGGCGCAGACTAAGGCCAGAAGGGGGATTTTTTGTATGGAAAACCAGAAAAACGACAACCTGAACCTGCTGGAAGCCGTGGTGCAGAATACCGAGATGGGCAAGAACACCTTGGAACAGATCGTGCCGATGACCGACGATGTGCAGTTCAAGGCCGAGCTGCTGCGCCAGCGCAATGTGTACCACCAGCTCAATCAGGAAGCGCATACCGCCATCGAGGCCTGCGGCGGCACCGCGCAGGGGCAGAGCGCCATGGCAAAGCTGAACACGAAAATGGGCATCAGTATGAAGACCCTCACGGACAAGTCCACCCGCAATCTGGCCGAGATGCTCACACAGGGCAGCGGCATGGGGGTGGTGGACTGCGTAAAGGCCCAGAAGGATTACCCCAATGCCGCGCCCGGCGCAAAGCGCCTTGCCCAAAGGCTGCAGGAATTTCAGGAGGATAGCCGGGTAAAGCTGGAACAGTTTTTGTAAAAAGAAACCCTCTCAGGCTCACTTTGTTCGCCAGCTCTCCCGAAGGGCGAGCCATTGGCAAAACGGAAAACGTTTCCGGAATGTCAAAAGCTCCCCCTTTCGGGGGAGCTGGCAATGCGAAGCATTGACTGAGAGGGTTCTTTTTTACAGTGCTTCCACCATTGCTGCCACGATCTTGGTGGCGGTGGCTACATATTCCGCAATGCTGAACTTTTTCACTACCAGCACCTCGTGACCGTCCTCATCGGCGTTGTCGCTCATAGCGCGCAGGATGACGCAGGGTACACCGTTCTTGGCGGCGATCTGGCTCACAGCGGCACCTTCCATTTCCACGCAGTCGGGGGCGCATTTGGCTTCAATGGCAGCCTTGGTTTCACTGTCGCCCACAAACAGGTCGCCGGTGGCGATCTTGCCCACCAGAGCCTTCACACCCGCTTCGGCGCAGGCTTTTTCGGCGGCAGCAATCAGCTCCGGGTCGCCGGTGTATTCCTTGAGGAACGGCGGGTTCTGGCAGATCATGTCCAGCTGTGCGTCGTGGTACAGTACGGTCTCGCCGATGACCACATCACCAATGCCGATCTTCGAGGTCATATTGCCTGCGATGCCGGAAAAGATGATCTTCTCCGCGCCGAATTTTGTGATGAGCACCTGCGTGGTGGCGGCGGCATTGGCCTTGCCCATGCCGGCACAGCACACCACCACCTGTCTGTCGGCCAGCGTGCCCTTGTGGTAATCCACGCCGCCGTAGGGCTCCACGGTGACGTTTTCCAACTTTGCACACAGCTGATCGACTTCATCGGGCATTGCGCCCATAATACCGAAAATCATAGGAAACCTCTTTTACGATTTTAAATGGCCGACGCGTGCGCTCTGGCCATATTCAGGGGAATGACTCTTTTTAATTCAGGAAGGCTGGGGAACGAACCCTCTCAGTCATCGCTGCGCGATGCCAGCTCTCCCAAAGGGAGAGCTTTTATGGCTCTTCCGGTTCGCTGCAATCGAGCTCCCCCCTCGGGGGAGCTGTCAAAACCGTCGGGTTTTGACTGAGAGGGTTTCCCTTTAAACGTTGAACAGGAACTCGATCACATCGCCATCGTTGACAACGTATTCCTTGCCCTCGGTGCGCTGCAGACCCTTGGCCTTGACGGCGGCGTAATCGAAGTTGTTGGCTTCCAGATCGCTGTAGCCAATGACGCTGGCACGGATGAAGCCGCGCTCGAAATCGCTGTGGATCTTGCCGGCAGCCTGCGGTGCTTGGTGCCCTTGCGGATGGTCCATGCGCGGCACTCCTTCTTGCCGTCGGTCAGGAAGGAGATCAGGCCCAGCAGATCATAGCTGGCAGTGATGAGGTTGTCCAGACCACTGGCTTCAATGCCCATTTCAGCCAGAAAAGCCTTCTTTTCCTCGGGAGAGTAGTCGGCGATATCCTCCTCGGTTTTGGCGCAGATGGGAATGTAGCGTGCGCCCTCTTCCTTGGCGCGTGCGGCCACCAGCGGGACATACTTGTTGTTTTCGATGCCCTCCATCAGGTCGTCCTCGCCCACATTGCAGGCGTACAGCACCGGCTTTGCGCTCAGCAGGCCCATTTCATGCAGAACAGCTTGCTGCTCGGCATCGCCCTCGTCAAAATCGAAGCTGCGGGCAGGCTTGCCGGCGCTCAGGTGGTCGGCCAGCTGCTGCAGCCATGCGGCTTCGGCGGCAGCACCCTTGTTGTTGCCGCTCTTGGCAGCCTTTGCCATGCGGCCTGCGCGGTTCTGCACCACCTCAAGGTCGGACAGGATCAGCTCGTAGTCGATGGCATCGATGTCGGCAATGGGGTCCACGGCCTCAGCCTTGGAAACATCCTCCACCACATGGATGATGTTGTCATCGTCAAAGCAGCGCACTACATGCACAATGGCGTCGCACTCGCGGATGTGGCCCAGGAACTTGTTGCCAAGGCCTGCACCCTGGCTGGCACCCTTCACAAGGCCCGCGATATCCACGAACTCCACGATGGCAGGGGTCTTTTTATTGGTCTGCCAGATCTCGGCCAGCTTGTCCAGACGCTTGTCCGGCACGGCCACGATGCCGCTGTTCGGCTCGATGGTGCAGAAGGGATAGTTTGCGGCTTCTGCATTCTTGGTGGAGGTGATGGCATTGAACAGAGTGGACTTGCCGACGTTCGGCAGGCCGACGATACCTAATTTCATTTTATTATACTCCTTGCGAAAAAGATTTTACGCTGCGGTAAAAAGCGATATTATAACAGGATAATTGTAGCACAGTGGACGTTTTTTCTCAATACTCACTTAAGTGGAAACGAAAAGCCGCCCGTGGAAAAGCAGTGCTGCTTTTCACGGGCAGTCCTTATGATTCGGGTTGTACGGGTCTTACTTGCAGATGGCAAGGGTGCCGGACGCGGTCTCCTCAAAGTGGCTGGCGTAGAATTCCTCCATCAGCCGGATGAGAGAAACGATGTCCCGGGCACCGGCGGTCTCGTAGCAGGAGTGCATGGCCAGCTGGGGCAGGCCGATGTCCACGCAGTTCATGGATACCTGTGCCATGGCAAGGTTGCCCAGAGTGCTGCCGCCGACTTTATCGGAACGGTTGGCAAAATACTGCAGCGGGACACCGGCGCGGGCGGCAAGCTCCTTTGCCACGGCCATGCTCATGCCGTCGCTGGTATATTTCTGGCCGGCGTGCACCTTGACCACAACGCCCTCGTTCATGTAGGTGCAGTTGTTCACATCGGTATATTCCGGGTGGTTGGGGTGCACGGCGTGGGCGTTATCGGCGCTGAACATGAAGCTGGACGCACCGCACGGTGGAAGTCCTCATCGCCGAGGCAGACGTTCTGCGCGATGCGGTGCAGTACATCGTACAGGAAGGTGGAAGCTGCGCCCTGCTTGGTGCCGGAGCCCACTTCTTCGTTGTCGAAGAAGGCGGCAACGTTGATGGAGCGGGCGCAGTGCGCGTTCAGAAAACCCTTCAGGATGCCGAACACGCACTGCTGGTCATCCAGACGGCCGGAGGAGATGAACTCCTCATTGCAGCCCCAGACGGCGGCCTTTTCGCGGATGCAGAGGAACAGGTCGCTGCCAAGGATCTGGTCTTCTGCGACCTGCAGCTCAGCGGCGATCAGCTTTTTCAGCACGCCTTCCTCGGCGGCACTGCCCAGCAAAGGCAGCATATCCACCTGCTTGTTGTAGGAAGCCTTGTCGTTGACCTCGCGGTTCATATGGATGGCCACGCTGGGGATCATCAGCAGGTCGCGGTCCAGCGTGAGCAGGCGGGAGGTGATGGCATCGTTCTCCTTTATCAGCACGCGGCCTGCCACCGACAGCGGCCTGTCCATCCATGTGGAGCAGATCATGCCGCCGTAGCCCTCGGTGTTCAGCTTGGTGTACTTCCGGCCCATGTGGATCTCGGCATTTTCCTTGATGCGGAAGCAGGGAGAATCCGTGTGGGCAGCAGCCACGTTGAAGCTGTAGTTTTCCAGCTGCTCTCCCATGCGGAACGCAAGGATGCTGGAGCCGTTGCGGCAGACGAAATAGCTCCTGCCGGGTTCCAGCTGCCACCGGCGGCTCTCCAGCAGCTCGGAAAAGCCCTCCTTCAGCAGAATGTTCCGGACGGATGCAGTGGTGTGGTATGCGGTAGGATTGCCGTCAATGAAGGACAGCAGCTCCTGTACTTCTTTTTCGATCATTGGGAGTCCTCCATGGATTTATCGATTTGGATGCTCCTATTCTACTTCTGCTGTTTGCGCTTTGCAATAGCCGGCCCTGCGGGCGGGGAAGAATTTGTTTTACATTGCGCGGGTTCTATAGTATACTATTCCTGTTGGTAAATATCGAATCGACAGGAAAGGCAGGGAACCGTCATGGAACGCAGTGATCCGCGCTATCAGGCGTATGTGGAAATATTAAAAGAGGAGCTCATCCCGGCAATGGGCTGCACAGAGCCCATTGCACTGGCTTATGCTGCGGCCCGGGCACGCGAGGTGCTGGGCGCACTGCCCGAGAGCGTGCAGCTGCAGGTGAGCGGCAGCATTATTAAGAATGTGAAGAGCGTCATCGTGCCCAACACCGGCCACCTGAAAGGCATGGAAGCCGCTGTGGCAGCGGGCATCATTGCCGGTTCGGCAGACAGAGAGCTGGAAGTCATCTCCGAGGTCAGCGAGGACAAGAAGGCTGCCATCCGGGACTATCTGCAGACGGTGCCCATTTCCATCCAGCACATCGAGCAGGGGCATGTGTTCGATATCATCGTTACCGAGCGCAGCGGGGATTCCTACGCAAAGGTGCGCATTGCAGATTTTCACACCAACATCTGCCTGATCGAAAAGAATGGCCGGGTGCTCTACGAAAAGCCGCTGCTGAACGAGGAGGCCCGGCGGGACAGCCGGGCCGACCGCAGCCTGCTGAACATGAAGGACATCTGGGACTTTGCCGAGACGGCCGACCTGCAGGATGTGGCGGACCTGCTGGAACGCCAGATCCGCTATAACAACGCCATTGCAGAGGAGGGCCTTCTGGGCGACTATGGCGCGAACATCGGCCAGGTGCTGCTTTCTACCTACGGCAACGATGTGTCTATCCGGGCCAAGGCCAAGGCGGCCGCCGGTTCGGATGCCCGCATGAACGGCTGTGAGCTGCCGGTCATCATCAACTCCGGCAGCGGCAATCAGGGCATCACCTGCTCGGTGCCGCTCATTGAATATGCCAAGGAGCTGCACAGCGGCAAGGAAAAGCTTTACCGTGCCCTCATCATTTCCAATCTGGTGGCCATCCACGAAAAGACCGGCATCGGCACCCTGTCCGCCTACTGCGGCGCAGTCAGTGCTGGTGCGGGCGCTGGCGCGGGCATCGTATATCTGTGCGGCGACGGCTATCAGGCCGCCATCCACACGGTGGTCAATGCGCTGGCCATCGTGTCCGGCATCGTGTGCGACGGCGCAAAGGCCTCCTGCGCGGCAAAGATCGCATCCTCGGTGGACGCGGCCTTGCTTGGCTACAACATGTACAAGTGCCATCAGGAGTTCAAGGGCGGCGACGGCATCGTGATGAAGGACATCGAGACCACCATCAAGGGCATCGGCCGTCTGGGCAAGAACGGCATGAAGGAGACCAATGAGGAGATCATCCGGCTGATGATCGAGTAAGGCCGGGCCGGAATTGTGAAAAAATCATACAAATCCTTCTTTATTTTGTCATAACTCTTCCGTATAATAAGAAGTGGAATACTTTGCTGCTCTGCCTGCCCCGGCGGGCATCCGATAAAATGGGAGGAGATCATTATGGCCAACGAAAAGATCCTCGTTGTGGACGACGATACCAATATCTGCGAGCTGCTGCGGCTGTACCTGACCAAGGAGGCTATCAGGTCACGGTGGCAAACGATGGCGAAGAAGGTCTGGAAAAGTTCAATCAGGTCAAGCCCGATATGGTGCTGCTGGACGTGATGATGCCCAAGATGGACGGTCTGGAAGTGTGCCGCCGCATCCGCAAGGCGGGCAACACCCCGGTGATGATGCTCACGGCCAAGGGCGAGACCTTTGATAAGGTGCTGGGCTTGGAGCTGGGTGCAGACGATTACATGGTAAAGCCCTTTGATGCCAAGGAAGTGGTGGCCCGCATCAAGGCGGTGCTGCGCCGCTGCCAGACCACCACGGCTGCTGCCGAGAGCACCGAGGGCGTGATCGAATTCGACAACCTGCGTCTGGACATGAACAGCTATGAGCTGCGGGTCAAGGGCAAGGTGGTGGAGGCTCCCCCCAAGGAGCTGGAACTGCTGAACTGTCTGGCCTCCCACCCGAACCGCGTCTACACCCGCGACCAGCTGCTGGACGAAGTGTGGGGCTTTGAGTATTACGGCGACAGCCGCACCATTGATGTGCATGTCAAGCGCCTGCGCGAGAAGCTGGCCGGTGCTTCCGACAAATGGGAGCTGAAGACCGTATGGGGCGTGGGCTATAAGTTCGAGGTGCGTCAGTAATGCGCAAAAGTATCTCGGTGGCGTTCTTCTCGCTGGTGTCCACCCTGATGGTGCTGGGCATCGTGCTGATGGGCGCTTCGGAGTGGGTGCTGTTCAAGAACTACTTCGCCAAGGACCGCTACGAAACACTGGATCAGGTGGTGGGTGTCACCCAGCGCACGGCCCAGTATCTGGTCCAGCAGGCGGAGCTGCCGGAAGGCGATGAGCTGGACGCACTGAGCACCAAGCTGGAGATCATCGGCGAGAGCGCAGAGGCCTATCTGTTCTTTACCGACAACGACGGCCGGGTGATGATCGCCTCCAGCCCGGACAAGCTGGAGAGCCTGACCGTGCCGGAAGAATGATGGAGAAGATCGACGCTTCCGATGCGGACTACTACCATGTGTTCGGCACGCTGGGCGGCATGCTGGACGGGAAAAGCTACATCACGGTCAGCGAAATGCGCAATGAGAACGGCCAGCCCAGCGGCTACCTGTTCCTGTGCTCTTCCGGTGAGCAGCTGACCCAGTTCAAGCAGCAGTTCTGGTCCAACTTCCTGCTGTCGGCCTGTGTGATGCTGCTGTGTGCCAGCATCCTGACCAAGATCCTGATGCGCCAGCTCACCGACCCGCTGCAGAAGGTGACGGATGCCGCCCAGCGCTTTGGCGGCGGTGATCTTTCCGTCCGTGTGGAGGGAGTGGAAGGCGAAGGCGAGGCAGCCGACCTTGCCCGCACCTTCAACCGCATGGCAGACAACATCCAGATGAACGACAACTCCCGCGGTCAGTTCATGGGGAACATCGCCCACGAGCTGCGCACCCCCATGACCACCATCAAGGGCTTTGTGGACGGCATTCTGGACGGCACCATCCCGCCGGATATGCAGAACCACTACCTGCAGCTGGTCAGTGAGGAAACGGGCCGTCTGGCACGGCTCATCCAGAACATGCTGGATCTTTCCAAGCTGGAAAGCGGCGAATATCAGGTAAATGCCCGGATGTTCAACATCTGGGAGACCATCACCGGCGTGGCGCTCTCGGCAGAGCAGCGCATCAACGACGGCATGATCGACATCGACGGCCTGACCATGGACGAAAAGGTGCTGGTCTACGCCGACCCCGACCTGATCCATCAGGTGGTGTATAACCTGCTGGACAACGCCATCAAGTTTACGCCTGCGGGCGGCACCATCCGCTTCGGGGTGGAAAAGCTTGGCCCGGAAGCCGAGATCTCCATCTGGAATTCCGGTCAGGGCATCAGCCGGAAGCGCTGCCCTACGTGTTCCAGCGGTTCTACAAGGAGGACCGCTCCCGCGGCCTGCACGCCCGGGGCGCTGGCCTTGGCCTGAACATCTGCAAGGTGCTGGTGAACCTTTCCGGCGGGCAGATCCGGGTGGAGAGCCAGCAGGGCGAGTGGTGCCGGTTCGTGTTCACCCTGCCCACGGTGGCCCCGAACCCCGGCGGCATGAAGCGTCTGCCGGACGAAGCCGGCGGTGAACCCACCGTGGAAGACCCTGCAAGCATGAAGCCCGTAGAATGAACTTCCAGCCAGACTGCCCCGGACCCGGGGCGGTCTGGCTGTTTTGGCGTGGGGAAACTTTGCCGCCGATGAAACTCCCCCAGTCATCTCGCTGCGCTCAATGCCAGCCCCCTCTGGGATGGGGCCCTTGGCATGGCGGTAAAGCTTCCGGTTAAAGTGCAAATCTTCCGGGCGTGCCAGAGGCTCCCTCTCCGAGGGAGCTGGCAAAGCCGTCAGGCTTTGACTGAGGAGTTACTTCGACAAATGGACAGATCTTTCCAAATACGTCATTTCCGTGAAAAAGCCGTTGGCGGGTTTGATTTTTTGCTCGTTTTCATGTAAACTAAAAGATAACCATGCCCATGCTGTTTTTGCGGTTTGAAACCGCCAGCACAATGGGACAAATTGGAATAAGAATTTATAAAATAACGGAGCGTAAAGATAGAATATGGCAATCGTAAGTCCTTCGATCCTTTCCGCTGATTTTGGCAAACTGGGTGCAGACTGCCGCATGGTGCTGGATGCCGGTGCACAGATGCTGCATTACGACGTGATGGACGGCCACTTTGTGCCCAACATCAGCTTTGGCGTGCCGGTGCTCAAGAGCCTGCACAAAAATCTGCCGGATGCCTTTTATGATGTGCACCTGATGATCAGCCATCCGCTGCAGTATGCGGAAGCCTTCATCAAAGCCGGTGCCACCCTGTACAACTTCCACCTTGAGTGCGAGGACGATATCCAGGCCACCATCGATGCCGTCCGGGCGCTGGGCTGCAAGGTGGGGCTGACCATCAAGCCCGGCACCGAGCCGCAGGCGCTGGCGCCGTATCTTGACCAGCTGGATCTTGTGCTGGTGATGAGCGTGGAGCCCGGCTTCGGCGGGCAGAAGTTCATGCCCTCGGCGCTGGACAAGCTGCGCTGGCTCAAGGCAGAGCGCGAAGCGCGCGGCGCACACTATCTGCTGGAAGTGGACGGCGGCGTGGACAATGCCACCGCGCCCCAGTGCATGGAAGCGGGCGCTGATATTCTGGTGGCGGGCAGTGCAGTGTTCGGCGCAGCAGACCCTGCTGCAGCCGTGCAGCACCTCGCCAGCCTTTGACCCTTGAAAGGAAAACCATTTATGGATGAATCTTTGATCCGGGAGCAGGAGGCACAGCTCCAGAAGACCGGCCGCTACTATAAGCATATCTGCTTTATGGCGGTGCCGGTGCTGTGCATGGCCTGTTTTCTGTACGGTGTGCGCCCGCTGCTGCTGTGCGGCATTGCGGTGCTTACCGGCAACCTGTGCGACCGTCTCGTTTCGCTGCTGCGCCGCCGCGTGTATCAGGGCAGTGACTTTTCCAACGAGAGCTTTGCGCTCGTCATTGCCCTGCTGATGCCGGTGACGGTGGATATCTATGTTCTGATCGCCGCAGTGCTTGCCGGTGTGCTGATCGGCAAGGAGATCTTTGGCGGCTACGGCAGCTACCCCTTCAACCCGGCTGCTGTGGGCTATGTGGTGGCGGCAGTGTCATGGCCGGAACAGGTGTTCCGCTATCCGCAGCCCTACACCAGCATCCCCCTGTGGGACGCCTCCATGGTGCCGGTCTCCAGCGCCATTGAGGACACCCTGCGCAGCGGCGGCATGTTGAACATCGGCTCGCTGGCGCTGGGTCTGGGCGAATATGCTGCTCCCATGGGCACCGGCGCTGCGCTGGTGATCCTTGCCTGCGGCCTGTTTTTGTGGACCCAGAAGGATGCCCACATGTCTGCATCGATCAGCTTTCTTGTGACCTGTGCGGTCATTGCGTTCTTCTTCCCGCGGCAGGCGGGCCTTGCCGACAGTGCCGTGCTGTCAAATATCCTGCCCCGCCTGCAGTGTGTGCGGGATGAGCTGCTGACTGGCGCGATCCTGTTCAGCGCGGTGTTCCTGATCAACGAGCCTTACACCTGCGTGCACCACCGCATGGGCCGTGTGCTGTACGGCGTGCTGGTGGGCGTTGTGAGCATGGGCTTCCGCTACTATGGCGTGTACGAGACCGGTGTGTGCTTTGCGCTGCTGGCGGTCAACAGTGTGTCGGCATGGATCGACCGCACCGAGGCAAAGCTGTATCACCTGACCCATCTGCAGGCAGATGCCGGAAAGGGGGCAGCACAATGAGACGCGCAACGGCTGAACTGATCGTAAAAGATCCCAACAAGTTTGCCCACCACGACCGTGTGTTCCTGAATAACCCGGTGGTCATGCAGGGCATGGGCCTTGCCCCGCTGGTGGTGCTTGCCACCAGCGGCCAGAATGCGGTGATGCTGGCGGTGGCGGTGGCGCTGCTGCTGGTGCCCTCCGCGTGCTGGCCTGTCTGCTGAGCCGCCTTGTGCCCCTGCACGACGAGGACCCCGCTCCGGAAACGCTGCAGAAAAAGCTGCTGCCCCGTGCACTGGTGTACGGCTTCAGCACGGCGGTGGTGTATCTGGCGGTGTATCCCATCCTGAATATGCTGTTCAGCACCAGCCTGCTGAGCTTGGCATCTACCTGCCCCTGCTCACCATGGAGCCGCTGCTGACCTACCGCTTTGGCCGCGTGCAGGAGACGGTGCGCAAGGCTGTCTCCAAGGGCCTGCGCATCACGGTGGGCTATGCTTTGCTGCTGGTGCTGCTGGGCTGCATCCGTGAATGGCTGGCCGCAGGCACCATGTTCGGTGTGGTTGTCAGCCGCCCGGTGCTGCCCATGGCAAGCATGCCGGCAGGCGGCTTTATCGTGCTGGGTGTGCTGTGCGCCGTATGGCGTGCACTGGCCCAAAAGCGCAAGGCATATCTCACCAAAGAGGCACGCAACCTTGTGGATGTGCATTCCCAGAAGGAGGCGGACCGCGAACAATGAGAGATGTTGTAACAACAAGCGCAGTGTTCTTCAGCTATGCACTGCTGGCGGTGTTCGCGCAGAACGCCGTCTTTACCCGTGCACTGGGCGTTTCGCGTCTGGTGCAGCTGGTGGGCGATGACCGCACCAGCAGCTGGCTGTTTGGTATGCAGCTGTGCATCACGCAGGTGCTGGTAACGCCGTTTGCGTGGTATGCCGGCAGCCGGATCGCGCCGCTGGCAAACCGTGCCCAGCTGCGCCCGCTGGTGTATGTTGCCAGCATTGCCGTGGTGTGCGTTCTGGAGCACGCCGTGCTGTGGCTGGCGAAGGGCCTGCCGCACCGCAGCGCATTGCTGCGCATCGTGCCGCTGGCGGGCCTGAACAGCTGTGTGCTTGGCACTGTACTGGTGGAGCGTACCCAGAGCTTTACGCTGGGGCAGAGCCTTGGCTTTGGCCTTGGCAGCGGCCTTGGCTATGTGCTGGCGGTGCTGCTGGTAACGGAAGCCCGCCACCGCCTGCGCAGCAAGGCATCCCGGAAGCATTCCGCGGCCTGCCCATCACGCTGGTGTATATCGGCGTGCTGGCACTGGCGATCTATGGTTTCACCGGACATTCTGTGATCCTGTAACATTGGCAGGGAGGAGAATCGACAATGGCAAAGTATAAACGTCAGAAGGTCAAGCGCTACCGCCGCAGCTTCTACAGCCGCGGCACACGCATCAAAAAAGGCATCGGCATCGTGGTGCTGGTGCTGGCGGTGCTGGGCGCAGCCTGGCTGGCAGCACCCCACGTGCTGGACTGGGCTACCCACACCTGGTATACTGTGGTGAAGAACCGTGATCTGGAAGCTGAATCGGCATCCCGCGCAGCCGCCTCGTCCGAAGCAGCTGCATCCTCGGCGGTACAGGAAGCGGCTTCGTCCCAGCCGGAGCCGGAACAGCCCAAGGAGCTGGACGGCAAGGCCATTACCGGCGGCAGCTGGGCCGCAGTGGATGTGAGCACCCTTGCCGATGATGCGGCCATCCGTGCAGCGGCGCAGCAGCTCAAGGCGCAGGGAGCGGATTACGGCCTTGTGACCCTGAAAACACCGGATGGCAGCATCTGCTACGCTTCGCAGGTGCCGGCTGCCGCCCAGAGCATTGCCGACACCACCGTGGACCCGGCCCGCATCGCGGCCATCTTCCGGGAAGAGGGCGTGATCCCTGTGGCCCAGCTTGCAGCCTTCAAGGACCCCATCTCCTCCCGCACCGACCGCAGCATGGCCATCCACTACGGCGACGGCCTGTGGCTGGACGCCCAGAAGGACGGCAATGCATGGCTGAATCCCTACTCCGCTGCGGCAGTGGAATATGTAGCGATCTGGTAGCCGAGGTGCAGGGCATGGGCTTTGAGCAGGTAGTCCTGACCAATGTCCAGTTCCCGAAGCTCAGCCGCAAACAGGACTACGGCGAAACCAGCGGCGTTTCCCGCGCGGATCAGCTCAAGGCGGATATCGCCGCCCTGCAGAGCCGCTTTGCGGGCAGCATGACCCTGTGGTTCAGCTACACGCTGGATCAGTGCAATACCAACAGCGTGTCGCTGGATGTGCCGCTGTGACGCTGGGCATGGACAACCTGCTGGTGACGGCAGACAAGGCGATGGACGCCGACAGCCGCACCGCACTGCAGCAGTCTGCCGCCGGACAGGGCGTGCAGCATCTGGTGCTGCACAGCGCCGACATTTTCCAGTAACGTCTCTGGTTTATAAGAGGGAGGAATCTGCTATGAATACCAAATCCTGCTTTGCACCGGCCCACATCCTTCTGCCTTCGGAGCAGATCCCACTGGAAAAGTGGGGCTGCATTGCCTGCGATCAGTTCACCAGTGACCGGGATTACTGGCAGAAAGCCGAGGCTGCCGCGGCAGGCAGCCCCAGCACCCTGAACATGATCCTGCCGGAGGTCTATCTGGAGGACGGCGATGCCGATGCACGCATTGAGAAGATCCATGCCACCATGGATGACTATGCCCGGAACGTGCTGACCCGCGCGGTGGACGGCTTTGTTTACGTGGAGCGCACCGAGCAGAGCGGTAAGGTGCGGCAGGGCCTTGTGGGCATGGTGGATCTGGAAGCCTACAGCTACCGCCGGGGCGAGAAATGCACGGTGCGCCCCAGCGAAAGCACCGTGGAAAGCCGCATCCCGCCCCGCATGAAGGTGCGCACCGGTGCCGCGCTGGAAACGCCCCATATCATGATGCTGGCGGACGACCCAGGCTGCACCCTCATCGAGCCGGTGGCGGCGCATAAAGCCGAACTGCCCAAGGTATACGAGGGTGAGCTGATGCTGAACGGCGGCCACATTGCGGGCTGGGCTGTGGAAGACCCTGCCTCATTGCGCAGATCGAAGATGCGCTGGCTGTGCTGGGCAGTCAGGAAGAATTCGACAAAAAGTATCCGGATGCCACCCGCCGCGACCCGCTGACGCTGGCCGTGGGCGACGGCAACCACTCGCTGGCCACTGCAAAGGCCTGCTGGGAGGAGCTGAAAAAGACACTCACACCGGAGCAGGCAGCAAACCATCCGGCCCGCTGGTGTCTGGCCGAGGTGTGCAATGTGCACTCGCCTGCGATCGAGATCGAGCCGATCCACCGCGTGCTGTTCAATGTGGACTGCGCAGCGGTGCTGCTGAGCCTGATCACCTGGAGCGATTCCAATATGGCCGGCTGCAGCTTTGGCGGCAGCAAGCAGCAGCCCTTCACGCTGGCCGGGCCGCACATGTCCAACGTGCTCAGCTTTGAGGACCCAACCGCACCGCTGACCGTGGGCACCATTGACGAATTTATCGAATACTATCTTGAGCACCACAAGGAAGCCCGCGTGGACTATGTGCACGACGAGCCTGCTGTGCGCGCCCTGTGCAAAAAAGGTGCTGTGGCATTCCTGATGCCGCCGTTTGCCAAGAGTGACCTGTTCAAAGGCGTTGTGATGGGCGGTGTGCTGCCGCGCAAGACCTTCAGCATGGGCCACGCAGAAGAAAAGCGGTACTATGTGGAGTGCCGGAAAATTACGGAATAATTATTGGAGAACCATGACATTTAAAGAATTGAATCTGTCCGCCCCGCTTCTGCGCGCTGTGCAGGAGGCAGGCTATGAGACCCCGTCGCCCATTCAGGCGGCGGCGATCCCGCCGGTGCTGTCCGGCCGGGATCTGATGGGCTGCGCCCAGACCGGTACCGGCAAGACGGCTGCTTTTGCGCTGCCCATGCTGGACCGGCTCACGGCCAATGCGCCCCGCAGAAAGGGTGCCATCCGCGCCTGATCCTGACCCCTACCCGTGAGCTTGCTTTGCAGATCGGCGAAAGCTTTGATGCCTACGGCAAGTATCTCAAGCTGCGCAGCACCGTCATTTTTGGCGGCGTGGGCCAGGCACCGCAGGTGGAAGCGCTGAAAAAGGGCGTGGACATCCTGATCGCCTGCCCGGGACGGCTCAACGACCTGATCGGTCAGGGATTTATCGATCTCTCGAACCTTGAGATCTTTGTGCTGGACGAAGCCGACCGGATGCTGGATATGGGCTTTGTGCACGATGTGAAGAAGGTGATCGCAAAGCTGCCCGGGGAGCGTCAGAACCTGATGTTCAGCGCCACCATGCCCACCGAGATCGAACAGCTGGCCGCAGGCATCCTGCGCAAGCCCGCCTTCGTCAAGGTGGACCCGGTGTCCAGCACCGTGGACCGCATCCAGCAGAGCCTGTACCATGTGGAAAAGGGCAACAAGAAATTCCTGCTGCCGTGGCTCATCAAGAACTTGCAGCCCCCGGTGGTGAACGCGCTGGTGTTCAGCCGCACCAAGCACGGCGCGGATAAAATTGCAAAAGACCTCACCAAGCAGGGCATCCCGGCGGCGGCCATCCATGCAACAAGAGCCAGACCGCCCGCGTGACCGCGCTGGAAAACTTCAAGGCCGGTAAGACCAAGGTGCTGGTAGCCACCGATATCGCCGCCCGCGGCATCGATATCAGCGAGCTGTCCCATGTGTTCAACTACGACCTGCCCGAGGTACCGGAGACTTACGTGCACCGCATCGGCCGCACGGCCCGCGCCGGTGCCGACGGTACGGCGGTCAGCTTCTGTGCACCTGAGGAGCAGGAGTATCTGGCAGGCATCGAAAAGTTGAACCGCCGCAAAATTCCCGTGGATGACGCGGCCACCGTGGGACGGCGTGCCGCGCGCGCGCCGGACCGCGA
>ENA-OQJX01000398-OQJX01000398.1-human-gut-metagenome-genome-assembly--contig:-NODE-398-length-24275-cov-2.888397_pt1 | contig 24275 bp, 33 predicted proteins | sample MGYA00242615_ERZ504782 | MGnify/ENA primary metagenome ERZ504782 (study PRJEB26092, sample SAMD00036354) | human gut metagenome | host: Homo sapiens | study: EMG produced TPA metagenomics assembly of... | reverse complement strand
ATGGGTGGTGGGCGCGTTGTACAGAGAAGCAGCAGATATTGTTTCATGTTACGGATCGGGCTGCTGTTCTCTGCAAAGCACTTCAGCACAAAGCGGATGTGGTCGGCGTTCAACTTCATAAACCGACTGCATACCACCTCGGCGGCTTATCGTCCCCAGCAATGTGCAGCAGCTTACGGTTGGTAGCGCAGGTGTCCACCAGCAAGTCTACGATCTGGTAGATAATGTCCTTGTCATCCGGGCAGAGCCGGAGCAAAAGGTCTATCTCCAAAGACTGAGAAAAATATTCTTCCAGTTGGGTGCGTTTGCTCATCCCATCCGCTCTTCAGAATTGAATGGATCAGTCTCACTCATTTCAGTATCATTCTCTATTACAATAAACATGGAACCGGATATGGCAGCCAGCCATATTCCATTCCAACTCGTACCTAAGCTACAATAAGAGAGTAATCGGCTAACGCATCATTCTCTGGCTTCTACGCCCGTTCTAAAGACAGTTGACCATCTCTCTTGTTGTAGCATTCGTTTTAAGCAGGTTGAGCCACCCGCCAAGCGGAGCGTTCGTGTCACCCAATAGATTGAATCGGCAACGAGTAAAAGATGGATTCCGGTTGCAAATACAAAGTAATGGAGGAACCGTTATGAACGCTGTAGGCATTGACGTTTCCAAAGGAAAGAGCATGGTTTGCGTCATGCGCCCCTTTGGAGAAGTAGTACTCGAACCCTTTGAAGTTTTACACACCGCCCAAAGCCTGAACGATCTGGCTGGGAAGCTCAAAGCTTTGGACGGAGAGACCCGTGTCGTCATGGAAGCCACCGGGAATTACCACAAACCAGTTGCTTTCGTTTTACACGATGCGGCTTATTCGTTTCCGTAGTCAATCCTGTTCTGATTCATGACTATGACAACAACAGTTTAAGACGTGTCAAAACGGATAGAAAAGACGCTGTTAAAATCGCCAACTATACGCTCGACAAGTGGACACGGCTACGACAGTATCTTCCCGAAGATGATACCCGGCTGGCTTTGAAGAATTGTTATCGTCAGTACCAGCAAGCCGTGGCAGTTCGTACTATGCTGAAGAATAATCTGATCTCATCTCTTGACCTGACCTTTCCAGATGCAAACAAGCTATTTTCAAGCCCCGCAAAGAGCAACGGGTGCGAAAAATGGGTCGATTTCATTGGAGACTTCTGGCACAGTGAGTGTGTTTCAAGCCTTTCCTCTGATGCCTTTGCTAAAAAGTATTTAAAGTGGTGTCAGAAGCACGGATATAATTTCACTCGCTCAAAATCGGATACGATCTATGCCTGTGCAGTCAATGCTGCTTCTCTTCCAAAATCCCCAACCTCAAAACTCCTTATTCAGCAACAGGTCGCTCAGCTGAAAGCCGTATCTCAGTCCGTGGCTGCATTCCAGCAGGAGATGCTTCGCCTTTCTCAACAGCTTCCGGAATTTGATACTGTGATGGAAATGTACGGCGTCGGCCCTTCTCTCGGTCCTCAACTGATGGCTGAGATCGGAGATGTCCGTCGTTTCTCATCCAAGAAATCACTCATTGCATTTGCAGGAATTGAACCGCAGCCAAATGATTCTGGCAAGATTGTGGGCAACGATAGCGGAATTAGTAAAGTGGGTTCGGCTGTTCTACGTAGGACGCTCTTTCTGATTATGACTGTCATCTTGAAGACACAACCTCAGGATGAGCCGGTTTTTCAATTCATGAACAAAAAGCGCTCTGAGGGAAAACCCTACAAAGTTTACATGATGGCTTCAGCCAACAAGTTCTTGCGAATCTATTATGCTAGAGTGAAAGCTGTAATGGACTCCAAACACTCAAAATAAGCATGGATATTTGTTTTTGGTCGTAATTTCCTCTTGAGCCTGAGCTGAATTCAAAGAACCGCTTAGCTGGCGCAGCGAACCCTTGACAAACCGAAGCATTCAAATGCTATCCTGATTTTGCGAGGGCTGGCTGGGCTTGCTTTGCTATCCCCTCCGTCGCCCTCGCTGTGTTTTGACCAGCATTTGAATACTGTTTGTCATGGGCAGCGGTCGGTTAGCGAATTTTCTTGTTTTGGGACTTGACTTTTATTAGCAGGTCTTTAGTCTTATTACATCGTGATTTTGAAGGGTCTTGACTTGCGTTTTTGAAGCCTCCAGAATCGTGAAAATCACGATTTTGGAATATTGATTTTGACGATTCTGCCGAAAAGTTCTTCACATACACCAAACTTGGCTTTCCCAGACCTCTGCGTTTTCGTTCAATCAGACCAAACTTTTCGAGTTCCCGGAGCAGCTTGGTCGCTTTGTTGTCTGCGCAACACAACGCCCTCTTGACATCCTCTATCGTGAAGATGATGAACACCCGGTTCTGCTCGTCCAGCCAGCCGTTTTTCACAGACAGGCTCATGCGGTCCAGCAGGATGCCGTACAGGGTTTTTGCATCGGTGGACAGACTCTGGAACCGTGGCTCCTGAAAAAGAGCCTTGGGAATGCGGTAGAATGAAAACAGTTCTCCGGCTTGTCCGTAAAAGTAGTCAAGGGTCATGTGGCTTTTTCAACGTTTTGCTCCAGCTTGTGTTCAAAAAATCAACCGCCTTTCGTTTGAAAATAAAAAGCGCACTCTTTTCTTATTGAAAAGTGGTGCGCTATGTAATATAATGGCTATATAATTTAGCTATCCAAAAGATAGTCGATGAGATATTCTTTCGGAATCATGAAAGATCGTCCGACTTTCAGGCAGCGAATTCTATGTTGATGGATTCTTCTGATGATGGCAGTCTGGCTTTTGAAACCGAGTAAAGTTGTTGCTTCTTCGACAGACAGCACATCAGGATAGTTCACAAATAATTTTTTATAATACTCTTTTGCTTGATTTTGATTCATTATCCTTGACTTTCCTTTCGTTTTGTGCCTAAGCAGAGGAGCGTTTTGCCCTGCATCCCTCCTGAACATCCCTCCAATTTCCATTTGGGCGGTCCAAACCGAAAAAACAGAGTAGAGGAAAAACGCATCGAAAAATCGTGGATATTTCAAATTATTGTTCGTTGAGGCGTGAATTTTGCCTTTGCACAGTGGGAACCAGATATCACTAGATATCACTGGATGACACCAGATGGAAGATGAGGATAAAAACTCAAAATCCCTTGTGCTAATAACACGTGTGGGTTCGACCCCCACCACCGGCATAGCAAGCAGCTCGAAATCGAAAGGTTTTGGGCTGCTTTTCTTTTTCTGCTCAGTTTCTTATACTTTGGTGTTTTCTGGGAAGATGCGGAATCATTTTCAGTTGTTGACCCGCTGACAGCCTGACACATTGCCTACAAGCACCGATTTCTTTGCGGAAACCGGTGCTTTTTGCAGTTGCACTTTTTCCGGGAGATTATTATACTTATAAAAAAGGCCGGGATGCTGCAAGGACAGGAGGGGAAGCGTATGGCACGGAACAAAACCGCACAGGGCGGTATATCCCTGCGCCGCAAGGTCACGGCATGGCTTGCCGCGATTTTGCTGGTCACCATGCTTTCTACTGGCATTGCTACCATGCAGGTCAGTGGACGGTACGCTCCTTTGATATGCTGCTGGCCGACAACGCCGTCTGCTACACGGTGCAGAACGCCCTCAAGGACGAAACACAGGCCTTTGCTCGCTATGTGCGCCAGCCTACTTCTGAAACCGAACAGGCCTATACCGCCGCCTGCACCGCTTCCGAGCAGAGCCTTGCAGCCCTGCCCTTCGATTATGCCCGCATCGGCGAGGAGCGCTATGCCCGCACATGGAATCTTTTGCAAGGGTATGCGGGCTATCGGCAGGAGCGGGATGCCTTTTTGCAGCTTTCCCCCTCGGCAGATACCTATATTGAACAGATGTACCATGTGATGGCACTGCAGGACTACCTTGCCGAGTATGCGCTGCGGCTGACGCAGGCCACGCTGGAACAGGAAACGCCCTTTACAGCAGCACGGCGGCTCACATCCGGCATCTGCCGTGGCTGTACCTGGGGCTGTTCCTGACGGCAGCCGCGCTGATGCTGCTGCTCATCCGGGTGCTGAGCCGCGCTGTTGTGCGTCCGCTGCTGCGGCTGGCGCAGGCTTCCCGCAGCATTGCCGAGGGCGATTTTTCCAGGCCGGACCTACCGGTGAAAAGCAGCGACGAAGTGGGGCGGCTGACGGGAACCTTCAACCAGATGAAGCACGCCATGGCGCAGCAGCTGACCACCCAGCAGGCTTTGCACCGGGAAGAGGTGCGGAACCTTGCACTGGAAAAGGATCTGGAGCACACCCGGCTGGAGGTGCTTAAAAGTCAGGTGAATCCGCATTTTCTGTTCAACACCCTGAACATGATCTCCTGCATGGCGCGGCTGGAGGATGCTTCCACCACCGACCAGATGATCGTGCATCTGGGCAGTTTGTTCCGGCACAACCTGCGCACCAAGCGTCAGCAGATCACGCTGGAGGAGGAACTGGACGGGCTGGAGGACTACATTTATTTGCAGCAGATGCGGTTCGACGGACGCATTACCGTTGAAAAAAGCATCCGGGTGCAGCCTGCGGCGGTTTTGGTGCCGTCCTTTATGCTGCAGCCAGTGGTGGAAAACGCTTACTCGCATGGGCTCAAGTCCTGCGAGGAAGGCGGACGCATCCTGCTGCGGGCATGGATGCAGGACAAGGTGCTGGTGCTCACGGTCGCGGACAACGGCAAGGGGATGACCCCAGAGGAACTGGACGCTGTGCAGGCAAAAATTGTCCAGAGCGAACAGACCGGCCGCAGCATTGGCCTTGGCAATATTTCCCGCCGCATCGGGATGCTGTATCCGGGCGGTAAAATGCAGGTGTACAGCCGCGCAGGTCATGGCACGGTGGTGCGGTTTGAACTACCGCAAACGCAGCAGTCGGAAGAAAAGGAGGAGACGCTCTCGTGAAGTGCAAATTGCTGGTGGCAGAGGATGAATTGATCGAGCGCAAAGTGCTGTGCAGGACCTTGCAGAAGTATCTGGGAGATCTGATAAGCCTGTATGAAGCAAAAAACGGCAGAGAGGCTCTGGAATTTTTTGCCCGCGAAGCGCCGCAGGTGGCTGTGCTGGACATTGAAATGCCGGGTCTCACCGGGCTGGAGGTGGCGCGCAAGATCCGTGAAACAGACAAAAATTGCGCCATCCTGTTCCTGACCGGCTTTGATAAGTTCGACTATGCACGGCAGGCGATCTCTGTACGGGCGATGGACTATCTGCTCAAGCCTTACAACGAGCAGGAACTGGTATTCGCGGTGGAGGATGCCATCCGGCAGGTGTCGGTGCCGCTGCCTGCCCACCCGGCACAGCCCCTGCGCCTGCAGAGCCCCTCCGCCGGGAAGAGGACGAGGATATGCGCACCGCCATCATCCGTGCGAGATCAGCCGCTTCATCGACGCTCATTATAGGAGGATATCTCCATGCAGGATGCCGCCGCTGCGCTGCGCTACTCGGACGCCTACTTCTGCAAGCTGTTCAAGCAGTGCTTTAAGGTAAACTTTTCGGCCTACCTGAACGAATACCGGGTGAACAAGGCGCGCCAGCTGATTTTGGACCCGCGCCTGAGCCTGAAGGATATCGGCGCTGCTGTGGGTTACAGCGACGCCAACTATTTTACAAGGGTGTTCAAGCGCCTGACCGGCCAGACCCCTTCGGAATACCGCGTAGCCGCAGCGGAAAAAGCGGCACAAGGATAAATCGGATTCAAAAGAAGCGCTCGTTCTTTCCTGCCTGTGAACAGGAGAGGAACGGGTGCTTTTTTGTTTTTGCCAGTTTTTTTCGTCCAAAAAACACAAAATTGTACTTGGATACAACAAAGACAAAATCGTACTGCGTTTCACAAAATAATCCGGTTTCGCAAAAATGAACGAGTTGTTAAAATACAATCATAGAAAAAACGTGAAAAGAGAGGATGCCATTCATGAAGAGAAGAACGTTTCTGTCGCTGATGGGCGCGGCGGCACTGACCAGCAGCATGATGCTTACCGGCTGCGGTGCCGGCTCCGGTGACAACCGCAAGATCGTGCGCATCGGCCATGTGCAGTCCCAGACCCACCCGGATCATCTTGGACTGGAAGCCTTTGCCAACTACATCAACGAGAAGCTGGGCGATAAGTACCGCGTGGAGGTGTACCCCAGCGAGCTGCTGGCTCCCAGACCGAAATGGTGCAGCTGACCCAGACCGGTGCCATCGACTTTGTGGTGGCGTCCACTGCCATCATGGAGACCTTCAGTGCCAAATACCAGATCTTCAACCTGCCTTACCTGTTCTCCAGCGTAGAAGCCTACCACGAGGCGATGGACGACCCCGAGGTGACGGACCCCATTTTCAAGACCACTTCCAAGGCCGGTCTGGAAACGGTGGCATGGCTGGATGCCGGCACCCGCAACTTCTACACCATCAAGACCCCCATCAACCAGCCCTCCGACCTGAAGGGTCTGAAGATCCGCGTGCAGCAGTCGCCCACCAACGTGGAAATGATGCGTCTGCTGGGCGGCACCGCTACGCCCATGGGCTTCGGCGATGTGTACACCGCACTGCAGGCCGGTATTCTGGATGGTGCCGAGAACAACGAGCTGGCTCTGACCGATAACGGTCACGGCGATATCTGCAAGTATTACTCCTACGATATGCACCAGATGGTGCCGGACCTGCTGGTGGCAAACTACGCTTTCCTGAACGAACTCAGCGACGAGGAGCGCGCGATCTTTGAAGAGGGTTTCCAGATCGTGAAGCGCACCGAGCAGGATGCTTGGGAGGATGCTGTGGCTGAGGCGAAAGATAAGGCCGAGAACGAGCAGCACGTCAACTTTATTTACCCGGACACTGCACCGTTTCAGGAGGCTATGGCCCCCCTGCACGATTCCGTGCTGGCAGCAAACCCGGAACTGCAGCCCATTTATGACCTGATCCAGCAGCACAACGCTGCCCACACTGCGGACTGAGGAGGAGCATCATGGAAAAACTGAGAAATACCCTGAACAAGGTGCTCAACCTGCTGGCAGGTCTGAGCATGACGGTCATGGTGGTGCTGACCACCTATCAGGTCATCGTGCGTTACATCTTCAATTCTCCCTCCACATGGTCGGAAGAGCTGGTGGGTTATCTGTTTGGCTGGAGCACCATGCTGGGTGCCACCATCGTCTCCGGCGAGCGCGGCCACATGAACATCCCCGTGCTGGTGGACCGGTTCAACCCCACCATGCGCAAGGCGTTCCACATCTTTGCTGAGGTCATCGCCTTCATCTTCTCCGCGACCATTCTGGTGTTCGGCGGTTTTCAGGTGTCCCAGCTGGCTATGGGACAGCAGACCTCCTCGCTGGGCGTTGCCGTGGGCGTGTTCTACTGGGTCATGCCCATCTGCGGCGTGATCATTCTGGTGTATTCCGTGCTGAACATTATCGCATCGCCAACGGCTCCATCTGTCTGGATACCCCGGAGGATGCAGACTTTGCAAAGGTGGAAGCCGAAATGGCTGCCGATGCCGACAAGGAAAATAAGGAGGACTAAGCTGTGGCAATTCAAGCGTTACTCGTAATTCTGGCAGTGCTGCTGGTGCTGCTGTTCCTCGGCGTGCCCATCTCGTACGCCATTGCAGTCTCTTCCCTGACTGCCATCCTTTCTTCCATCGACCTGAATGTGGCCGTGCTGACCGCTGCCCAGCGCACCTTTGTGGGCATGAGCAAGTTCAGCCTGACCGCCATCCCGTTCTTTATTCTGGCCGGCAACATCATGAATCAGGCGGCATCGCCAAGCGTCTGGTGGATTTCGTCATGGCCATTCTGGGCAAGATGCCCGGCGCACTGCTGGTGACCAACATCGGCACCAACGCCCTGTTCGGCGCCATCTCCGGCTCTGCTTCCGCTGCGGCGGCGGCTGTTGGTCCATGATCCGCGATGGTGCCGAGGAGCAGGGCTACGACCCCGCCGTGACCGCTGCCACCAACGCCGCTTCCTCCTGCTCCGGTTTGCTGATCCCGCCGTCCAACGCCCTGATTACCTATCTCTGGCATCCGGCGGCACCTCTGTGGCTGCGCTGTTCATGGCCGGTTACATTCCCGGCATCATCTGGGCGCTGTGCTGCTGCGTGGTGGGCGTGCTGCTGGCGGTCAAGCTGGGCTATAAAGGCACCCCCGGCAAGTTTGACTGGAAAAATCTCGGCATCTGCACCCTGCGCGCCCTGCCTTCCCTGTCCCTGATCATCGTGGTCATCGGCGGCATCATCGGCGGTGTGTTCTCTGCCACCGAAGGCTCTGCCATTGCCGTTGCCTATGCGCTGATCCTTGCCTTCTGCTACCGCTCCATCAACCTGAAGAGCCTGTGGAAGATCCTCGTGGACTCTGCCAAGATGTCCGGCATGGTGGTGTTTCTTGTGGGTGTTTCCAACATTCTGGGCTGGGTCATGGCCTTTTTGCAGATCCCGGATGCTGTGGCGGCTGCCCTGCTGAGCCTGACCAGCAACAAGTATGTGATCCTGCTCATCATGAACGTGATCCTGCTGGTGTCCGGCACCTTCATGGACGTGACCCCGGCCATCCTCATCTTCACCCCGCTGTTTCTGCCCATCTGCCAGAGCTTTGGCATGAGCACCATCCAGTTCGGTCTGATCCTCGTGTATAACCTGTGCATCGGCAACATCACCCCGCCTGTGGGCAACGCCCTGTTCGTGGGCATCAAAGTGGGCCGCACCTCGCTTTCCAAGGTCATGCCGTACATGCTTATGTACTATGTGGCCATCATCGGCGGCCTGCTGCTGGTCACCTTTATCCCGGCAGTGTCTACCGCACTGCCGCAGGCAATGGGCCTGATGTAATTGCGACATCTTCTTTTTCTTCTCCTAAAAGGCGGCACCTGCTTTGCGGCGGGCACCGCCTTTTCCTGTCTCTTGCACAAAAGCAGTCTTATGCGCTATACTATCTTCAAAGGGAGGGAGATACCATGCGCAGACGGACCTTTTTAGCCGGGCTGGGCTTTGCGGCCTTGCAGCTGGCAGGCTGCAGCGCAAAGCCGCAGACTACACCGGACTATGTGCTGACCTATGCCGACAACCAGCCCGCCGGATACCCCACTACGCAGGGCGCACAGTATTTTGCGGACCTTGTGCAGCAGCAGACCGGGGGCAAGGTGGTCATTCAGGTCAAGGCGAACGGCGAGTACGGCTCGGAACAGCAGGTGTGGGAACAGCTTGCCATAGGCGGCGTAGATTTTGCGCGTGTGTCGCTCTCGGTGGCCACCGACGATCTGCCCGGCTCAACGTGCTGCTGCTGCCGTATCTCTACCGGGATGCCAACCATATGTGGCGTGTGCTGGACGGCAGCATCGGGGCAGAGTTTTTGCAGGACTTTACCGCACAGGGCGCGTGGGCCTGAGCTGGTACGACGCGGGTTCCGCTCGTTCTATGCCCGTCAGCCGGTGCGCAGCCTGAGCGATCTGCAGGGCAAGACCATCCGCGTGCAGGATTCGCAGATCGTGATCGACATGATCCGCCTGCTGGGTGCAGTGCCGGAGACCACGGCGTACAGCGATGTGTACTCGGCACTTGAGACCGGGCAGATCGACGCCGCCGAAAACAACTGGCCGGCCTACTATTCCATGGAGCACTACAAGGTGGCACGGTACTACATGGCCGATGAGCACAGCCGCGTACCGGAGGTGCAGCTGGCTTCCGGCCGCACATGGGATGCACTGCCGGAGGAATACCGGCAGACCCTGCAAGCGTGCGCCCGGGCATCGGCGCAGTACGAGCGCCAGCTCTGGGCACAGGAGGAAACCGCTGCCCGAAAAGCGGCATTGGCTGGCGGGTGCCGGGAACTGCCGCTGCCCGAAGAAGAAATGCAGAACTTCCGGCAGCTGGTGCAGCCGCTATACCGGAAACATTGCGCCGACTATCTGCCGCTGGTGGAAGAGATACAGGCAGAGTGACAGCAGAGAAAGGGACGAGTCAAATAAAAAGGCTCACAGCTTTGAGGTTATGCTGCATGGAAAGACGCTGCCTGTGCAATGTTACAAGAGATGATCTTGCAGAACCGCAATCATCCCAGCATCATCCTGTGGGGCGTGCGCATCAACGAGAGCGTGGATGACGATGCTTTCTATAACCGCACCAACAAGATTGCCCACCAGCTGGACCCCAGCCGTGCCACCTCCGGCGTGCGATACCATCGGCGAGCTGCTGGAAACGCAGGAGCACTTTTCCTTCACGTCCCCACTCCGTGGAACAGCAAACAAGCCAGACCCGCCGGTCTGGCTTGTTTGTAATATCAAAATAAATGTTTCCGCTTATTGTGTGATCACTGCCGGGGTGTACACCCGGTTTTCGTCGCTTCATTCTGGATACGAATGAGCCTCTCCCGGAATTGCACGGGTTTGAAATATTTTCCAAAAAAAGAAAAAAGCCTGTGTGCACAGTCCTGCATGGCAGGCTCTGCATCCCTCCTGAACATCCCTCCAATTTCCATTTGGGCGATCCAAATCGAAAAAACAAGAGCAGAGGGAAAACGCATCGAAAAATCGTGGATATTTCAAATTATTGTTCATTGAGGCGTGAATTTCGCCTTTGTGCAGTGGAAACCAGATATCACTGGATGACACCAGATGGAAGATGAGAATAAAAACTCAAAATCCCTTGTGCTAATAACACGTGTTGGTTCGACCCCCACCACCGGCATAAAAGCCCATCAGGCATTCGCCCAATGCCGTTAAGTTAAGAGGCTAAAGAAAAATAGACTTCATCGAAAAGATGAGGTCTATTTTTTTGAAGAAAAAGATCAGAAACAGATTTTACGCACCCTTTGCCGGATATGCCAAGCCCCCACAGAACACGGGCTCTGCAGGGGCCTTGCGGGCAATATTTTACAGCATTTTGACCGCCAGTTGCTTCACTGGTGCGATCCTGTGCGGCGTTGGCATTTTCGGGGTCGTCCATGGTGTAGCGCAGCACCAGCACTTCAGCCACATACAGCAGCGCCACCTTGACCGGGATGTTGCCGGAGTCCAGCGGGCTTTCCTGCGCACCACACAGCAGCACGATATCCGCCAGCTTTGCACCGGGCGAATCCTCATAATGGGTGAGCAGAATGATCTTTGCGCCCGCCGCCTTGGCCGCGCGCAGCGTTTCCAGCATATCGCGGGTAGCGCCGGAATAGGAAACGAACAGCACCACATCCTCCGGGGTCATCAGGCTGGCCGTGATCAGCTGCATATGGCTGTCGCCTGCCGTGCGGAACTTGGTGGAGATGCAGGCAAAGCGGGCGCAGATATCATTTGCAATATACATGCTGCCGCCCTGACCAAGGCAGTACACCTGCCGGGCCTTGTGCATCAGCTCCGAAGCCTTGTCCACCGCCTCCGGCGAAAGATTGTTCTGGGTGCCGTTGATAGTAGTCATCAGCAGGGCGCTGGCGTGCTCGCACAAAGTTGCCGTGTCGGCATCCGGCTCCGGCACATGCTGGTTGACCAGTGCACCGGTGGCGTTGGCCTGCGCCAGCGCAATGCGCATTTCATGATAGCCCTCAAACCCCAGCGCCCGGCAGAAGCGGAACACCGTTGCCTCTGCCACACAGCACTCCTTTGCCAGCGAGGAGATGGACAGATACTGTGCCTCTGCCGCGTGCTGCACAAGATAGTCCGCCACGGTGCGGCCCGATTTTGTCAGGTCGCCCTGATGCTGCTGCAGCAGCTCCCAAAAATTCGTTGCCATTTTTCTTTTTCCTCTTTTCCGGCGCAGCAGTCCACCGACCCGGATCAGCTGCCGACCGTTTCATTCACCTTTATAAAAAGTATAAAAGAATCGTCCCCGCTTCGCAAGAGACGCATTGCCCACATTTTGGCCCGCAGTTCTGTGCAGAGCACACAGTTTTGGCGGAAAAACCGGCCATTCTGTGAAAATATCTTTCAATTTTACATTTTTGTTTAGAAAAACATTTTCACTATTGTTTTGGTGGGTTTGTACCATTTTGTAATAATTTCAGAAGAGTAAAGCAAGTTTTTCTTTGCATTTCAACATATATCCCACACTTTTGTGCACAATGCACACTGTCATTCTGAAAATTTATGAAAACCATGAATGGACAAAATGAAAATATTTTTCTATAATGGAGCCATCAAGAGCGGCCGCTGGCACGGCAGGCCGCCAACAACGTGAAGCATCTTGAATGCGAAGGAGAAACTACTATGAAAAACTGCATTTCCCGCCGTTCGTTCCTGAAGGCCGCTGGCATTCTGGGCGCAGCCGGCGCTCTGGCCGCATGCGGCGGCTCTTCTGCAAGCACCAGCACTGCTGCTTCCACCGCAGGTTCTACCGCTGCAAGCGCAGCTGCTTCTTCCACCAGCATCAAGCTGTGGACATACCCCATCGGCGGCTGGGGCAATGACGAGACCGTTCAGGGTCTGGTTTCCAGCTTCAACGCAAAGTATCCTGACATCAAGGTCACTGTGGAGTATCTGGACTACACCAACGGCGACGATCAGGTGAACACCGCCATCGAGGGCGGCAGCGCACCTGATCTGATCATGGAAGGTCCCGAGCGTCTGGTTGCAAACTGGGGCGCAAAGGGCGTTATGGCTCCGCTGAACGACCTGTGGACCGATGATGCCAAGAAGGACATTTACGAGTCCGTTGAGTCCGCCTGCAAGGACACTGCCGGCAATTACTACGAGTATCCCCTGTGCATGACCGCACACTGCATGGCCGTGAACATGACCAAGGTCAAGGAAGTGGGCGCTGACCAGTACATTGATACCGACAAGCATACCTGGAGCACTGACGGCTTCCTGAAGACCGTTGACGCCCTGTACAACGGCGGTTACGAGAACGTTGCAGCCATCTACTGCGCAGGTCAGGGCGGCGACCAGGGCACCCGCGCCATCATCAACAACATGTATGGCGGCACCTTTACCGATGCAGCTCACACCAAGTACACTGCCGACTCTGCCGAGAACATCAAGGCGATCCAGACCCTGCACGACACCAAGGGCATCAACTTTGACGCTTCCATCGCAGGCGGCGACGAGATCACCCTGTTCCGCAACGGCACCCTGCAGATGGCATTCTGCTGGAACATTGCACAGCAGGCCAACAGCGACAACAACGCCGCCGGTCTGACCAACGATGGCGACGAGATCTTCCCCATGGCCTTCCCCACCGACAGCGGCGACCCGAAGCTGTGCGGCGGCATCTGGGGCTTCGGCATCTTTGATAACGGCGACGAGGCCAAGATCGAAGCAGCCAGGACCTTCATCGACTTCATCGCTGCCGACCCCGATCAGGTCAAGGACAGTGTGCTGGCTTCCACCTACTTCCCGGTCCGCACCAGCGTGGGCGATATCTACGCCGACAACGAGATCATGAGCGAGTACAGCAAGTTCATGGCTTATCTGGGCGACTACTACCAGATCACTCCGGGCTGGGCAACCGCACGTACCGAGTGGTGGAACATGCTGCAGCGCGTCGGCTCCGGTGAGGATGTCGAGACTGCCGTCAAGACCTTTGTGGACAACGCAAACGCTGCCGCACAGGCATAAGCCCATCCACTCTGCCGGGGGCAGATAATTATTGACGCTTCGCCCCTTCCTCGAAGATCCCGACGAGGGAGGGGCTTTATTTGTAAAAAAAAAATCATAACCGAAAGGAACGGTGATTCTCTTGGCTGCAAAAACGGCGATCAAAGAGCTAAGCGCAGCAGTGCGCTGGTACGGCGCGAGACCTTCGCTTCCTATTGCTTCCTGCTGCCCAGCCTGATCTTCTTTCTGGGCTTCGTCATTTACCCCATGGTGCTGTGCGTGGTGACCAGCTTCTTCGATTCCACCATGAACCGTGCCGATATCTTTGTGGGCCTTGCAAACTATAAGGAATTGTTCACAGACCCCATCTTTCTGGGTGCCTTAAAGAACACCTTCATCATCGTGGTGGTGTCCGTGCCCGTCACCTGTGCCTTCTCGCTGTGGGTTTCCTCTGCCATCGTAGACCTGCCCGAGTGGGCTACCAGCCTTTTCCGCTGCGTGTTCTACCTGCCCGTGGTCACCGGCTCCGTGGCTGTTACCGTGGTGTGGAAGTGGATGTACAACAACTACTACGGCATCTTCAACTATCTGGGCAAGACTCTGGGCCTCATTGACAAGAACATCAACTGGCTGGGCGATGAGCGCTTTGCTCTGGGCTGCATCATCCTGATCCTGCTCACCACCTCTGTGGGCCAGCCCATCGTGCTGTACGTTTCCGCTCTGGGTAATGTGGACCAGTCCATCGTGGAAGCCGCAGAAGTGGACGGTGCCACCGATTTCCAGTGTTTCTGGAAGATCAAGTGGCCCGCCATCATGCCCACCACCCTGTACATTCTGGTCATTACCACCATCAACTCCTTCCAGTGCTTTGCGCTGATCCAGCTGCTGACTTCCGGCGGCCCCAACCACAGCACCGATACCATCATGTACTACATCTACTACACCGCCTTCAAGCTGTACCGCTACGGCTACGGCAACGCAATGGGTGTTGTGCTGGCAGTCATCATCGCCATTCTGTCGGCTGTTCAGTTCAAGCTGGGCAACCAGGATAATTAAAGGAGGTGCCGGACAATGAGTGCAAATGCCGCTGCAAAAAAGCAAAAACCGTTGAAGCGTCACCCCAGCAAGCTCAAGAGAATGAGCGCCTACATGATCCTGACGCTGATCCTCATCAGCATCGTTGCGGTGCTGTTCGCCTTCCCTCTGTACTGGATCATCACCGGTTCCTTCAAGACCGGTGCCGCCATCAACGCCACCACCCCCGAATGGTGGCCCAGCCAGTGGGTGCTGACAAACTATCAGAAGCTGTTTTCCGGCAAGAGCGCCCCGCTGTGGCAGCTGGCTGTGCCCTTTGGCTCCAAGTTCAGCGCTAACGGCGAGCCCATCTACTTCTCGGTAGGCCCCACCGCTCCCGCTGCCATCCGCTGGATGATCAACACCGTGTTCATGGCCGTCATGTCCATGATCCTCACCTGCATCACAGCCGCCATGGCCGGCTATGCACTGGCAAAAAAGCGCTTTGTAGGCCGCAAGCTGCTGTTCACCCTCATCGTGTGTGCAATGGCTCTGCCCAAGCAGGTCATTCTGATTCCCCTGCTGCGCGAAATGAGCAGCCTGAACCTGTACAACACCATCTGGCCGTCATCTTCCCCATCGTGGGCTGGCCCTTTGGTGTGTTCCTGATGAAGCAGTTCAGTGAGGGCATCCCCACTGAGATGCTGGAAGCGGCCCGCATCGACGGTGCAAGCGAGGCCAAGACCTTTATTGACATCGTGCTGCCCATGGTCAAGCCGGGCATCGGTGCACTGGCCATTTTTACCTTCATCAACAGCTGGAACGACTACTTCATGCAGTTGATCATGCTGTCCAGCACCAGCAACCTGACCATTTCTCTGGGCATTGCAAAGCTGCAGGCTGAGAACAGCACCGACTTTGGCCTGATCATGCAGGTGCCGCACTGGCTGCTGTGCCTATCATCATCATCTTCCTCATCTTCCAGAAGTATTTCACCAAGGGCATCGCAATGGGTGCCGTTAAGGGCTAAAATTGCGACCGCCGCCTGCGGCGGAAACAGGGAGCAATTTTTGGCGCAGCGGTCTGCAAGACGCAAGGCCCGCCCAAGGGCCGAAGCGGATGCAGGGCACCGCAAGAGGGCGCTGATGCCGCTGCCCGGAACAGAAAGCGTACGAGCTTGATGCAAAACCATTTCATCTGTATTTATTACTATTTTTAAAGAAGGGTTTGGAACATGAAAGATATCAAAAAATATCAGGGTGTCATCCCCGCCTTTTACGCCTGCTACGACGCAGAGGGCAATATTTCCACCGAGGGCGTCAAGGCCCTTACCCGCCATCTGATTGCCAAAGGCGTCAAGGGCGTGTATGTAGGCGGTTCCTCCGGCGAGTGCATCTACCAGCACGTGGATGAGCGCAAGGCCGTTCTGGAAGCCGTGATGAGCGAAGCCAAGGGCAAGCTGACCGTCATTGCGCATGTCGCTGCAACAATACCGCCGACAGCGTGGAGCTGGCCCGCCATGCCGAGAGCGTGGGCGTAGATGCCATTGCATCCATTCCTCCCATCTACTTCCACCTGCCGGAGTACGCCATTGCAAAATACTGGAACGATATGTCCGCTGCTGCTCCCAACACCGAGTTCGTCATCTACAACATCCCGCAGCTGGCAGGCACCGGCCTGACCATGAGCCTGCTGAAGGAAATGCTCAAGAACCCCAATGTAGTGGCTGTGAAGAACAGCTCCATGCCCACGCAGGACATCCAGATGTTCAAGGATGCCGGCATCGCCGCCCGCGGCGAGGGGAACTTTGTGGTGTTCAACGGCCCCGATGAGCAGTTCGTTTCCGGCCGCGTCATCGGCGCAGACGGCGGCATCGGCGGCACCTACGCCGTCATGCCGGAGCTGTATCTGGCCATGAACGACCACATCAACAAGGGCGAGATCGAAGCCGCACGCGCCATCCAGTACGATGCCGACCGCATCATCTACAAAATGTGCGAAGCCCACGGCAACCTGTACGCCGTGCAGAAGGAGATCCTGCGCCGGATGTACGGTCTGGAGCTGGGCGGCGTGCGCGAGCCGATGCCCGGCCTGATCCCGGAAGATGAAGCCATCGTGACCGAAGCACAGGCCATGATCGAAGCTGCCATCGCAAAGCTGTAAAATTGAAGCAGCGCCCCTCTCCGTCTCTTTTCAGAGGGGAGAGCGGGCGCTTGTTTTTGGAGGGACGTTTTATGATCTGTGATACCCTGCAGCACCTGACGCGCTACAAGGGCCTTTGCAAAAATCTCGACACGGCCATTGATTACCTGCTGACCACGACCCTGCCAGCCTGCCTCTGGGCCGCACCGAGGTGGATGGCGAGGAAGTATTCATCAACACGATGGATGCCACGCTCCATTCGGACGATGGCTACCACCCGGAATATCACAAAAAGTACGCCGACCTGCAGCTCGACATCACCGGCAGCGAGGGCTGGGGCTTTACCACGAATCCCGGCAGGGAGATCGGCGATTTTACCGGCGACTGCGGTTTTCAGGACAGCGCCAGTGTCGTGACCGGCACACTGGGCGAAGGACGCTTTGTGCTGTTCTTTCCCACGGAGCTGCACAAACCCGGCCTTGTACAGCACGGCTGTGTAGGCGTGCGCAAGGCTGTTGTAAAGATTCGGATGGAGGGTTGAACGATGGATAAGGAAAAACTGTTTGCTCAGATCAAGGGCGGTCTGATCGTCTCCTGTCAGGCACTGGAGACGGAGCCCCTGTACACGAAAGAAGGCGGCGTGATGCCGCTGATGGCAAAAGCCGCCGCCATGAGCGGTGCTGTGGGCATCCGTGCCAACACCGTGCGCGACATTACCCAGATCAAGCAGGTGGTGGATCTGCCGGTCATCGGCATCATCAAAAAGGACTACCCCGGCACGCCCATGTACATCACCGTTACCATGAAGGAAGTGGACGAGCTGGTGGAGTGCGGCGTGGACATTCTTGCCGTGCAGGGCACCGGTGCCCTGCGCCCGGACGGCTCCACCTCCGCCCAGTTCATCCGCGCCATCAAGGCAAAGTACCCCGACCAGCTGGTCATGGCCGACTGCGACAACTTTGAGAACGCCATGGCCTGCGCCGAAGCCGGTGCCGACTTTGTGGGCACCACCATGCGCGGCTACACCCCGGAGACAAAAGGCATTGACGATATCGACTTTGATTTTGTCCATAAGCTGGCCGCAGAGTGCCCGGCAAAGGTCATTGCCGAGGGCCACATCCACTACCCGGAGCAGGCGGTCAAGGCGCTGGAAGCCGGTGCATTCGCACTGGTGGTGGGCGGTGCCATCACCCGCCCGGCAGAGATCACGGCCCGCTTTACCGGTGCCATCAACGCCGCAAGAAAGTAAAATGGAGTGTGCCGGATGAAACAGTATTTTGGCATTGATATCGGCGGCACTGCCGTCAAGCTGGGCATCGTGGATGAGACCGGCAGAGTGCTGCTCAAGGGCGAAGAGAGTGTCAGTTTTGACGGCTACCAGACGCCTGTTCTCACCACCGTGCGCAAGGCCGCAAAGGAGTTTTTGACCGCAAATTCCATCCCGGTGGAAAGCCTTGCGGGCATCGGCGTTTCGGCCACCGGTCAGATCGACAGCCGCAAGGGCATCGTGGCCGGTACCTGCGGCAACTTTCCCAATTACATCGGCAGCCCTATCAAGGCTGCGCTGGAAAAGGACTTCGGCCTGCCCGTCACAGTGGCCAACGACGCCAACTGCATGACACTGGGTGAAGTGTGGGTCGGCGCTGCACAGGGCTATACGGACGTGATCGGTGTGACCCTTGGCACCGGCGTAGGCGGCGGCATCCTGACCGGAGGCCATTTGTTAGAGGGTGCACGGGGCCTTGGCGGTGAGCTGGGTCACTACCGCACCCACGCGCTGGACGGTGTGGACTGTACCTGCGGCGCAAAGGGCTGCTGGGAACGCTACGCTGCCACCACCGCGCTGGTGCGCGCCGCACAGGAAAAGAACCCCGATTGGAAGGATGGCCGCGCCATCTTTGCCGCAGCCGAAGCAGGCAACGAGACAGTTCTTGCCCTGCTGGACCACTGGACGGACGAGATCGCACAGGGCCTTGCAGGCATGGTGCACATCTTCAACCCGCAGCTCATTCTGATCGGCGGCGGCGTGAGCGCGCAGCAGAAACTGCTGATCGAACCCATTGCCGCAAAGGTGAAAGCATCGGTCATGCCCGCCTTTGCAGAGGGGCTGGAAGTGCGCGCCGCTCAGCTGCACAACGATGCCGGTATGGTGGGCGCAGTGTACTACTTCCGACAGACCATGGAAAAGGAGTAATCATATATGAAAACACATATCCTCTGTCTGGGCGATTCCAACACCCACGGCTACTGTGCCGATCCGAACGACTGCGCCGACCACGGCATCCGCTTCAATGAAGAGGAGCGCTGGACCTGCCGCCTGCAGAAGGCGCTGGGCGACGAATACCTTGTGACCGAGGAGGGACTTTCCGGCCGCACCACCGTATTTGTGGACCCCATCCACGAATCCATGGATGCCCTCAGCGTCATCTATGCCCTGCTCAAGAGCCACGAAGTCATCGACCTGCTCATCATCATGCTGGGCACGAATGATGTCAAGGAGCGCTTTGGTGCCAACGCCGCCTGCATCGCTGCGGGCATGGAGCGGCTGATCCTCAAAGCAAAGAGCGTGGACTGCTGGGGCACCAAGCAGCCCAACATTCTGGTGGTGGCACCTCCTCCCATCGGCGCAGGCTTCCACGACGCTGTGATGGGCGATGGCTGTGTGGAAAAGTCTGCCGGTGTGGCCGGGCAGCTCCGCATCATCTGCGAGCGGCAGGGCGTGCACTTCCTGGACGCAAAGGACTGCGAGTTCAACAAGGTGGATTTCATGCACCTGACCCGCAAGGGCCACGCACAGCTGGCGGAGCTGCTGGCAAAAGAAGTGCCGGGCCTGATCTGAGCTGAGCACGATTTTAAAAGCTCTCTGCTTCGCTCTGAGCATCTTTAGCGGAATTATTATTTTTATTGGGTTCTCAAAAAGCCTGCGGGCTTTTTGAGAACTTTTTTCACGAAATAGGGTCATAACCACAAACGGCATCAAACTCACAAGCAGCCTATATTTTATTTTTAATTTCCGTTTTGTTCATCTTGTAAAACATAGCAGAATCGGCTATACTTTCCGCAGAAAGAACCATTGAAAGGAACTGTGCCATGCCTGAACTTTTAAAAGTGCCTGTCACCCCTGCTCAGCAGGCAAGAGATGCCCTTCTCGGTGCCCTCGTGGGCCTTGCAAGGGCCACCACCAATGAGCCCAAAACGGACGACACCGACGAGGTGCTGAACGCCGGTCTGCGCCTTGCCGCGCAGCCGGATGCACCGGAGGAAAGGCTGCAGCGGATGCTTGCCATCGTCCAGACTGAAAAGCACCGCGTTGCCCCGGGCTGCGCCACCTGTGCCATGCCCTGCGGCAACACGAACGATTACGATTTTGTCCGCCTGTGGCTGCGCCCGAGAGTATCCGCACCCTCAAGCTGCAAATGCTTTCTGCCGCGTTTGCGCTGGCCCAAAAGCGCCCGCAGGGTCAGACACAGGCCGCCGTTTATCAGCTGCTGTTCACTCTTGCCGAGGACTGGGACGAGGAGCTTCTTGCCCCTGTTGTGCAACGCGCCAAGGAGCTTTGCCGGGAGTAAATCCGGGCCGGAAAGCCGCCGCTTTTACCCGCCGGGTTTGTAGCGGGAGCGTTCCCGGCACAAACCAGAAAGGTCCGCCTTTTTTGCGTGTTTTTGTGGCAGTTCCGTAATACTGTTGCATCAAAATGCATTCCAGTGAGTTTCACACCCGATTTCCTGCCTTTTTCCGAAAGTTTGCAAAAAAGACTTTACAAACCATTTCTAAAAACTTATTATATAAATAATATATTTCATGGAGCCAATGCTGTGCAGCCCCCTGTGCAGCATCCAAATACGATCAAGGAGGGGTTTATCTATGCCCGAAAAGAAAAAGACCGCAGCGGCTGCTCCTGCTGTGGAAGCTCCTGCCGCTGAGGCCAAGGAGTCTAAGACCCGTAAATCTGCCAAGGCCCCTGCACGCCGCGGCCGTCCCCCGCTTGCACCGGAGCTGTATGTGGAGTTCAGCGGCAAGCAGTATAACGTGACCGATATCATCGACCGTGCCAAGGCCGATTACCGCGCTACCCACAAGGTTGGCGTGCAGTCCTGCAAGGTATACGTCAAGCCCGAGGAAGACGCTGCCTATTACGTGATCAACAAAGTCTCCGGCAAGCTGGAGCTGTAACTTTTCCTGTCTTCTTTTCTCCTGCTGCAAAGCACTCCGCACCTGTTTTGCGGCAGGTTGTCCGTTCCCACACAAGGCTCCATTTTAAACCGTAAAAAAGCTGCCCTGCATCCAAAAATGCAAGGCAGCTTTTCATTTTACATCAAACCATCTTTTCCAGAACGGATAATGCTGGATCACTGGGTCCGGGTCCGGGATCTCGAACACATAGCGCTCGGTAGCGTTGATCACGGTGGTCTTGCCGCGGGTGCACACGCGCGGCAGCTTTGCATCATAGTTCAGGTGCACATGGCCGTGCACGAACCACTGCGGCTCGTATTCATCCATCAGATCATTGAAGCACGCAAAGCCCTTGTGAGCATGATCCGTGCTGTCGTTCAGGCCAGCCGCCGGGGAGTGGGTGAGCAGCAGGTCGATGCCGCCCACATGATGGGCCTTGCGCCAGAGTTTGCGCACACGGCGGCGCATTTCCCTTTCCGTATACTGGAAGCTGTCCTCCCGGTTATTGTAGCGGATGCTGCCGCCCAGTCCCATAATGCGCAGGCCCTTCCACACATACACGCTGTCGTCCACACAAATGCATCCGCCAGGTTCATTTTCCCTGTAACTGCCGTCGTGGTTGCCGTGGACATACAAGATGGGCGCAGCCGTAAAGTTCGTAAGATATTCCAGATACTTCTGCGGCAGATCCCCGCAGGAAAGGATCAGGTCGATGCCTTCCAGATGTTCGCGGGTACCGTAGTCCCACAGTGCTTTAGAGGGCACATCCGAAATTGCAAGAATTTTCACATCGGTTTGCTCCGTTCTCTCTCGGCCTGAGGGCCGCTTATTTCACAAACCCTTTCAGGGTATTGAGGCCGTTGATTGCCATAAGCGTATGCGTTTTTACATCCAGTTCATCGTAGTGCGGCAGCGCACCTTCCACGCATTCGTCCAGCCAGTCCATCTCCATCAATTCCTTGGGGCTGTAGACCACGGCCTCCGGCGAGTGCAGCACATGCCCCTGCGCGTACAGGTCTTCCGGGAAGATGCGCAGGTCATCCTCGTGCAGCATCTTTTCCATCAGGTCCAGCAGCTGTAAAGTGCCTGCAGGCAGGTCTTTGCTGTAATCGATCTCCTCTGCGCCGCTGCGCATGCCCCACCAGTAATTCACCGCCCGGGCACCGGCAGCATCGCTGTCCCATGCACCGTCAAAAATGGAGCGGATGATTTCGATATAAAACGTATCCCACCGCCACACGGGCAGGCCCAGCGGCTGCAAACTGCCGTCCGGCATGCGGCGCACAAGGCCGTAATCCCGGTGGGTGCCTTCCGGCTCGCGGTTATCCCGGGCATAGAAGATCTCCACATCCTGCCGGTCGGAGAAATCCAGCGGGTGTGCCGGGTCCGGCAGGCAGGCCCAGCGCAGCACCACCTTTGCGTCCGGGCGCACGGTCTTCAGGCCCTGCGCATAGGCGTTTACTGCCGCCGGGATGCCGTACACCGGGTTTGCCGTCACATAGCCTACGCGGTCGGTCTTGGTCAGTACACCGGCCAGAATGCCCAGCAGATAGGTCACTTCATACGTGCGGGGATAGTAGGTGCGCACCAGCGGGTGCGGCGCGTTGAGCGAGCAGTTCAGGATGCGGGTCTTGGGGTGCTGGGCCGCCACCTTCAGGCAGGCGGTATGCATCCGGGCACTTGAGGTGAACACCACGTCGGCATTGTCGTGAGCCACATCCTCCAGCACCTGCTCCGCGTCCACCTCAGGCTCGATGTTCTCTTTGCGGGTGATGAATACCCGATCCGGGAACGCCTGCTGCAGCGCTTCGATGCCCTTGTCGTGGGCGCGCACCCATGCGCTGTTTTCGGCGTTGTGCTCGTGCAGGAACACCACCTTCAGCTCGCTGGGCTTTGTAAAGATGTTCAGCTTTGCCAGCAGCGGTTCGCCGGGGCCCTGCTTCGGCTCCAGCGAAAGGGCCACGGCCTGCGGCTCGGTGAGCACCTTCACCTCATCCCACAGCTTTTCCAGATTCTGCTTCATCTGGCTGGGCGTACTCTCGCAGGCATCCGCGTAACGGTAGACCGACAGATACACCAGCATGGCATCGCCGGCAGTCAGATTCAGTCCGTCGCCGCCCAGAGCCAGAAACTGCTGGCGGAACATGGTATAGAAGGAGGAAAAGCTCAGCCGGTCATCATCCGTCCAGCTTTCACCGCTGGCCTTGCACACCAGCGTCTGCAATTTTGCGTAACCCCCCAGACGGGAGAAATGCACATCGTTGACCTTGGAGAGCTTATAAAAATCCAGAAATTCGTAGTAGATACGGTTTTCCAGACTGTCGTTCCGTTCCGGGACGAGCCGCGTGACCGTGCCCGCGATCCTGACCGCATCAAAATACTTGAGCACCGATACCCGCTTGTTGCCTTCCTGCACATAGAATTTGTTCAGGAACTCGTAGGCGATGATGGGGGTGTGGATGCCCTCTTCCAGATGTGCATCGCAGAGGTTTGACCACTTGCCTGCAAACTCGGTGTCCGGCTCCAGCAGGGGCATAAAGTTCGGTGCAAAGGCGGTGTGACGGCCGCTGGTCTTTGTGCCGACGATGCTTTCCGCCGGGATCTCCACAAGGCCCAGCGGCTCCTGCGCCACGATGTTCACATTGACCAGAATATCGTCCAGCACCGCAAGATACGGCGACTGGCCGCGCGCCACACAGGCACGGTAAGCACGCTGGCCGCTCTTCAGTGCGTTCTTGTAATCTTCCAGCATAGTTGCTCCTTTTTCTCAGCTGCAATGCGCTGCAGCCAGCTGCCGCAGCGTCCTTCTTTAGTATACCATGAAATTTGATTTTATGGGAGGATTTTCCGCACAAAAGAGTTGATTTATCCTGCAGTTTCAGGTACGATAATAGAAAGCAAACAATGACAGGAGCATTCTTTCCATGCAGACCGAACAGATTCCCGTACTCAAGGCCGACGAATATCCCGGCGGCATCTGGTATTACGAGCCGCATACATATCAGCCTTACCGTTACGTACTGGGCCGCGTTGGCACCCACCCGCTGGTATGCATTGGCATCAACCCCAGCACCGCCCAGCCCGGCGCACTGGACCCCACCCTGAAAAGCGTGGAGCGCCTTGCCGCCGCCAACGGCTTTGACAGCTGGATCATGTTCAACGTGTATCCCCAGCGCGCCACCGACCCTAACGATATGGACCGTGTGCCGGACCGCGCCCTGTGTGACGAAAACCTGCGCTGGCTCAAAGCCGTTCTGGCCCAGACCGAACCCACCATGTGGGCAGCGTGGGGCACGCTGATCGAAAAGCGGGACTATCTGCCGGCCTGATGCGGGAGATGGTGGCCCTGACGCGGGAGCGGGAGATCCCGTGGGTCACCTTTTGGGCAGGCCGCAGCAAAAAGGGCCACCCCACCACCCGCTGTACCTGCGC